>Ga0187893_10012233_pt1 | contig 12227 bp, 8 predicted proteins | sample MA1701074metaG_FD_139574 | JGI IMG/M metagenome (GOLD analysis project Ga0187893, IMG submission 139574) | White microbial mat communities from a basaltic lava cave in the Kipuka Kanohina Cave System on the Island of Hawaii, USA - MA170107-4 metaG ... | reverse complement strand
TCGACTCCGATCCGCCCATCTCCGTCTCGCTCACGCCCGCCGGCCTGCGCATTTCCATGTGGATGCTCCGCGATGACGAACCGCAAGTCGTCGCCCGCCGCCTGCGTGAGCTTCTTAAGGCCTGAGCCAGCCGTCGAGATTGCGATCGAGAAGGCTGGCCAGCTTCAATATGTCCTCGCGGTAGTAATCGTTCAGGAATCGCCGGTCCGCCGGTTCCATGCGCGTCGTTCCCGGCTTCCGGATAAGAGCCCTCCGAATCATCGGCCGCAGACCGAATGGGGTTACCTTCGCGGCGGCTTCCCACAATCCCGTGCGTTTGAGCCAGCCAGCCAAAGCCAGCCGCGGCACTTGCGCCTCCAACTCGCGACGCCGCGTGTCCGGCGAGAACTCCGGATCCACCCCGATGAACCGGAAAATGTCCCTCATCACCTCTTGAGGGCCGGTCTTGAAATCTTCATGAAATCCGATCCACACATTGGCTCCGAACCGGTCCAGATACCGGCTGAGCTGCCCGGCGTAGAGCCCGAATTCCAGGAACGGATAGTGTACCGAGAGCTGGCCGGAATGGTGGCGCAAGTTGCGCTGGATGTGTTCGCGCAGGCTCCAGCGGATGGCTCCGTTGCCCAAGCCGTGCAGATACTGGGAGAATGCCCGCTCGGCGGGGTGGCGCAGCATCACCAGAATCCTGGCGTCCGGAATCCGGGCGGCGATCCGCTCCGGCGCCGTCGGCGACCACAAATAGCAAACGCTCGCTTCGCCGCGCACTGGTTCGCTGGTCGCATTAGCGAACAGCTTCAGGTAATCTTCCCAACCTGCGACGATGCCTCCGAAGCGTTTCTTGCGCATCGGGCCGTCGAGAAACTCACGCAGACTGTGGTTCTCCCTGGCCAGCCTGCGGCGGACTTCGGCATCGCAATTCTCCTCCCGGATCTCAGCCGCAAAGTAATGCGGCTCTTTAATCGCGCTCATGTAGATTTCCGGATGCTGGTCCAGGTAGTGATACAGCGAGGTCGTGCCCGCCTTGGGAGCGCCGGCTATGAACAGATTCGGAAGCCTGGACATGACGGGAGATACAGCAATGCTACACCAGCCCGCACTCGCGTCCCTTCAGGCTCTATTCTCCGGCAAACGTCTCCGGCAGCCACTTCCGAAGCATCTTCTCCATGTCAGTCAACCCGACCGGCTTGACAACAACGTCATCCACCCCGGCCAACTCCAGTTTCCGCAAGTCCCCGGCGCCTGACGCGGCCGTCAGGGCGATCACGGGAGTTCTCGCTTGCCCGGTTTCCTCCCGCCGTATCTGACGGGTTGCCTCCGCTCCATCCATTTCCGGCATGTGCCAGTCCATCAGCACGAGGGAATAGGACTGGCTCCTCATCGCTTCCAAAGCTTCCAGCCCATTGGTAACCACGTCCGCAGTGAAGCCCAGTCTCTCCACCAAGCGCAGCGCGACTTTCTGATTGATGGGGTTGTCTTCAGCGATCAACAAGTGTCCCCTCGGCAAACCCGCTCTGTTGAGTGTTGAAACAACTCCGATCATCGTACGACTTTTCCCAAGATAGCGGGCGGGCTGCACACGTGAACATAGGCTCACATCCTTTCTTGCTGTAAGAATCCAGGAATTTTCCTGTAGGAGAAAATGCTGCGCTGTGCTGACTTCAGTGGACAATCAGAGATTGCATGGCAATCCGTCTGGTTCCCGCATGTAGGACGAGTTCCTACATGCCGTGGTAATTGTCAGGTTACCAGCCCGTTCTGGAAGGCATACCGGGTCAGTTCCGCATTCGTGCGCATCCCCATTTTGAGGAGAATTCGCGACCGGTAGGTGCTGATTGTTTTTACACTCAGGTGAAGCTCATTCCCGATCTCGGAAACGGTTTTCCCGGAAGCGATCATCACCATCACCGTGTACTCGCGGTTGCTCAGCGCTTCATGCGGCCTCGCTCCTCCAGGGGACTGCTGCAACGACTCCACCAGGGCCCCGGCAAGCGATTCCGATAAGTACTTGCCTCCGCCATGCACCTTCCGGATCGCCTCCACCAGTGACTCCGGCGCCGATTCCTTATTGAGATAGCCGGACGCTCCTGTCTTAAGCGCCCTCACCGCGAGTTGGTCCTCCGGGTGCGCGCTCAGGACAAGGATGGTCACCGACGGATGGCGCTGCCTGACCTCCGCGATCACTTCCAGTCCCGACAAGCCCGGCATCGCGACGTCCAGCACGAGCACGTCGGGGCTGAATTGCTCCAGCAAAGCCAGAACCTCCGTCCCGCTTCTCGCCGCCCCGGTCACCTCCAGCCCCGGGGCCGCATCCAGAATGCGGCGCAGACCCTCCAGCACCACCGGATGGTCGTCCGCCACCAGCACGCGGATCGGTCCGGGGATCATTCCAAAACTATGCCTCCACGACGGAAGCCGCCATTCTGACACCTTCCATCGGGAAGCTGGCTTGCACAATGGTTCCCATCCCCGGCGTGCTTTCGATCTGCAATTCTCCCCCAGCCATCTGCGCTCTCTCCTTCATTCCCAGCAGTCCCAGCGATTTTCCGGTGAACCGGGCAGCCGACGGCATTCCCTTCCCGTCATCCTCCACTCCCAGCCGCAATTGCCCGTCCCTGTGATACAGCCAGACTCGCACGTTGCTGGCATCGGCGTGGCGCGCCACGTTCGTCAAAGCCTCCTGCAGGATTCGGAAGCAGACCACCGCTAAAGGCGAGTCGGTCCTCCATTGATCCAAGGCGAGGCTGCATCGAATGCCTGTCCGCTCTTGAAACTGGTTCACCTGCCACTCCACCGCCGCCGACAATCCCAGGTAATCCAGCACCGCCGGGCGTAAGTCCGTGGCAATCCTTTTCACGCTCCGTATGGTTCCGTCCACCATGCTTGTCAGTTCTCTCCACCCGGCGCTATCCGAGCCCGGCAGCCGGTCCCGCATCGCCAGCAGTTCCAGTTTGATGGCCGTGAGCTGCTGTCCCAGCTCATCATGGATCTCCCGCGCAATTCGCGCCCGTTCCTCTTCCCGCACGGCCTCCTGCCTGGCCGACAACGCACGAAGGCTCTCACGCGAAGTCAACAACTCCGACTCGGCGTCCAGCCGCTCCAGTTCCGCCTCGATCCGCGCCGCGAACACCGACAGGAGCGAGCGCACCAGGTCTTCATCTTCAATCGGGCGGCGAAACAAGACCACCAATAAACCCTTTGCCGCGCCGGCGGAATCGAACAGCGGCGCGCCGGCGTAGGCCTCGATATCCATGTCCACCAGCATTTCATCCAGTGGAAACTGCTCTCGCACTCTTCCTGGAATCACGCAAACAGTCTTGCCCACCACCTCCTCGCATGGGGTGTACCGGAGCTCATACTCGAAATTGGCAACCCGATCTCCTTCCTCATAAACCACCCGAGTGGCGATCCGGTCGTTGCGCTGCGGCGTCAACTCTCCGAGAAATGCGAAATCGGCATCCAGCGACTTGGTCAGGTGCAGCGTCATCTCCTCCAACAACCTCTCCCCGCCCACCTGGTATACGCCCTCCGCCAGTTGCCGTATCCTTTCTTCCATGCGCTTGCGCCGCGTGATATCGGTTCGTATGCCGCAAACCGCGTACGCTCCTCCGGCCTCGTCGAACAGGGGGAATACGACTGCTATGAATGTCCGGTCTCCGCCTCCTTCCATGGGAATCGTTTCTTCGTACTCTCCAGGCTGCCCTGACTGCAGCACCTTCGCATCGTTCTTCCAGAACTTGTCCGTCCAGCCACGGCTCGTCAAATCATGATCCGTCTTCCCCAATACCTGCTCTCTCGGCATCCCAAAGCCTCTCTCGAAGAACCGGTTGACCAGCAGGTACCGCCCCGAGGCGTCCTTGACGGAAACGGCAGCCTCGGTATTATTGATGATCCCGGACAGAAACCGGCTTTTCTCTTCCAGCTCCTTGCCTTGGGCCAGCAGTTTTCGCTCGGCTCTTTTCCGCCTCCCAATCGCGCGGACCAGGGCCCAGATCGCTCCAGCCTGCAGCACGATGAACGCCAGGCCGCCCAGGATCCAAGGCTTGTACCGGCTGTAGACGCCGGCCGGACGGTTCACAACAATACTGCCTGGCGGCAGCCTCGATTCGCTGATCCCCCAGCGTATAAGCTGCCGGTGATCGAATACGAACGAGTTCTCATCATCCACGGTGATCGGCACATTCGCCGGCGCCGCCCCCATCAGGATCCGGGCCGCAACTTCCCCCGCCAGCCGGCCGTGCCTGAATCCGCCATTCGCGCTTCCTCCAACAATGCCTTGGCCGAGATCGCTGATCGACGGACTATAGATCGGCGCGCTGGTTGCCGCGGCCAGCTTGTTCACCGCGAATGTGGCCGGATAGAAGCGCCCGTCTCCATCTCTACGGAAATTGGACAGGATCACCAGGCTCTCCTCAGCCCGGATTCCGGCCAGCGCTGTTTCGATCTCCGCCAGTTTCAGATCAGCCCCGTTGAGGTACGTAAAAGCAAGTTGCGGATACCTGCCCGCCTCTCCCTCCAACTCCGTGCGTTGCGCCAGGCCCGGCAGGGAATTGTCGGTGACCACATACACCCGCTTTGTCCGGGGATGAAATCGCAGCCCGATGGAAAGCAGCGCATCCGTGCCAAAACCCTCGATCACGCCGGTGAATGCGGTTCGATCGGCTCGCGCAACCGTCTCGCGCCGGTTCACTCCGCTGAAGACTACCGGCGCACCCGGCGCCACGTCAGCATGGTGGCGGATCAAGAACTCGAACGCCGCGTCATCGGTTCCGATCACCAGGTCAATCCGCTTCCCCGCGTACTTGTAGCGGTAATGACTCAGCAGGCGCTTTTCATACTCCGGTCCGCCGAACCTCTCCGCGCCCATATGCTCCACCCAGAACTGCGTCTCAAAACTCTGCTCCCCCAATGCGCCGTAAATTCCCTGGTTTTGATCGGCTGTCCACTCGAAATCCGACTGGTAGGAGTTCACAACCAGAATGTTCTTGAGGTTGGTTTGGCTATGCATCCGAGGCGAGGCCAAGAACGCCATTGCCAACGGGATAATCAGACAGCCCTGCACAACGGTTAGGTATAGTATACCTGTTTTGCTTTTTCGCGACCCCTTGATTTACCCTGATTCAGCGGCAGAATTCGACACAATTCGACGGCTTTGCAGGAGTTATTGTGTCCTCGGCGGGGGTGGCGGAACGGGTGTCTTTACGACGTGCGGTCCGTCTCCGCACCCCGCCAGCCAGCAAAAGGCGAGCAGGCTGATGAGCCAACAGCTTGTTTTCCGAAGCATAGCCCCAGTGTATCCGGACGCCCAGGAACACTCAACGGGGAAACCTTCGAGCCGCCCGCCGCATCATAAACTAAGGTCTATCCGAAGATATGCGCTTGACCCGGAAGGGAGAGACACGTAGAATTAGGATAGCTCATAGTGTAGCCAGACCATGGTGAACTCAATGAAAGCAAATACCGTTTTGGCCCTCTCACTCGCCTGGGTGCTTGCCGCCCCCGCGGCTTCGGCAGCGGACAAGAAGGCTCAGGCCAGCAACACGCAGCGCGAAACTGTAGCCAAGCCCCTGAGCGAAAGGGAGAAGCGCAAACGCGAGGAACGCCTGCGCAAGGAGCTGGAAACTCCGTTCCGCCGGTGGCTCAATGAAGACGTCTCCTACATCATCACTGATGAGGAGCGCACGGCCTTCAAACGCCTGGCCACCGACGAGGAGCGCGAGCAGTTCATCGAGCAGTTCTGGCTCCGCCGCGATCCCACGCCGGACTCCCAGGAGAACGAGTTCAAGGAAGAGCACTACCGCCGCATTGCCTACGCCAACGAGCGCTACGCCTCCGGTATCCCCGGCTGGAAATCCGACCGCGGCCGCATCTACATCGCCTTCGGCCCCCCGGACGAAATCGAATCGCGTCCCTCCGGTGGCACCTACGAGCGGCCGATCGAGGAAGGCGGTGGCACCACTTCCACCTATCCCTTCGAAAAATGGCGATACCGCTGGATTGAGGGCATCGGTACGGACATCATCATTGAGTTCGTCGACCCCACCATGACCGGCGAATATCGCATGACCATGGACCCGTCTGAAAAAGACGCCCTGCTCTACGTCCCCAACGCCGGCCTCACGCTGTTCGAGCAGCTCGGCATGTCTTCCAAGACGGACCGGTTCTCCCGCACCGACGGCACGCGCCTCGGCACCGGCAACCAGCCCCTGCCCGCGCGCATGAACCAGTTCGAGCGTCTACAGCAGTTCGCTCTTCTGCAAAAGCCGCCCTCCATCAAATTCAAGGATCTGGAAGCCGCCGTCAATTCCACCATCAAGTACAACCTGCTGCCGCTGGTTGTTCGCGCCGACTACCTGCGCATGACCAACTCCACCATCCTCACCAACGTTACCGCGCAACTGCAGAAGAAAGACCTCCAGTTCCAGGATAAGGAAGGGCTCTCGAAGGCCATCGTCAACATCTACGGCCGGATCACGTCCATGTCCCGCCGCGTGGTCAACGTCTTCGAGGACGTCGTCACCGTGGAAGTGCCTAGCGAACTGCTGCAAGAGGCCACCAAGGGAGCGTCCATTTATCAGAAGTCGATCCCGCTTCCGCCAGGCACCTATCGCCTCAATCTGGTGGTCAAGGACATCGTCGGCGGCAACATGACCAACTATGAGATGGCGCTCAGCGTGCCTCGCTATGACGATGAAACCCTCGGCATGAGCAGCCTCATCCTGGCCGACATGATCGAGAAGGTTCCCACCCGCTCTATCGGCACCGGCCAGTTCGTGATCGGAGCCTCGAAAGTGCGCCCCCGCGTCAACGAGGCCTTCCGCCGCGACGAAAAGATGGGCATCTACGTGCAATTTTACAATTTCACTCCCGATGAGAAGACGCAAAGACCCGATGCCGTCGTAGAATACGAAGTGACCAGAAACGGCACGAATGAAAAGATCTTTGCGTTCTCCGAGGAGGTCGCCAAGGCCGAGGGAGCCTCGGCCCAGCAGTACACTGTGGAAAAGATTTTGCCCCTGGCGAACTTCGAGCCCGGGGACTACACTCTAAAGATGAAGGTGACTGACCGCTCCAGCGAATCCGTACTCACTCCATCGGCCACCTTTAAGGTAATGTAGGCACGCCGCCGCCCTGTCGCGGCGGCTCGCAGCACAGCAAACGGTGATAGGATTTCGATCTAGTTCCGCTGCTTTGGCTCTCGCCGCGGCCCTTCTGCCCGCCTCCATGGAGGCCATCGAGCCGGCCGTCTGGAACGGCGCCATCGCCGGCCGCGTCACCGACTCCTCCGGCATTCCGCAGATGGGCGCTACCGTCCTGCTCTATAACCGCTTCGAGCGGCTGCTGGACCGGATGGTCACCAATGAGCGCGGCGCTTTCCTGTTCGAGTCGCTTACCCCGGAGCTTTACGCCATCCGCGTCAACCTCGCCAGCTTCGTTCCAGCCCTCAAGCGCAACATTACTGTCCAGCCCGGCATGCGCAGTGTTTTGGCCATCAATCTGGCCAGCATGCTCAGCACCGTGGAACTGGTTTATGTCTCCCCCGGGCAGGCCCCCATCATGAGCGAGGAGTGGAAGTGGGTTCTGCGCAGCGCCGGCGCCACGCGCCCCATCCTCCGCATCCTTCCGGGAATAGATATTTCGGACCCCGCAAAGTCCAGACGCGCGTCGATCTTCTCCGACACGCGAGGCATGCTGAGAGTCTCCGCGGGCGACGGCGGCGCGCTTTCCGCCATCGGCAGCCAGGCCGATTTGGGCACCGCTTTCGCGCTCGCCACTTCCCTGTTCGGAGCCAATCAGCTTGAGTTCAGCGGCAACCTGGGATACGGTTCGAATACCGGCATCCCGATTGCCGGATTCCGAACCAGCTTCAGCCGCGACTCCGGCCGCGGTGACGCGGGTCCGGAAGTCAACCTGACCATGCGGCAGGTCTACCTGCCGGCTCGAGTCGGTTCCGCCCTTTCCACCAGTTCCAGCGCGGGCATTCCCGCTCTCCAGAGCATGGCGCTTTCCTTCGTGGACCGCCGTCAGTTGGGCGATTTCCTCGAGATCGAATACGGCTCGGCGATGGAGTCGGTCTCCTTCCTCAACCGCCTGAATTACGTTAGTCCGTTTGGCCGCGTTCGCCTGGGCACGGCGGATACGGGAGGAGCTCTCGAACTGGCCTTCAGTTCCGGCGCGCCGGCCACGGATCTGCTGAACCCGGGAGAGCTCTCCGGAGCGGAGTTGCAGCATCAGCTCTCCACTCTGTCCCTGTTCCCCCGTGTCTCCCTCCGCGGGGGCCAAGTGCAGGTCCAGCGCACCGAGAACTTCGAGATCGGCTACCGCCGCGTGATCGGCGACACTACGCTCAGCGCATCGGCCTGGCGCGAGTCCGCCTCCAACGCCGCCATGACCATGGCCGCTCCGGCGGGCCTTTTCTCCACCCGTGAGCTGCTGCCGGACCTGGCCTCCAATAGCTCCGTCTTCAACATCGGCAACTACCGGCGGCTTGGCTATTCATTCGCTGTTTCCCAGAAGATGAGCGAGGCGCTGACCGCTGGAATTACCTACGGGTCCAGCGGCGCGCTGGCCGCCTCCTCCCCCGCGCTCACCTCGCGCGATCCTTCCGAGCTGCGCTCCCTGCTGCGCCGCGCCAACCGGCAATCGCTCACCATGCGTTTGTCTGGAACTTCCCCTTTCTCCGGCACCCGCTACGTGGCCAGCTACCAGTTCACAGATTACAGGGTCCTCAATCCGGTCCATCTCTCCCTCACCCAGCGCTCGACTCTCGACCCGGGCCTCAACTTTTCCGTCCGGCAGCCTGTTCCCGGCATCGGCGGTGTCTTCTCCGGACGCCTCGAGGCCACCGCCGAGCTCCGTAACCTGCTTGCCCAGGGTTACTTGCCCATCTCCACCAACGATGGCCGCCGCCTGCTGCTCATACAATCCCCTCGCAGCGTCCGCGGCGGATTGAGCTTCATTTTCTGACGTTCTCCCGCTTCCTTCTCCTGGTTCCCACTCTCGTCCTATCCGCCCAGCAGCCGCGCGTGCTCCTCATAGGCGACTCCATCTCCATCGGCTACACCCCCGGCGTGACGCGCGATCTCAGGGGAGTCGCCGAAGTGGAACGTATCCCGGGCAATGCCGCCGATACCCGCAACGGCGTGGCCGGCATCGATGCCTGGCTTGGTAGCAAACGCTGGGACGTGATCCATTTCAACTTCGGCCTCCACGACCTCAAGGTGACTCCGGATGGCCCGCATCAGGTCCCCCTCGACCAATACGAGAAGAACCTCGCCGCCATCCTCGCCCGCCTCCAGAAGACCGGAGCCAGGCTTATCTTCGCCACAACCACGCCTGTTCCCGAGGGCAAGCTGAACCCGCCGCGCCGCCCCTCCGATGCGCCGCTCTACAACGCCGCCGCCCTCCGCATCATGCAATCCGCTGCCGTGCGAGTGAATGACCTGTACGGCTTCGCGCTCCCTCGCCTGGAAGCCATTCAGCGGCCCGCCAATGTCCACTTCACTGAGGCCGGCTCGTCCGCCTTGGCTCGACGGGTGGCCCAGTCTATCCGCCAGACGCTGGATCCCCCCCGCGACACCAAGGCCTGGACCCGTCACCCCATTGACGATTCCTCCATCGGCGCCGACGGCCTCCGTCTGCGGGACGTGAACGGCGACGACAAGGAGGAGATCGTCACGGGATGGGAAGAGGGCGGCATAGTTCGCGCCTACTTAAATCCTTCCCGGGTCGGCGCCCGGTCGCGCTGGCGGCCCGTTACTGTCGGCCGTGTCCGTGACGTGGAGGACGCTGTCTTTGTCGACCTGGACGGCGATGGCCGAATCGACGTCGTAAGCTCGTGCGAGGGTGAGCAGCGCTCGATGTTCGTCCACTGGGCCCCAAAGAACCTGGATCACTATTGGGATGACGAGGCCTGGCAGACACAGCCCATCCCCGTTACCCAGAACCTGATGCGCTGGATGTTTTCCGCCCCGATGCAAGTGGATGGTAAGTATGGCTTGGATTTAATTGCCGCCGGCAAGCAGCAGGGTGGGGCGATCGGCTGGCTCCAGGCCCCTGAGAATCCGCGTGACCTTGCCGCCTGGCTGTGGCATCCCCTGCGCCCGGCCGGCTGGATCATGTCGGTTTACACGACCGACATGGACGCCGACGGAGACCTCGACATTCTCTTCAGCGACCGTTATCAGGAGCGCAGCGGCATCTACTGGCTGGAAAACCCAGGCCGCGGCATGGACCAGACAAAGCCGTGGAAGGAGCACACTATCGGAGCCGTCGGCCTCGAGGCCATGTTCATGGACCATGCCGATCTCGATGGGGACGGCGTGCGCGAGGTCATCGCCGCCATACGCCCCGGCCAGATTCATATCTACAGGCGCTCAGGCGCCGCCTGGAAGCAGCAGGCGATCGCCCTTCCGGATTGGGCCGGTACCGCGAAGGCCGTCCGGGTTGGCGACATCGACAGCGACGGCGTCCCGGACATCGTCCTCAGTTGCGAGCATGCTGATGGCAACCGCTCCGGCCTGCTTTGGTTCTCCGGTAAAGGGGGAGCTTGGCAGCCGCGCGACATCTCGGGCCCGGAAGGCGTCAAGTACGACCTGGTCGAACTGGTTGACTTGGACCTGGACGGTGACCTCGACGTCATCACCTGCGAGGAAGTGGCCAACCTCGGCGTCGTCTGGTACGAAAACCCGGGCCGTCATCCCTGAGATTCCTCCCCCCGCCGGCGCACTACGTCTACTGAGCCGCGCGCGCAAGCAAGCGGTGTTCCGAGGCCACCTATGCCTGCCGCAGCCGCACTCCACGAGGACGATCTCCATTGGCTGGCCCTGAGGCTGGTTCCAGGCCTCGGAGCCCGCAAGTCAGTGCCGTTGATTGAGAAAATGCGCTCCCCACAGGCCATTTTCCGGTCATCCCGATCCCAATTGGAAGCGCTTGGCCTTTCCGGCAGCGTGGCTCAAACCATTGCCAGCGGATGCACCTTCGAGGACGCAGCCGAGCAACACCGCATGATGCACGAGCACGGGGCCGCGCTCATCTCCTGCCACGATCCGCGTTATCCGGCCTCCCTCCGCGAGCTGTACGATCCTCCGCTGGTCCTGTTTGCCCGAGGACGTCTCGAGCTGCTGGAAACGGTGAAGTTCGGCATTGTCGGTACTCGCCGTCCCACGCCGTACGGCATGGCCGTCACGGAGCGGATGTCAGCCGATCTCGCCGCCGCCGGCCTTACCATCGTCAGCGGGATGGCGCGCGGCATCGATGCCATCGCTCACAAAGCGGCTCTGCGGGTCGAAGGAGCCACCATCGCCGTCTTCGGATGCGGCCTGGATATCATCTATCCGGCCGAGAATCGCACCCTCGCCGCCGGGATCGCGGACAAGGGCCTCATCCTGTCCGAATACCCGATGGGAACCCCGGGCCATCCCCAGAATTTCCCTGTGCGCAACCGGATCATCAGCGGCATGTGTGTTGGCGTCCTCGTCGCGGAAGGAGCCCAGTACAGCGGCTCAGCCATCACCGCCAAACTCGCCATGGAGCAGGGCAGGGAGGTCTTCGCCATCCCCGGCAACATCACCTCCAAGATGAGCTGGGGGACCAATCTGCTGATCAAACAGGGCGCAAAGCTAGTTCAATCCGCCGAAGACATTCTTTCCGAACTCACCCCCGGCGATCGCCGCGCCCTCTACGGCCAGCAGCAACTGGGACTCCAGGAAGCCGATTCAGATCAACAGCTTAACCTGATGAGCCGCCTCGAGAAACATCTCGGTCCCAACGCCCTGATTGGAGCCTCCGTCCTGGATCTGCTCCACATCGATCAGCCCACCCAGATTGACGAACTGATGGAGCGCGCCCCTAACTCCTCTTCCGAAGTAATTGCCGTGCTGTTCGAACTGGAGTTGCTCGGGCTGGTCAAGCAGCTTCCCGGCAAGAACTTTGTCAAAGTCTGGTGACAGCACCGGCAGTGGGGCAGGCTTGAGCCTGCGCGGGACTTCAGTCCCGCTCGGTCGGTTTTCAACAAACCCTAGGATTGTTCCGAGTTTCTTTTTGAAGCTGGATCCTGAAAAAATAACGTTCATGAACCGCATGTTGTCGTCAACCGGCAGGAGCATTAGCCTGACTTTCGCACTTAAAGCACATTTTGGGCTGCCGCGCGGGAGAATTCCTTTTGGTTTCAACGACGGCACTGGAGAAACAGGCCAGGTGAAGACCTTGCCTCTTTTCTGAGCCATCGT
>Ga0187893_10012231_pt1 | contig 12228 bp, 8 predicted proteins | sample MA1701074metaG_FD_139574 | JGI IMG/M metagenome (GOLD analysis project Ga0187893, IMG submission 139574) | White microbial mat communities from a basaltic lava cave in the Kipuka Kanohina Cave System on the Island of Hawaii, USA - MA170107-4 metaG ... | reverse complement strand
GGTTGTCACGCATGCAGCTTCCGCAGTACATGCCCGCCGCGCCGGACGCCAGGTAAACAATTCTCATGGACGGTCGATCAACAGGAACAAAACGGGGCCGCCTCAATAGGCGACCCCGCGTGTATCACCAGACCAAAAAAGAGCAACGCCGTCGAGGCGACCTATCGCCCACGCGCCGGCTTGGGGGAACCCTGAATCGAATCCCCTACGAGTCCGCTCTCCGCCGCCTCAATCAACTCGATGGATTGCTGGGCGATGTCCACGAGTTCCGCCGCCTGATCCGCCGGAATCTGGCGGCGCGATAAACCGTCTACCTGCCGAATAAACGAATTCAACGACCGGACCGCCGAACTCAACTGCCCGCCGGAAACCGCGTCCAGCGCGTTCTCCACCTTGTTCAAAAGCCGCCCTTCCTGACGATCACGAAGGTCCAGATTCTGCACGCCTGGGACCAGCGAGATCGAAAGCACGTTCTCCGCGGTGGCCTCGAAAATCGTCTGCACCGAACAGGTGTAATTGAACGTTAGCGGCTCGCCCTGCGGATCGAACGGATTGGGCAGCACGCCCTCGCCCGACCAATCCAGCACCACGTCGCCGCCCTCCAGCGCCGTCACCGAAACCGATCCCGTCGATGTGCTCGGCAGAATCACCGGAGAGGTCAATCCGAACGCGCTCAAGTCGCCTTCGAAATGAACCGCGTAGTACTCCGTCGTCGTGAACTCGCCGGTGGCGCTGTCAAACGTTCCCACGGACGAATCCGGAACGATTTCGACGTGAATCGCTCCGGTGCTGAATCCGCCCGGAAGAGTCAGTGCCCCCACGTTCTGTTGGTACCCGACGAAACGGGCGGCCCCTTCGATCGTATCGACTTCCAGCGTCATGTTCGTCGTGGTGATCTCCGCGCTCGCCGGACCGCCGAAGCCCGCGAAATTCAGCGTGAAGAAACTGTCCACCGCCGGATTTTGATCGGCATCCACGGCGACCGGCGCAGCCGAAGCGGTGAGGGCCGCTCCCGCGACGCCCAATACCGCGGCGAAGGCAGTTCTTCCCCACCGGCTCAACCCACAGCAAAAACCGCACGGACAAATGCATAAGTCGTTCTGCATGGAATCTCGCTCCTTTTGCTCGAACGGGGCCGGCGCTCGCCGGTTCCCCTGATGTCCCAGGAAACGCTCGTCCTTCACAAGGGTGACAGTTACTCCGACCCCGAATGAGTCGTGCCGCGCTCGATCCTCCACCGATGAATCTCTTCGCGCCCCGCGCCAGGAAAACCCGCGGCCCTTCCCGAACGCTTGATATCCTATCCCGCCGTCGCCATTGCACAAGAGTACTTCCCCGCCGAATCCATGAATCCACTGATACAAATTCTTACATGAGGGCATCCCCGTCGAATCCCCGCGCCAAGGGTCGCAATGGGACCCGCCACGTAGTAAAATCACGCCTTGATCATGGTCAGTGAACCTCCTTCCCATCCCTCCCATGAATTCTCCAATTCCCGCCGTACTTCGGGTTTGCCGATGCCTACGTCCGACGACGAGTCGCTGGATCGTGGGCGGCTGAACGACCTCCAGCGCCGTAAGCTCGCCGAATTGTTGCGGTTCGTCCGGGTCAGCAATCCGTTCTACCGCGCCAAACTCGTCGCCGTTTCGAATCCCGACGACGCCGCGCTTGAGTTTCTCCCCCTCACAACCCGCGCCGAACTGGAAATCGACCAGGTCGCACACCCGCCTTACGGATCAAACCTTACGTATCCTCAAAACCATTACGTCAGACTCCACCAAACGTCGGGAAGCGGCGGCGCGCCGCTTCGATGGTTGGACACTCCCTATAGCTGGGCATGGTTCAAAAAATGCTGGCGGATCATTTACGGCGCGGCGGGCGTATCCTTGTCGGACCGCGTTTTTTTCCCTTTTTCCTTCGGTCCGTTCGTGGGATTCTGGGCTGCATTTGAAACAGCCATCGATCTTGGATGCTTCTGTCTTCCCGCCGGTGGAATGTCTACGAAAGCCCGCTTGGAATACATGCTCGTCAATGAGGCGACCGTGGTCTGCTGCACACCAACCTATGCTCTTCGCATGGCCGAGGCGGCCCAGGAATTAAAGATCGACTTAGCCTCCTCGCCCGTGAAAGCCCTCTTCGTCGCCGGCGAACCCGGCGGTTGCGTTGAATCTTTCCGAAAGCGTTTGCAATCCGCCTGGGGCGCGAGGGTCTTTGACCACAGCGGAATGACGGAAATGGGTTCGTGCAGTTTCGAATGCCGCGAATCGCCCGCCGGCCTGCACGTCATCGAATCCGAATTCATCCCCGAAGTCATTGACCCCGAAACCACGCGGCCTACGCCGGAGGGAAATCTGGGTGAATTGGTGCTGACAAATCTGGGCCGCTGGGGAAGCCCGCTCATTCGTTACCGAACCGGGGATTTGGTGAAGTTATTACGAGGCCGTTGCGCATGTGGGCGGTGGTTCGCCCGACTCGATGGCGGTATTCTGGGCCGGGTGGATGAAATGACCGTCATTCGCGGAAACAACGTTTATCCGTCCGCCATCGAAAACGTGATTCGGGCGTTTCCGGAGGTCTCCGAGTTCCGGCTCATCCTGCACTCACCCAACGATCGCCCGGACTTGGAAATCGAGGTGGAACCCGCAGCCTCGACCATTGACGACCGGCTATCAGAACGGATCATTCAAGCCGTCAAGGATCGGCTTCAGTTTCGACCGAAAGTCTCCTTTGTGAAGCAGGGAAGCCTGCCGAGATTTGAAATGAAATCGCGGCGGTTCCTTCGCCGCGAAACCTAGCTCAAGCAGGAGGATGGCACCGTGAAATTCGATTATGGAACCCCGCGAAACACGCTGTCGAACGACTCGCTGTCAAGTCGAAATCCAGTAAAACTGGCCCGTCGCATGTTGACGACGGCCCTGGTGACGCTCACGATCGCCGCGTCGGCGTTTGCCGCCGATTGGCCTACCTGGAGGGGTCCGCAGCAGAACGGGTTCGCAGCCGAAAAGGCCTTCGTCACCGCATGGTCTCCCAAAGGCGAAAACCTCCTCTGGAAAGTCCCTATTGAGGGTCGTTCCACGCCCCTTCTGATCAACGGACGCCTGTTCGCCATCGGCCCGGCGGGGGACTTGAACAACACGATTAGCCTTCAAGAACGGGTCTTCGCCCTGGATGCCGACACCGGAAAACTGATTTGGGAGCACAAATTCAACGTGTTCGACTCGGACATCGTGCAGCAGCGCCTCGGTTGGACGTCGCCCGCGGGCGACCCGGAAACGGGCAACGTGTATGCCCAAGGGACAGGAGGCGAATTCTTTTGCTTTGACCGAGACGGAAAAATCCTCTGGAAAAGATCGCTGACTGAAGAGTTCGGCCGCGTCAGCGGTTACGGCGGCCGCCTGATGACTCCGATCGTCGACGAAAACCGGGTCATCATCAGCTTCCTGAGTTCCAACTGGGGCGACCACGCCGCGCCCAAGCATCGCTATGTCGCCTTTGACAAGCGAACCGGCGAGGTTCTCTGGTGGTCCGCCCCCGGCGACAAACCCTACGACACCACCTACGCCATACCCGTCGTCGCGGTCATCGACGGCAAACGAATGCTCATCGCCCCCAACGGTGACGGCAACGTGTACGGCCTCCTCGCCCGCACGGGCGAAAAAGTGTGGACCTTCAAAGTGAGCGTCCGTGGACTGAACTCCTCTCCGGTGGTGGATGGGAATTACGCCTACATCGCCAACGGCGAGGAAAACATCGATTCCACGGAAATGGGGCGCGTCGTCTGCATCGACGCGAGCAAGACCGGCGACATCACCAAGACGGGCGAAATCTGGCGGGCAGAGGGGATTAAGGCCGGCTTCGCCTCTCCCGCGCTGGCCAACGGACGCCTATACGTTGTCGATAACTCCGCCAACCTCTTTGCCCTCGACGCCAAAACCGGCAAGCAATACTGGATGCACTCCCTGGGCCGCGTCGGCAAGGGGTCGCCCACCGTCACCGCCGACGGCGTCATCTACGTCGGCGAACAGAACGGAGTTTTCCACATCCTCAAGGACGAGGGTGACAAGGTCGCAACACTTGACGCGGAAGCGTTCGAGGGCCCCAACGACACCGTCGACGAGATTTACGGCTCGCCCGCCGTCGTCGACGGGCGGGTCTACTTCATGTCCCGCTACAATACTTATTGTCTCGGCAAGAAGGACGCGAAAGCGGAACTGCTGCCCACGCGTCCTTCGCCCAAAGAGTCGGAGTCCAACGGCAAGCTCGCTGTCGTCCACGTCGTGCCCGGCGAGCTTTCGCTTCAACCCGGCCAATCCCTCCTGTTCCGCGCCGACCGCTTTGATTCCGCCGGTCATGAATATGTCTCAGCGACGGAAAAACCGGTCTGGTCGGTGACGGGTGTGAAAGCGACGATCGACGAACTCGGCTATCTGACCGCCGCGAAGGACAACGTCTTTTCAGCCGGATTGGTCACCGCCAAGATCGGCGAAGTCACCGGCTCTGCGAGGGTCCGCATCAGCCCGACAGTGCCTTTCAGCGAAAACTTCGACGCCATGAAACTCGACGGCGTTCCGCCAGGCTGGGTCGGCGCGACCGCGAAGACGAAATTGGTGGAACGCGACGGCTCGCCCGTACTGCAAAAGCTCGCCGAGAACCCTTCCGCCCCGTTCATGCGGATTCGCAGCTACATGACCCCGCCGATCGCGGGCGGGTATACTCTGGCGGCGGACCTCCTCGGTACACCGAAGGGTCAGATGTTCAAACCGGAAATGGGAATCATCAATTCCCGGTATTTCCTCATGCTCATGGGCGCGGAGCAGGTCCTTCGCGTCGAATCGTGGTCGCCCATGCCCCGGCTGCGCAAGGACGTGCCCTTTGAGTGGAAGACGGACACCTGGTACCACATGAAGTGCCGCGTAGATGTCACCGATAAGGAGGCGAGAATCCGCGGCAAAGTCTGGCCTCGTGACGGCAAGGAGCCCGATGCCTGGACGATCGACGTGGTCGATCCCTATCCCAACCGCGAGGGCAGCCCGGGGGTTTACGGGTTTTCACCCGGCACGACCGCCAAGAGCAAGGGTCCCGAGGTTTTTTACGACAATATTCAGGTCATGCGAAACGACTAGGCGCCGCGAAACGAACAGAGCCGCGACCGTAAGGGAGCGGGCCCCTTTTTCTGCATCCGACACGCTTTTTTGGGTCGTTGGAAGGAGTTGAGAATGAGATTCAGAGTGCAAAGTGCAAAGTTCGAAAACGCTTCACTTGTCGGGAATGGTCGCCGCGCCCGCCCTTTTGAACCTCGAACTTCAAACTTCGAACTTCGGGAATTGACCTTGACGTTCGGCCCCGCCCTGGCTGCGATGCTCGGTTTGTGGTTTTCCGCCGGGGCCTTCGCCGCCGATCCCCCCAAGAAAGGTGACTGGACGATGTGGGGCGGTTCTCCGGACCGCAACATGATCTCCGATGAAAAAGGCTTTCCAGCCAAGTGGGACATCAAGGCCGGAACGAACATCAAGTGGACCGCGCCCCTGGGTTCGCAAACGTACGGCAACCCCGTGATTTCCAAGGGCAAGCTGTTCGTCGGCACCAACAACAACGGGAATTTCCGCCCACACAGCAAAGGCGACAAGGGCATCGTTCTCGCCTTCAATACCGCCGACGGAAAGCTGCTCTGGCAAGCGACGCACGACAAGCTTCCCACGGGTCAGGTCAACGATTGGCCTGAACAGGGCATCTGTTCATCGCCCGTCGTTGAGGGCGACCGCCTCTGGTACGTTAGCAATCGCTGCGAAATCGTCTGCGCCGATACCGAAGGCCTCCACGACGGCGAGAACGACGGTCCTTTCACCGACGAAAAATGGAAGGAAACCGAGGACGCCGACTTCGTCTGGACCTTTGACATGATCGAGGAGCTCGGCGTATTTCCGCACAACCTCGCAACCTCGTCGCCGGTCATCGCGGGCGATTCGCTTTTCACCATCACTTCCAACGGCGTAGACGAGGGGCATCTGAATCTTCCCTCGCCGAACGCACCGGATATCATCGCCGTGAACAAGAAAACGGGCGAGTTGTTGTGGACGGCTACCCCCAGCGGGTCCAAGACTTTTCACGGCCAATGGTCCTCGCCCGCCTACGGCGTCATCGGCGGCAAACCGCAGGTCATCTTCGGGCTGGGGGACGGGTGGTGCTACTCCTACGATCCCAATACCGGAAAGGAAATCTGGAAGTTCAATCTGAATCCGCCCGGGGCGAAGTACATTCTCGGCGGGCGCGGAACGGCCAACGAAGTCATCGCCACGCCCGTTATCTATGATGACAAGGTCTATGTCGCCGTCGGGCAGGACCCCGAGCACGGCGAAGGCATCGGTCATCTCTATTCCATCGACGCCACGAAAACCGGCGACGTCACCGATTCGGCCAAAATCTGGCACCTCGGCGGCGAGGATTTTCACCGCACAATCTCCACCGTCGCCATCGCCGACGGACTGCTCTACGCCGCGGACCTCTCTGGTTTTCTTTATTGCCTCGACGTGAAAACCGGGCAAAAACATTGGCGCTTTGACACCGCCGCCGCCATTTGGGGCTCGCCTTATGTCGTGGACGGAAAGGTGATGATCGGCGACGAGGACGGCGAAGTCCACGTTTTCGAGCACGGAAAAACGCTCAAGGAACTCGCCGTCAACGACATGCAGAATTCGGTGTACACGACGCCTGTCGCCTCCAACGGAGTCCTGTACATCACCAACCGCCGCATGTTATTCGCCGTCCAACAGAAGTAAGCACGATCCTCGGGAATTGGATTCATCAGTCTGCGGAAACGGCGCTACTGATGTCGCGCCGCGGCCCGCTCTCGCAGTTCGGCGTCGATGAACGGTTGTATGTCGCCGTCAAGCACGCCCTGCGTATCGGACGTCGTGTGACCCGTTCGGGAATCCTTGACCCGCTGCTCCGGATACAAAAAGTAGCTGCGAATGGCGTTGCCCCAGCCGATCTGTCCTTTTTCGCTGTACAGTTTGGCGAGTTCGCTGTCGCGTTTGGCGAGTTCGGCCTGATACAACCGCGCGGCGAGCATCTTCCGGGCGGTGGCGCGGTTCTTGTGCTGTGATCGTTCGTTTTGGCATTGGGCGACCAAACCCGTGGGCAGATGGGTCAGGCGGACGGCCGACGACGTTTTGTTGACGTGCTGGCCCCCTTTGCCCCCCGCCCGATAGGTATCCTCGCGCACGTCCTTATCCCAGTCGATTTCAATCTCGATGTCGTCGATCTCCGGCTGCACGTCGACGGAAGCGAAACTCGTCTCGCGCTTCCCCTGACCGCTGAACGGCGAAATCCGTACCAATCGGTGAACGCCCAATTCGCAGGACAAGTATCCGTAGGCGTGCGCTCCCTTCACCAGCAGGCTGCACGATTGAATCCCCGCCTCCTCGCCGTCGCGCATCGACAGCTCTTCCACCTCGTACTCGCGGCGCTCGAAATAACGCAGGTAAAGTCTCAAAAGCATCTGCGCCCAATCGCAGGCGTCCGCTCCGCCGGTCCCCGCCTGGATGTTGAAATAGCAGTTGCGGTGATCGTTGGGACCGGAAAGCAGGGTGAGCAATTCCACTCGCCCCACGTCGCGCGTCAGCCGCGAGAGCCCGTCGTCGAGTTCCGCGCGAAGGTGCGCGTCGTCCCCCTCGTCGAGCAGGGCGACCATCGTCTCGAGCTCTTCCGCCTGCGATTGAAGCTTACGGAGCGGCTCGATCACCGCCTTTAGGGATTTCAACCGTGCCACAACCTGCCGCGCCGCCTCCGGATTGTCCCAGAAATTGGGGGCGGACATCTGGACTTCCACCTCCGCCAGCGCTGCCTGTTTGGAAGGAAGGTCAAAGAGAGTCCCGGACCGCGACGATCCGGGACGAAAGTTCAGTGAGTGCGGCTGCGGGGTTCTCGTAGGGCATAATTCCTCGTCCTATCGCGGGCGGCTTGTTCGATGTTCGCCGAGTTTCGTGCCCGGGTTAATTCTCATCCGGCTCGCGCCGAATCGACTCAATCACGACATCCTCTACCGGCAGCGAATCCTCATTGGGCACCACTGGATTCTCCGTCGTATCCACGCGGACGATCGCGTCCACCACGTCCGTCCCGGCGACGACCAGTCCGAACACGGTAAAGTCCTGTTCATCGAGGAAATCGTTGTCCGCGTCAAGGTTGACGAAAAACTGTGTGTTCCCAGAATCGGGATCGCCGCCGGAAAGGGCGAGAGCGACCGAATAGAGCGTACTGTTGCTCAAGCCGTTGGGAACCTCCGCTGGGACCGGTTCCCGCGTCGGCGATTTTAGCACCAGATCGTCGCCCACGCGGCGGTATCCCCCGCCCTGAATCACAAACGGTTCGCATTCGCCGCCCATCGCACCGGGTTGGCAGACTGCCCGGTGAATGAGAAGTCCATCGAAGAATCCCTCGTCAGCGTAGAGCAGCATATTCGCCGCGTGAAGCGGCGCCGCTTCGCCGTCCAGCTCGACCGTGAAGTCGCCCATTGAGGTCGCAACGACCACTCGGGGAGTAAGATCGTCGATAGAGACGATCTCGAATTCGCTTGTGCTGACGGCCGGCCCCTCGTCATCCGCCGACAGTGTCACGGTCAGGCGGATTTTCACGGTTTCCGGTAATGAAGTGGTAATCGAAGTGTCCGCCGCGGTGGGATCGGCGAATTCAGCCTGCCCCTGCATGACTTCCCAGAGGAGCGTCGCCCCTTCGCCCTCAACTTGCACTTCCGCCGAAAGCGGCGTCGCTTCGCCGATGATCGCCAGCGGCGGAACCTCGGCGGTCACGGCCGCGGAAACGGTGACCGCAAAAAAATCCTCGGCATGAAACCCGTCGGCGTCGGTGACCGTCACGCGAAAGTTGTATCGACCCGGCTCATCGAGCGGGACCGTCGTGATCGTCGCCTCTTTCGGTTCCACGATTTCGATTTCTTCCGGCCCGCCGTTGAAATCCCAGCGGAAAACGTACGGTCCCGTCCCCCCCGTTGCTGTGGCCGACAACTCGACCTGCGCCCCGGAAAAAACGCTCGCCGCCTCCGCCGACGCCTCGACGCGCAAATCGGTCGCCCCTTGCGGTCCCTCCACATCGTCGCGGAAGATGGGAACGCAACCAACGCCTGACAATGCCAAGATCATGCCGGGAAGTGCGAAAGCGGCCACAATCGATGCAATTCTCATCCTGACGAACATCATGGCCGTTGGAGCGCGGGCGGTCAATGCCGAGGGATGTCCCGGTCTCGCCTGGAAAGTTTTTGCTCTCCGCATACAATCCGGTCTTGGTAATCCACGGGTTGTCTCGCTCCGGCGCGGAGTGCCCAATCGTACGATGCCCAATCACGAATCCTACGACTCCCCGCTCGTCACACGCTACGCCTCCAAGGCGATGGCCGAGCTCTTCAACGAGCGGACGCGCATCCTCACCTGGCGGCGGATCTGGCTCGCTCTGGCCGAATCGCAGCGCGAGGTCGGCATCCCCATCTCCGTCCAGCAGATTCGCGAGCTGCGGCGGACGCTGGAGGACATCGACTTCGCCGCCGCCGCCCGATACGAAAAAAAACTTCGCCACGACGTCATGGCCCACGTGCATGCCTGGGGCGACGTCGCCCCCAAGGCCCGCCCCATCCTCCACCTCGGCGCAACCAGCGCCGAAATCGTGGACAACGCCGATCTCATCATCCTGCGCGACGCCCTGCGTCTTATCGCAGGATGGCTCGCTGCCGCCATCGACGCCTTGGGCACGTTTGCCAAATCGCATCGCTCGCTTCCGACCCTGGGCCTGACCCATCTCCAACCCGCCCAACTGACCACCTGCGGAAAACGGGCAGCCATGTGGTGCTACGACTTCGTCCGCGACCTGGAGGCGGTGGAGGTCCGCATCGCCCTCCTTCGCCTTCGCGGAATCAAAGGGGCGACGGGCACGCAGGCGAGCTTTTTGGCCTTGTGCGGCGGCCATCGGGGCAAGGTGCAAAGGCTCGAGCGGATATTCGTCCGCCGGATTGGATTCGACCGGGCCGAACCCGTCACGGGTCAAACATATTCGCGGAAAATCGATGCCGACGTCGTCAGCACGCTGGCGGGAATCGCCGCGAGCGTTCACAAGTTCAGCAACGACGTGCGAATTCTGGCGAGCCGAAAGGAAATCGAAGAACCCTTCGAGGTGGAGCAGATCGGCTCCAGCGCCATGCCCTACAAACGGAACCCCATGCGCTGCGAGCGGGCGACGGGACTGGCCCGGTTTGTGCTCTCGCTGGCAAGCTCCCCCCATCAATCCGCGGCCGAGCAGTGGTTCGAGCGCACGCTTGACGATTCCTCCAACAAGCGGCTGGTCATTCCCGAAACATTTCTGGCCGTCGACGCCATGCTCAAGCTGGTCACCAATGTCGCCAAGGGATTGGTCGTCTATCCCAGGGTGATTGAGGCCAGAGTTCGGGAAGAGCTTCCCTTCATGGTGACGGAGGACGTCTTGATGGCCGCCGTCACCGCGGGCGGAGACCGGCAGAATCTTCACGAGCGGATTCGCCGCCACGCTCACGCCGCGGCCACTCGCGTTAAGGACTTCGGCGAGGCCAACGATTTGATCACTCGATTGGCGGACGACGCGGCGTTTTCCAAAGTCAACCTTCGCCGATTGACCGATCCGAAGCGATTGATCGGCCTCGCTCCGTCCCAGGTGGATGATTTCCTCCGCGATTACGTCCGGCCCGTCCGCCTGCGATATCGAAAGTCCGTGGCCCTCGACACGCGGCTTTCGGTCTGAAACACTGACCGGCCATCGAATCCAACCATCGAGAAATCATCTCCGCTCATCGATGATCATGATCCGCCCCGGACAAGGCGCGGCCCGCTTGTAACGCACTTCCAGCACTTTCACCAGTGACGTTCCGTCCATGCGGTAGGTCGTTGCGGTGCGGTTTTCGTCGTCCTCAAACCGCTCGACGATCTTGTACGACGTCTTCGATCCATCCGCCGCCGTCGAGTCCATCGTGTATGTCATCGTCCGCGTTTCCTCCTGCCACGCTCCCTGGACTGCGCTGAGGCCGAAGGTGTTGACGTTGTCGAACCAAACGCCCTGATAAACTTTTTCGGCGCTGTTCCACGTCAGGGTTCCCTGCGCACGGTAGACGCCCGATTCCGGATTCGACGTGTAATTCCGCTGAAGGGCGCGGTCGTCGAGAATCCAGGTGATTTCCTCGGTGCCTTTCACCGTGGCCACGACCTGTCCGCTCGGAGAGTAGTGCGTCTCCGTCAGGCTCCACGCCCCGAAAAACGCTTCCAATCGAGCGAGCTCCGCGCTGGAAAATACGGCTTTCTTTTCCGCGTCCGGTTTCGCCGGCGCGGGTGGAGCCTTTGCCGGTTCTTTCGGCGGCGACTTCGGAGCGTCGCCGAAAAAACCTACGGCCGCGCCTAGTACCGAACAAGCAACCATTCGCCAAAGTGAAAGGAACACGACCGTCGCCCAGTTCATTTGGTGAAACGTATCTTCGCGACCCAAAACCGAGCCGCGACCGCGAGGGAGCGGGCCTCTTTGTACTCCCGCGAAAGGTCACGTAGCAGCTCTAGGCCCGAAATCGCGGGTGCTCGGCGCTATCGCTTCGCCAGACGTAGGGTGCATCTCGTTACACCATTCGACCCGAAGTCAGCGGGCGTTAACGCCTCGCCAGCGCTCTCGCCTTCTCCAATATATACGCCGCCCCCACGCCGACGTGCGAAAAAACCTCCGCCGCCGTCTTCGCCGATTTCGGAATCCGCCGCGCGGTAACACCCACCACCCTGATTTCGCCGCCTTCCGCCGCCGCCTCCGCCAATTCGGAATGCAGTCCGCCGGCGTAGTTGTCCTCCACGACAAGGATCGCCCCCCCCGCCGACTTTGCCGCCGCCAGAATCGGCCCGGCATCGAGCGGGAACGCGTAACAATCAAAGACGTTGCAAGTGATGCCCTCCGCCGAGAGCGTGGAAGCCGCCGCAAGAAGGGAGTGTACGATGTACCCGCTGCCCGCGAGCGTCAGGTGATTCCCCTTGCGGAGTGGTTTGAACCCGTCCACGTCGAAGCGCTCGTCAAGCGGATACAGAAACGGCGCATCGGGTCGATGGGTCCGCAGATAGCAAAGTCCCTCGACGGTGGCCATCAGCTCCGTGCAGCGAAAGGCGCTGATCGGATCGCTGGGATGAAACAATCGGCACGCCGGTCTTCCGAACCCGTCATCCACCC
>Ga0187893_10012230_pt1 | contig 12230 bp, 8 predicted proteins | sample MA1701074metaG_FD_139574 | JGI IMG/M metagenome (GOLD analysis project Ga0187893, IMG submission 139574) | White microbial mat communities from a basaltic lava cave in the Kipuka Kanohina Cave System on the Island of Hawaii, USA - MA170107-4 metaG ... | reverse complement strand
TTCTTGGCTTCGTACTCGGCTTGCTCGGCCGCGTACCGCTCGCCGGCTCGGGCCTCCAGCTTGGCTTTGGCTTCGGCAATCGCCTTGAGCCGCTGGTCCTGCTGTGCCAGTTCGGCGGGAATATCCATCCCTTCGGGCAGGGGTTGGTTGTCGGCTGCTTCGGCCATCGCCATCAGCCGGGCCACTTCTTCGGTTAACTGCTGTTCCAGTTCCACGGCGTGGCGCCAGCTCAGAGCGCTGTGCTTGGAGGCATTGGCTCCGATCTTGCTCCCATCCAGGCTGATCGTGCCCAGCTTGAGAAATCCCAGCACCTTGGCTAACAGCAGAATCTGGAGAAACAGGGGCTTGAGTTGTTCCAAAAACCGTTTGCGGAAGGCGGCGATGGTGTCGTGATCCGGGTGCGTGTTGGCGGCGATGTAGCGAAAGGCAATCGAGTCGTAGGTAGCCTGCTCCAGCTTGCGGCTGGAGAACACCCCGGTCGCGTAGCCATAAACCAACAACGCCAGCAGCATCTCCGGATGGTAGGCTTCCGACCCGCCTCCGCTGTATGGCATCTTCAGCTCGTGCAGGTCCAGCTTCGACACAACGTCGACGATGAAGCGGGCCAAGTGTTTTTGGTCCAGCCAGTCTTCCACCGAGGGTGGAAACAAGTAGAGGGTCTGTCGATCCACTGCCTTGAACTGTGCGCTCATGCTCGTAATACGTACAGCCGCTGATCCCGGTTACCTCTCGTCACTAAGTCCGACAGGCTGCTAGAATCGAGCCAATCATGTGACGTGCGCCTGGAAGTCAGGCCAGTCTATTGATTCCTCAAGGGGCTGCCGATACTGGCAGCATGAATATCCCGCCCCTTGAGAGCCAGCCATCGCATCTGGCATCTGTAAGAGCAATCGGTACTGAACTGCAAATGGCTGTGCTGAAGCAGCTGAAATCAAGCGCCGAACATCAGGGAAACGCGCTGGTTGAGCTTGTTGACCAATCCGATTCTGCAGTGCCAGCCCCTAGTTCCCTGCGGCTTGACGTTTACGCTTGATAGCAGAACCGAAGAAACGATTCACATCTCCTCACTTCCTTTGCCATCGGCGATTGCCCTCAACATAGATCCCTGACAAGTGGCAAGGGCTTGGCCTTGTGGCGTGTGGGAATCTGCTGGTGTTGTTTGCGAGTTCGAACCAATCGACTCACCCACGTCCGGGACTGTTGAGATGACCGTTCGCCTGTTGGCGAGGACGGTATTCGATCTAGAAGTCGAGCAGCGTGTCCGATTCTTGGAATCGAGACTCTACCCTGAAATGCTGTGGCCTGATCTGGAATCTCCTGACTCAGTTTGAACAGTTCGTTCAATCTGCTGCCAAACCCCTTGAACGATTTGATAAAGGACGCATCGAGCGATAGCTGCGTGCTTAGACTAAGCCCTTGAAAAAGCGAACAATGCCAGCCGTTGACCACTGGGCGGGGCCTGGAGTTCTGATTGCACTCATAAATTCATAAGATTGCTGCGAAAGAAGTGGATCTGGGCACTGTGTTGCGCGGGATCGGAGGCTGGTTTTGAATTGGAAGCTAATCGAGATATGATAGGCGCGCTCACCGAGCGATTGAAAACTTTTGAAATGAGGAATGTGGAATGGCTAAGGTCTATCACGAGGAAGACGCCGATCTGGTTCATCTTAAAAGCAAGAAGATTGCCATCATTGGCTACGGAAGTCAGGGGCATGCTCATGCTCTGAACTTGCTGGATAGCGGATTGGACGTTGTGGTCGGTCTCTACAAGGGCAGCAAGTCATGGGAGAAGGCAGCAAAAGCCGGATTGAAGGTGGCCACCGTTGAGGAGGCATCCTCGCAGGCGCAGGTCATCATGATTCTGGTACCGGACCAGACGCAGCGGTCGTTGTTTGAGGCCTCCATCCGTCCGAACCTGACCGAGGGCAAGACGTTGATGTTCAGCCACGGTTTCAATATTCACTTCAACCAGGTGGTGCCGCCGGCTAACGTCGATGTCTCGATGATTGCTCCCAAAGGCCCCGGTCATATGGTGCGGGATGTGTTCGTTGAAGGGACCGGCGTCCCTGCGTTGCTGGCCATTCAGCAAGACTATACGGGTCATGCTCGTGACCTTGCGCTGGCTTATGCGAAAGGCATCGGAGCCGCTAGGGCGGGTGTGATTGAAACTACCTTCAAGGAGGAAACCGAAACCGATCTTTTTGGTGAGCAGGCGGTGCTATGCGGTGGGACGTCGGCACTTGTGAAGGCCGGATTTGAAACCCTGGTGAATGCGGGTTACCAACCCGAGGTCGCCTACTTTGAGTGTCTCCATGAGCTGAAGCTGATCGTCGACCTGATGTACCAGGGGGGCCTGGCCTATATGCGGTATTCCATTAGTGATACGGCGGAGTACGGGGATTACACACGTGGACCGCGAATCGTCAATGAGTCGGTAAGAGCCGAGATGAAGAAGATCCTGGAGGAAGTTTGCAATGGCAACTTCGCCAGAGAGTTTATCCTTGAGAATCAGGCAGGACGTGCCTCCATGAATGCCTTTCGGCGCCAGGAAGCGGCCCATTCGATTGAAGCGGTCGGCAAAGGCTTGCGGGACATGATGAGCTGGATGCGCAAGAAAGGTGCCGCTGGATAGGAAGCACCGAACACCGCTGAGGTGCATGGGGTGATGTCGATTGGAAAATCAATTCCAGTCCCCTCCCTGGAAGGGGCGAGCGCCTTAGGCGCTGGGGTGGGCTGTGCGGTTCGGAGAAGACCCACCCCCGCGCGACTGACTGTCGCTCCGGCAGCCACCCCTCCGGCGGAGGGGATCTTATGAACAACCGCAGTGCCTTCATTTCGAACATCGAAGACTGAGGATGGCATCGCCAAGAGATGCTCTATCAGCGTGGCGTTGACCAAAGCTTGCTCCGTGCCTCAGCGTCTCAGCGGTTTGTAGTTTCTTAGAGATTCACATGAAAAAAATCCAAATCTACGACACAACACTCCGCGATGGTTCCCAAGGCGAGGACATCTCGTTTTCGGTTGATGACAAGCTGCACATCGCCCGAAAGCTTGATGAGCTTGGCATTGACTATATCGAAGGCGGATGGCCCGGCTCGAACTTCAAAGACATGGCTTTCTTTAAGCGTGTTCCTGAACTGTCTTTGAAGCATGCGCGCGTGGCGGCTTTTGGCAGCACCGCCCATCCGAAAAATAGCAAAGTCGAAGGCGACAACAATATTCAGGCCTTGATCGAGGCGGGCACTCCGGTGGTCACGATCTTCGGCAAAAGCTGGGATCTGCATGTGCGGGTGGCTCTGGGAATTTCGTTGGAACGCAACCTCGAGCTAATCCGTGATTCGGTTGCCTACCTGAAGTCGCTGGGCAAGGAAGTGGTCTATGATGCCGAGCACTTCTTCGACGGCTTTCAGGCGGATCGTAACTATGCCTTGTCGACATTGAAAGCCGCCGAGCAAGCAGGTGCAGACACCATCGTGCTGTGCGATACCAATGGCGGCACATTGACTGAAGAAATCCGCGAACGGATGCTGGCTGCCATGACAGCGGTCAAAACACCGATCGGGATTCATACCCACAACGATTCCGACATGGGTGTTGCCAACGCGGTGATTGCCATCCGCCACGGTGCCGTTCAAGTTCAAGGCACTTTCAATGGTTACGGCGAGCGCTGTGGCAATGCCAATCTGTGTTCCATAATTCCCAACATCGAGTTGAAGCTGGGGATGCGGGCAATAGGTCCGGAAAAGCTGCGGAATTTAACTGAGGTTTCGCACTATGTCAGCGAAATCGCCAACATGCACCACCGGCAGGACTTCCCGTTTGTTGGCAAGAGTGCGTTTGCACACAAAGGAGGAATTCATGTCAGTGCGGTGATGAAAGAACCTCGGGCCTACGAACACCTTTTGCCCGAGTCCGTCGGCAATGAGCGGCGTGTATTGATCTCCGAACTCTCGGGGAAAAGTAATGTACTCTATAAAGCCGAGCGCATGGGACTGCAACTCGACAAAGCGTCGTCGGGCACACAGGCCGTCGTCAACAAGTTGAAGGAAATGGAACACTACGGTTATCAGTTCGAAGGTGCTGAGGCTTCGTTCGAAATTCTCTTCAGCAAGCTGATGAACGACCACGGTGAATTCTTTGAACTGGACGGATTTCGGGTGATTACTGAACGAAAAGGCAACGGCGGCTCGACCTCAGAGGCGGTTATCAAGCTGCGCGTTGATGGCACTGAAGAACATACGGCGGCAGAGGGTGTCGGTCCGGTCAGCGCTCTGGATCATGCCTTGCGCAAGTCGCTGACGACGTTTTTCCCCTGTATCAAAGACATTCGCCTCACCGACTACAAAGTGCGTGTCCTGAATGCGAAGGGAGCTACAGACGCGAAAGTACGCGTCTTGATTGAAACCAGCGACGGCCTGGAAACCTGGGGAACGGTCGGTGTCTCTGAGAATCTGATAGAGGCCAGCTGGCTGGCGCTGGTGGACAGCATCACCTACAAGTTGAAGAAAGAGTATGGATTTAAGAAGAAGAATGAAGAAGCAAAGTTAGCGAAGTGAGTGGCGGCTACGTCCCGTTCGAGCGAGCCGGGAATGAGCGCAGCATCCAATTTTTCCTATGGCAAACATTCAAGAACCTGTCGAAATTGAAGGCCATTTGATCGATTCTGGCATTCTCAAGTATGCCTTTGACAAGATTGTTGAACACGAAGGCCAGTTTGAAGTGCTGGATTTCCGTATCGGAAGAAATAATCAAGAAACGTCCCGAGTTCGCCTGATGGTCAAAGCGACCAGCCAGGAGCAGCTTGAGAAAATCCTGGCAGCGCTGGAAGACTTTGGCGCCGTGGTCGATTGGGATGATTGCGAGTTCGTTGCCGTGCCTCGGGACAACATTCTGCCTGATGACTTCTATAGCACAACGAATTTCGACACGTTCGTGAAAGTTAATGGCGAATGGTTTCCGGTGACAAACCAGAAGATGGACTCTGTGATCGTCTGGGAAGACGGTTGCGCGTCGACAAAAAAGATTAGTGAAGTCAAAGCAGGTGATCGGGTTGCCGTCGGCCGCAAGGGCGTTCGGGTGAAACCCCAGGAACGCAGCCGGGAATACTCGGTCTTCGATTTCATGTCGAATGACCTGACGGCCGAGATTAACAAAAGCCTGCTGATTGCTGAGATTGCCAAGGAGATTGCGCAGGTTAAAGAGTCTGGCAAGAAAGTGGCTTTGGTGCCCGGCCCGGCCATCATCCATTCCGGTGCCGACGAGTATCTGAAAGAAATCTTACAGATGGGGTTCATCGATGTGGTTCTCACCGGCAATGCATTCGCCGTTCACGACATCGAAAAGGCTTTGCTGAACACCTCACTGGGCGTCAACCAGAGTACCGGCAAACCTGAAGAAGGTGGGCATCGTAATCATCTGTGGGCGATTAACGAAATCAACAAAGTGGGAGGTATCCCGAAAGCCATCGAAGCGGGCGTTCTCAAGTCGGGGTTAATGTACGAGTGCGTGAGACAGGGAGTGCAGTATGTCCTGGCTGGCTCCATTCGCGACGACGGCCCTTTGGTGGATGTGATTACCGACTGCGTTCACGCACAGAAGAAATACATCGCGGCTCTCGAGGACGTAGCTGTTGTGCTGATGCTCGCATCCACCTTGCATAGCATCGCCGTGGGCAATCTGTTGAAAGGCAGCGTAAAGACAGTGTGTGTCGATATCAACGAATCAACGCCTATGAAACTGAGCAACCGGGGCAGCAAGCAAGCCATTGGGGTAGTGACGGATGTGTCGTTCTTTCTCAGCATCCTTGCCGGAGAGTTGAAGCGGCAACAGCGGGAGGGTGCTGGGCAGGCGTCGGGCCTCTCGGACCATGCGTCGCAAAGTGTGAGACTCAAGTTAGGTTAAGGGATGATGCATGCTAAGTCTTGCGTCATAGTGCAAGGAGGAAAAACAGTGGAAGAAAAAATCTACATCTTTGATACCACGTTGCGGGATGGAGAACAGTCTCCGGGTGCCAGCATGAATCTGGAAGAGAAACTGAAACTGGCGCGGCAGTTGGAGGCGTTGCAAGTGGATGTCATTGAGGCAGGTTTCCCGATTGCTTCGGACGGAGATTTCGAATCGGTTCGCCAGATCGCAAAAGAGATTCGGTCAGTGAGCATCGCTGGGCTGGCGCGTGCTACGGAACTGGATGTTCGCCGTGCCTGGGAAGCACTGGAGATTGCCAGCAAGCCGCGTATCCACACCTTCATCGCGACTTCGGATATTCATCTTCAGTATAAGTTGAAGCGAAGCCGTGAACAGGTGCTGGAACAAGCTGTCAAAGCCGTGGCGTTGGCCCGCTCTCTCTGCGACGATGTTGAATTTTCCGCCGAGGACGCTGGGCGGAGCGATCTGAATTATCTATGTCAGGTGGTCGAAGCAGCCATCAGTGCGGGCGCTTCCACGATCAATATTCCCGACACGGTTGGGTATTGTATCCCTGACGAGTTTGGCAACATTTTCAAAGTGCTGTGCGAGCGGGTGCCGAACATGAACAAGGCCAGGCTCAGCAGCCATTGCCATAATGATCTGGGCTTCGCCGTGGCGAATTCGCTAGCAGCGATTCTGAACGGCGCTCGCCAGGTGGAATGCACGATCAACGGCATTGGCGAACGAGCCGGAAATGCTTCGCTGGAAGAGATCGTAATGGCTTTAAAGGTCCGCCGGGAGAAACTGGGATTCACCACTGGAGTCGTGAGCGAAGAAATCTATAAGACCAGCCATTTACTTTCCAACACCACGGGCATGATGGTGCAAGCGAACAAGGCAATTGTGGGTAAGAACGCGTTTGCCCACGAAGCCGGCATTCACCAGGACGGCGTTCTCAAGCAAGCGCTCACCTACGAAATCATGACTCCGCAATCTGTTGGGATTCAGACCAACAACATCGTTCTTGGAAAACATTCCGGTAGGCATGCTCTATTGAAGCGCTACGAGTCGCTGGGCTATACCCTGGGCAAGGAAGAGTTGGACCGTGCTTACATGCTGTTTACGAAGCTGGCTGACAAGAAGAAGAGCGTCTATGATGAGGACCTGCTGGCGATCATTCACGACGGCCTCAAGATCATTCCCGAGCGCTACCACCTCAAGTATGTGCATGCTACCGGCGGGAACCAGGTTTTGGCCAGTGCCACCGTGCGCCTCAGCCGTGATGAGGAGTTTCTCGTCGAGTCGGCCACCGGCGATGGTCCGGTGGAAGCCATCTACCGCGCGATCGACCGGATCACGGGTGTTCCGGGACGCCTGATTGACTACTCGGTCCATGCCGTCAGCCGCGGCAAGGATGCCGTGGGCGAAGTTTTTGTTCATGTGAGTTTTGACGGGCAGAGCTTCAGCGGCAAAGCAGCCAGCTCAGATATCATTGACGCAAGCGCCCGCGCGTATCTGAACGCTGTGAACAAAGCCATTCACGAACGGGAAACGTTGGCTGCCAATCGGGTGGCGCAAGGTGCCACAGTCCCGCAGGTGTGACGATCTTTTCAGATCTGGGATATTGACGTCTGACAAGGGGCAGAGAGCCTGAGTACTGCGTGGCTTGAGCAGCATCGGTTCGGAAGCATCTTTCGGAACAACCTCAGGGAAGGAATTCACAGTGCAAAAGATAATTACCGTGATTCCGGGCGATGGCATCGGAACGGAAGTGGTCAAGCAGGCGTTGCGCGTCCTCGACAGGGTCGAGACAGTCTATGGACATCGTTTTGAACGGCAGGAGGCCCTGGCAGGGGGCGCTGCTCTAGACGCAACCGGTGTGCCGCTGCCGGCAGAAACACTCGAGAAGTGTAAAGGAAGCGATGCGGTACTGCTGGGGGCCTTGGGCGGACCCCAATGGGACAACAATCCTCCGGGCAAGAAACCCGAGAATGGTTTGCTTGCGCTTCGCGCCGGTCTGGGGCTTTACGCCAATCTCCGGCCGGCACGTATTTATCCGGCGCTTGCCAACGCATCCACGCTGAAAAGGGAAGTGGTGGAGGGTGTGGATCTGCTGATCGTTCGCGAGTTGACTGGCGGCATATATTTCGGCAAACCGAGAGGGATTTCGAAGGAAGGCGAGGAGGAAGTCGGAATCAATACCGAGATCTACCGAACTTCCGAGATTCGGCGAATCGCCAAGGTCGGCTTTGAGGCAGCCAGGAAGAGACGCCGCAAGCTCACCTCGGTTGACAAAGCCAATGTCCTCGAAGCTTCGCAGCTCTGGCGCCGTGTGGTGATCGACGTGGGCAAGGACTTTCCGGACGTCGAACTGAGCCATCTTTATGTGGACAACTGCGCGATGCAGTTGATTGCCAATCCGAAGCAGTTCGATGTGGTTGTGACCTCAAATCTTTTCGGTGACATCTTGAGCGACGAAGCAGCCATGCTCACAGGCTCTATTGGTATGCTTCCTTCCGCCAGCCTGGGGGGCACTATCGGCATGTACGAGCCAGTCCACGGCAGCGCCCCGGATATTGCCGGAAAAGACATTGCCAATCCCATTGCCACCATCGCCTCGTTGGCCATGATGTTGAAGTACTCGTTCGGTCTGCAGAGGGAATCAGACGCAGTCGAACAGGCGATTATTTCGGTCTTGGAAGCTGGTTATCGGACAGCGGATTTGAAGGAAGACGGCAAAACCACAATCGGAACGGAACAAGTGGGCTCGCTCATCATCGAACGAATTGGATGAGGCCGTATCGGAAGACATAACCTCCACAGTTGCCGGAGGTCATAGTCCCATTAATCACATTGCTTGCAGCACCTGGCGTGTTCCCATGAAGAGAAGCACGCCACCAAAGACACACAGTGACAACTTTACCCCCGGCTCTTCGTTGACTTCCGGCATCAGATCCGAGGCAGCCACGTAGATCGTGACTCCAGCTGACAGCGGCAGCCCATACTGAACCAACCCCTTTGACATCCCCATGGATAGCACCCCTGCCAGGGTGGCGACACCCAGTGCGGCGGCAGACAGCAGAGAAAAAGTTTTGCTGCGCCCGGCAGCCATCATGATGGAAGCGACCGTGAATCCTTCCGGCAGCTTGTGAAGAATGACCGCCAGAAAAAGGATGATGCCAAGTTCGTACGAAAGGATGAATCCTGAGGCGATGGCCACACCGTCAAAGAAGCAATGCGAGAGCAAGCCGATCAGCGCAGAGGTGCCGACGTGAGGGTCCAACAGCTCTTCCGTGTGCACCTCCTCACCGAAATGGAAATGGGGCGCGAAAACGTGCTCGAACAGGTGGACCAGGAGATATCCTCCCAGAATGAAGGCGGGCGAAGAATGCAGCAGCTCAAGGCTTTCTGGAATCATTTCCAGAAAGGCAGCTGCCAGCATGAAACCCGAGCCGAAGGCCAGAAAGTACTTCAGATATTCGCGATGCCAGTCTGTCTTGATGATGATGAGTCCGCCAAAGAGATTGGCTGCCGCGGCGAGGCTGCCAAACAGCAGACTGGTGGCGAGAGGGGACATTAGTAGAAAGTGGCGATTGATGATGGACGTTTGTCGACTGTAGGAGCCGATGCTTGCAAGGTCGGCAAAGAAGGCAAAAGCACTTCATCTTGCGCTGATCGTTTGTGGCGGATCGGATCCGGATGCAACGGGCAATTTGCAATCGACAATCGGCAATTCCTCTCATCCGCTGTGACGAAAGTTGATCACGTCGCCGTCCAGGACGATATACTCTTTGCCTTCAAGTTTGAGGCAAGCCTTCTCGCGAGCGGCAGCCAGCGTCTTCAACTCCAGCAATTTGTCGCAGTGTACGACTTCGGCTCGAATGAAGCAGCGCTCGATGTCGGAGTGAATCACTCCCGCGGCTTTGAGTGCCGGCGTCCCGCGCCGAATTGTCCAGGCACGGCATTCGTCTTCTCCCACCGTGAAGAACGAGATCAACCCCAGCAAGTCATATGTTACGCGGATCAAGCGGTCCAGGCCGGACTCCTGAAGCCCATAGTCTGCCAGGAAGGCGAGGGCATCTTCGCCAGAGAGCTCCACCAGCTCGGCTTCGATCTTGCCGCAGATGGCAGTGATTCCGACATTCGCCAGGGCCGCCGTCTCCTGTAGCTCGTAAGCGCTGGTGACATTGTCTACTTTGGCGGCTTCCGCATCGGATAGATTCAAGACATGGACGATGGGTTTTTCTGAGAGGAAGGTGAAACCACGCAGAATGCGTTTCTGGTCTTCGCTGAGAGGCATGGCGCGGAGGGGCTTTTCCGATTCCAGCCAGCTCTTACATTGAGAGAGAAGATCCAGCTCTTTCTCGTTCTCCGGATTCTTGATCTTCTTGACGTCTTTGGCGAGGCGCTCGATTCGCTTTTCGATAATCCCCAGATCAGACAGGATCAGCTCCAGTTCGAGGTTCGCGATGTCTCTCCGGGGGTTGATCGGGCCTTCCGAGTGCGGAATCGCATCATCCTCGAACGCCCGTACGACGTTGACCAGGGCATCGACGCTCTTCAAGTTGCCCAGCGGAGCTGCGTTCTTGCTATCGCCCTTCACGAGACCGGCGACATCGATGTATTCCACGGTGGCGTGGGTCAGTTTCCCGGGATTGAAAAGCCCAGCCAGTTGGTCGAGCCTTGAATCGGGGACGGTGGCCACGCCGAGATGGGCTTCGGCCTTGCCACCAGAAAACTTTCCGGTGTCGATATGAGCTTTGGTCAGAATCTTGAAAAGTGTTGTCTTTCCAACTGAAGGAAATCCTATGATTCCTGCCTTCAACGTTATTCTCCGCGGGAGGTCTAGAATGAGGGCGGACGGCACTGAAGGCCAGCGCGCCTCTGCAAAAACGCGACATCTTAGCACAAACTCGAGAGTTATCCGCCTTCGATGTCAACCATGGCCTTAATCACCTTGTTTTTTGGGTCGATCCATTCCGGGAAGACTTCGATCATGGAAGAAATCGACGAGCGGTGCGTGATCCATGGCGCCGTATCAATCTGTCCGCGCTCCATGAGCGAGATGATCTCTTGGAAGTTGGCGGCCGTGGCGTTGCGGCTGCAGAACAGCGTCAGCTCTCGGCGGTGCGCGTCCGGGTCGTGGAAACTGACATCTCCCAGCATCAGCCCTACCAGAATTAGGCGGCCGCTGTGAGCCACCAGATTGAACGCTTGAATCATCGACTTGCGATTTCCGGTCGCGTCGAAAACGGCAGTGGGCATGTCGTTGGACGTGATATCTCGAAGATGCACGGCGGCTTCCTCTCCTCCCGCAACTGTGAAATCTACTCTGAACTGAGTCCGACAGAACCGCAGTCGATCTTCGTTCACATCCATCACGATGACTCTGGCCCCGGCAAGTTGGGCAAACTGAACGACCGCCAACCCAATGGGGCCCGCACCAATCACCAGCGCGTACTCACCCTGCTGCAATGACGCGCGTTCCACGGCGTGGGCGCCGATGCCCAGTGTTTCAACCAGAGCCAGCTGTTCTATGGTCAATGATCGCGACCGGTGCAACTTGGAGGCTGGAACCGCAATCAGCTCGCGCATGCCCCCGTCTGTGTGCACTCCGAGACACTTCAATTCCACGCAACAGTTCGGGCAGCCGCGCCGGCAGGCAATGCAGACACCACAGTTCAAATACGGTTCAACGGCACAAGAGTCTCCCGCTTCGAGGTTTGACAAGCCTGGACCTAACGAGACGACTTCGACGCCCAATTCATGTCCGAGAATTCGCGGATAGGAAAAGAAAGGCTGGTCACCCTTGAAGGCGTGAATGTCAGTGCCGCAAATACCGATGCGGCGAACTCGCACCACGGCCTGACCTGGCAGTGGATTCGAGGGAGGATCCGTTTCAACGAGTTGAAACTCACCTGGTTTGTCCAGAATAATCGTTCTCATGTTCGGGGTGCTGTCCAGGTTTGCCTGGTGGTGGCCAAGTTCGAATCGTTTAACTCGAAACGGCCTCTCGAGTTCTGGGAAAAGGATGACCCTGGCGACGTGAGGACGATAACTGGCAGCGCCGCTCCACGCCAGAGGCGTAAGCCTATAAGAGGTTCGCACGGGATTCAACTGTGGGTGTTGAGAGGCGCTGAACTTGCGGAGTCTTTTGCCCAGACTGTCAGGCAGTCGAAGGGGTTGGATTCTTGAGCGCTACTAGTATTACTATGTTAAGTAGTTATTGACATCGATTCAGGACCTGCGTACACTCCAGAGGCATGGAATGGAACGAAAGACTCTGGAAGCAAAGCCTCCGGCAGTATCAGCAGTTCATGGCT
>Ga0187893_10012229_pt1 | contig 12232 bp, 14 predicted proteins | sample MA1701074metaG_FD_139574 | JGI IMG/M metagenome (GOLD analysis project Ga0187893, IMG submission 139574) | White microbial mat communities from a basaltic lava cave in the Kipuka Kanohina Cave System on the Island of Hawaii, USA - MA170107-4 metaG ... | reverse complement strand
GTCCCCCGGCGCCAGTTCGTCGAGCAGCGCCGCGATCCGCCGCGGCGAGGCGAGCGACATCGACACCGGCGCGCCCGCGTGCATCTCCAGCCCGCGGAGGACTTCCGGCGCCAGCGGCCACGCCGCCGCGATGTTGACGCCGCGGTCGTCGCGCACGATCGGCATCGCGCGCAGCCGGCGGAGCGTTTCCACCGGAAACCGGCGCACGAGTTCAGGATCGATCGCCCCGGCCTGGGGAAAGACGTACGGGACGTCGAGCTCCTCCGCCATGACCGCGCCGGCCTGGTCCTCGGTGATCATGCCAAGCGCGACCAGCGCCGCCTCGACGGAGATCTCGCGCTCGCCCGCCGCCGCCGTCGCCCGCGACAGATCGTCCGGCGACACGAGCTTCCGCTCGACGAGCCGCGCGCGATAGCGCTCCATCACGCTCATGGCAGCGCCCCGTTCACCAGCGTGAGCAGCGCCGAGCTCGAGAACGGCTTCCCGAGGAACGCCTGCGCCCCGAGCGCGCGCGCGATCTCCCGGTGCCGGCAGTCGCCGCTGCAGAAGACGACCGGCGTCGCCGCGGTCGCTTCGCGCGCCCGCAGCTGCGCCAGCACGCCGTATCCGTCGAGGTGCGGCAGGTTGACGTCCACCACCACCACGTCGGGCGTCTGAGCCTGGGCCGCCGCGACGCCTTCGCGTCCGTCGGATGCGGTGACGACCGCGTAGCCCGCGCCCGCCAGCGTCCGCGCCATGTATTCGCGCAGGGGCGCCTCGTCGTCGATGACGAGGATACGTCGTTCCACGGGCCCTCGCATCGCAACCGCCATGCCATCGGTTCGGGCGATTCCAAGACGGTTTCCTACATTCCTGTCGCCCCGGAGCGCGATTTCAGCGGGGAAACGCTGGCACGAGCGGTGCTTTCCTACGCCGCGTGAATCGCATGCTGATGCTGGCCATGGTGTCTGGCCCCTGGCCGTCACGGCTGGAATGGCCGCCCTCGTGCGTCATTCCGTCACGCCGGGCGACCGCGGAACGGCTCCCGCGAGCTGGACCGGCGGAGACCTCGCGCGCCCGACACTCATCGTCGCCGCGCACCCGCGCTGCCCGTGCACGCGCGCGACGCTGCACGAGCTGGAATCGATCCTCCAGGCCGCCGGTCCGCGCGTTTCGTGCGTGGTCCTCTTCACCGTGCCCGCGGCGGCGGGCGACGGATGGATGCGCAGCGACGTCTGGAAGCAGGCCGCGCTGCCCGTGAAGGTGCGGGCGGACATCGACGGCCGCGAGGCGGGGTCGCTCGGCGCGCGCACTTCCGGACACACGTTCCTCTTCGCCGCCGACGGGCGGCTCCTCTTCAGCGGCGGCATCACGGCCTCTCGCGGACACGTCGGGCCCAGCACGGGACGCGGCGCCGTCCTCGCGCAGCTCGACCGGGAAGGCGCGGCGATGGAGACGCCGGTATTCGGCTGCCCTCTCACCCCAATGTGGAGATGACATGAACGCCGACGAACGTTCCCGACGGATCGACGCCCACCTGCGGGCGCATCACGACGACCTCTGCCGTCGCACCGACCGGATGTTCGCGTGGCTCATGGTACTGCAGTACGTGGCCGGCATCGTGGGCGCGCTGATCCTCACGCCCCACACGTGGGCGGGGGGCGAGTCGCGCGTACACATCCACCTGTGGAGCGCCATCCTGCTCGGCGGCGCGATCACGTTCCTGCCCGTCGCCCTCGCCGTCGCGCGGCCCGGGCAGCCCCTGACGCGCTACGTGGTGTCCTGCGCCCAGGCGCTCACCTCGGTCTTCTTCATCCACCTGTCGGGCGGGCGCATCGAGACGCACTTCCACGTCTTCGGGTCGCTCGCCTTCCTGGCGTGCTACCGCGACTGGCGCGTGCTCGTTCCGGCGACGGCGATCGTGGCCGTGGACCACCTCGTGCGCGGAATCTGGTGGCCGCAGTCGGTCTACGGCGTGATGTCGGGCGCCGAGTGGCGCTTCGTGGAGCACGCCGCGTGGGTCATCTTCGAGAACTTCTTCCTCACGGTCGCCATCCTCCAGAGCCGCCGCGAGATGCGCGAGATCGCCGAGCGCCGCGTGGAGCTCGAGTCGAGCAAGGAGAGCGTCGACGTCGAGGTCGCGCAGCGCACGACGGAGCTGCGCGAGAGCGAGCAGCGCTTCCGGCAGCTCAGCGTCTCGTCGCCCGTCGGCATCTTCCAGGCCGACCGCCACGGCGTCTGCACGTACGCGAACGGCCGCCACGCGGAGATCACCGGCCTCGGCGTCCAGGAACTGATGAACGCCCCGTGGCTCCGCTTCGTCCCGTCCGACCACGTGGACGACTTCCGCCGCGCTTGGACCGCGAACGTCGCCTCCGGCCAGGAGTTCGCCCGCGAACAGAACCTGCGCACGCCGTCCGGCGAGACCCGCTGGGTGCTCGCCCGCACGCGCCCGCTGCGCGACGCGGCCGGCGACGTCACGGGCCATGTGGGGACCCTCGAGGACATCACCGAGCGCAAGCGGATCGAAGGGCTCAAGAACGAGTTCGTCTCCACCGTGAGCCACGAGCTGCGCACGCCGCTGACGTCCATCCACGGATCGCTCGGCCTCATCACGGGCGGCGTGGCCGGGCCCCTCGCGCCGAAGATGCGCACGCTGATCGACGTCGCCTACAACAACAGCGCGCGCCTCGTGCGGCTGGTGAGCGACATCCTCGACATGGACAAGATGGAGTCGGGCAAGCTCGCGCTGGCGCTCCGGCCCCTCCAGCTGCGCCCGTTCCTCGAGCAGGCCATCGAGGCCAACCGCGGCTTCGCCGCGAAGTTCGGCGTGCAGCTCCAGCCGCTGGTCGCGGCGGAGGACGGGTACGTCACGGGCGATCCGGACCGGCTCACCCAGGTGATCGCGAACCTCGTCTCGAACGCGGTCAAGTTCACGCCGCGCGACTCGTCGGTGACGGTCTCCCTCGCCGCCGGCGAGGGATGCGGCACGTGGCGCGTGAGCGTGGCGGACCAGGGTCCGGGCATCGCGCACGAGTTCCGCGGGCGCATCTTCCAGAAGTTCGCTCAGGCCGACGGGTCCGACACGCGCGCGCGCGGCGGCAGCGGGCTCGGCCTCGTGATCGCCAAGGGCATCGTGGAGCGCCACGGCGGGCGCATCGGATACGACACCGAGCTCGGCAAGGGCACGACCTTCTGGTTCGAACTGCCGATCACGGCGGCGGCGGGCGAGCAGGCCCCCCGCGCCCGGGCCGGAGCCCGCGTGCTCGTCTGCGAGGACGACTCGACGCACGCCGAGACGATCACCCGGACGCTCCGCGAGCGCGGGTACGTCGTGGACGTGGCCCCGATGGCCGCGACCGCGCGCCGCCTCCTCGCCGAGAACACCTACGCCGCGATGACGCTCGACCTGGTGCTGCCGGACGCCGACGGCCTCGCGCTCCTCGCGGAGCTGCGCGCCGGCACGCGCGCGATTCCGAAGACCGTCGTGGTCTCGCGCGTCCGATCCGCCGAGCGGGACACGGTCGACATGCGCACGCTCGGGATCGTCGGATGGCTCGACAAGCCGATCGACGCCTCGAGGCTCGTGGACGCCGTGCGCACGGCCGTGAACGGACAGGAGCGCCGCCCGCGCGTGCTCCAGGTGCGCGACGTGCCGGCGGAGGCCGGCGACGTCGAGCGGCTGCTGGGACGTCCCGCGGACGTGAGCAGCGTCGCGACGATGCAGGACGCGCAGCGGCGGCTCCAGGGACAGGAGTTCGATCTGGTGCTCGTGGACGTGGCCGCCCGTAGCGGCCGCGTGATGCTCGCCCTCAGCCCGGCCGCGCTGGAGCGCGACGGGGACGTGAGCGGGATACTGGCGCGGATGGCGCAGGAGAAGGAAACGGAGTGCACGAGGAGATAGCCATGGAACTTCAGCGGGTCATGATGGTGGAAGACGAGCCCGATATCCGCTTGGTGGCGCAGATGGCGCTCGAGTCGATCGGCGGCTACACGGTCCGGACGTGCTCGTCCGGCGCCGAGGCGGTGGAGGCGGTCGGCGAGTTCGCGCCCGACATCGTGCTGCTCGACGTGATGATGCCGGGGATGGACGGCCCGACCACGCTCGGCCGGCTGCGCTCGACGACGGCCGGCGGCGCGGTGCCGATCGTGTTCATGACGGCGAAGGCGCAGCCGCAGGAGGTCGCCCGCTACAAGAGCCTGGGGGCGATCGACGTGGTCGCCAAGCCGTTCGACCCGCTCACGCTCGCGGAGCAGATCCGCGACATCTGGAGGAGAGGCCATGAATAGCGCCGAACAGGTCCGGGAACGGCTCCAGCAGCTGCAGGTCGACTACGGCCGCCGCCTGCCGGAGCGGATCGGGCACATCGAGGGACTGTGGCGGGACTTCACGCGCGGCAGCGCGGGCGACCCGCTGACGACGGCGCGCCGGCTGGCGCACACGCTCACGGGCTCGGGCGCCACGCTCGGCTTCCCCGCCGTGAGCGCGGCCGCCGCGGCCCTGGAGAAGACGCTGACGGACCTCATCGACCGGAACGTCGCGTCCGAGGATGCGCCCGTCGAGTCCATCGACGCGCTCATCGCCGCCCTCGCGGCCGCCGGCCACGCGCCGGTGTCGCGGTCGGCGGAGGCGCCGGTCACGCGCGTCCCGGAGTCGCGTCGCGGCGTGTACATCCTGGACAGCGACGCGGCCCGCGGCGCCACGCTGGCCGAGCAGATCGACCGGTTCGGCTACGCGGCCCGCACGTTCGAGACCGCGAGCGCGCTCCAGAGCGCGGCATCGTGCGCCCCTCCGGCCGCGGTCGTGATGGAGACGCAGGCCGAAGGGTTTGTGCCGCCCGCGCCGGCGATCCACATCTCGGACAACGCGGAGTTCGGCGCGCGGCTGTCGGCGGTCCGCGCCGGCGGCAAGGCGTACCTCATGCGGCCGTTCGACATCGGCCAGCTGGTGGACGTGCTCGACGTGGTCACGGGCCGCCACCAGGCCGACCCGCTTCGGGTGCTCGTCGTGGACGACGACGCGGCGCTGGCGAACTTCGCGGCGCTCGTGCTGCAGCGCGCGGGGATGATCGCGCACGTCGCGACGGAGCCGACGGCGGTGCTCCAGCCGCTGGTGGAGTTCCGTCCGGATCTGATCCTCATGGATTTCAACATGCCGTCGTGCGACGGCCTGGAGGTCGCGGCGATCATCCGGCAGCAGCCGGAGTACATCAGCATCCCGATCGTGTTCCTGTCGACGGAGACGGAGGTGGCGGCGCACCTGTCGGCCAAGCGCGCGGGCGCGGACGACTTCTTGACGAAGCCGATCCAGCCGGAGCGGCTGGTGACGGAAGTGGCGTCGCGGGCGGAGCGGTTCCGCGCGCTGCGCAACCTGCTGGTGCGCGACGGGGCGACCGGGCTGCTCAATCACACGGCGGTGATGGAGAGCCTGCGGGTGGAAGTGTCGCGCGCGCTGCGGACGCAGGCGCCGCTGTCCTTCGTGATGATCGACGTGGACCACTTCAAGCGGGTGAACGACCGCCACGGCCATCCGGTGGGCGACCGGGTGCTGAAGAGCCTGGCGCGGCTCCTGCAGCAGCGGTTCCGCAAGACGGACGTGGTGGGGCGCTACGGCGGCGAGGAGTTCTGCGTGATCCTGCCGGGCGCGGAGGCGTCGGTGGCGGCGCGGATCGTGGACGAGTTCCGCAGCCGGTTCGCGCAGGTGCGGCACCGCGCGCCGGACGGCGAGTTCGGCGTGACGTTCAGCGCGGGGGTGGCGGACGTGCGCGACCATCCGGACGCGCAGCTGCTGCTGGAGGCGGCGGACCAGGCGCTCTACAAGGCGAAGAACGCGGGCCGGAACCTGGTGGTGCTGGGAAGCTGAACGTCGAGAATCGCCGGAGCATCGGGGCGGGTCGCGGGTGGGCATGGGCAGGAGGAACAACCCATGCTCACCCTCGCCTTTTTCGTGCTGCTGCAGGCCGGTTCCGGGACGGGCGCCGACGACGCGCGCCTCCGCGAGCTGATCGGGCGTCTCGAGGATCCGGACATCGAGGTCCGCGACGCCGCGGCGGTGGAGTTGCGGGCGCTCGGCGACCGCGCGAAGGCGGCGTTGCGGAAGGCGCTCGCCCACGCGGACGGCGAGGTGCGCGCGCGGGCGAAGCAGCTTCTTGCGCCGCCGGTGGTCGAGGAAGAGCCGGTGGGAAAGTGGAGGGGGCGGCACCGTCCCGCCGCGATGGCGGAGTGGCCGAAAATGCGCCGGCCGATCGTGCAGGAATGGAAGGAGCTCGAGGCGCCGGTCGTGTTCGATTGGCCGAAGGTGCAGCAGCCGTTCCGGATGGAGTGGCCGAAAGCGTGGGAGGTCCCGCGCGTGCTCGAAGGCGCCCGGGTGCTGGAGGTCCAGCCGGTCGTGCCGGACGCTTCGCCGCTCTTCCGTCCGGCGCTGGTGCCCGGGAAGGCGAAGCCGAAGCGGTAGGCGCCCCGCGGCGCCCCGTCGCCGCGCCATGGCGCGAGGAGACTGGTTCGCCGCTTTTCGGCGGTCGACGAGCTCCATCGCGTGCGCGACGTGTCGCTCTCGACGCGCGCCGGGCGCACTCCCATGCGCTTGACGCAACCTCGACGGTATCAGGTTACCGCGTGGTCGGCGCGTCGGCGGCCGGCGAGCTGCTTGAGACATGCTGAGGCGTGATCTTCTTCAGTCCGCTCGCCAGTACGGCCCAGGTGCCACGGTGGCCGAAATCGACATGAACGCGCGTTCGCGCGAGATGAAGTACGTGGCCGCGTGAACCCAGCGGAAGGTTCTTTCCGAGAACAGTGGTCTCGACCTCATCGCCCGGACCCAGCGTCAAGCGTGCCCGTTGCTCGGCGTGCTTCAGCCGGTCCTTGTACTCGGCGGACAGATACTCGAGCAGTCGGCGCAGCTCTTCGTCGGAGAGCTTTTGTGCTGCCTCGGCGATATGCCGGATTCCCTCGTCTGCCATCGCGGTAGCGTACCTCCTTCACCCCGTATCGGTGAAGGCCAAGCGCGCGACATGCTCGGGCGTTCGAGCGCAAAGGACGCGGACGAGCACGTCGATGGCGTCCACCTCGCGCTGCCAGGACGTTCGGAAGAAGCTTGCGAGGACCTCCTGCGCGTGGGCCCCGACGTCCGTGCGGTTTCCGCCGCTGATCTTGCGCGTGATGACCGCCGGCCGCAGGGCTTGCTCACCGCGGTAGTTGGTCGCATCCAGTTCTGGATGCCGCAGGAAGTTGAGGAGGAATGGCTCGTGCGCCGCCAGATGTTTGGCAAAACGCTCGTTGGCGGTATTGGCGCGCGTCCAGAAGAGCATTCGACGCATCCGGGCTTCCAATCTGCCGATGGCGACAGCCAGTCCGTGCGCACTCATCCGCCCTTCGTCGCGCCGATCACGCAGCGCGAGCGCGTCCTCGATCCAGTCCTTCACATCGCGTGGGAAGTGCACCGCTCCGCGGGTCCCTGTCTCCAGGAGTTCCACACACCGCCTCAGCGGATGCTGAAGGCAGAATTGACGCAGCGCAAGGCGGAAGCGGTCGTAGATCGACCAGCCGTCTGCTACCAACCCGCCGCGATAGTCCTCACCGAGAATCTCAACGGGGACGTCGAAGCCGCGGCTGCGACGGATCAAGTAGATCGTCGCGGTCGTGGAAGCCCCGGCCCACAGCCACGCCCGGTGTCCTCCGATGCGCCATCCCGTCTCGTCCCATGTGGATGCTTGGCTCTGGCGCACGATCACCGAGATGTTGGCGTAGAGTGGCTCCGCGCGCTGCGCCAACCGCTCGATGCCGCGCACGATCGTCGCTTTCGCGACCACCAGTCCGAACGCGCGTTCGAAGAGTCCCTGGATGCGGCCGTGCGGCACGCCGAGTTCCTTGTTGAGCTGTCCGGCCAGCGCCAGTGCCGTGGGGCCGATCTGGTTAGCCGCCGCTCCCAGCGCATCAGACGTCTGGCGCGCATGGCGTCCTTGCACGCGCCTGCCGCAGTGGTCGCACATGCCTTGATGGACGTTGAATTGGATCACCTTGGGCTCGACCTTCGGAATCTCGTGCTGCCACTGCGCCTGCACATCCGTCTCCCGCAGCGCTCGTCGCCCGCAGTCCGGACAGCGCTCGGGCAGCGTCGCTTCCAAGACCTCATCCACGTGCCGAGGCTTCGGCCGGCTGGCTCTGCGTCCGTAGTCCTTCCCGGCTTTGCGTCCCGGCTTCCTCGGATGTCGCTTCGGCTCGCCCTTGGAGAACGGGCAGGCCTGGCGCTTCGCCGCACGACGCGCCTCTTCAAGCAAGTCCTGCAGCTCCTTGTTCTGCACTTCGAGATCGCGAACGCGGTGCTCGAGACGCGCACACTTGCGGCACTGACGGGTTCCGGCCCGGCTCATTCCTCTCTCCGAGGGATTCAACACCGGCGCAGAAAGGCTCGAGCCCGGCATCTGCCGAGTGTCACGCGGCCTTTGCAACCGGCTCGAGCCCGCCCACTTGCGCACGCCCGACACTTTTCGCGTGCCGCTACGATTTTCCGAGCAACGTCAGCAGCTCGCCGCCCGCCGACGCGGTAACCTCATACACACAGTTTCGGCTTCGAGGCCAAAGCGGACGCGGTGAAGGACATCGACGCGCTGCTGCAGAGGGCGCGCAAGGGCGAAGACGTCGGAGAATCCGTCGCCGTGCTTGAGGCGGAACGCGCGTTCCTCAGCGGTGGTCCGCGCTAAACCAACTAATCAGATCCCGGTGCACTGTGATGCCCGAGCCACGGGAATGCCTGGTCGTCGTCTGGAGGACGCCTCCAACCGGCGAGTTGTCGATGGATGACTTCGCCGCCGAGCATGAGCGCGAGTCGGAGTACCGCAACACGATCGTGGCGGATCGATGTCATGGCGTCTGGGGAAAGGCGATCGTGTCCGTCGGTCTGTGGCGAGAATTCCCAGCGCGCATCTCAGAGCGCGCGGGTCCAGCGTTGTGCATCGGATTCGTAGAGTGGGGCATCCCGTTCTACGAGTTGTGGTCAGGCGGGAAGATCACCGATCGGTTCTCGGCTGATCCCGCTGCCATGGAGGGGCTTGACGTGGACGGATCGGATGATGACATCGTGGCTGACAGTCGATGGACAACAGATGGAGAAGCTTGTGCGCAGTTCCTTGGCGTCCCTGGCGTCGCCGTACGAGCCTACATGGATTCTGCTGCGATTCGCTGGTCCTTCCTCGAACTTCTCGAAGAGGCGCGCGTGCCGTGCGTTCGAGGCATGATCCAGCGGACGCACGAGCATGTTGCCATCTACAAGTGACGTAGCGCGGCAGCGGCGGTAGCCGCGGTTGCCGAGGAGGCTCCCATAGCAGCCCAAGGGCTTTGATGGCCGGGCCGGAGGCGCTCTCGGCGAGCCTCGTGCGCGCGTACCTCGTCTACCGGCGCGAGGCGCCGAACGCCCGGGGAAGGCGCGACCGGCCGCGCTCGCTCAACTCGCACGTGCTGGCCGTGCGTCGGTTCCTCGAGCACCTGGCGCGTGAGGGGATCGTGCCGTCGGGTCTCGCGGAGGCGCTCGGCTACGTGAAGGCGCCGCGGACGCTGCCGAAGGACATCCCGACCGACGCGGAAGTGCGGCGGATGCTGGCGACGCCGGACACGACGACGGCGACGGGCTTCCGCGACCGCGCGATCCTGGAGGTCTTCTACTCGACAGGGGTCCGGCGGCAGGAGCTGGCGGATCTGAAAGCCGAGGATGTGGATCTCGACCAGGGATACCTGCGCGTCGAGTGCGGGAAAGGCGGGAAGGGCCGGGTCGATCCGCTCGGGAGCGTGGCGGCGGAGTGGGTCCGGCGGTACCTCGTGGTCATCCGCCCGGAGCTCGTGCGGGGCAAGGCCGATCCCGGGTGGCTCTTCGTCACCAAGAGCGGCGCGAAGCTGGACGGCGAGAGCCTGCTGCAGGTGGTGAAGCGGGCGGCGGTCGCGGCCGGGATCACGAAGAACGTGACGCCGCACGCGCTCCCCGTCCGGCGGGCGTGCGCCACCGAGATGATCCGTCGCGGAGCGAACCCGTACCACGTGAAGGAGCTGCTGGGTCATGAGGATTTCAGGAGCCTCGACGTCTACGCGAAGCTGACGATCCTGGATCTCAAGGAGGCGCACCGGAAGCACCATCCGCGGGAGCAGCGGGCGCTCGACGACGGGGCGCCTGATCCGTAGGATGCGGAGCGCAGTGGACACGGGCTCGGCGTGGTAGAATCCATGGACCGCAAGCTGGCGGCGCAGATCCGGCGACTGCTGGTGCAGGGCCGCTACTACGCCACCGTGCACGCGGTCGAGGAAATGGAAGAGGACGCCGTGTTCGACAGCGACATCGTGGCGGCCGCGGAGACGATGGACGCGCTCAAGATTCAGCGGGACCGTCGCGGTCCCAAGTACAAGTTCAGCGGATTCAGCGGTGACCGGCGGATAGGCGTCGTGTGTCGGTTCACGCCGCGGGGCCTCTTGAGGATCATCACCGTCTATGAGATCGAAGGCGCTTAGGCTGGCGGGCGAGCCCTGCGAGTACTGCGACGGCCGGCTGGCCGACGTGGTCATCGCGGACGTCTTTCGCGTGGGCGGCCGCGTGATCGTGCTGGACGGCGTGCCGATCGCGGTGTGCGCCAAGTGCGGGCGGAAATACTATCCTGCCGGGGTGCTCAAGCGCCTGGAGCGCGTTGCCAAGCAGGCGGCCCGGGGCCGGTCGGGCCGGCCCGCGCACCTGATCAGGTACGGTCCCGGTCGGCGCGCCGCAACGTAGTCTCGGAGGGCGAAGTGGTCGCGGCTCTCGCACCCGTGAGGCGCATCTTACGGACCGCCGTTTCACCCGACTCGCTCCCGGCCCATGAGTTGTCCCATGGCACATCACGGAATGCGTATGGACTGGACGCATACGACAAGCTAGACAAGAACTTTAGAGAGCAGGCCGGCCACTACCTCGAGGCATATGTGACGACTGCCTTGGCCCGTCTCCTTGAATTCGAGGGCTACGTGAAGGACGGCAAGGTGGACGATGCTCGAGCGAAGTGGGTGGAGTTCCTTGGCGAGGCGTCCAACTTTGGTCCGACGGATGCTCGTCTCAAAGAGTATGGGCGTTTTGGGCTTGAGGCTAAGGACATCCTCACGAAATCGTTTGCGTTCGATCTACCAGCTGCGGTGTCCGGGCTGCAGGCTTCGTATCGGGGACTCGATGATCCGGCCACAAGCAAGTATGCGTGGACGACTGCTACCACTCGCCCTAGGAAATGACTGGAGGAAATGACTGGAGTGATGCCCCATGACATATCGAGTCACCCTGGGTCTTTGCGTGATCATGTGCGGGTGCTGCACGAACGTGACTCCTGACCGTGAGAGTCAGCCCGGCACTTTCAGCGAGGCCTTGAGAGGGGTGGCAAATGCAGTTAGGTCGTACAGAGTCGCGAGAGGTGCGTTCCCAACGGGAGGGGTAGACTACGCGCGCGATGTGGCTGAGCAATCGAACTGGGTACGCAAGATGGACTTTTTCAGAACGCGTGGCATACACACGTATTTCGCCGATGAGTGGGACCAAGCAATCCGGCTGGTCGTAGTCTCGGACGAGCACGCATATGTGTACTCGAATGGCCCCGACACCGTGGATCAGGGAGGAACTCGGGACGACATTGTAGTTCACATCCGAATCGAGTGACTAGTATGGGCCCAGGGGGTCTGGAACGATGAATAGACGGTCGAAAACGGGATGCGGTAGAATGGGCGGGACGCCGAAGTGGAGTCCCGCTGAGAGAGGTACTCCGTGAAGCTCCTGCGCCGCGACCCGACCTCACGTGAAGGCGGGGATCTACGCGGCGCGCAGGCGGATGATCAGGAGCTTCTTCGAGTTGTCGGCGTAGCGAATGGAAAGAGCGTAGCGGCGGCCGGGCTCGAGGCGGCTCGCCTCATGCGACCGAGACCTCGACGTGCGCCGCGTCGTCCTCTGCGAAGAGGGCTCCATCGACCTCTTTTCCGCAACACCGCGACCACCTTCATCGGTCGCCCGTCCTCTGGAGGAGCACGTCGTAGCCCGTGCTGCACCACCCTTTGCGCGCGCCCCTACCCCCGCGACTCCCGGAAGGCCGGCGACAACGCCAGCCCCGCCACCGCGAAGTACCACGCCCCCGTCCCCCGCGCCTGCCACGGGTAGTCCACCGTCGCGTGCGCCGCCCCCGCCACCACCATCGCCACCACGCCGGCCAGCAACGGGTGACCCGACCGGCGCCACCGCGCCATCGCGAGCCACAGCGCTCCCCCC
>Ga0187893_10012227_pt1 | contig 12234 bp, 10 predicted proteins | sample MA1701074metaG_FD_139574 | JGI IMG/M metagenome (GOLD analysis project Ga0187893, IMG submission 139574) | White microbial mat communities from a basaltic lava cave in the Kipuka Kanohina Cave System on the Island of Hawaii, USA - MA170107-4 metaG ... | reverse complement strand
CCACTGCTTGTCGCGATTGTTTCATGCCGGTCTCCTTGGGAGTTCGCAGGAACTCTCCCTCTAGCGGAGCAAACTTGTTGTCCGCTGAGGATCCGGCATCCTCATTTCTATCTACAGCGAGTTGGCCTGGCCCCCTAACGTGAGACAGTTTTCCGTAGCTACACTCGCCGTTTCCGTATGGTGCCAAAATACGATCGAGCGGCCACAGGCAACGCGGACGCGCTCTCGGGAGTTGGGGCGATGGGCTTTGTGAGCCGTTTTGAGCGCGGAGATCCGCTGGCGCAGGGTGCATGTCCTATCGGCGGCGAGCCACGACTGAACACAGGGATTCTGGCGACAGCAACTGGGAATACGCTCACCGGACAGTCAGGTTGTCGCTCAGTTGCAGGTGGTTGCCTCCCAGTTGGTCGCGCAGCACACGGTTTTCTTCTAACAAATAGTCGATAGGGTCCCGCTGTTCCCTTTCGAGCGGTGTGAGCGTTGGCGCTTCAGTAGGCTCTGGCGCCGCGGCCAGCAAAGCATAAGCAAGGAAACTCTGGGCTGCAAAGTGGCAATCAACCGCTTTGGGTTCGTATCTCTCATGAATTCATCCTTCGTTGCTCGTCATCGCCCTTCGGTTTTTGTCAGTGTCACCTCATTGGGAAGCCGTTCCCAGAGTGGTTGTGGATACAAGTCTCCGAGCCGCCACGACACATATTCATGCCGCAGCGGAACGACGCCCCTCTCGAATCCGGTCCCAAGCAGGTGGCGATCAAGGCGCTCTTCAAGTCTGCCCCGAGATCTCCGGCCGATCCATATCGGTCGTACGTCCTTTTCGCAAGGCTCCTGTCGACAATCTTTTGCAGTAGACGTGAGATTTCAGGGCGGGAATCCAATGCCGGCAAAGGTTCTGGTTGCTCACTCACGAGCGAATAAAAAATCTCCTGGCACTTTCCCCGAAACGGCAGGTCGCCCGTGAGAAGCTCATATAGCAGCACGCCTGTCGACCAAATGTCCGAGCGGTGGTCAAGCGGGGCCGCGAGGGCTTGTTCAGGCGACATATAGGCTAGCGTTCCAGCCATCTCGCGATCTGCGTTCAGCGAGCCCGGCAGTTGCGCGAGTCCGAAATCGATGATGACCGCTCGCCCATCAGTCGTTAGGAGTATGTTTGCTGGCTTGATGTCACAGTGAATCACTCCCGCTTCGTGAATCGCCGAGAGACCACGCGCGACTTGAACGCAAATCTGCAATGACTCTTGCAGTGCACAAGGCCCCTGGGTTATTCGCGCAGCAAGATCCTCACCTTCAAGGTACGCCATTGCAATGAAAGGCTGTCCGTTAGCTTCTTCGATTTCGAAAACCCTGCAAACGTTCGGGTGATCGACCGCGGCTGCCGCTTGAGCTTCTCGCTGGAATCCAGCTTTATCCCTCTCGCTCGGGACGGAAGAAGGTAGTAGTAACTTTAGTGCCACTGTCTCCCGACGGCTGAGATCCGCGGCCTTGTATACCACTCCCATTGCCCCTTCCCCGAGCTTGTGGAGGATCTCATAGTGAGCGATCCTACGCGGTATTGCCTCAGTTCGACCAGGCGACGGTTTCGCGCAACCAGGCACTTCCCATACGCGACTGAGCTGAGAACTGCAATGGGGCGGCCGGAGTTGCTGCAAGCGGTCCAAAGAGGTTTTGACATCGGTGCCGTACATTTCCGTAGTTCTGCCTCCAGGCTTGTTCACCCTTTGCAAGCGAGCAGGCATGAAAAACGGGGCCATGGGCGCGGCACCCCCTGGGACTTTCGGCGTGCCGGGCATCAAATTTGGAGGAAGGCTTGCCGGCCGAAATGGGCCGGCCACCGAAAACGCCAAGTTGCTCCCAGCGGCACATGCCTACTTTCGTATTCTTTTCGGGAGAAGCAATTGGGAACCAAGGCGGCTTGAGGCTGCTCGCAACTGCCCGATACACCTCACTCGCCCTCTTGGAAGGGGCCTGCGGCAAGGGTTTCCGCAGGCTTGCCTTGGTGGCCCCGCTCAAACCAAAATTTCGCTTGATAGGGGGGCCTCAAGGCCTCGATGAGACTGTCGATCAAGACTTGAAAAAGATTGTCAAAGGGTCTAGAATTCAACCACCACAGAACAAACAGCGTTCCGCGCTAGCCGGAAGCGGAACGCCAGCTCCTCCGAAGAGCTGCGAGGTCCGTCATGGGCGGCACAAACTGGGAGGAGGTGAAGAAACGCTTCGAAGAAGCGGTTCAGCTTGAAGGCGCCGCCAGAGAGGGCCTTCTGGCATCGATTCGTCTAAAATCCCCCGCCGTCTTTGATGAAGTAGCTCACCTTCTCCAAGGCTATCAACAGCTCGAAAGCTCTGCCCAAACGTTTATTCTGAACCGGGATCTTCGCACCGATTTCCCGTTCGCTCCCACGCTTGTCCGTACCTTTGAACCGGGCGAGGTGATCGCGGACCGTTATGAAGTGACGCGATTCATTGCCAAAGGGGGCATGGGTGTCGTCTACGAGGTCGACGATCGAGAGCTTAGGGAAAGGGTAGCGCTCAAGACATTGCGGCCGGAGTTCGCCGCGGATCCGGCTACCATCGATCTGTTCCGAAGGGAGATCCGCCTCTCCCGGAGAGTCGCTAACAACAGCCATGTTTGCCACGTCTTCGACGTCGGATGGCATCGGCTTGCGGCAGAGCCAACGTCGGACGGCCAAAAGGGCCTCATGTTTCTGACCATGGAATTGCTCGCCGGTGAGACGCTTGCTGACCGGCTCAAGCGGGAGAACAAGATCCCACTGGCGGAAGCTCTCTCCCTGGCCCGGCAGATGGCGGACGGACTTACAGCTCTTCATGAAGTCCACGTCATCCACCGGGATTTCAAGCCGAGCAACGTCATGCTGGTTCCCGCGGGCGACGGTTCGCGCCGGGCCGTGGTGACCGACTTCGGCCTAGCGCGGACAATCCCCCGCAAGGGAGGGGGAGAAACCGAACAAGCAAGCGTCGGTCCGCCGCGTTTCACCAGAGACTACGTGGCGCCGGAGCAACTGACAGCCGAGCAGGTCAGCCCCGCCAGCGACGTTTTCGCATTCGGCGTGACCTTGTTCGAGATGGTGACGGGCAAGAGACCCTTTGACGCCGCCAACGACATCGCCACCTTGATCCGAAGGTTTTCCGATCCACCCTCGCCCAAGGAGCACGAACCGGACCTCGACGACCGTTGGGAGCAGGCCATCCTCAAATGCTTGAGGAGAACCCCGGCCGAGCGCTACCAGAGCCCCCGGGACGTCATAAGGGCCTTGGAGGGCGAAGAGGCCGAAGAGGATCGGCCCTCGGTTCCCGGCTGGGTGAGGGCGGCCCTGGCAACCGCAGCATCCCTATTGATTGCCGGACTCTTGTGGCAGATTCCAACCGTCCGCAACACGGCGCTCGACCAGGCGTGCCAATGGTTCCCGGGTTCGGCGGTTGTTTGCCGGCTTCCGGAAGACAAGGATCTGGCGATCCTGCCGTTCGAGAACCTGGCCGAGGGCGAGCAGAACCGAGCATATGCCGCCGGGTTTATCTCCCATGTCATGCGTGGGTTGGATCGCCTCGTGCCGGATAAGAACTCAACCTGCGTTCACATTCGGGATGACCTCAATGCCTTTGGAGTGCGGCTTGTCGTTAGCGGATCGGTGCGCCGGACCGAGGGGCGTGTTCGAGTCGCGCTCAAGGTTTCAGACGCTGAGACTCGACACTTGCTGCGCGAAATTGAGTGGGAGGCGCCAATCGCCGATGCAGCGATGTTGCACACCGGACTCCTTCGCAAACTTACCGACGTGCTTGAGATGAGGGTTCCGGACCGTGACTGGAAGGCCTGGCAAGCGGAAGGCACCAGCGATGTCAGGGCTTTGGAGGCCTACTTCCGGGGTCTTGGGCACCTCGAGCACCGGGAGTACGAGGATGCTGTGAACTCCTTTCGTCTCGCCGTCAATGATTTCCCTTTCGCTCTGGCGCACGCAGCGCTTGGAGACGCCTTTCGCCTACGCTACGATCAGACCGGCGAATCGAAATGGGCGAGAAGCGCTGAGAATGCATTCCGCGAGGCTGAGGGCCTCTCGGGCAGCCTGCCGCAGACCTTTTATGGCCTCGGCCAGCTCGCGGTCTCGCTAGGTGATTATGAGGAGGCCGCCCGCCGCTTTAGCCAAGTCTTGCAGTTGGACGAGTACGACTTTGACGCCCAACGTGGTTTAGCTGCGGCGCATGAAGCGCTAGGGCAAGCTGAACAGGCGGACCGAGTGAACCTGCGCAACGTGCAGCTCCGGCCCAACTGCTGGTATGTCTACAATCACCTGGGTTTGTTTTACGCGGAGCGAGGAGCGTACGAGTTGGCGACGAAACATTTACTCAAACTCATTCAGCTAGCTCCGCGCAATGGAACTGCCTACAACAACCTTTCGTGGATGTACCATACTCAGGGGCGCTATCCCGACGCGAGGGCGGCCGCTAATAGGGCAATCGAACTTGGGGTGGGCGCTTTCGCTTTTATGAACTTGGGCCGTGCTTACTATTCCGAGGGATGTTACGAGGAGGCCGTGGAGGCACTCGAGAAGGCGGTCGAGTTGGATCCCGAGAATTACCGCGCCGTTGGCCTTCTGGCAGAGGTCTATCAACTCCGTCCGGAGCGCAAAGACGATGCGGAGCGCTTGAACGCACGGACGATCTCGCTGGCTAGGCAGGAAGCTGTGAGGCAGCCGAGGGATATTCGACCGCGCCTGCATCTGGCTTTGAGCCTGGCAAGGACTGGAGAGACCTTGCGGTCTCAGATGGAAATTGAGCGCGCTCTGGAAATGGCGCCCGGACGCAGCCGGACACTGTTTTTGGCGGGATTGGTTTATGAGATTTCGGGAGAGAGGCAAAAGGCTTTAGCCACTCTCGAAGGAGCGCTTCGCGGCGGGTACTCGGTCTTCGATGTCCGGGAGGCTCTGGAGCTGGCGGAGCTACGCAAGACTCGCGAATATCAGGCCCTTGAGAAGCAGCTCGGTCTCAGCGAACTCCGGGACGCCGGTGCCACCTCCGGCTCAACGGCAACGCTTCCGTGCGCTTCCGCGGCCCAACTCCGACGGGTTTCTGAACCAGGGCAAGGGGGGCAATGATGGGGGAGAGAAAGTTCAAGGTCAATGTGCAAGACGGCAAGTTTGTTTTCGTTCCTGAGCAGCCCTGGGTTTACCTGCCGGCCGACACAGTGGAGTGGGTGAGCGAAACGGGCAGGATGACGGTCTTGATCGGAGGACATGTCGAGTATCCCTCCCCGTTCGACCAGTACAGGGACTCGAAAGATCCGTCTGAGCAGGAGCAGAGGAGGAAAGAGCTCAAGGGCCGGCGTTTCGAGGCAGCGGAAAAAAGTGAGGGTGCGTGGAAGACGAGACGAGTCAAGGTTCAAAACGTGTTTCCGCCTCGTCAGCAATTGTACCGAAGGCTGGCCGCGGCAGGCTCCTTGCAGTATGACTTCACTTTCGAAGTGATTCACGAAGGCACTCAGATCGTTTACGTCAAGACTGTCAGAGGCTTGGGCAGTATGTGCTGACTACCGTCACAAAATGGAAGGACCGGCAACTTTGTTCGTCGCTTCCCGGATCATGTCAAACGGGGCGGCGTCGCGTACAAAAGAGCGCGGGATGAATACTAAGTTCGCTCGGAGGAAGAAACATGAGCATCGACCAGGAGCAACAACGTGTACTGCAACAAGTCTTGGACAAACTAGACGGCCTCGACAGGAAGATCGACAGGCACATAGGGTACCTTACTTCGTATTTGGGCGGTGACTCGACTCCTCCTCCCGACACCGTTCCCGGAGACAAGAAGGAATTTAGGATCAATGTCGAGAACGGAGCGTTTGCTTACATACCAGGCCTGCCGTGGCAATACCGACCTGGCGACCAAATACGGTGGCTGAGCGAGAGCGGTGAACTAACGGTCTTCATTGACGGCTATCCAGAGTTCGCTTCTCCATTCGACGATCCAAGCGGGCGGGCAGCCTCCGGAACCGGACAAACCGAGATCGAGGGTCGGCGGTTCAAGACGCAGTTCGTAGACAATGCGTGGCAGACTCGACAGGTCCGCGTGCAAAGCCTCTTTTCAGATCAGGAGCGTCAACTCCGGCGTCGCGTACGCACTCAGCCTTTGCTTTACGACTTCACCTTCGAGATCCGCATCGGGGACCGGGTTTTCGTGGAAACGGTGCGCGGTGTCGGCAGTATGTGTTAAAAAAGGCTGCGTCGTGGTAGCCGCAGTCGCTGCGTTTTCTCGCGAATAGAGGGGGAACGAACAATGGCCTTAGAACCTGTCGATATCAATAAGTTTCTCACTATCCCCAAAGATCTGACCAAGATTGATAAGGAGAAGAGGGAATTTCTCGAACGCCTTCAGGGTAACATTCTGAAACCGCACGGTCGTTCCCACGCGGCTCACGTTTTTATTCAGTTCGGCGACAATGTCAAGCAGCTGAAAAAGGAAATCAGCAAATATGCTCCCGAACTGACCAGCGCTTTCAGACAAGAAGAGCAGGCAAAGAAGTGGAACGTCCAGGACCCCGACGACCAGAGGCAGGATGGCGGGTGCTTCGTATCTCTGTTGCTTTCCTATAGCGGGTACCAGAGACTGGGGGTTCCTGAAGACAGGATCCCGGGTGATCCCAATTTTCGCGGTGGGATGCGAAACAGCGACAAGAGCTATTTCCGGGGGGCTCAGGACGGCTGGAACCAACAGTTCGGCGAGCGCGTTGATGCCATGGTCCTGATGGCGGATAATGCCCCCGGCAGGCTCCAGGAGAAGATTGGCTGGTTGAAAAGCGGGCTGATGAAAGAGGCGCTGGCTGAGTCTTTTAAGATCCATTGGGGCACAAAGCGAGTCGACGAAGAGAACCAGCCGATCGAGTGGTTTGGCTTCCGTGACAACATCGGTCAGCCGCGCATCGCGGTGCCGGAAGGCGATACAGCAGAGACTACGCCAAAGTGGCCCACTCTGGCGCCGCTAAATCTGGCACTGGCAGAGGAACCCAACCCCGAATTCCTTGGTGAGACGCTTCGCCTCCCCGTGGACGCCTACGACGCGAAGTTTTTGCCTGGGGACGCCGGAGGATCTCCAACTTCAACGTTCGGAAGCTACATGGCGTTTCAAAAGCTGGAGCAGAACGTCGCGAGGTTTCGGGTTGCGATGAACCGGCTGGCCGAACAGCTAGGTGAAGCGTCCGTGGATGAGGTGTCAGCACGCGCAGTCGGCCGAAGGAAAAGCGGCGAACCGCTGATCACCGGCGGAGGCCTGAACAATTTTAACTACAAAGCCGACCCGCTCGGCGAGGTGTGCCCGTTCCACGCCCACATTCGGAAGGTCAATCCCCGGGGAGAGATTTATGCTCAGGAGTACCCCTCCAAGATAACAGAGCAGGATGAAAGAAACCTCCAGATCCTTCGCCGCGGCATCCCTTATGATGACCGGAGCGAGGACGAAAAGCGGCAAACTTCCGGCGAACCTCCCGAGTCGCGCGTTGGCCTGCTCTTCATCTCGTATCAGAGAGAACTGGCTCAGTTTCTCGCCAAGCTTTGGATGGCGAGGTCTGACAATTTCGTTCGGCAGCGCGTCGGTCCCGACCCGCTCCTTGGACGGGGCAGCTCAGGCTCTTCGCAGGAGTGGCGTCGGAACGGATTGGCTGTGCGTCAACGACTCACCGACTTTGTCACGCTGAAAGGCGGCGAGTATCTTTTCGCCCCGAGCATTCCCTTTCTCAAGAGCCTCGGCAGGTACTAGAAGGCTGCGTCTTGGTCCTTTATGGATGCTCTGCGCTTCCTCCCGGGCGAACTTGGGGTGCTCTTTTTCTCCCGTGGCCGGGGACGTGCGCACGCAGAGTCTGACATTGCCATCTCGCGTGAGCTGATGCGGCTGCGGGCCGACGCCCGCATTCGTTTTGCGTCTTACGCCACAGGCGTCGAGGTGTTCAACGAGGTCGGTCTCGGCGTAATCGACCTTCAGCTCCCTGAACAAAACGATCCCGTCGAAACGCTGGTTCTGGCCGCGCGCGTGATCGGGTACATGCGGCCGAAGCTCGTCGTCGCTCACGAGGAATTCGCCGCTCTGCCTGCCGCCAAGGTGCCCGGCGCCCCAGCCGTACTGGTCACGGACTGGTTTTCTGAAGACACAGACTTTAACATGTCCTTGCTGTCCTACGCCGACGAGATTTTGTTCCTCGACAAGAAGGGCGTGTATGAGGAGCCTACGCGGGCTGAGGGGCGTGTCCGCTATGCCAGCCCGGTCCTGCGCGACTTCACCTACAACCCAGCGGACCGCACCCGTGCCCGGCGCGAACTTGGCTTGCCGGTGGATGCCGTGGTCGTCTCGGTCATCGTGCCGCCAGGCCGGCGTATCGAGAGAGTCGCACCGGTCTTTGACGCAGTACTTGATGCTTTCCTGTTGCTGCCCAGTGCGCCCAAGCGCCTGGTGTGGCTTGCGGCCGAGGACGCTGAAGCGCTCCGCATCGCAACCACAGGATTGCCAGACGTGATCGTCAAGGAAAGCGACGAGCCATTCGACCGCCTCATGGTCGCCAGCGACCTGGCGATCACCAAGGGAAACCGCAACATCGTCATGGAACTGGCGGTTCTCGGCATACCGACGATCTCCATCACGCATCACCTCAACCGGATTGACGACTTCCGAACGCCGCAAATCGACACAAACAGAACGGTCCCTTGCGAGGATCTCGATGCGGCTAGACTCTGCAAATTGATGCGAGAGCACCTTGCCGCCGGGTCTCGCCGGAGCAGCGACTTTGGCGACTGGAAGGACGGCCGCTCAGAGGTCGCGCAACGGCTCACCGAGATCCTGTCCACGCTCGCCCATTGACCGCACCGTTGGCGGAAGAGCAATGACCTTGTCCCCACATCCAAGAGTTCTCCACGTCGACAATCGCGAGGCGTTTTTCGATTCCATGGACCGGACTTACCACTGGAAATACGACGTGCTCGCTGCACAGCCAGGGATTCGCTGTGTCGACGTTCGCGCAGAAATCAAGAAGTCCGAAGCCAGGGAGTTCGACATCCTGATGGTCGGGATCTGGGGCCTGCCGCTGGAACCGCGGTATCCTCTCAAAGGCCGCCTGCCCACCGCAGTCCTCGGAGTCATTCCGAAACGGTGCGTGGTGCTTGAAGACATGAGGGAGTGGACCTTCGACGGCGGCATCGACGCCCTCTGCGACCATATCAACCGCTTCTATCACTATGTCATCGCAACTTACGAATGCGAAGGGCTGGAAAGGGTTCGAAGAAACTGCCCCGGCATACGGAAATTCTTTGTGCTCCCTCATTACATCAACACGCAGGTGTACCGAGACTATGGGCGGACCAAGATCCGGGACGTAATCCTGTTCGGCAATACCAAGGTCTGCAAATATCCTTTTCGGAATCGGCTCAAGCGAATCCTGCTGAACTCGAACTTAGACGTGGAGGTTGTCGCCCACCCCGGCTATGAGCAGTTCGACGCTGACAAATGTGGAGAGGGGTTGGCGATCAGGATCAATGAGTCTCGCTTGGCCGTAGCGACGCCTTCGATGAGCAACTATTTGGTATCCAAATACTATGAAATCAGCGCTTCCCGGACGGTCGTCGCAGGAACCATGCCTGCGAGCGGAGAGTCTATCTGGGGCGGTAATTATGTCGCGTTGCGAAATGAAATGTCCGACCGAGAGATCTTGGAGCGGCTGTCGGCGGCCCTAGCGGACCCGGAGAGGCTTCGCAGCGTGGCTGACAGTATGTATGACAAGATTCATCGGTACCATTCTCTAGACGCCTTTGTTCCGGCCGTCAACGAAATCCTGAGGGAGATTTACGCCGACACCTCGAACGCCGCTGCCGCCACAGCGCACCCAACCGTCAGCGCGAGAAGTCATGCCGGAGATTTTTAATGATAATTGGCTGCCGGCAACCCACCCCTTTGCTGGCATGACCCCGTAGGCCGACGCGGCGAGGAGCAGGGCGAGTACAGCGCTCTACGTCTGAATCTATTGTTTCCCCCATGAGGGGACGCGACAGCAGCTGCCTCTGGGGAACGGCCGATCGGCTTTAACCTCGCATGGCGCGGACTGCTGCGGTTGGCTTCAATCAACGATATGGGAGGCAATCCGCCGGGGGCCGAAAACGGTATGATGTGCGCACGGGCTTGGACGGATGGCCGAATCCACGAAAAGCGACATCACCGGCCTACTCAACAGAATGGCTGGGGGAGACAAGGAAGCGGAAACCCGCGTGATCGCGATCCTTCATCCGGAACTCAAACGGCTCGCAAGGGCGTGTATGCGGTCGGAGCGCCCAGGTCATACAATTCAGCCGACTGAGTTGGTTGCTGAAGCGTACATGCGCATTGTTGCGGGGCGGGATCACAGCTGGCAGAACCGAGTACACTTCTTCGCGGTTGCCGCCCGGATTATGCGACACTTCCTGGTCGACTACGCCAAGGCACGCTTGCCGGACAAGCGCGGCGGTGGTGCCAAGAAGATTCCTTTGGTGCCTGAGCTGGTCCCTGACGATTTCTCGTTCGCGGAGCTTGTCGAGTTGGACCGCGCCATAGACAAATACGCAAGGATCGATGAGCGCGGCGCCCGGGTCGTTGAGCTACGTTTCTTTGCGGGAATGGGCGTAGAGGAGACCGCGAACGTGTTGGGGGTCGCCGAAAGGACGGTGAAACGTGACTGGCAGACGGCCAGAGTCTGGCTGTTCAACGAACTGAAGACGGGTCCATAGGTAGCGTCGTACGCCGACCTGAACTATCCCTCCAAAAAACTCCGAACGTGCTGTAATCGTTGAGGTTGATCGTCGTCCTGCTTTCAGTCAATGCACAACCTCCTGCTCCTGTTGCTCATCGCCTTCTCGACACTGTTCAAGACCGCGACCACACTCCGGGTGGAGAACGTAGCCTTGCGGTAGCAACTCGGAGTCCTGCGTCGTTCCTCGCCCAAGCACCTCAAACTCACCGTATCCGATCGACTCTTCTGGGTCTGGCTTGCCAGAGTCTGGCCCGACTGGCGATCCGCGTTGATGATCGTCAAGCCAGAAACAGTCGTTGCTTGGCACCGCAAAGGATTTCGCGTATTCTGGCGGTGGAAGATCCGACATGGTAAGCCTGGTCGGCCACCGGTGTCCCGCGAGGTTCGCGATTTGATCCGGACCATGAGCCGAACAAATCCTTTATGGGGTGCTCCCAGGATCCACGGTGAATTGCTCAAACTCGGTATAGAGATCTCCGAACCGACCGTTTCCAAGTACACGGTTCGACACCGTAAACCGCCGTCGCAAGCTTGGCGCACCTTCCTTGAAAACCATGCCCGGAGCTTGGTTTCAGTGGACTTTTTCGTCGTGCCGACCATCCGGTTCCAAATCTTGTATGTCGTCCTGGCGCTGGCGCATGATCGGCGTCGGATTCTGCATTTCGGTGTTACGGCTCATCCCACGGCGGAATGGACCGCGTATGGTCAAGAAATTCATGCGGCACGGGAGTAATAGTTAAGAAGACCGCCCAATCGCTGCCGACGCCGAACCGTCGCCCCAACTGATCCCTGGCACGTATCGCTCGAAGGAAACAACAGTACGTTGCCTTTGCCTTGGTGATTCCGTTCCGCGTGGTAGTGGCCCAAGAACTCGCTCAGCGCCCGCCGCAGCGAGCCTTCCCCAAACAGGATCAATCGTGAAAGGCATTCCTGCTTAACAGATCGCACCCAGCGTTCGGCAAAAGCGTTCAGATTCGGACTGCGTGGTGGTAACGCAAGGCAGCTCACGTTTCCAGTCGCTAGCAGTGCACGGAACGAGGCACAGAATTTCGTGTCCCGATCGTGCAGCACATAGCGATGCCTGCGAAGATGTCCAGTGGCATCGTCGATCGCATTACGAGCCATCTGCTCCATCCAGGTCTCTGTGGGATGCCGGGTGATACCCGCCAGAACCACGCGCCGGGTCTCGAGATGAAGGAAGAACAAAACGTAGTAGGTGGCCAGACCACGCCATGTCAGGACTTCGACTGTGAAGAAATCCACTCCCGCCAAAACTGCCATGTGTGCTGCCACAAAATCCCTCCAGTTGGTGTTCTGGCCGCGCCTCGGCGCTGGCGCGATACCGTGCCGGCGCAAGATGTTACCGACCGTCTGATCGGAAACGACGTGACCCAGATTGGACAATGCACCGATGATTCGATCGTATCCCCAGCCTGGGTTTTCTTTCGCCATCTGGACTATCAACTGCTCGATGT
>Ga0187893_10012226_pt1 | contig 12236 bp, 15 predicted proteins | sample MA1701074metaG_FD_139574 | JGI IMG/M metagenome (GOLD analysis project Ga0187893, IMG submission 139574) | White microbial mat communities from a basaltic lava cave in the Kipuka Kanohina Cave System on the Island of Hawaii, USA - MA170107-4 metaG ... | reverse complement strand
TCTCGCCGCTGGCACGGACGGCATCAAGGTGCACCTGCAACGTCCACAGCCGCCCAATCCGCCGATACCGACGAGCGCCGTAGAAACAGCGGTGGCTGAAGCGCACAAGATCGGAAAACCGGTTTTCGTTCATCCGACCAACGGCGCCGACGTGCTGGCCGCGGTGCGAGCCGGTGTCGATGTCATCGCGCACACCACTCCCTAATGCCGCCGGGCGTGGGCATGGACGTTCGAGCGCGTCACGCCCAGGCTCGTCATGATCTGCCCGGCAACAGCCTCGGCGATCTCGCGTTGAAGTGTCAACAGGTTCGGGACGTCGCGCTCGTACTGTCCGGCCCACAGTTGAGTCGCGGTTCCCGGTTCGATCAGCCGGACGGTGATGCCAATGCGGTCCGTGGTCGTCCGGACGCTCCCTTCGAGCAGGTGGCTCACCCCAAGGTCGGAGGCGATTCGGTCGGCAGCCTTGCTGGTGTTCTTGAACGGCATGACCGACGTCCTGGCAATCACCCCCAGGCGCGAGGGATCCAGCCGGCCCAGCTGTGAGATGAGTTCTTCAGTCATCCCGTCGCCGATGTACTCCTCAGCGGGATCTCCCGTCATGTTCTGGAAGGGAAGCACCGCCAGCATGAAGCGGTGGGTGGCTGGGGGCGATTGAGCCGCCGGATGCTTTGGAAGAAAACCCGATGCCCAGAGAACGACCGCGAACACCACGGCGATGCCGGCGACCAACATCGGACCCCACGTACGAATCGGTCGCCGGGCCGCCGTGAGGTCAGGCGTCGGGTTGGCTTCGTCCGCGATCTCGGGAACGAGCGGCTCTGCTGTCCCGGGTCTCGGCTGCCTGCTCACCGGAGCGATGAACCGATAGCCGCGGCAGGGCAGCGTCTCGACGAATCGCGGCACATCCGCCGAGTCCCCAAGCGCATCTCGCAGGCGGCGCACGGCGGCATTCAGGCCGCGCTCGAAATCGACGAACGTCTCTGCCGCCCATAAACGCTGTCTCAGCTCCTCGCGGGTAACGGGGTCGCCTGGGCAATCCACCAATGTTCTGAGAACCTGAAACGGCTGATCGGAAAGATGGATCTTGACGCCGCCTTTCCGCAGCTCGCCGGTGCGCAGGTCCAGCTCGAACGCAGCGAACCGAACACGATCGGCAACGGGATCGGTCATTCGGACTGTCCCTCGACCCGCCGGCATCCTAGCACGCCTGGTGACCTCAAACCGTATCTGCTTGTCCGCGTGAGAGTTGCGCGGTTACATCGATTGGGCGCGCTTTTCATTCGGGCGGTCATTGTCTTGTCGGCGTTTCACGGTGATCGTTCGCGGCGAGAGAGGCTCCTGCAGCGCATATTCTTTCGTCGGGTTGAAACTGCAGAAGGCGACCAACCGATGCGGGAACTGGGCAACCTCTCGAGCCGTCCAGTCATTCTCGGCTCGAACGGCTGCGTACACATCAAGGATTCCAACATCACACAGGGCTGGTGCGCGAGGCGGAGAGTCGAACCAGTACGCGTCTGACAAGACCACTGCCCGTTTGATGCCGGCCCGGTCCAGCATGGCGACAAGTTGTTCGCCGACGACCGGTTGCTGCACGCCATAAGGCAATCGATCACGAACGATATACGCATTCTGCAGCGCTGCCCCGGCGGGACTCAGGAGATGCTGATGATGGTCAACCTGCGGCACAAGATTGTTGCCGGGCAGGTCCTGTCCTTCCACCTGCCGACAAGATCCAGTCGTCAGAGCAACGAGGTGCAGCAATATCGCCGGCAATACACGCATGCGCGTTCCTCCGGACTGGCCGAACGGAGTATGCGTCGGCGTTCAAAGCGTCTGATAGCGGCTACTGGCGCAGTGACTGCGCCGGCTCCAGAACCAGCACGCGCCGAGCGGGCAGGTAGCAGGCAACCATCGCGACGAGGGCGAGTCCCGCCGCCACCGTGCTCAGCGTCAGCGGATCCAATGGCGACACGCCCACGAGTACGCCTTGAATGATGCGGCCAGCGAAGTAGATGCCCGGCACTCCCAGCAACAGTCCGATCGCCACGAGCCGCGCTCCGTCGCCGAGCACCATTCGCAGCACCCGGGCGTGATCCGCGCCGAGCGCCAGCCGCACGGCGAACTCGGGCGCGCGTCGCGTGACGGATCCGGAGATCACGCCGAACAGTCCCATCGCCGCGAGCAGCAGCGCGCCCAGTGCAAAGCTGGCAATCAGGACCGCGCTAACGCGTTGCTGCCGGACGGCATTCGCCACGATCTCGCCCGTCGTTCGCACCTCCGATACGGCCAGCCGCGGATCGGTCTGGCGGACAGCCGTTCGGACTTCCGGCATGAGCGACTGCGGATCGCGGTCGGTCCGCAGCACCCACGCGAGAATCCGCACCCCGAAGTCCTCGGCACGCACATAGACCTGCGGCCGGCCGTCCTGATGAACGTCGTATTGCCGGGCCTGTTCGACGACGCCGACGACCGTGAGGAATCGATCACGTCCGGCCTGATCCCGCCCGAACGGGATCTTCGATCCGACCGGATCGCCTGTCGGGAAGAACTGCCGTGCGAGATGGCGATCGATCAGGGCCTCGCGAACGTCTTCACGGCGCGCCGTCTCGAACGTTCGGCCAGCGAGGAGCCGCATCCCCATCACTTCGACGTAGTTGGCGCGGATGCTGATCACATCCACGAGCGGTGAGTCCCGATCCTTGTCGCCGGTCAAGCCCGGGGCTCCGGGAATGGTGATTGTGTTCTGGCCGGCTCTCGCCGTGAGGGGCAGCGACGATGTCGCGCTCACGCCGGTTACGCCGGGAATAGCGGCAAGCGCCCGTTCGATCCGATCGTGAAGCGCGAGCGCGTCCGCAATTTCAGGCACGAACACCGTCGGTGTCGGGATACGCATCGTGAGAACGCCGTCGAGTCGAAACCCCGGATCCGCGCGCAGCAGCCGCTCGAAGCTGCGCACAACGAGCCCGCCCGTTGTCAAGAGGACGAGCGACAGGGCGACCTGGCCGATCACGATGCCGCGCCGCAGGCGGCCGTGTCCGCCACCGCCGCGTACGGCGCTGTGGGCGAGCAGCGACGCGAGCGACGTTCGAGCCGCCCATGTGGCCGGCATTATCGCGGCGAGGAGACCGAGCAATAACCCAACGCCGACGATCACCGCCGCGATCCGCAGGTCGAGCACGACAGCTTCGCGTCGCGGCAGATCGAGAGGCGCGAGCGTAACGAGCGTCCGCGTGGCCCACGTCGCCACCAGCGCGCCGGCGGCGCCGCCCACGAGGCCGAGCAGGGCGCCTTCGAGCAGAGTCGCGCGCACGACGGCCGTGCTGTTGGCGCCCAGGGCGCGCGACACCGCGAACTCGTGTTCGCGCTGTGCCGCCCTCGCCAGTAGCACGGACGCGAGGTTCACCATGAGCGCAAGCAACAGAAAGACGCCGGCGAAACCGACGACGACAAGCGCGGGACGGATCGGCGCGATGAGATCCGGCTTCAGTCCAACGGCATAGAGCTTCAAGCCGCGGCCATTGAAGTCGCGGGCATCGATTGTCTTGCCGACCGCGTCGACCGCGGCGGCGACGACCTGCGGCGACGTGCCGCGCCGCGCGCGGATCACGCCCGCGTACCCCCCCTCGGGTTGACGCCCTTCGGTGACGTTCGTGTCGAACGTGAGGTACGCGTCGGCGCGCTCCGGAGGACCGAGGCTTGCGTTGCGCATGAAGGCGAAGCGCGGCGGCAGTACGCCAATGACCGTGAACGGGCGCCCGTTCAGGCGCACCGGTGTGCCGAGAATCGCGGGGTCGGCGCCGAGCCGCCTCCAGAAATCGTGGGTGAGGACGATCACGGCCGGACGGCCTGGACCGGCTTCATTTCGTCCGAAGCCGCGTCCCAACACAGGTTCGACGCCGAGCAGGTCGAACAGATTCGGCGACGTTATCATCACCGCGATCTCGGTCGCCTCCTCGCCCTCCCGCATCGAGAACGTCCTGAACTGCCGCACCAGGCCGGACGCGTCCTCAATGACGCCGCCGGCCTTCTGCAGCTCCGCGATGTCCGGCCCTCCGAGCCATCCACGGCTGAGATCGAGATACGCGCGGTAATCGCGCCAGACGAAATACAGGTCGTCGGGATCCTTGTACGGCATCGGTTCGATCAGGATCTTCTGGACGACCGTATAGACGACCGCGAACATCCCAAGACCGATCGTCAGCGTGGCGACGATGGCGGCGGCCATCGCCGGCGCGCGCACGAGACGGCGAAACGCCAGCTCCGCGTCGCGGCCCCAGTTGCCCGTGCGCCGCCAGGACACCGCAGGGTGTACGCGCTCGCCGGGACCATTGCGCAGCGCGTCCACGAGCGCATGGACCCATACGCCTGCCACGCCGAGCATGCCTCGCCGGTTTATCGCCTCGCGCGCGCGATCACGATAGGCCTCCACCACCGGGAGCCCCATGTCGTCGCGGAAGTCGGCCGGGTACAGCCGCAGCAGGAGCCGGAACCAGCGCTCCGACAAGTTCAACAGACGGTCGTGGGTCATTTCGCCCCCTTCGGCAGCAGCCCGCCGATCCGCGCCGCGCGCATCAACGCGCCGAGCTGACGCGCTTCCTCCTTCGCGACGCGGAGTCCCGGCTTCGTAATGCGGTAATAGTTACGGCGCTCGTCGGCGGCGTCGGGCGCGGTGCGGCGCTCCACCGCCTCGATCAGGCCGGCGTCTACCATGCGTGCGAGGGCGCGATACATCGTCCCTACGTCCGGAACCGATGTTTCGCCGCGGGCCTGAATGTCCTGGATGATGCCGTAGCCGTGCCGGTCACCACCGGCAAGGCTGAGGAGGATGTGGAATTCGACGCGACGCAGCGGTACGCGCGAATCCAGCTGCCGATCTCTGTCCATGCGCCTGCCGTCCTTCTGGGACCGTTGTTAATGCGTTGCACATATATGTGCCACGCATGGACACTCCGTGTCAAGCGAAGGAGATCAGGTCTTTGCAAACGGTCAGTTTCAAGAGGCGCCGGCGCGCTGGTGAAAACTCGCCGACGGTCTCAGTCTGGACGTTGGGGGGCAAGGCATCCGCGAGAGTCTCGCGGATGCCGCGAATGCCGTCGACCGCGGGACGACCATTAAAAGCGATCCAGCTCGGCGCACGGACCCTGATAAAGCGCGCTTTGGTGCGCCTCCGAGTGACCGAAAGTTGGAGGTCCGCCAAACCTCCTCACCTTCGAACGCCCGCACATGCAACCCTGGCGAAATCAGATGCTTACGAATTCGTGAACGCCTTCAGCGCACGTACTTGGGAACATCTGCGAACAGCTGATTGTGTCGGCAGGGAACAAGCGCTGCGTTTTTCTAAGAATTTTGGAGGCGCCGCCCGGATTTGAACCGGGGATGGAGGTTTTGCAGACAGGGCCGGAGACGCTAAGTTGTTGACTCGTCTTGCTCGCTGGTCGGCCCTACTCCTCCGTTTTGCCCGGTGCTTGGGCGGTCTTGTTCCCAAATTGTTCCCACGTTCGCGAGGCTGAAGTGCGGAGGTCTGCCGGAGGTCTTCCTACTTCAGTTCCAGGACCGTCGCCTCGTTCTGTTGGTCGAACCGAACGATCTCGTCGTGACGCTGGCGAAGAAGGGTTGCGATCTCGCTGGTCGCGCAGTTGCCGCGCCGAAGCCAAACGAACTTTGGCGGCGCACCACGCAGAATGGCCAGTCTGTTGAAGTCCTCGTCCTTGCTGACGACCAGGCAGTTGTGAGTCCGGGCAAGATCCCAAACGACAGCGTCGCCGGCTCCGCCGTGCCCGAGCAATCGAACGTGCAGGGAATCCGGGAAGATGTCGGCGAGCAGCTTACAGAGCTGCTCCGAGAGTGGCTCATCGAACAAGAGCCGCGTCATTGTCACGCCGCGGGCGTGGTCAACGTTCGGCGCTCACGCTCGGCCGCGTACGCGAGGCAGGCGCGAATGTCGTCGCGCTTGAGCTGCGGAAAATCGGCGAGAATCTGCTCCTCGGACATGCCTCCGGCCAGGTATTCCAGCACATCGCCGACCGAGATCCGCGTGCCCTGGATACACGGCTTCCCGAATCGAATAGCCGGATCGGTGACGATGCGGTCCAGTAAGCTCATTCGCGTAGTTTACCCCGCTCCCGGCCTTGACCGCCCAAGGCGATCTTAACCTTTGTGCCGCGCTCGGCTACCCCTCCTAGACCTCCCACGCGTCCATTCTTCGTCCCGCCTCGGAGTCCTCTGGAGGGCCCCACCGCAGGTGGGTTTACTCGCCAACGAGAACATCCCCGGACCGGTCTTTTCCGCAGCCGGTGAAAATATCCAAATCAGCTGTTGACCGGATAGCTGCATGCCATAATCTGCGGCATTCGGCCGACTCGCAAAATCGCACAGGAGCCTCAAAAAAGTGGACCCTCTCATTCTTCGCGACCGAGTCGCCAACACCATTTCACTTGGCGAAAGCCACTTCCGTGAATTCAAGTCCGCGTTTGACGGTCGACCCGAGCAGAAACGCCCTCGCTTGGCAAAGCATATCTGCGCTGATATCGCCGAAGCTCTGGTTGCATTCGCCAACGCCGACGGTGGAGACCTCCTCTGGCGAGTGACCAGGGGCTCGCGAAGGATGTCCCTCCAGAAGCGCATCGGCGCTTCCGAGCAGACCTCAGAGCCAGAGAAGAGCGCAATCGACAGGATCGAACCGCACAGCTCGCCCTGCACGAAGAGAAGAAACAGTTCATCGCCGACTGGGTTGCCGCGAACGGCAGCGACGAACAGAAGACACGCCAAGCCGCGGGTGTCCTTCCGATGGCCGAGGTGATTGAAGGGATCACCGACCAAGTGTTCGCGGTCAACAGCCGCCTGGCGCTCTACACGCGTGACGGCGCGGAACGCCTGCAGCGGTTCCTTCGCGAGTCAACTGCGACAAATGACCTCGTCGTCACTCCGTCGGATGTTGCGGTGCGTAGCGTGCACGCCGTAAAGGCGACCGCGACGCAGTGGGCGGTTGTCCGGAGTCTGCAAAGCCTGGTGCCAGACGCGACGGTCGTTCTGCGCGAGCATGTGTTGTCGTCCAAACGTCACCAGGATTCGGCATCATTGACGGTGTTCGGCGTGTTGGTGACGAAGCCGCATGGGCCATTTGTACTGCGGCGAGAGTACGTGGTTGACGACTTGCATCTGGCAGCGGTCGGTTCTTGAACAACGTGCATGGCTGTGCATGGCTGTGTTTGACAGACGAATCGGACAGGCGTAGATTTCGAACATCTCTCGCTGTGGCCGTCCTGGCCACCCCTTCACGTCGCCCGACGTGAAGCTTCGTTCCACCTCGTCGCCCTCAGGGCACGCTAGAAAGGAGCACCGTATGAACGGGATTGGTGTGTCTGCTGTCACCGCGTACACGGCTCACCGGGAATGGGCATCCCGCCCACCTGATGAACGGTACGCCAGCGTCCACGCTCTCTACGATGCGGCTCGCGCCCGACGCCTCCGCACCGAAGAGCGCACCATCGAGACCGTCGCACTCAGGACCGAGGCGGTGGCGTCCGACGCGCTCGCGCTCCGCGACACGTCGGGTCGTCAGGCCGCACTCACGAACTGGAGCTTCGAGCAGCTCGCCGGCATCGCCGCCGCGCCGCCGAAGTACCTCCGAACGCTGCCCGCTGCGATCGCCTCCGATGCGATCAATTACGGGTTGCGCCGTCAACGTCGTGAGCGGCAACAGCTCCTCGTCGACAGCGACGAACCGTGGACCGTCCACGCGGTCACCTCTCCGAGGTACGCGCGGGTCCATCACGACGAGCTGGCCGGCCGAGTGCTTGATCTCATGATCCAGCACCCGGCCTGGTCCCTGCCGCTCGGCTACAAGGACGGCGTCTTCGGCGCTGAACGGGTTCCGTCCGGCGCCTACCTGGGAGACCGAGACATGTTTCTGTTCCTCGTGGACGGCAACCGCGATCTCGACGACCCGACCGATACGTCGCACGCTGGTGTGTTCCGCGGATTCATTCTCCGGAACAGCGACGTCGGTGCCACCGCCCTGACCCTGGATGTGTTCCTGTTCCGCGCCGTCTGCGGCAATCACATCATCTGGGGGTTCCAACACGTCGTCGGCTTCCGGCGCCGACACGTCGGAGCGTCGATTCAAGAGGCCTGGACCGCATCGCTCGACAGCGTCCGGACCGCGCTCGACGCCGACCCCGCGCACGATCGCCTCGTTCTCCTGCGGGCCACGTCCCAGGAACTCGGGCCGACGCGTGACGCGGTTGTTACCGCGGCTGTGCAGCGACTGGAGCTGTCGCAGAAGCACGCCGCGGAGGCGTACACGCTCGCGGAAACGTTCGAGACGAATCCCCGTTCGGTCTGGGGCTACGTGCAAGGGCTCACGCGTTTGAGCCAGCGCACACCCTGGCAGGATGGCCGATTCACCCTCGATCGCGCGGCCAGCCGCCTCCTGACCACGGTCCACTAGACCCGGTCATTCGCTGCTCGGGCTCAGCCCCGCGGCTCCTTCTACGCACAACGGGCGTCGGCACACGCCACGTCCTTCACCCGCCCCTCGCGACAGCCGTCGCGCAGGTGGCCGCCTCCGCTCCCAGAGCCGGGCGCTCTACCGGAGGTGTCTGCCATGCGCGACGGATCCACACGCCGACGAAGCACGAGCCCACAGGAGACGACCTGGACCCCGGAACGCGTTCAGGTCGATGACTGGCGACGACACGGCCGTCTCGATGACCTTCGGGTGTTAGCCGAAGGCGCGACCGGTCTTGCGCAGTCGCGGGGGCTGCTGCACGCGCTGCTCGAAGAACTCCACATCAGCGACGACTTCGACGTGCTCGTCGGCCGTGTGGCCCGCCAACCTGCCAGCCAGTACCCACGGCTGCTCGCGATCGCGCTGCTCTTGAGACACAGCTGGTGTCCTCGGGACCTCGCGCGAACGGCCGCGCGGCTCGGTCTGTCGCGGTCGGCCTCTCTCACTCCAGACACCCAAACGCCACGACGCGATGGCGGCCACCGCCGTCGCGCAGCCGCCCGTACGCCGCTCTCAGGGCCACGTACGCGCTGAAAGGAGATCGCATAGTGAACCAATCGCTCTCGCCCCCAGCACCCACACGCGGGCACCGCGTGCGGGAACTCGTCTGCGCCTACCGTCCGCTGCGCGACCGCGACGGACGTGTCGTCGACGTCCCCACCGTGGTGCTGAACAATCCACGCACTGCCGCCATCGTCCTGGCGCCGCTGATTGCCGATCAGCCCGTCGAGGTCTTCGGCGTCGCGTGTCTTTCCACCAAGCATCGCCTGCTTGCCTGGCACGTGGTCTCGCGCGGCACGCGCGCGAGCACACCAGTGTCAATGCCCGACGTCTTCGTGCCCGCGTGTCTCACACCCGGCACGACCGGCCTGATGGTCGTTCATAACCATCCGAGCGGCGATCCGACACCGAGTCCGGACGATGCGCGGCTCACGGTGCGATTGTGTGCCGCCGCCGACGTGCTCGACCTGCCGTTGCTCGATCACCTCATCGTCGGTGACGAGCACCGGTACTTCAGCTTTCGCGAGGCCGGACTGATGGACGCGAGTCACACCAGTCGGTGAACCACCACATGCCGCCACTTCGATTTGGAAATTCTGTGGAAGTCCTCAGCCGCGTCAAGGCTTCGCTCGCTGCGCTCGCCGCTCTGAGCGCTACGAGCGTCGCGGCCTTGACGCGGCCTCGGGACTTCCAACGGAGGGCATTTATCGAAGCGGCGGGAGATCTCGAAGGAAGGAGCACAGCCATGACAGAACGGTCGCTCACACCCAACATCACGGTGACGATCGGCCACCACACGCGGATTTACTTCGCGTTCGTCACCACTGCACCCGCCGAACTCGATTCGCCATCAACGGTCACGCTCCACGCGGCATCGTTCGCGGACGTATCGGGTCTGGCTGCTGAACCCATCACGCTCGACGGCACGCGTAGCCGTATGCCGGCGCGGTTGGTTCTGGTCGACGCGATGGAGCTCGCCTGGCAACGCGCCAACTACCGAGGCCATCAGCACACCCTCTGGCCGGCAGATCCGGGTCTCGTCGGCCTCAACACGCTGCAGCAGTGGCTATGGCAACGGCTTCAAGCCCCATCCACCCAGGTTGCGGCGTGATTCGCGTCATTCACTCGTCAACGTCAACCGCTCGCCGCAAAGGCGAGCCTCTCTGGAGGTTACATCATGGTCGTCAAAATCGTTCCGAACGACAAACCCAACCCGCCCGGCAAACTCGCGGATGCCGAGCTGCATTTCACCGACGGCGTGTGCGACGGCTTGAAGCTGATCGGGTTCGCCGTGTGGGAGCGCCGCAGCGGCAGTGGCCGCAACGTTACGTTCCCGGCGCGTCAGTACTCCGTCAATGGTGAACGACGCAGCTTTGCACTGTTGCGCCCGATCACTGACGCCGCGGGCCAGGAGCGCGTGCGTGATCTCGTACCGCAGGCGTACGCCGAGTACGAACAAGCAGCGACGAACGTCGCGTAGTCCGATGTGTGATAGCGGGTGCCCTTTCGGGGCACCCGCTCCTTGAACTTCAACAGGTGCGCTATGGCGATCGCAGAATCAATGTCGACTATCGTGGTCCCGGTCCATGAAGGGGCCTCGTCGGCGAGTGACGAGCTGTCAGATCTGCTGACGGTGCAAGAGGCGGCGCGTGTTCTCAAAGTGACTGTCTCGTGGGTCTACGAACACGTCAGACCAGAAGCCGAAGATCGGCTGCCGGTCATCAAACTTGGCAAATACCTGCGATTTGATCCGCACGACCTCCGCACCTACATCGACGCCAAACGGGAAGCGGGACGACATCCCCGTCGTCGACGTTGACCGATCGGCCCTGCCTTGGTAGCGTGAACGTACCAGAAAGCAGGGCGAGCCACTTTCAGGAAGGAGGTCGACGTGGCTCGTCGACGATTTCAGACAGGATGTTTGTTCAAGCGAGGCAAGCGCCGGAAGGTGTGGATCGGGCGCTGGCGAGAGAACGTGCTCCTCGAGGACGGCAAGGTGAGACAGTTGCGGCGATCGGTGGTGCTCGCAACAGTGGCTGAGTTGCCCAAGAGGGGCGACGCTCAGATGCGGCTGGAAGAGCATCTCCGGCCGATCAATCAGGGCACGGGGCGGCCAGAAGCGTTCATCGCGCTCGGCACGTTTGTCGAAACGCAATGGAAGACTCTGGTGTTCCCGACGTTCAAACGGTCGACGCAACACGGCTACAAGACCGTTCTTAAGGTGCACCTGCTGCCCGCGTGGCGCGACTGGCGGCTCCGCGATATCGATCGGCTGGCCATCCAGCAATGGGTCGCGGAGAAGTTCCGGCAGCGGTGCGGGTGGCAATCGGTGCGCAACGCCTGGGTCCTGCTCTCGAGCATTCTCGAAACGGCCGTCGAACACGGGTATCTCTCGGTGAATCCTGCGCGGGGCGTGAAGTTCCCGCAGAAGGAGCTCAAAGAGAAGCCCGCGATCATTGCCGGCGAGAGCTTCGCCACGCTCTTGAAGCATGTCGATGAACCGTATCGGACGATGGTCAGTCTCATCGCCGCGACGGGACTGAGAATCGGCGAGCTGTTGGCACTCCGATGGCGTGCGCTGGATCTCGAACTCGGTACGCTGGCCGTTCGCGAATCGGTGTTCGAGGGTCAGTTCCAACCGCCAAAAACACAGAAGGCGGTTCGGACGCTGCCGCTTGGGCCGCATGCCATCGCGGCGTTGACAGCTCATCGACAGCGCGTGACCAGACAGGCCCCAGCGGACTTGGTATTCGGGAATCGCAAGGGCGATCCGTTGCGGGAATCCAAGCTGCTCTCCAACGTGTTGCAACCGGCGGCGGAAGCGGCGGGGCTTGGACGAATGACGTGGCATCAGTTCCGCCACATCCACTCGTCACTGCTCAACGATCTGCGGGTGCCAGTGAAGATCGCGCAGGAGCAGCTGGGGCACGCGAGCATCGCGACGACGTTGAACATCTACACGCATGTCGTCGATGCCTCGCATCGGCAAGCGGTCGAAGCTGTGGAGACGCGGCTGTTCGCGGAAGTGGACCCAAATGGTCCCAAATTGGCGATCGTGCCAAAAACGGTTACGACGGTAACTACGCGTAGTGCTTAAACTTAAGATTGGAGGCGCCGCCCGGATTTGAACCGGGGATGGAGGTTTTGCAGTTCCATCCCCGGTCTCATTCGCTCTCAGCGATTCGCGCGATTTCTCACCCAAATTCTGTAGTGTCAGACCTTTGCG
>Ga0187893_10012225_pt1 | contig 12236 bp, 10 predicted proteins | sample MA1701074metaG_FD_139574 | JGI IMG/M metagenome (GOLD analysis project Ga0187893, IMG submission 139574) | White microbial mat communities from a basaltic lava cave in the Kipuka Kanohina Cave System on the Island of Hawaii, USA - MA170107-4 metaG ... | reverse complement strand
TGCAGCGAGAGCCGGATCGCGCGCAGGCCCAGCGCGGGGTTGGCCGAAGCGCCGAACCTGTCCGTCAGGGAAGAGGCCAGCTTGTCGGCGCCGACATCGAGCGTGCGGATCGTCACCGTGCGCCCGTCCATCGCCGTGACGATGGTCTTGAGCAGCTCGTACTGCTCGTCCTCGTCGGGCAGGTCGGGCCGGTTCATGAACATGAACTCGCTGCGCAGCAGGCCGACGCCCTCGGCGCCGTTGACGAGAGCCAGCTCGGTTTCGCGCGGCAGCTCGAGATTGGCAAAGAGCCGGATCGCGGTGCCGTCGCGCGTCACCGCCGGCAGCTTCCGGAGCCGCGCAAGCTGGCTTTCGATTTGCTCGTGCGCGGCGCGGCGCCGTTGGTAGCGGCGCTGGGTCGCCGGCGTCGGGTTGACGACGACGGTGCCGGTATCGCCGTCGACAATGACGATATCGCCCGGCCGCACATGCCCGATCAGCTCGGTCGCACCCAGCACCGCCGGCAGGCCGAGCGAGCGCGCCATGATCGCGGTGTGGCTCTCGGCGCCGCCGAGTACTGCGGTCAGCCCGGCGATGCGCGCCGGATCCATCAGGGCGGTGTCGGCGGGCGTCAGTTCCTCGGCGACGACGATCGCGCCTTCGGCGGCGTGCGCGAAGGCCTCGTAGGGCGTCTGCGTCAGGTTGCGGATCAGCCGGTCGCCGACCTCGCGAATGTCCTGCGCGCGGGCCGCGAGATAGGGATCGTCGAGCTGTTCGAAATCGGCGGCGACCTTCGAGATCTCGTGCTGAACCGCCGCCTCGGCGTTGATCTTCTGTTCGGCGATGCGCTTCTCGACGCCGCGCAGCACGCGGCTGCCGGTGAGCATGTGGCGGTGCGCATCGAGCAGGAAGCCGACCTCCTCGCGCGCGGCTGCGGGCAGCGAGGCAGATTTGCTGCGCAGCTTGGCGAGCTGCTTCCGCGCCTTGGCGACCGCGGCCTGGAAGCGTCCGAGTTCCTCGTCGACGGCATCGGGCTCGATCTCGTACTCCGGCACCGAGACGCGGCCGGTCTCGACGACGTGCGCGGGGCCGATCGCGGTACCGGGCGCGACGCCGAGCCCCTCGAACACCTGCTCGCGCGGGGCCGGCTTCTCCCTGGCGGTCTTTTCGCGGCGCGCCATCGTCTCAGGCCTCGTCGAAGCCGCGCTGCACGAGGTCGGCGATCGCCTGCAGCGCCGCGGCGGCGTCCGGCCCGGTCGCGCTGAGGGCGAGTTCGACGCCCGGCCCGGCGGCCAGCATCATCAGCCCCATGATCGAGCGGCCGGAGACATTCATGTCGTCCCTGGTCACGGTGACTTCGCAATCGAGATGCTCGAGCGCCTGCACGAACCTGGCCGCCGCGCGCGCATGCAGGCCGCGCTGGTTGCGGATCCGGACGGTGCGGCAAAGCGGCGGGCTGGCGTCCATCTCGCGCCGGTCAGCGACGCGCCGTCTTGCGGCCGCCCTCCTGGGCGAGCAACTGCGAGGCGACGTTGATGTACTTGCGGCCGGCCTCCTGCGCCTGCGCGACCGCATCGGCGAGGGCGGCGTCGCGCCGCACGCTCGCGAGCTTGATCAGCATCGGCAGGTTGACGCCGGCGATGACCTCGAGATTGAGCCGTTCCATCACCGAGATCGCGAGATTGGAGGGCGTGCCGCCGAACATGTCGGTCAGCAGCACGACGCCGTCGCCCTCGTCGACCTCGTCGACGCGCTCGATGATCTCGCGGCGGCGCTTCTCCATGTCGTCCTCCGGTCCGATGCAGACCGCGGCGACCTGGTCCTGCGGCCCGACGACATGCTCGAGCGCGGACAGGAATTCGGCCGCGAGGCGGCCGTGCGTCACCAGGACGATGCCGATCATGCCGACGCTCCTTTGGCCTTCGTTTGACGGGAACCGGCGGCGCCCCCGGGGCTGTCCCCTTGTTCGCCGTGTTGTTGCGGGGGCTGGGCGAGATCGCGGTGGTGGAGACTGGCCGGGTAGCCGGCGCGTTGCAAGACCCCCTTGAGACGCTCGGCCACCACGACCGAGCGGTGCCGTCCGCCGGTGCAGCCGATGGCGATCGTGAGGTACGCCTTGCCCTCGTCGCGGTAGCGCGGCAGCAGCGGCAGCAGCAGCGCATCGAGCGCGGTGCAGAACGCGGCGTAGCCCGGATCGGCGGCGACGAAAGAAGCGACCTGCGGATCGTTGCCGGGGCGCGGACCGAGCAGCCTGTCGTAATGCGGGTTGCGCAGGAAGCGCACGTCGAACACCAGATCGGCTTCGCGCGGCACGCCGTTGCGATAGGCGAAGGAGACGATCGCGATCGTCATGCCGGCGTGGGCGGCCGGCGCGAAATGGCCTTCGAGCACGCGGCGCAGATCGGCCGGCGCGAAATCGGTCGTGTCGATCGCAAGGTCGGCCGCATCGCGCAGCGGCTGGATCAGTTCGCGCTCGCGACGGATGCCGTCGACGACCGGCCGGTCGGGCGCCAGCGGATGGCGCCGGCGCGTCGCCTCGAAGCGCCGCAGCAGTGCCTCGGGCGCGGCGGCGAGGAACACCAGCCTCACGCCGCCGGGCCGCCGCGAACCGATCGCCTCGAGCGCCGCGATCAGGTCGGACGCCTCGAAGCCGCGCGTGCGGATGTCGATGCCGAGCGCGAGCGGCCGCGCGCCGTCGGTCGCGGCGATGCCGGACAACAGGCTGAGCGGCAGATTGTCGACGGTCTCGTAACCGAGATCCTCGAGTATCTTGAGAGCGGTGGTGAGGCCGGCGCCGGATTGGCCGGTCACCACCAGGAGCGGGACGGCGGACCGGTGCTCCGCGCCGGCGGGACCTGATTGGGGGCGGCTCATGGACCCGCGATTATACCGCCGGCGGCCCGCCGCAGCACGAGCCGGATGCGGGCCGGGGCCGAGGCCTCGAACGCCTCGAGCCGCAGGAGCGGCAGTAAAATGCCGGCGATTTCAACCGTTTCCGGGTCAGGCAGGCGCGCCCGCGGGACCGCGCCGCCGAGTTCGACGACGAGGGCCAGCGGGGTGGCGGCGACGGTCGGGACCGGCAACAGGCCGATGCCGCGAACCTCGAGCCGGCCGCGCGTATCGGCCGGCGCGGCGTCGGGCAGGCGGGCGACGGCGCGACCGTTCTCGACCGAGACGGCAACCAGGTCGTCGGCAATCAGCGCGGCGCCGCCGTCGATCAGCCGCAGCGCCAGATCGGACTTGCCGGCGCCGGACGGGCCGCGCAGCAGCACGCCGCGACCGTCGATGGCAACGCACGTCGCCTGGATCGTCGTGCCGCGAGCGCGACCCGCCATGATGCGATTAGACGTCGTCGGCCGCGGGCAGCGTCACGATGAAACGCGCGCCGCGAACATGGCCGGCCTCGTCGGAAATATTCTCGGCCTCGATCGTGCCGCCATGCGCCTCGACGATCTGCTTCGAGATCGACAGGCCGAGACCGGAATGCGAGCCGAATTTCTCGCCCTCGGGCCGCTCGCTGTAGAACCGGTCGAAGATCGCCTTGAGCTTGCCCGGCGGAATGCCCGGCCCCTGGTCCGAGATGGTGATGCGGACCGAGCCGCGCACGCGCGCGCAGACGATATGGATCTCGCCGCCCGGCGGACTGAACGAGACGGCGTTGCTCAGCAGGTTGCGCAGCACCTGGACGACGCGGCCCTCGTTGCCGCGCACCATCAGCGCCTGGTGCGCCGCGAGATCGAGCAGCAGGCGCGGCCCCTCGCCGTCCTGCGTCGCCTCGTGCAGGTCGGCCAGCGTCGCCAGCATGGCGCCGATATCGACCGGCTCCATCTCGCTGCGCGACATTTCGGCATCGACGCGCGAGGCCTCGGAAATATCGGTGATGAGACGGTCGAGCCGCTGCACGTCGTCGAGGATGACGCTCATCAGCTTGCGCTGCTGCACCGGATCCTCGATGCGCGCGACGGTCTCGACCGCGCTGCGCAGCGAGGTCAGCGGATTCTTGATCTCGTGCGCGACGTCGGCCGCGAAGCGCTCGATCGCATCCATGCGCTGCCAGAGTGCCTCGGTCATGTCGCGCAGCGCGCCCGAGAGCTCGCCGATCTCGTCTTTGCGGCGCGCGAAATTGGGCAACTGCGTCGCACGCCCCTGACCGCGGCGCACGCGTTCGGCCGCCTCGGCCAAACGCCGGATCGGGCGCGCGATCGTGCCGGCGAGATAGAGCGAGAGCAGCACCGTCACCGTCAGCGCCATGCCGAACACGGCGAGGATGTCGAAGCGCAGGCTGCGCACCGATTCCTCGATATCGTTGCCTTCGACGCTCAGCATCAGCGCGCCGAGCACCTGCCGGTAGCGCTGGATCGGCACCGAGCTCGAGAGAACCAGCCGGCCGTCCTCGTCGCGCCGCACCATCGAGGCGCTCTCGCCGGTGAGCGAGCGCGCGACCTCCTCGTAGTCGCTGCCGCGCTGTTCCGGCCGCTCGGCATAGCGCGGGTAACGGTCGTCGCCCGGCAGCGCCGAAACGATCCAGTCGTAGAGCCCGGTCAGCAGCCGGCTGAACAGGTCGGCCGGCCAGTTGGGCGCATCGAGCGGCTCGATCTCGACGATGCCGGCGGGACCGGCGAGCCGGAAGGAATCGGCGACCAGCGCGCCGTCCTGCGCGAAGACGCGCGCGCGCACATCCGCCGGATCGACCAGGCGTCGCAGCGTGGCGCGCGTCGCCTCGACCAGCAGCCGCTCGTCGCCGAGCGGGCCGGTGACGACGCCGCTGGCGGCGATCGCGCCGGAGATCAGTTCCGCCTCGGTACGCAGCGAGTTGAGCCGCGAGCGGATCAGATCGTCGCGATACTCGCCGAGATAGAGCAGGCCGGCGACCGGCACCGCGACCGCCAGCACGTTGAGCAGCAGGATGCGGCGCGTCAGCGGCGAGAAGCGGTGGCGCCTGCCGGCGGCGCGGCTGCGCGCGGCACGGCGACGGGCCCGATCGAACACGAGCGCGGCGTCCCGATGGTCGGCGGCGAGCGCTGCCCGCTCGCGACGCCGGTCGCCGCCGAAATGCGGCTTGTCCCGATCGGGCGCGTCCGCGCGGCCATCGTCGGGGCGCGACTGGAGATTCATCGTCAGGCGCCCCCTCCGCCCCGGCCGGCCCGCCGATCGGGCCGCTGCGGGATCAGGCTTCCTTGTACCGGTATCCGACGCCGTAGAGCGTTTCGATCTGCGAGAACTCGCCGTCGACGGCGCGGAACTTCTTGCGCAGGCGCTTGATGTGGCTGTCGATCGTGCGGTCGTCGACGTAGATATGTTCGCCGTAGGCCGCATCCATGAGCTGGTCGCGGCTCTTCACATGGCCGGGCCGCTGCGCCAGCGCCTTCAGCAGCATGAACTCGGTGACGGTGAGCTCGATATCCTCGCCCTTCCAGCTCACGAAATGGCGCGCCGGATCGATCATGAGCTCGCCGCGGCGGATCGCCTCCGGGCTCGCGACGTCGCTGCCGCCGCCCTCGCGCACCGCCTGCTCGCGACGCAGCAGCGTGCGGATGCGCTCGATCAGCAGCCGCTGCGAGAACGGCTTCTTGATGTAGTCGTCGGCGCCCATCCGGAGGCCCATGATCTCGTCGACCTCGTCGTCCTTGGAGGTCAGGAAGATCACCGGCAGATCGCTCGAGCGGCGCAACCGTTCGAGGAGCTCCATGCCGTCCATGCGCGGCATCTTGATGTCGAGTACGGCGAGGTCCGGCGGCTCGGCGGCGAGGCCGCGCAGCGCCTCGGCGCCGTCGGTATAGGTCCTGACGGCAAAGCCCTCCGCCTCGAGCGCCAGCGTGATCGAGGCGAGAATGTTGCGGTCGTCGTCGACCAGGGCGATGGTTTGCGGCACCGGCTGATACTCCCCCGCTAAATTAGGTGAACCCCACCAACGATGCCAAGATGACCCCCGGAATCCGGCCGGATTGGGGCATAATTCCGGCTTTCTACGGCCGGCCGTGGGGAAAAAGGCAGGTTGCCGGGGAGGCTGCCGGCCGGCGGCCCGGCGCTCCGATCGACCCGCCCGGAACGACGCCGCCAACCCGATTCCCGGCACGGTCCACACTCGAGATGGCAGCCCGATGAACGACAGACGAAGCAATGCGACCGAAACCGACGGCGCACGCGGCGCGGATGTGGCGCTCGCGCGCCGGATGCTGGCGGAGGCGCGCGAGGCGACGCTCGCGACGGCCTTCGCCGGCGCGCGGCCCGACGAGCGCGGCTGGCCCTATGCCTCTTTGGTGCTGCTTGCGACCGATGCGCGGGGCATGCCGCTGCTGCTGCTCTCCGATCTCGCCGAGCACACCAGGAACCTGCGCGACGATCCGCGCGTCTCGCTGCTGATCGATGCGACGCAGGGGCATGCGGACCGGCTCGCGGAGCCGCGCCTGACCCTGCTCGGTCGCGCCGCCGTCATCGCCGACGACGCCGATCGCGCCGACGCACGCACGCGCTTTCTCGCGCGGCATCCGCCGGCCGCGACCTATGCCGGTTTCGGGGATTTCCGCTTCTATCGCGTCACGCCCGACCGCGCGCACCTCGTCGCCGGCTTCGGCCGCATCCGCTGGATCGAGGCAGGGGCGCTGCGCGACGACTGATCAGGCACAGAACCAAAAACCTAGGAGTGTAGATACGGATTCTGAAATTTCAGGTCGGGATGCTTGTCACGCAATCGGCAGAGGAACTCGCGAAATTTCTCGGTACCAATGTCGCTAGACGCACCCTTTTCCAGCGCCCGAGCCTTTGAACGAATCAGGGCACTAAGCTGGCGTTCCTCCTGTTTCAACAGGATTGCTGCTACAACCGCCTGTCTCGCGGTCGAGTAGCCGCCAATCGACAGGTACAGCTCTTCATCGTTCAGCGCATCGTAGATCGTCTCTAAAGACGTGTAGACGCGAAAGAAGCGCGGCTCTGCAATCTTCTCATACGATTCGATTAGTCTGTTCGCGACGTCTTGTGCCTCACCAATGCTTCTAACCGGCCACATTTGAAGGCGACCTCGCGGTACCAAGTAACCTACGCCTTTTCCAAGCGTCGCCATTCCCTTTCTTACTTCGGGACCAAGTTTCCCTGGCAGCATGACGCCGCGATAGAGGTCGAACAGAAATTCCTCAATGGCATCGCACCGGATCGCGACATCAGCGGAGATGTTCATGCCGTCGAAATGCCTACTTCTCTGAATATGGAACGTGTCATTTCCGATTCTCGTCTTTCGCTTGTAACTCTGCTTCGCGATGTACGTTTGAAACCCCGCCGCAGACAGCAGGGAGCCGAGATGATCCAGCAATGTTTCGAACTCGAGTTTCCAGCTTCTCATGCGTTGAGCGCTCGACTAAGAGCGTCAAAATCTACGATCCGGCGATTGTACGCCCGATCAACCGACGAGAAAGCTACGGCGCCGCCGCCGCCCGCACGGCCGCCGCAGCCGCCGCCGCGCGCTGGCGTTCGGCCTTCTGGACCGCCGCCCTCGCCGACGGCGTGGCGCTGAAAATTTCCAGCGTGCCGGTCTCCTGGTCGGTCACCGGTGTCAGCGCGAGATCGGTATAACGGGCGCGGTTCGGATCGGCCTTCACGCGCCGGCAGGCGGCGCGATAGCGCGCCCACAGCGCGACGTAGCGCGTGCCCTTCGACAGGATCGACCAGGCGAAGCGGCCGTAGAAGGCGAGCCAGGTCTCGCGCGGCAGCTCCGGCCGCCGGTCGCGGCGATATTTGCGCCGGAAGATGCCGCCCTGCAGCGGGTGCACGCCCTCGATCGAGAAGGCCGAGTAGAACCCGTACGCCAGGCCTTCGACCATGTTGGCGCGGATGCCGCTCGCGACGGCCCGGCGCATGACGGTTTCGATATGCGCCGGCTCGTAAAAGCTGCGCCACGCGTCGCGATAGCTCCGCTGCCACTCCGCCGCCGACATCAGCGGATGGGCGGTGGTGACATGCTCGGTGTCGTAGTTGTTGAGGTCCGGATCCATCGCGATGCCCTTGCGGTGCAGGACCTGGTGATCCTCCGACCCCGGCAGCGGCGTCAGGCAGAACAGTTCCAGCAGATCGACCGGCAGCTCGCGCTTGATGATCTCGATGTCGCGCTTCAGCCGCTCCGGCGTGTCGTGCGGAAAACCGATGATGTAGCCGCAATAGGTGATGGCGCCGATCGATTTCCACTGTTGCAGCATCGTCCGGTATTCGGTGATCCGGTTCTGCCGCTTCTTGGCAGCCGCCAGATTGTCCGGGTTGATGTTCTCGAGTCCGATGAAGACGCGATTGACGCCCGCCTTCCCGGCCTTCTCGACGAAGCGCGGAATCAGGTGGCAGAGCGTGTCCACCTGGATGATGAACTTGAGCCGCATGCCTTCGCCGCGCAGCGCGGCCAGCCGGTCGAAGATCGCTTCCCAGTTGCGGTTCCGCGCAAAATTGTCGTCGGTGATGAAGAATTTGTGGATGCCCTGCGCGTAGTTCTGTCGTACAAGGGTCTCGATATCGTCGGCCGAGCGGTAGCGCGACTTGCGCCCCTGCACGTTGATGATGGTGCAGAAGCTGCACTGGAACGGGCAGCCGCGACCGGAATCGAACGTGGTGCGCGAGCCGATGGTCCGCCGGACCGTCTCGCGCGGCAGGATCGGCACCGGCACGCCTTCGAGGTTCGGCAGGTCCCTGGTGTAGTCGTAGAGCGGTTTCAGCGCGCCGGCCCAGGCGTCCGACAGCAGCTCGTCCATCCTGCCTTCCGCCTCGCCGGCGAAGATCGAAATGCCGAGATCCCAGGCTTCGCGAATTTCGGGCGGCGGCTCGGGCAGCATGGCGAGAACGCCGGCGGCATGGAAACCGCCGATGCAGACCGGGATGTTCGCTTCGCGCAGCGGCCGGGCAATGTCGACGGCCCGCGGGAACTGGTTGGACTGCACGCCGACCAGCGCCACCAGCCCCCTGCCGCCACGATCCCGGAACGCGCGCAGGATCGACTTCGTTGCGATGCGGGTGTTGGTTTCGTCCAGCGTGACGATGTCGATGTCGACATCGTCGCCGAGCACCTTGCGCCCGACGCTGTCGCACGCAATGCCGTAGAGCGCCGCGAGCGAATTGGACGGCACGCCCGTCCTGACCCACTGGATGACATAGCCGTCATCGTCGTAGTGCGACGGCTTGATCAGCAGGAGCAGAAATCGTTCCTGGCGATGCCGATCGGCTTTCGTCGACGTCGCCATGCGACAGGTTTCTCCTTGCCTGAATCTGCCGGGATCGCGGGCAGGATTGTCGCGCCGGCCGGATTGTTTCGGCCGCGCACGGGACAACGCGCGCGGATCGTCAGGCATGCCCACCGGAATTGGTCGTCTCCGGCGGGTGTAGGCCGATGGCAGCGTTTGCACAACCGCAATATGGGATGCGGAAGAATTTGCGGCCGGCCGATCTGTGTCATTCGGGCCGCAACATGTGCTTTTGCGGTCGCACCCGTACCGACACCCGCAGAAACCGGCGCTCCCGCGGATCGACAGGACGGTTCCGGCTGAAGCGCCATCGGGAACGCGCGCCGCAATCCGCCGGACGTCCCGCCGCTCGCGGCGCGGCGGCATCCGGGCGCGATCGCCTGGCCCCCAAAAGGGAGCCGCCGTACGGGCATGTGTGCGGTCCCGTACGGCGGCTGGGGGAAACGACTGGGTGCCGGGGCGTTGCGGAGCCCCAACGCAGTCGCTCGGGGATTTCTAGTCGGCGCGGTCGACGATATATCCTGTTGCGGCGCCTGCGGCGGCGCCGATCGCGGCGCCGGTTGCGACGCCCAGACCACCCGTCAACGCACCGACCACGGCACCCGCTCCCGCACCGATCGCGCCACCCGTCAGCATGCGCTCTTCGGTCGAATTGAGCCCGGCACAGCCGGTTGCCAGAAGCAGGGCCGACAAACTCACGACTGCCAAAGTGCGAGTCATTGGCTCGCTCCTCCTACAGTTCTCGATACCGGGGATATAGGAACCGGCCGGGCCCCGTCCTGTGGCAAAGCTGTGCGGCCGAAAGGGCCCGATTTCCTCGGGAGTCCAACCGGAATCCCCTCGAGGGCCACGGCATCGTGGTGCCGCTCGGCGAACGCGCCGGGACCGGATTTCCGGCATCGACCCGGGTGCGGAACGGGGCCGGGCGCCGCCGCCCGGCGCGCCCGTCAGTGCGCGTCGGCCCAGTTGCCGGCCATGCCGATCTCGGCGACCAGCGGCACGTCGAGCCGCACGACCGGATCGGCGGCTCCCTCCATGACCGATTTCACGAGGGCGGCCGTCCTGTCGGCTTCCTTCGCCGGCACTTCGAACAGCAGCTCGTCGTGCACCTGCAGCAGCAGTTTCGCGCCGAGTTTCTTCGCGGCGAGCGCCGGCGGAATCCGGATCATCGCGCGCTTGATGATGTCGGCGGCGGTGCCCTGGATCGGCGCATTGATCGCCGCGCGCTCCATGAAATTGCGCCGCGCCGGGTTCTTGTCCTTGATACCCGGCAGGTGGCAGCGTCGGCCGAACAGCGTCGTGACATAGCCCTGCCGGTGCGCGGCGGCGCGCGTGCGGTCCATGTAGTCGCGGATGCCGGGGAAGCGCTGGAAATAGGCGTCGATGAAGGCCTTCGCCTCTTTCTGCTCGATGCCGAGCTGGCGGGCGAGACCGAACGGGCTGATGCCGTAGATGATGCCGAAATTGATCGCCTTGGCGCGGCGCCGGACCATCGGGTCCATGCCCTTGACCGGCACGCCGAACACCTGGCTCGCCGTCATGGCGTGAATGTCGATGCCATCGCGGAACGCTTCCTTGAGCGCCTTGACGTCCGCCATGTGCGCGGCGATGCGAAGCTCGATCTGCGAATAGTCGACCGAGAGCAGCGTCGTGCCCTTCTCGGCGACGAAGGCGCGGCGGATCTTGCGGCCCTCCTCGGTGCGCACGGGAATGTTCTGCAGATTGGGATCGTTCGACGAAAGGCGCCCGGTCGAGGTCGCCGCCATCGCGAAGCTGGTATGCACGCGGCCGGTCGAGGGATCGATCTGCCCGATCAGCGCATCGGTGTAGGTGCTCTTGAGCTTCGAGAGCTGGCGCCAGTCGAGCACGCGCGCCGGCAGATCGTGGCCCTGCGCCGCGAGGTCTTCCAGCACGTCGGCGCCGGTCGCATAGGCGCCGGTCTTGCCCTTCTGCCCGCCGGGCAGACCCATCTCGTCGAACAGCACCTCGCCGAGCTGCTTGGGCGAGCCGACATTGAACTCGTGGCCGGCGAGCTTGTGGATCTCGCGCTCGAGCTCGCCGATCCGCTTTTCGAAATCGCGCGACAGGTCCACCAGCGTCTTGCGGTCGACCTTGATGCCGGTGCGCTCCATCGCGGCGACGACCGGGATCAGCGGACGCTCGATCGTTTCGTAGACGGTCAGCATCCGCTCGCGCAGCAGCATCGGCTTCAGGACCGTGCCGAGTTCCCAGGTCACGGCGGCATCCTCGGCCGCGTATTCGCAGGCCTTGTCGAGCGGCACGCGGTCGAAACTCACCTGTGCCTTGCCGCTGCCGGCGACCTCTTCGAAGGTGATGGTCTTCCTGCCGAGATGCAGGTCCGCCAGCTCGTCCATGCCGTGGCCGTGGCTGCCGGCATCGAGCACGTAGGACATCATCATCGTGTCGTCGATGGGCGCGACCGCAATGTCGTGCCGCGTCATCACGTGCATGTCGTACTTGATGTTCTGGCCGACCTTGAGGACGGACGGATCCTCGAGCAGCGGCTTCAGCAGCTTGAGCGCGCGCTTGAGCGGAATCTGGCCGGCGAGCAGCGCACCGTCGCCCCCCTTGGCGCCGCCGGGCGGCGCATCGCCGAGATCGAGGCTCGCCTGCGGCCGGCCGGGCGCCCGATGGCCGACCGGCACGTAGATGCCTTCGCCGCCGTCGATCGCGAGCGAGAAGCCGACCAGGTCGGCCCGCATCGCATCGAGCGCGCTGGTCTCGGTATCGAAGGCAACCGCGCCGAACTCGGTCGCGCGCGCGATCCAGTCGGCGAGCGTCGCCTCGTCCTGCACCAGCCGGTAGACCGGCGCGCCCTTCCTCGCCGGCCGCGCCGGCAGCGGCGCCTTGGCCGGCGCATCGGAAGCGGCGGCCGCGTCCTTTGCAGGCTTCTTCGCCGGCGCGGGGGCCTGCGCCGCAACGTCGTCGGCCTTGAGGCCGAGCTTCGATTCCATCTTCGCCGTCAGCGAGCGGAACTGGTTCTGCCTGAGGAAACCGAACAGGGATGACGGCTCGGGGTGGCGG
>Ga0187893_10012224_pt1 | contig 12236 bp, 9 predicted proteins | sample MA1701074metaG_FD_139574 | JGI IMG/M metagenome (GOLD analysis project Ga0187893, IMG submission 139574) | White microbial mat communities from a basaltic lava cave in the Kipuka Kanohina Cave System on the Island of Hawaii, USA - MA170107-4 metaG ... | reverse complement strand
TGAGCCGGAACTATAAACTCGATTCGCGACCTGCACGAATGCTCATTGAGCCGCCCACGGCTGAAACCGACCAAAGGCAAAAGGATATCGATCTACTGTGGCTTGCGAATCTCCGGCAGGTCAAGCGGCCGGACCGGGTGCTCGACCTCGCTGCACGATTGCCGCATCTGAAGATTTCCATAGCTGGCGGGCCGTTTCCCGGTGAGCATCTGCTTTATTCTCAGATCGCCGAAGCCTGCCGGCGGCTTTCGAACGTAACGTTTCACGGCCAGGTCGCTTATCAAGACGTGGGCGCGCTTTTTGATCGAGCGAAGATTTTCGTCAATACCTCGGATGTCGAAGGCTTTCCGAACACCTACCTCCAAGCCTGGATTCGCGGTTTGCCCGTGGTTGCGACCTTCGATCCGGACGGCATTATTTCCCGTGAAGGCCTGGGTATTCGTGTGACGGACACTCGCGAACTGGCGGAGGCAGTCTCCCGAATCCTCGACAACGGTCCTGATTTCAAATTAATGCAAAAGCGTTGCCGTCAGTATATGGCAGCTCATTACAACGAGGACGATTTATTGGGTCCGTATATTCGCGCGATGGAGTCAGCCATTGCATCGCGCAGACTAGAGTACGGACAACGAAGGTGAAGCCCAAGACTCGCGCTTTGTTCGTGGTCAATTCATTGTGTTTCGGCGGGGCGGAAAAGCACGTCATTTCACTCATTAATCATCTGGACGTTGAACGATTCAGTGCGTCACTTGCTTATCTTAAAAATGACAAAACGCTGCTTCCACAATTGGACGTGGGGCGGCTCGACGGGGGCGCCTTCTGTTGCCACGTATCCAAGAAACTTGATCTTCGCGCAGTTCGATTGTTATCTGAACATATCCGGAATCATGAAATCGACGTGCTACTTTGCACCAACCCTTATTCGTTACTTTATGGCTGGCTTGCTCGCCGACAGTGCAGTAGACGACCGAAATTGGTCGTTGTGTTCCACACGACGGTGTTCGGAACATTGAAAGACTGGCTACAAATGCTGTTTTACTGGCGCATATTCCGCGCGGCCGATCTGCTTGTTTACGTATCCGTAAATCAGTGTGCCTACTGGCGCAAGAAGCGGCTTCGAGCCGCACGTGACGTCGTCATTCAAAATGGTATAGATGTCAAGCGCTTCGTCGTTGACGTTGCAGACGACGACACGACGTCGTTGCGACGAAGCCTTGGTTTTTCCGGCACTGATTACCTCATCGGACTCTGTGCGGCAATGCGCCCGGAGAAAGCGCATGGCGACCTCCTTAGTGCTTTAGTCGAACTCAGGGCCAGCGGTGTTCAGGCGAAAGGTCTGTTAATCGGTGATGGGCCGGAACGCAAGCGGATCGAACGAAATATCGCGGATCTCGGTCTGGAGGAGCATGTCAGAATTACTGGGTTCACGGAAAATGTACTTCCACTCGTTGCCGCCTGCGACGTGATGGTGCTGGTTTCACATCATGTCGAGACGTTCTCGATTGCCGCTCTGGAAGCGATGGCGCTGGGCAAACCCATGGTCATGACAGATATTGGAGGGGCTACGGAGCAAGTGGACTCAGGTAAGTCTGGTCTTCTTTTTACGCCTGGCGACATTCCGGCATTGGTGTCCGCACTGAAGAAGCTCGGGTCGGCGGAAACGCGTCTCGCGATGGGGCAAATAGCACGACAGAAAGTTATCTCCCAGTTTGCGCTCGAAGTGATGGTGCGCAAGTATGAGACAGTCTTGTTAGATCTCGTGCAAGGGGAGACGCTTTCGTGATAGTCCCGAGGCCACGGTCGCGTGGCTGACTTTCGACGGGAGATCGCATGGGCGTTTGCGCGATTTGCACAGTGCCTTGTCGCTGGTGCGGCGGAACGCCAATCATCGATGGTTTACAAAGTAGAAATTCCAAAGTGATGAGTCGTGATCACTTCACTGTTCATCACTCCGATGTTCTTTCGTCACCGCTGGTGCGTTACAACCAGATCCGTCCCTGTTAGATGACAAACAAATCGGTACGCACGGTCGCAGTTGGCGTCCTGCTCGATGACAGGATCCAGGAGGTCTGGACGATCGAATGCTTGAGACAGTGCTTCGCTGTGCCGGGAGTTACCTTAACAGCGCTGGCGCTCGCCCGGTTGAGGCCCCGACGATCCCTTGCAGTACGTCTACACCATTTGTTTGATCGGCTCGATGAGCGCACGCGATGTCGGGGCGAGCGACTGTTTGCCGCGGCGGATGTCGTCGCGGAACTCGCATTGTCACCGCTGCAGATTGGGCTCTCTCGCCACGGCAACCACTGGCGCCCGGACGAGGCGGGAATCGCCATGCTGGAACGATGTGAAGTCGACCTCTGGTTGTGTTTTTCCGCCATTCCCCCGTCCCGACTGCCGCGTTCCGTTTCCCGCCTGGGGGCCTGGGGCATCGAGATCGGCGACGGCGTATCGGCGACAAACGTCTGGGCCGGAGCCGCAGAGACGGGGGTCGGTTGCCCGGTAACGATGGTCAGCATCGTCGATTACGCAGAAGCCGGCGACGACCTGCTGTATCAATCATACGGTGCAACGGTTGGAAATTCGCCTCGCCGTAATCGCCTGCGCGCTTTGCAGAAAGGGGTAAGCTTCTTCAGGCGACTGCTTGAACGCCAGATGCTCGCGCCGGATTCCTGGCCGCCTCAGCGCCCCGCGACGTTACCGGCGCCATTACATCACTCCAAGTTGCCCGCTCCAACAGTTTCCGCTTTAGCCCGGCTCGCCTGGCGCCTCGGGGCAAATTGGGTGGCCCATCGGTTGCCCTCCAGCTATAAGTTGGAGCAGTGGCAGATCGCCTATTACTTTTCCGATGAAGAGGATCAGGGCCGCCGATTTGAGCGTCTACGCTACATGGTGCCGCCCAAAGACCGGTTTTGGGCAGATCCGATCGCGGTCGAACACGAGGGACGATACTTCATCTTCTTCGAGGAGTTGCCTTATGACACGCAAAAGGGGCGTGTAATGGTCGTCGAGGTTTTCGAAGATGCCGAACCTGGTGCGCCACAAGTCGCTCTCGAACGGCCCTACCACTTGTCGTATCCATTCGTATTCAACTGGAACGGCTCGATGTACATGCTGCCGGAGACAGCCGAGAACAACACCGTCGAGCTTTATCGGAGCGAGTCGTTTCCTCTTGGCTGGAATCTTCACCAGGTTCTCCTTGAAAACATCAGGGCGTTCGACGCAAGCTTGTGGCGGCAAGACGACCGCTGGTGGATGTTCGCCAACGTCGCGGAGCCAGAAGCGGACAGCTGCGACGAACTTCATCTCTATTCTAGCACGACGCCACTCGGGCCCTGGAAAGCCCATCGCAGCAATCCGGTTGTTTCGGACGTACGATTTGCTCGTCCCGCGGGGCCACTGTTCTTGCGCGGAAAGAAGCTATACCGGCCCAGCCAGGATTGCTCCGTGGCTTATGGTCATTCCATTCTGATCAATCGTGTAGAGAGTCTTACTGACGACACTTACCGGGAAACGCAGGTTGACCGAATCGCGCCAGGATGGAAGAAGGATATCCTTCGCGTTCACACGGTTGGCGCCAGCAAACGGCTCCGCGTAGTTGACTGCATCGTAAGGCGATGACAGTAAGGCCATGCAAGAGATTACTAGTATGGTCTCGCCGAACTGTTCCTGTGAGTATCTCGCGCTTCTCCGCCCATCCAATCGTTACGTCCAACCTACAAAGGAAGAGCGAGATTGCCGAAAACCCCGGAGCACGCGAATGTACTGCCTATGTCCAGATAATCGATGAGTACCGAACTTCGAGTGCCGCGATGAAGCTCTTTAACGTGGCCGGCATTCAACGCTGCTAGTCTTATGAAGCGTCAGATTGCAACATTGGGCGTAGCGAACTTTTCAGAGTTTGCTATCCAGTTCCTTATTCCGGTGGTCCTCACCAGGATGCTCGATGCGGAGGGCTTCGGGGAATATCGGCTATTGTGGTTGATAGCGAGCACGTTGCTTGCAATTCTGCCGATGGGAGTAACGAGCAGTCTCCCCTACTTTCTACCGCGCCATGACGTAAATGAGCAGGCGATTTACGTGCGGCAGGCCTTGATTTACTTGTTCCTGGTTAGCGTGGCCACTGGATTCGCTCTAAGTCCACTCAATCCACTGCTGCCCGATGCGCTCAAGACAATGACGGCAGCACACTTCGCAGTACCAATATTCCTGGCATTGTGGGTATTCGCTTCGATTCTGGACATACAGTTGAACGCGGAGCAGCGCGTGAGTTTCCAGGCCGTTGTGATTCTCGGTATGGCTTTCCTGCGTGTAGGAGCAGTAGTCACAGGTGCCGTCGTCGGAGGTATCGACGCGATAATCTTGGGCCTGACGTTAGTAGCCATCGCCAAGGTCGTTCTGCTACTGGCGATTTCGTCGGCGAGGTATGGTCGCGAGCTCTGGTACGGTCAGACCTATCGCGTGCTCGCGCATGCGAAGTACGCGTTCCCCATGGGAATGAACAACGCAGTGTACCAGTTCCGAATGCAGGCCGATCAATGGCTGGTGGTCGTTTTATTCGGCGCGACACTGTATGGCGTATATTCGCTCGGCGCGCTCGCTCTGGCGCTCGGAGCGATTGTTCGTACAACGATCAACCACGTGATCTTTCCGGAAATGAGCAAAGCTCAGGCGGAGGGTGATATTGCGAAAGTCATGACGCTTAACAATCAAGGCAATGTGACGGTTTCAATTTTCGTGTTTCCGATCCTTGCCTACCTTTTTGCCGCAGCCAGTCCCATTATCGGGTTGGTATATACCGACGCGTACGTAGACGCCATACCAGTGCTCAGACTGAACATCGTTGCATTTCTTGTCGCAGTCGTGGAGATGTCGACAGTACTGTTAGTGCTTCGTCAAGTACCATTTGTGCTGGGAACAAGTATCGTTGCACTCGTTATTGCACTTCCGGTGAGTTATGTCGGAAGTCAGTGGTGGGGACTGCCAGGTGCCGTATCTGGGCCCATTCTCGCAAACGTTCTCTCTGTGGCCGCCGTATATGTGCGGGCGTCTCAGCTTCTGAAAGTGTCCATCGGGACCATTCAGGATTGGCTCACGATCACGCGCATCGGCGGTGCCGCAATCATCGCCGGCTTGATCGCCCATGCGTCGCTTCTTCTTGTACCTGGACTGGGTTACATACTCCAAATTCTGATTTCCTGGGTGACTTCCTGTTTCATATACCTGCTCGCTCTCATTGCTTTCGGACAATGGAGATTGATCGCAAGTGGCCTGGCATTGCTGCCATTTTTCCGGCGATATCTCAGTAAGCGCTGAAATCAAAAAATGGGAAATGCAAGGCTTTGGCAATGGCCGAGGGCAATCTTCTCCTTTACCGCGGGCGGCAACAACTTGACTGTGCGACAGCGCTGTCAGGAAATGGTCAATTGCGACCGCTCAAATTCTGTCAAACGTCGCCACCGCATCGCCACAACGGCACCTCAGAATTCGCATGAGCATTTTGGCCCCGATAATTGGTGGAGACTCCAATGCCAGATCATCTCTCTTACTCGCCGGTACGGGGCTACACGTATCGGCGCATTTACGCGATGCGCAAACTCCACTGTTTTCGTGTAGGCAAAGACCGGCCGCAACACAATAGACGCGCGGAGAGGTTGAATTTATCGGCCGACCAAGATCCCCTAGCGTGCCGGTGCAAGTACATCACGCTCCAGCGGCACTCATCGCTGGGCTGCGGACCACCCGCCGCGAGTACTCGCGGCGCCAAAACACTCACATTGGGGTAGCCCCAGCTAATGCAGTGATATATCAACACATCCGGCACAACAAATCGGTCAACGCACCGTCGGTCCAAGCATGCGAGTGAATTCAAGCCAGGTTCTAGTGAGTGCCGCTCCCGCCGGGAAGTCATACTTCGGTCGCCAACCTAGCGACTGCTTTGCAAGTTCATTTGAGAACTCGCGGTGAAAGTCCTCTCGCACCAGCCTTCCGGGATCGGGCCATTCCGGCCGCGCCACCTCCCGAGAACCGCTGTTCACTATTCGCTGAGCCGCCTTCACCTGATCAGCCGTAAGGATCCTCTTCAGAATTGCCTTGGTCCAAGTTATCCCTGACCGAAATGCGGGGACCGTTCCCAACCGATCGTGAAAATCGGCGGATGTCACCAGTCTCTTCAGTGCTACAACGTTCGAACGGAAGGAAGGCTTCGTGGAAGCCCAGTACATGCGTGCTTCCTGCGCAGAGATATTTTCTATCGATGGTTGTGGCTGCACCATGTTCGCGAAAGTCAGATTGAACTCCTTCCAGCTGACGGCACGATCGGCATTGACGAACAGCGCCTTTCCAAGTGCCGCGTCGCTATCCAGTGCGGCGTATATCGCGTCACATACATCGTCGACAAAAACCGCGTTGCAGATTCCCTTACCATCATCGATCAGGCTGATCGTGCCACTGCCCGCAGCTTTGACGACATCCGTCACAAACGAACTGTATGGACCATAAACGATCGTCGGGCGCAAAATTACGCCAGGCAGACCTTCGTCTATTGCCTGCTGCACCACTTTCTCGGCGCGCGCCTTGGCGTCAGAGTAGCTTTCGCCGTAATGGCGAATCGTAGCGGTTTCTTCACGCGCACATTCCGGTCCGGGATTTGGGCCGTGAACCGCTGCGGAACTGATATGAACGAATCGCCTGATCGCGGCATGACGGCACGCGCTTACAAGTGCCTCTTCGACCTTCGGCGTGCTGCTGAACGCAAGGTGCACAACCGCGTCGCAGCCAGACAAGGCCCCTTTCAGGCTAGCCTGATCAGACAAATCGCCCGCGACCATTTCGGTGCCCAGCCGCGCAATGCGCGCCGCCCTGCCAAAATTCCGCACGAGTGCACGGTGTGGCACCTTGTACTGGAGAGCGAGTTTCTCGCACAGCCTGGAGCCGATGAAGCCGGAGGCGCCGGTGATCAGGATTTTTTGGTAGCGCATTGCATCTCCAGGCCAGCTTCTACCCAAGGTTGCGGCAAAGGTTGCCGCACCGAGTACGCTGTTTCGATGATTCCGAGAGGAATGAGCGTGGAAGCGATGGGTGTGATGGGTGGACGTCGCAGACGTACCGCTTCTGCGAAATCCTCGAGTTGGGCCGCAAATGGATCTCGAGATCGGAAGGGCATTGCGACCCCGTCCGCAGTTATTTTCATCTTCAGGCGTTCTCCGCCGACCTCCTGCTGCAGTATCACGATGTCCGGCTGCCTGAGAGGTGCTTCCGCCTGCCCCTTGCTTCCCCTTACGCGGATGCCGTTGCGCAACCGGTGAGTCCAGCTCGCTGCAACGTGGCACGGAACCTGCCGACCTTTGACTTCAAGATTGCCACGGATGATGCCGTTCGATTCTACGCCCCCGTATGAATCATCCTCGTACGTTACCTGATGCAAATCGCCGAACAGCCAAACCACGAGATCCAGTACATGAATTCCCCCGTCAAACGTGACGCCGCCCGCAGTGAACTTGCGATCAAAGTACGCTCCAGAAGACATTGGCCAAGTCAGGGCGTCGCCAAATTCGGCTTCGACCGAGTATATTTCGCCCAGGAAGTCAAGCGACAGCAGTCTGCGCAGAATCCAAGAGTTTGTCTGACACCGGTACCACTGTCCCACGGCCACGATCCGATCCGCCTGCCTCGCTTTCTCAATGAGTGTTGCAGCATCCGCGCGGCTCATGGCGATTGGCTTCTCGCAGAGGACGTCGATACCCATTTGCATGAGCTCCAGGGTTATCGCAACGTGATCGCGGGGCCAGACGCATACGATAGCCGCGTCCACCTGCCCCGCAAGGTCGCCGACGCGCGTGGTCACCTTGGCACGCAAGCCGTACAGTCTGCGCGCCTCCTCTGCCGTCAGTAGATTTCGGTCACACAGATAACGGACTTCATATTGCGGCAAGCCTTCCAGTGCCTTGAGGTGACAAACCTGTGCCACCGCGCCGCAACCTATGATGCCTAACCGGATGGGTTGTTCCGACGCAACTACCGTCATTCCGCCCTCTCTGCCATAGTCAATGCGATGGGGCCTTCCAACGACCGCGTCAGCTCCGGCGAGTTCACTACCCTCTCGCCCGCTCGGTCCAATGAAGTACTTGCATATCCGTTCGCCTGAACCACGAACTTGACGCGAAGCTGGGCTTTCGTATCTAACTCTTTGCACCAGAGATTCACCACCGCAGGGCAATTCTCGAGCACTTGGTAAGACTTCTCCGTGCCTTTGAACACGGTGCTGCGACGGGAGAAATCCTCGGCCTGCTTCTCCCGGTCCAGGTCAGCAATGTCGAACAATTCGCGGGCCACACGCCACGGTACATCACACGGCGACTGGGAACGCTGCACCTTTACCCAAACGATGCCTGCAAGGTTGTCGATGGTTTGCCAATCCGCGATCACCCAACTTCGCTCACGTTGCTCTGGCGGCAGCAAGGAATCGAACCATAGTCGCGTCAGCCCATAGCACCGGGTTTGTCCCGGCGATTTGGTGGTCCTGCTTGCCAAGCGCGGCCCAGGATCGTCGGCAACACTCCAAGGGTCAGCTAACCGAATACTGTCGTGGTGAGTCAGGCGTGGCATGCGGCTCACCATCGCGACCGCACCAAATCTCGTGCCGGCAGGCCCAACGAGAGTACCGTGGAACGGTTTGCGAACGCTTGGCAGCGATCCAGCGGTCGTCAATGCCGGAGCGAGGGATTGGAGCAAATGGTCGTCGCGAGCCGTCTCGCAATAAACTGGCAAATCGTCCAGCGGGCGCATACCGGGTTGAGGATGATCGCGCAGGACCATGGCTTGTGGCGGTACAAAATATTTGGAGCGGCTGTCCAAGCCCTTGGCGACCCAGGGAGTACTGGCGGCGGCCTCGGGATCAGGGACACCGCGTCGGCGCCAATTCCGGGCGGTGCCATCAAGGTGATGGCTCAAAGTTCTGCGGTGGCGTCTCCATGCATTGTAATGGCTCGGATACGTACGAAAACGGAAATAATCGCTCCCAACTGCTACTGTAGTCACGCGATACACCCAAGAATCGCGGCATGCTCGCGCAAAGTGTATCGTATTTCCGCCATCGCGGTGCGGATGTCGACATAGACAATGAGACCCCCTCCAAATGCAAATTCGCCAAAATCTTGATGTGCCATTAAAAAAGTAAAATTTGATTTAGTGAGGCGATCGCCTCTTACCTGATTCGAATATCCTGGCATCGATTCCCGGTTTCTTGCGCCATCTCAATAGGCGTCGAAGGAAAGTCGTCGGACATTTGCGCTAACAATCGACCGCAGGAGTCTTGGTCGAATCCGCGGACGGCTACCATCCAAGTATGCGTCATTGTTGTAGGGAATTGTTCGAAATCCACCCGTCGGCACTCGTTCCATTCCCTTTACCCATGACCGCGTTCACGCCATAGACAGCGCAATTTTGATCGGCCCCAGTTACTGGAAGCGCCTGCGTTGCGTCGTCAACGCTTGAACAACTTCCTGAGACATCGCGCAAGGCTCCTACCTCCAGGAGTCACGGCTGTGATCAAGTAGATCACTGTTAATAAATCGAACCTGTATTTGCAAGATCGCCAGAACTCGTTAATGGCGACAGCATGAGACCCAAACAGGAAGTGCAGTCGGCCATGACCAAAGTGGAGGTATGCAAGCCGCCGCTGGACAGCACGTTTATTGACGACGACGCTGTCGCCGCTCTCAAGGCCATATCTTTCGATCGCCTCGACCATTACCTCTGCCAAGTGATTGGCTTTCGGCAGTTTGTGGGTTGCACTCTCGGCGTGCTGCCGATACAACATACCCGGATATTCCAGTATGTCAATTCTAAAAGATTGAGACGCTCGAATGTACAACTCGTGATCCTCGCCGTAGCGACGTCGCTCATCGAATCCACCCAGTGCCGTGAACGCCGCTTTCCGAATCAACAGGGTACCAATATGTCCGTGGTGTTCGTGGCACAAGAGCTCAATATACCGAAGCCGTCGAATCCGATACGGCTTATTCTGATGTGACTTGGACGCATTTGCAGCGTGCCACGTCTCACATCCGTCGTCGCCCCTGGTCGGAAACCAAAATACTGATTCACAAAAAACAGCGTCCACGGACTCGTTCTGCTCAAGGTAATTCATTTGACGAGAAAGCTTGCCGGGCAGCCAAACGTCATCAGCGTCAATGAAGGTCACGACACTTGAATTGGTTCGCGCAGCCCCTAGATTCCTTGCCCGTGATACGCCGCGGTTCTCGGTGCGAATTACCCTAACTCGGTCGTACAAGGTTTCCAGTTCGCGGTAGTCCGCATCCGTCGACCCGTCATCGACGACGATGATCTCCTGCACCGGCCAGTCCTGTCCCTGCACGCTTCGTATGGCATCCTCGATATAGGAACGCTGGTTATACACCGCGATCACGACCGAGATAGTCAACATCTTTTCAGTCGTATCATTCACAATTGTATGCGTCGCAGGATCAGTCGCTTGTCTTACTGGCGCGGCGCGAACGCACGCCACTCGAGTTCCATAGCCAGTAATCTTTCAAATAGATAACGTAAATCTGCGACCCAATTGGCCGACTCTCATATTCGTATACTGCAAACAATTAAGGCATTCACTGTCAACCACGAACGCCGTGGATCACTACCATCAATCTTGGTACGCCGGCGCGATGTTGTATATGACGAACACGCGCGCGAACACGATCTAGGTGGGTGCTTGCGACAGAAACTGAATTGCCAACCTTCTAAAGACAAACGATTTCTGGAGAATAGCATTTTTGAAGTGGCTCCGAGAAGTCGGATATCCAGCGTCTTTAAGGCTGCCATAGCTTGTGGCTTGAAGGTGTACTGGAATTTAGACAGCATCGGACTGGAGATTGGTCGTTTCTTTGGCGGATTTCTGACGTCCTTCTGCATAGCCACTTACGGTAAGATTGCCGAGTGTTCTGTACGTCCGATGCTGATTGTAGCCCGACCTTCGTACTCTAATCCTCACATGTGCGACTTCAGGTATCCCGAACGTGTTTCGCGTTCGGCGCCGTCTTCACGAGCGACGGGCGCAATATCCTGACCGTCGCAAAACGCGCTACATGTTGCATCTCCTTTCGTGCAGAAGAATACGTCACCACGCACCCGACGATCGAGAAGTCCTTGCTTCATACGGGTTATTCGATATAGATTACTCGGCAAATTGGTGCTGAAACCATTGAAGGCTCGCTCGAATCGCGTCAGCGCCCTGGGGGGTAACGTAAGTTGCGCCAACCTAAGCCTCTCATGCGCATTCGGGGATAACTCTAAGCACGCTCCCGTGCCTCGGTTCAGTGAATCGGGGTTGCTTTGGATTTAAAGTTTTTGTCTTTCTATGTACAGTTCCTTTGCTTATCGCCACAACCCGATCTGGTTGCAGGAGCTCCTCATCTCGGCCAAATCATCGTTGCGCAGGATGGCCCGAGAGGGGCGCGCGTTTGAGTCAATCGCCGCACAACTGAATGAGAGCCAATGGTGGTCGGAACAAGAGCTGCGCGATTTCCAATCCCGGATGTTGCGGACGATCGTGGAGTCCGCTGCACGTTATGTTCCATATTACCGGGACAGGTATCGGGCGTTGGGCCTGGAATCCGAGTCCCTAGAATATCCTGAAGGGATATCGAGGCTGCCCCTAATAACCAAAAGCGAAGTGCGCGAAGGTGGCAATTCATTCATTTCCGGAAAAAAGACGGGTCACCTGTTCGCGGGAAGCACCAGCGGCACCACGGGAACGCCCCTGAACCTTTATCGAGACTTACTCGCGATCAAATGGGAACACGCATTTATTAGGCGGCAGCTGGCCTGGGCGGGCCTTCGCCCGGGTAACCGACTGGCGTGGATGCGAGGCGACATGATCGTTCCTGCGACCCAGAATGCACCGCCGTATTGGCGCGTGAATCGCGCCGAGAACATGCTGATGCTTTCTTCATATCACCTGTCTGAAACCGCAGCCCCTTTGTATGTGGATGCTCTCGCGCGATTTGACCCTGTGGTAATTCAGGCGTATCCGTCTTCGATCGGGTTTCTCGCCACCTGGATGTCGAACGCCGGAATTCGCTACCGAGGTGCATCGCTGCGCGGGATCGTGACATCCTCCGAAACGCTTTCGGACGTCCAGCGCGGGGAGTGCGAAAGCGCCTTCGGCTGCCGGGTGTTTGACTGGTATGGTCAGTTCGAACGCGTAGCTGCCATCGGCACTT
>Ga0187893_10012223_pt1 | contig 12236 bp, 9 predicted proteins | sample MA1701074metaG_FD_139574 | JGI IMG/M metagenome (GOLD analysis project Ga0187893, IMG submission 139574) | White microbial mat communities from a basaltic lava cave in the Kipuka Kanohina Cave System on the Island of Hawaii, USA - MA170107-4 metaG ... | reverse complement strand
CGCCGCGAGATTGGGTCGATGCTCCGGAGCGCTGCTACGATCTACCGCCGCCGCCCTGCGACTGCGAGCGATCGAGGGAAGCCAAGATGACGGGCGCCGCGCCACCATCTGTTCGGCTCTCCAAGTCGCGAGTGATGACGGGCCTGCAGTGCCACAAGCTTCTCTGGTGGATGGTACACGAGCCGGAGGCGCCTGAGCTCGAACTGGATGGGCGGGCGTCTGCCGTCATGGACCAGGGTGCGAGAGTCGGCGAGCTTGCCCGGACGTATGTCCCCGGCGGATTCCTTATCGACCTTCCATACGATGCGTACTCGGAGCGCCTGGCGGCCACCGAGGAGGCGCTGCGAAGGGGCTGTCCGCTCATCTGCGAGGCGGCGTTTCGAGCGGACGGAGTGTTCGTCTCGGTGGACATCCTCGAACGCCGGGGCTCGCGGTACTGCCTGGTCGAGGTGAAGTCCACGACGTCGGTCAAGGATCATCACCTCTTCGACGTGGCCATCCAGACGCATGTCCTGCGCCGCTGGGGCCTCGACGTGACGCGGATGGAGGTCATGCACCTCAACCGTGAGTGCGCGTATCCCGATCTCAGCAACCTCTTCGTCCGCCAGGATGTCACCGAGCCGGTCGAAGGGCTCCTAGCCAAGATCCCCGCAGAGATTGCTGCGCAGGCGGCCATGCTCGGCGGAGGGCTGCCCAGCGTGGCTGTCGGGGACCACTGCTCGGTGCCGTACGAGTGCCCCTTCGTCGGGCGGTGCTGGCCGGCGCTACCGCCCCATCATGTGAGCACCCTGTACGCCATGAGGCGCCGGGCCCTGGAGCTCGATCAGGACGGCTATCACACGATCCACGATCTGCCCGACGACCTGGCCCTTGGTGCGATCGCGGATCGCCAGCGCCGAGCGGTCCGGACTGGCCAGCTTGTCGTAGAACCCGGCCTCGCGCAGGCGCTCGAGGCGTTCGTCCCGCCGCTTGCCTTCTTGGACTTCGAGACGGTCGGCCTGGCGATTCCGGTGTGGAGTGACTGCCACCCGTACGACGCGGTACCAGTCCAGTTCAGCTGTCATGTCGTCCAGGGCGACGGGCGCCTGGTGCATCATGCATGGCTGGCGGACGGCCCAGGTGATCCGCGGCCCGCAATAGCAGAAGGTGTTGTGGCAGCGTGCGAAGGAGCCCGAACGGTCGTGGCCTACAACGCGTCGTTCGAACGAAGATGTCTTGAGGACATCGCGAGTGCTGTGCCCCGTTTCGCAATGCCGCTAAATGACATTGCGTCGAGGTTGACGGACTTGCTGCCTGTCATCAGGAACTACGTCTATCATCCCGACTTCGGCGGCAGCTTCAGCCTCAAGAGCGTGCTCCCGGCGCTCGTCCCGGAGGTCCGCTACGACGGGCTCGCGATTGCTGACGGTGAGTCGGCGAGCCTGGAGCTCGTGCGGTTGCTCTTCCATGGGGGCGAGCTCGAGCCGGAGGCGTGCCAACAGCTCCGACACGATCTGCTTCGCTATTGCCATCAGGATACCTGGGGCTTGGTCCAGCTCCTGGAGCGTCTCCATCAGGAGGGCCGTAGCGGTGGGTGATGCGAAAGCGCCGCACAAGGCACACCCGGGCCACTGATGCCTCTTGACGCCATCTGGCTGCCGCTGGCCACGCCTCTCGATCCGGCCGAGGAGCCCCCAGGCAGTCTCGATCCGCTCGGCACGCTCATCCATGCAGAGCGCTTGGCCGAGACCCTCCTGCCGGGCTTCACGGTTCGGATGTGGCGCGGCAGGCTTCTGACCTTCACCACGGTTGCCGCCGCCATCGCCGACCGCACGGTGGCGCTTATGGGCGGCCGTGAGGACGTACGACTCGACACTCGGCTCGCCTTCGAGCGTCTCTTCGTGTCGGCAGTCGTGCGGGTGACTGAGCGCGAACCGACAGACTATGCGCGGGCAGCCCTCGGGCTTCCGGGTCGGACGCTCGCGAAGAAAGCGCTGCTCTCCGGCGAACCGGTTACGCGGGCGAATTTCCTGAAGGGGCAGGCCGTCAACGGCCCGTTCGGAGTCATGGCACGCCTCGCCAGGCAGCTCGAATTGATCGACGACGACGGTCGCATGGGCCGGAACGCCGTCGCGCTGGTGATGGCGTGGGCGGACGATGAGGGGCTACCCGGAGTCCTCGACGAAGATGGCGCCGCGACGCGGCGCGGTGCCGCGTGGGTCGACGACGCCGTTAAACGGACCGCGGCCTGCGTGGGCAACCGCGATTGGCCGGGTGGCGGACACCGCATCTGGGAGCAGCTCGCCCGAAACCTCAGGCCTGACCGCATCGGGCCGAAGGAGCGGCGTACGCTTCTCCAGATGCTGGAGACGGCGACGGTCCGTCGCCGCATGCTGGGCCTCTTGAAGGACCGGGTTGACGTGTATCGCCAGGCCTGGGAGACCGGGGACCGGGGTCAGGTGGAGCGGTCGGTCCTGCTACAGGGTGTCCGGCCTCGGCTCGGGGACGACCCGGTCGACCGCCTCATCGCCGACGTAATCGCCGCAATCGATGCATACGAACGAACGGTCGGGCTACTCCAACAGGCTTTCGAGGGTCTGATCTGGGCGTTGAAAGTGCGTGGGGGTCGGGCGCGGCCCGAGGTCGTTCTTGAGGACGCTCGGCTCCACCGGCAGCTCGAGCGAACGCGCGTCGGGCTGGCTACAGCCGTCTCGCTGCTGGAGCGCACTGCAGAGCGTCTCCGCGATCAGCCGTCCATCGATCCGGTGCAGTTCGCTGAACCCCTTCTGCGTCTGCGTGAAGACGCGGTGTCGGCCGGCACGTCGGTGCCAGCCCTCGCAGACACTATCCTTCGGCGGCACGAGCGCGTGCAGCGAGATAAGGCCAAGGCGCCATGGATCGAGCGCGAGTCGCACTGGACGCTGATGCCCGGCGAGAACCGTGTGCCCGGTGATGGACCACCAGTCCGGCAGGACACCTATCTGCATCCACTGAAAATCCCTAACGCCTACTCCATCCTCGGGGATCTCAGACAGGTCACCGTAGAGGATCGAAGTGCCGAGGAGTAGCGCCGACGCGATCCGGACGCTCGCCGGCAACTGGTCCGCGCCGGTGAGGTTACCGACTCGCGAGGCGGGACATCCGCTGATCTGCGTAGCGTCAACGTATACGTTCCACGCCCCGTTCTTCGAGTCCGAGTTGCTCCCTCGCTTCCTGGGCTTGAGGTTCGACGAGACCGAAGGCGATCGCCCTTTCGTGGTTGAACGCGAGCAGGCCCTCGCTACGGCGAGGGTGTCCGTACTCGTGAACGCTGATCACCTCGATCCATCGCAGAGCACGCTGCGGTGGGATCAGCTCCCGGTCCGCGTTCCACGCGGCGGCGTGCAGCACTCAAAGATCGTTCTGCTGATCTGGGAGAACTGCGCGCGCCTCGTCGTCTCGTCCGCCAATCTGACCCGTCAAGGCTATCGGCGCAACCGGGAGATTGCTGGCGTCATTGATTTCTCTGATCACGACAGTTCGGCGCCGCGCAAGGTGATTCTCGACGCGATCGCCTTCTTGCAAGACGTGACGGCCTGGGTTCGGGCCTCGGAGTCTGCCGTGGCCAGGCTACGGCAGGCCCTCGACGACGCTCGGGTCCGCATACGAGGGTGGCGGCAGATGCCGTCTGATTTCAGGCCGCTCGAACGCCCAAGGGTGCACTTCGTGGGTGGCTTGCCGCGGCAGAGGGGTGGCGTTGCGCGGTCGCCGCTCGATCAACTGCTGCAATTGTGGGGGACGCGCAAAGCCCTCGAGATTACTGTGATGACTCCGTTCGTGGGGGATCTCGACGGGGGCGTCGATCCTGTCGTGGAACGACTGCTCCAGCTACCACGGACGCGGGAGACCGGAGGCTACCTCGTCGTGCCGGGGCAGCCGAGTGAAGGTGATTCAAGAAAGATGGTCGTCGGACTCCCACAGCGCTTTCGCGACGCGTGGGCGTCGGCGTGGGGTATGGATCCCGGAGAGGTGCCAACGTATGTCGTGCCGCTGTGCCGTTCCGGGGAGAAGGTGAACCGCGACCTTCATGCCAAGGGCGTTCTGATCGGTGGAGAGGACGCAGCGATGCTCCTGTGCGGGTCGAGCAACTTCAGCCCACACGGGATGGGAGTCAATGTGGCCAACATCGAAGCCAACCTCTGTTACCTCGACGACGCGGACATCAAGCGGAACGGGTTGCGGCTGGAGGATCGCCTTCCCGTCGACTGGGAAGCAGATCTATGCGAGCGGCTGATCTGGCCAGAGGGGGCCGAGCCGATCGATGACGAACAGCCGGGTGCCGATCAACCGCTGCCGGCCGCCTTCCGTTGGGCCGTGTACAACCAGCGTACGGCCGTCTTGACCATTGTTGTCGACCCGGCTGCGCAGTTTCCGTCCGAGTGGTCCCTACGCTGGCCGGGGGAGCGTTCGGAGGAGGCGCCGCCGCTCGTCGATCATCATCATGAGCCCCGACCGCCGTCCGATGGTCGTCTCGTGTTGCCGCTCCCGGCGTCGCTTCGTGGCGCCAACATCGCGGGGTTGCGGCTCGCGTGGCGGGATGACACTGGCGCGATGCGGAGCGGCACTCTTCCGGTGCACGTGGAAAATGGGGAAGACCTGCTGCCCCCCGAGGAATTCCGCGCGCTCACCGCGAGCGGCATCTTGGAGTGCCTCTTATCCGGTCGTGAACCTGCCGAGTGGGTCGAGGCTCTTGAACGGCGACGTGAGGCGGGCCAGGGACGCGCGGCCGTTGGCGAACTCGACGCGCTGCGGGCAGTCGACACAACTGGCTACGTCCTATACCGCACCCGACGGCTCGGTGCGGCCCTCGGCGCCTTGGGCGAGCGCCTCCTACGCACCGTGAGAACCCGAGACGCGGTGGCGTACCGGCTACGGCAAGATCCACTCGGTCCGCGGATGCTCGCAGAGGCGCTGGTGCGCGAGTGGCGGGAGGCGTCCGAAGGGGATGAGGCCCGTGCGATGGATCCCGCGGTGGTCTTATTCGGCCTTGCCGAGATCAATCTCGTGCTTGCTCACGTCGCGCGCCGGATCGGGGAGGCCCACCTGCGGCCGCTGTTCCGCGAAGCGGCCGAGGAGATCGATCGCATGTGCACCGGGATCGCGTCCGGCTTTCCACCGGCCGCCAACGTGAAGAGCTATCTGGATGCCGTGAGGGGCAAGTGCGAGCGGCTATTCGAAGGCGCGTCGGAGAGCGCGCGAGATGTCGGTTGAGTGGCCGTTCGCCGAGGACGTCATTCGGCTGGGCGGGATTGGCGCGCACAAGATCGCGGCGGAGGATGGTGCGCGGCAGCAAGAAACGGCACGCGCGATCCTCGCTGACCTTACAACTCAACCTGGCGTGATCCTCGCGGACGAGGTCGGGATGGGCAAGACGTACGTCGCCCTCGCGGTGGTTGCCTCCGTAGTCCTGGCGACTCGCGGCTCGGGGCGGCCGGCCGTCGTCATGATGCCCCCTGGTCTCCTCCACAAATGGCCCCGGGAGTGGGAGCAGTTCAAGGCGCTCTGCTGCACGAGGCCGGATGCCCTTGCGTGGGTCAGAGATGACTACGTCCACACGCCGACCGACTTCTTCAAGTTGCTAGACGACCCGCGGGACTCCCGGCCGCACATCATCTGGATGGCCACGGGATGCTTCGCTCGCGGGTTGTCGGACCCTTGGACCAAGCTCGCGCTCGTGCGGCTCGCCCGGGGCCGGACGAAGATGGACGAGGAGACCAAGAAGAGACTTTACAAGTGGGCCGCGACTCTTGTGCGGCTGAAGCGCAAGCGACGCCTCACTGCGGAGACGGTGGAGCGTCTGCTGGTGAGCGATCTCAGCCGATGGCGACGGATTCTCGTCCGTGAGGAGATCCTGGGAGAAGAGAAGGGCGATCCGGTGCCGCAGCACCTCCTCCAGCATCAGCACGAGATCGACTGGAGCGCGCTCGTTGCAGTCCTGCGCGGCGAGTCGATTCCCGGGCGCCGCGGCGCGGTCTCCCAGAAGCGACTGCTGGAGGCGCGCTGGGACTTCAACGAGGCCTGCCAACAGGTCTACTGGGACTGGCTCTCACGGGTACGGTGGCGCGCGTCTCTGCTGGTCCTGGACGAAGCACACCACGCCAAGAACGATGACACGCGCCTCGCCAGTCTTCTCCGGTCCGAAGACACCCAGCGGATGGTCGAAGGGGGCGCGGGCGTCGACCGGCCCCTCCTATGGGGAAAGTTCGACCGGATGCTGTTCCTGACGGCGACACCATTTCAGCTTGGACATCACGAATTGATTCGAGTTCTACGGTCGTTCGCCGCTGCGAAGTGGAGTGGCCCGACTGCTCCAGCAGGCATCCGACCGGAGTTCTTCGCCGCGATGGACGAGCTGGAGAGGAGGCTCAACGAGAACCGTTTGGCGGGTCGGCGGCTGGACCGGCTCTGGGGGCGGTTGGCGCGAAGCGCCGTCGCCCGTGATGGTGAGCAAGCAGACCTGGCCGAGGGCGCAACGGCATGGTGGCGCCGGCTGCGCGGCGGCCGGAGCGATGATCCTGTCGACCGCGAGCTGCAGGTCGCCATCGACGAGTGCCGCCGTACGAAGGCTCGCGCGGAACGCGACGCCGAGCAACCGTGGTGTTCGCTCCACCCGTGGCTTATCCGGCACAACCGACCAGTGAACCTGCCCGCCGAACCAGATGGCACGGCAGTTCCGCGACGGAGGCTTCGCCCAGGGCGGGCTATTGCCGAAGACGACGGGTACGTCGCCGAGGCACAATCGGTCGACCGGCCTGTCACGGGCTTGGCGATCGGCGGAGAGGCAGCGCTGCCGTTCTTGCTCGCGGCTCGCGCCCAAGGGGAGCTTGCCCAGGGTTCCAGAAAGGGCCGGGCGTTCTTCGCCGAGGGGCTGTGCTCGAGTTATGAAGCGTTCCACCACACACGTGAAAGCCGCGGCGACGCGCGCGATATTGATGACCAGGGCGCGGAGCGTCCAGTTCAGATCCAGAGAGCCGTACGTGACCAGGCGCTCGTTCCGGTGGCCTGGTACGAGGAGCAGGTCGAGCGGCTCATCCCCTCGAAAGAAGCACCCGAGGAAGAGCTCTATCGGCACCCGAAGATCCGCGCTGTAGTGGGGCAGGTCGTCCGGCTTTGGCTCTCCGGTGAGAAGGTTCTAGTGTTTTGCTTCTACCGCGAAACGGCAAAGGCTCTGCGGCAGCACATCGGGCGCGAGGTCGAGAAGGCCATGCTGGCGCTGACCGCACAGAAGCTGGGGCTGGACCGAGAGCGCTACGCGGACCGCCTGCGCAGTTGGTTCGAACGCGTTGCGCGCCGCCTCGGCGACGAGGACAGTCCGTTCTATCGCGCCATTGTCACGACGCTGCGGGAGCCCTTGGAGGCCGACGAGTTCTCTATTCTGCGTCCGCGAGCGGATGAGCTGGTTCAGCTCCTGGCTGCGTACATACGCTCGCCGTCCTTCATCGCCCGGTATCTTCCCTTGGACGTGCGCGAGGTCCGCGAGGCCTTGTGGGAAGGTTCAACGCGGGCGCCGGTCGCACGCGCTGGTGCGGTCGCCCTGACCCGAGCGCTGACAGAACGAACCGACGCGTCCGCAATGAGTATGCGAGGGCGCGTGGAGGAGTTTCTCCGGTTCGCAAAAGAGCTTGCCGAGCGAGGCCGCAAGCCGGTTGCGCACGAAGATGAAACGGTGGACCCGTTGACCGAGTATCTGGATGCCGTCGCCGTCTACGTTTCGCCGAGGGGAGCCGGCGAAGATGACGATGCAGAGGCAGCGTCGGGGCCTGGTGAGGGGACCTACCGGGTGCTCCAGCCGGTTCGCATGGTCTATGGCGATACGAAGCTGGAGGTGCGTGAGCGGCTCATGCTCGCGTTCAACAGCCCGATGTTCCCGGAAGTCCTCATCAGCAGCGCGGTGCTCGGGGAAGGCGTGGACCTGCACCGGTTCTGCCGCTTTGTGATCCACCACGACCTGAATTGGAACCCCAGCACGCTGGAGCAGCGGACCGGGCGCCTCGATCGGATCCGCTGCAAAGCCGAGGTGACGAGGCGCCCAATCGTCGTCTTCGTGCCGTTCCTCGGTGGCAGCGCCGACGAGAAGATGTTCCGCGTCGTGCGAGACAGGGAACGTTGGTTCCAGATCGTCATGGGTCAGAAGTTCGAGTTCGACGAGGCGACGTCGGAAGAACTGGCCAACCGCGTGCCGTTGCCGGAGGAGCTCGCCAGCGAGCTCGTGTTCGACCTCCGTCGCTTCGCCGCCTCGGCGCTTCCACAAGGCGAATCTGTTGCGGCAGATACCACGACAGACGGCTTTCAGTGCTGAGAGAGTGGGGACGGGGCAAGCGGTTGGTGAACGTTCTTGGTGCGGGTCGGCGTAGGGCATCGTAGTCGATGGAGGGCCAGATGCTGAGAATTCAGGTGGTTCCCAGCGGCAAGAACGATGCGTATCGGCTCTTCCGGAGCCACGTCACCCACGAGGCGCAGACATGGTTTTGGGCGAACCGGGCCAAGACGAAGCTTCGGCACAAGAACAGTAAGCGCGGGTACATCGAGGTTGGCGGCTCCGAAGGCGTACTGATCGCTGAGGTGCGCCCGTACGATGGGCGCGATCGCTACTTGCTCACCGAGAAGTTCGTCGGGCGGCTCACAGCCTGGTTTCCAGAAGAGCTCGCCGCGATAAATATTCAGTTCGTCGAGAATGACACGCAGAGGAGGAAGAAACGGCGTTGAGACCCCGCAGCGTCGCCCACCGCCTAGTGTCACGGCCGGTCTTCAGTCAACTCGCTTTCTTGGCCCCCTTCCGCTGTCCCCGCTTCGCCGCCTTACGTTTCGCCCGGTACGCTTTCATGCGGTGGCTGAGAGTTCGCCGAGCCGCTGCGCTCATCGGGCGCCACCGGCGTGAGACCTTCGGCGCGCTGGCGCTGTCCAGAAACCGCCCTGAGGGTACCCGTCTGACGATCGACCCGATCCCGCCTGGTCTTGAGCTGGCGAAGCGCGGTCTGGAGAATCGCCGTGACGTTTACAGGGCATAGCAGCTCCTGGCTGACGGGGATGGGCCAACTTCGCGAAGTAGCCGAGGGAGCGACGGGTCTGTAAGTCTCATGCGGTTGAGCGCCATGCGGTTGAGGTGTCTCGGTGTGGTTGAGATAGTTCGAGCGGGTGTCTGCGCGTGGAGAAACTTGACCGCCCCTCGGGGTGTCGTCGAGACTGCTTCCATGCCTGTGTACCGGGACCGCCAGCCGAACGTCGAGGGCAACGTATTGCTCCGAACGCCGCAGCGCGAGGCGTATGCGGCCTTGGCCGGAGCGGCGGCAGAACCCGACGACCGAGAACTCGGCGTCGTCATGCCGGTCGGCTGTGGGAAGTCCGGCCTGCTCTCGATCACGCCGTTCGCGTTCCGGGCGCGACGGGCGCTCGTCGTCGCGCCGAACGTCAGGATCGCGCAGCAGTTGTACGCCGATGTGAACCCGACCCGCGAGGAGATGTTCTACCGCCGAGTGGGAGTGCTGGATGGCGGGCCCTTCCCTGAGCCCGTCGAGATTCGCGGCCGGACGACGAACCGTGGCGACCTCGAAGAGGCCGATGTCGTGGTCACCAATATCCAGCAGTTGCAGGGCGAGGAGAACCGTTGGCTCCAGACCCTACCGCGCGACTTCTTCGACCTGATCCTTTTCGACGAGGCGCATCACAACGTCGCCGAGAGTTGGGAGGTGCTGCGGCAGGCCTTCCCCGACGCGCGGATTGTGAACTACAGCGCGACGCCGACTCGGGCCGATGGTCGCCTGATGGCGGGCCGGATCGTCTACGCTTACCCGGTCGCCGAGGCGATCCGCCAAGGGTACATCAAGTCACTCAAGGCAGTCGTGTTGAACCCGAGGACGCTGCGGTATGTCCGCCGCGAGGGTGGGCAGGAGATCGAGGTTCCTCTGGAGGAGGTCATCCGGCTCGGTGAAGAGGATGCCGACTTCCGCCGCAGCATCGTCACCTCCACCGAGACGTTAAATACGATCGTGGACGCCTCGATCCGCGAGCTGAATCGGATCCGGGAGACGACCGGCGACCGACGCCACAAGATTATCGCTTCGGCACTCAACTACGAGCACTGCATCCAGATCGTGCAGGCGTATCAGGCGCGGGGGCAGCGCGCTGCCTACGTGCATAGCCGCGAGGGGGCCGCGAACGAGCGCGTGTACCGGCGGCTAGAGAACGACGAGCTCGATGTCATCGTCCAGGTGCGGAAGCTCGGCGAGGGCTTTGACCACCCGTACCTGTCGGTGGCGGCCGTATTCAGCATCTTCCGAGAACTCTCGCCTTTCGTTCAGTTCGTTGGCAGAATCATGCGCGCGATCGTCCCGAACGAGCCGGCGAACCCTCGCAACCAGGGTACAGTCGTGTACCACGCAGGCGGGAACATCGCAGGCCGCTGGCAGGACTTCAGGGATTTCAGCGGAGCCGACCAGGAGTTCTTCCAGCAACTCCTGCCGATCGAAGGTCTCGACTTCGGCGACGCGAACGAGCTTGAGGTGCCGCCCCCCGTTCGCCCAAGGGACGGCATCGAGGTAAGGGGCCAAGCGGGGGTCGTCCTCGAGGAGCTTCCGCTCCTTCAAGATGACGAACTGCGGCGCGCGTTCGAGTTGCTCCAGTCGCGCGGCGTCACCGCCGAGGACTACCGGCGAGCCGAGGAACTTCGGCCGGTCGCGACTACGAGAGTCGGCGAGCGGCGGGCGCTTCGAGGAGGGCTTGATGCCCGGATACGAACCGAGGTTGGCCGCATCCTCGGGCAGCGCGGTGTGAACCCCGAGGGCCGAGATCTCGACCGACGCAGGCTCGGACAGTCGAACTTCGTCGTCTTGAAGGCGACGATCGACCGCCGTGTCAACGCCTCGGTCGGAAGGGGTGAGCGCGAGCGCAGCGAGTTCACGAGGGCAGAACTGGACCAGATCAACGCGAACTTCAACGGCCTCGTGGAGGACGCGGTACGGGAGGTCTTCGGTGGCTAAGCCGAAGTCACTGCTCCCGAGCGTTGTCGTCGATGAGGCGAAGAAGGCGCACAACTGCCAGCACAACGCCGCTCATCGGCTTGAGCTGGGCGACAAGCGCCTTCGAGTTCGCGTGCGGCGGACGCACGAACACTTCTGCTCGACCTGCTCCCTCGAAATTATCGAGCGCGACATCGCCAAGCTCCAGGCGCTCGCGCGGGAGTTGCGCGGCGGTGCCTCGGGCTGACGATCGTCTGGCGCTCGACCTGGACGCCTTCTCCCTGTGTGCGGGCATGGAACGAATGGGGATGAGTGCGGGGCTCGGGGACTCCATACCCTCGCGCGCGACGGCCGTGCATCCTTCACAGATCGGGGTTTAGGAAGCGATCGCGTTTCTCCTCGCGGAACATGCGGACGCCCGTGGCCGGGTTGTCGGTGATGAGGGTCCCCCAGCGCTTGGCCAGGTTGAACATGGTGCGAAGAAGCGCGAGGACGCGGTTCGCAGTGTAGAGTCCGCGGTCGCGCTGGAGACGACTGTGAAGCCGCGTGACCTCGGCGCGGGTGATATCCGGGAGACGTCGGTGCTTCCAAGTAGCGGGGATGGGAGCAGGCTCGTGCTTTTTGTCCTCCTCCTTTTTCTGGGGTAGAACATCGCGCAGCATTCGCTTGTCCTCGTCGGCCGACCGCTTGTGGGGTGTCGCATGGCGCTCGAGGTACGTCTGGGCGAACGCGCTGAAGGTCAGCTCGCCGCGCTCCGGCGCACGTTCGGCGGCAGGATCCCGACCGTCCGCCACCGCCGCGGCCATCGCCAACGCTCGTGCGGGCTCGGGGAGAGCGAGAGTGCGGGATGGTGTCCGAGCGTGATTCACCGCACGCGTCCCCGGACCCGTCCCTCCCAGACCCACGACTTCGCCCCGCCGCGGCTGATCCGGAGGGCGAGCCCTTGAACCTTGGCGTCCCGGAGGAAGCGTTGGCCGCGCGCGGGCGCCTTCGCCCGATCGAGCATGGCTCTTGATGCCAGGACTTTCCGTGGATTTTCCGGGTTGACGGTCCGATAGCCGACCAAGCGGGACGGAAGGCCGACGCGTAACTCCTGCATCTTACGGTCTGGTGTCGTCCGGAGTGGTCGGTGCCGGCGCCCTCATAACCCAAAGGTCGCTGGTTCAAATCCAGCCCCCGCAACCAGGGACGACGAGGGGTTAGCGACTGACAGACCGCTAACCCCTTTCGTCTACTAGGACTCGGAGACTTGCTCAGCGTCGG
>Ga0187893_10012222_pt1 | contig 12237 bp, 10 predicted proteins | sample MA1701074metaG_FD_139574 | JGI IMG/M metagenome (GOLD analysis project Ga0187893, IMG submission 139574) | White microbial mat communities from a basaltic lava cave in the Kipuka Kanohina Cave System on the Island of Hawaii, USA - MA170107-4 metaG ... | reverse complement strand
GGCCGTTCATGGCCGGGCACACGTGACCGTCCGCATCGATCGGGTTCCCGCAGAAACGACACCGCGGGCGACCTCGGGCCGCCACGGCCGACCCGTGGCGCGCGAGCGCGAACATCTGCTCCCGCGTCGCCCAGATGCGGATGCGAGCGGGCTCCACTTCGGGTGACGGTCCCGCAGCTTCCTCGTCGTCCTGCTCGGCCAGGAGCTCCTCGAGCTCGAGCAGGAGGAGGTCGCGATCCTCCGCATAGCCGATCGACAGCCGGCCCGCTCGCCACAGGGGCTCGATGGGGCCCTCGAGCTCCAGTTGCTCTTGCGGGGGCCCCTCGCCGGTCTCGCGCCCGACGGTCGCCAAGATCTCGAGGATCGAGGTGCCGAGCAGCTCCACCTGTTCCTTCTCGACGGTGATGGTGACGATCCGGTCTTCGCTGCGCGCCTGGATGAAGAAGGTCCGTTCGCCGGGTTCGCCGACCGCTCCCGCGGTGATCTTGTCCACGCGCTCGAGCTCCACGAACCTATCCTCGCACCTTCGCTCGGCGCGCCCTTCGGCCGGGGAGCTCACCCGTGTCGTTCACCCGGAGCAGACGCGGGATCCCGTCGTCCAGCGCCACGGCGCTGACCGATCCGGGGTCGACGACCAGACGCTGGAGGTGGTCCGCGTGCATCCCGGCGAGGTGGGCGATCAGGAGCCGGATGACGTCGGCGTGGGAGAGCACGACCACGACGTCGCGGGGATGCGCGTGCGCGATCCGCTGCACCTCCGAGGTCGCACGCTCCTGGACCTCAAGGATGCTCTCGCCTCCGGGGAAACGGACGGTCGATGGGGCGAGCTGGACCTGGCGCCAGAGCTTGGTCCGACGCAGGGACGAGATCGACCTCCCGGTCCAATCCCCATACCCGACCTCGGTCAGGGCGCGCCGGATGCGGACCGGGAGCCCCGTCGCTCTGGCGAGCGGAGCCGCGGTCTCACGACAACGCTCCAGCGGGCTCGAGTAGATCGCTCGGATGGGCCGGGAGCCCAGGCGTTCCGCGAGCCGGGCCGCCTCCGCCCTGCCGCGCTCGTTCAGGTGCACGCCAGGCGTCCAGCCGGTGAGCCGCCTGCCGGCGGCGTCGGTGTGAGCGTGGCGGACGAGCAGGATCGTCGTCATCGGCCAAGCCTACCCGCGACCCCTCAGCCGGCCGCAGGGAACCGGACCACGAACCGCGTCCCCCGTCCGAGCTCGCTGCGGACGTCGACGCGCCCGCCGTGGTTCTCGACCACGTGTTTCACGATCGACAGGCCGAGACCCGTTCCACCCGTCTCGCGCGAGCGGGCGCGATCGACGCGATAGAAGCGCTCGAAGATCCTGGGGATGTCGCGCGAGGGGATCCCGAGGCCCGTGTCCTCGACCGTGAGCACGACCTCCCCGTTCTCCGGCGCGAGCGCCACATCGACCCGGCCTCCCGGGCGCGTGTAGCGGATCGCGTTGTCCACCAGGTTGCGGACGAGCAGCGCGAGATCGCGAGGCGACCCCAGCACGCGGGGGATCGGACCCGCTTCTATGGTGAGCGCGACGCCCGCCTCGGCGGCGGGTTCCTCGAACCGCTCGCTCTCGTCGCGCAGGATGGCGTCGAGGGCGACCGCCTCGTCCAGCGCGCTTCCGGACTCCAGCCGCGACAGATCCAGGAGGTCGGACACGATCCGCGAGAGCCGGGCAGCCTCTCGCTCGAGCTGGGCGGCGAAGCGAGGGATCACCGAGGGGTCGTCGAGCGAGGCGGTTCGGATCGTCTCCGCCGCGGCCTGGATCGACGCGGCCGGGGTCTTCAGCTCGTGGGACGCGTTGGCCACGAAGTCCCGCCGGACCTGATCGAGCTGGCGCGTCTCGGTGATGTCGCGGATCACCAGGACCACCGAGCCGTCGGAGGTCCGCACGGCCGATCCGCGCAGGTAGCGGGTGGGGGAGCCCCGTTCGGCCTCGGTCGTGATCGCCCCGTCCGATGAGGCAGCGCTGCGCACGGCCTCCCGGAGCGGGAGCGGCAGGATCTGCTCGACCGACGCGGGCTGGACGCCGAGGTGGCGTTCGACGCTCGGGTTCGCGAACCTCGTGCGGCCGTCGGATCCGAACAGGAGCACGCCCTCGTGCATCGACGACAGGATGAGGCCCAACAAGCGGCGTTCGTCCTCCGACGCCTCAGCGAGGGAGCGGAGCTCGCCCTCGGTCTGCTCGCCCGCCGATCTCGTCGCCCGCAGCCTGGCCCGGTCTCGCGACGCGACCGCGAGGGCGACCAAGGCGACCACGACACCGCTCACCGCCGTCACGACAAGGAGGGCGTCCATCCGCCGAGAGTGTAGATGCGCCCGAGCGGCGTTCACCCGGGGTTCGCGCGCCGTCCTGGGTCAGTTTGGGGTGGGCCGATGAGGCTCGGAAATGTTAGAGGCCGCGACAGGCGCAGCCTCTAGGCGATCCTGCTCGCCTTCGCTAGTCCAGGGGACAATTCGGGCAGCAGGGCTCGTATGGACTCTTCTCGTCGGCAGCCATCGGCGACCCCCTTTGACTCCAGAAGACCGAGGCTACACTCGCCGTCTACCGAGCGCAATGGTCACGGAGTCAAACTGACCCACTACCCCCACCGTTCGGATGCTCGACGTGCTCGAGCCGGTCGGTCCCCTCGCGTTCACACGGCGTGGCTCGTTCACGCCGTGTTCACTCCGACGCCGGAATGCGTTCACCGCGGGCGGATAGCGTCCGCCCCGGATTAGGGAATCGGGTCGAAGGAGGAGGACGGATGGGGAAGCGGAAGAGGTGGCTAACGCTGGCGGCAGCCGTGATGTCCCTCTCGTTGCTCGCCGCCGCATGTAGCAGCGATGATGAGACCGGCGGCGGTACGACCGGCGGTACGACCGGTGGTTCGGAGGAGCTGACCGGCAGCCTGTTCATCTCGGGCTCATCGACGGTGGAACCCGTCACCGCGCTGGTCGCGGAGTTCTTCGCCGCGGCGCAGCCCGGCGTGGACATCGCCGTCGAGGGGCCAGGGACAAGCGACGGGTACGAGCTCTTCTGCAACGGCGAGACCGACGTGCAGGATGCGTCCCGGGCGATCGACGAGGAAGAAGTCGCGGCGTGTGAGGCGAACGGGATCGAATTCGTCGAGCTCCAGGTCGCGATCGATGGCATGGCGGTGATGACCTCGCCCGACAACCCGACCCCGCCGACGTGTCTTAACATCAACGACCTGTACGCGCTGATCGGGCCCGAGTCCGAGGGCTTCGGAAGCTTCTCCGACGCCACCGCGCTGGGCGAGGAGGTAGGAGGCATCGGCACTCCCTACCCGGACCAGCCGATGGAGCTGATCGCACCCGGGGAGGAGTCGGGGACGTACTTCTCGTTCATCGACCTCGCGATCTCGGATCTGGCGGAAGCTCGAGGTCAGGAAGAGGTTACGCGTCCGGACTACGTCGCGTCGGCCAACGACAACGTGATCGTCGAGGGCATCTCGGGATCGCAGAACTCGATCGGATGGGTTGGGTACGCGTTCTTCCAGGAGAACGCCGAGGTCCTCCGGGCGATCCCGATCGCTCCTCTCGACGGCACCGCGGCCGACTGCGTCGAGCCGAACCCGGACACGATCGCCAGCTTCGCCTACCCGCTGTCGCGGCCGCTGTTCATCTACGTGAACACGGTCAAGGCGGCGGAGAAGCCCGAGCTGGTCGCCTTCGTCGACCTCTACATGAGCGACGAGGGTCTCGGAACTGCTGTCTCCGAAGTTGGCTACGTCAACATCGACTCCGATCTGACCGCGACCACCCGTCAGACCTGGGAAGACTTCAAGGCGAGCCTGTAGGCTTGCCGTCATCTGGGGCCGGCGTCAGCCGGCCCCAGATGAGGTCTCTTCCGCGCACAAGCCGGGCAAGGAGCGACGATGGCGGACGTAGCAGGGGAGGCGGCGCCGCGAGGCGCCCTCTGGATCGAGACCCTCCGGGGAAGCAGCCGCCGCCGTCGCCGCGAGAGCGTGATCCGTTGGCTCTTCTTCGGAGCCGCGGCTTTCTCGATCGTGGTCAGCCTCCTCATCGTCGGCTCGCTCCTCGAGGGCACGATCGACTTCCTCTCGAAGGCGCCACTCTCCACCCTATGGAACGACAGCGGCTGGTTCCCCCGCCGCGATCTCTTCGACATCAAGACGATCTTGGTGGGAACACTGCTCGTGTCCTTCGTGGCCATACTCATCGCGGGTCCGCTCGGGCTTGGAGCCGCGATCTATCTGTCGGAGTACGCCGGACCCCGGGCAAGGAAATCGCTCAAGCCGATCCTGGAGGTCCTGGCCGGCATCCCGAGTGTCGTGATGGGGTACTTCGCCCTCACGTTCATCAGTCCGACGGTCATCCAGACCTTCCTCCCTGGTTCGCCCCGGTTCAACATCGCCGCCGCGGGCATCGGGGTCGGGATCCTCATCATCCCGCTGATGGCGACCGTGGCCGAGGACGCGCTGCACTCCGTACCGCAGTCTCTCCGGGAGGCCTCGTTCGGCCTCGGAGCGAGGAAACGCGGGACGTCGCTCCGCGTGGTGCTACCTGCTGCGGTCTCGGGCGTTGTTGCCGCCCTGATCCTCGCACTGTCTCGAGCGATCGGCGAGACACTCGTCGTGTCCATCGCCGCAGGCGCCACCGGGGGGTCCGCGTTTTCCCTGAACGTCTTCGCGCCCGGACAGACGATGACCGCAGCGATGACGGCTCTGGCGACAGGCTCGGATCAGGTTCGCGGGCAAGGCGCGGCGTTCTCCAGCCTCTTCTTCGTAGGCATGCTCCTGTTCTTCATGACCCTGAGCCTGAATCTCATCAGCGAACGGTTCGTCCGTCGGGTCAGGAGGAGGTACTGATGAGCGACGCGGTCGCACCGATCGCGCCCTCTCGCTCGTCGGTTACCTCCGAGGCTGTCCGCAGGACGCTCGTCGGCAAGCGGCGCGGGCGAGGGGAATGGTGGTTCGAATCGATCCTGCTTCTGTCGCTCCTGTTCGGTCTGGCCGTCTTGGTGACCCTGATGGTCCAGATCTTTGGAGATGGCTGGAGCGTTCTCTCAGACCGGGGAACGAACTTCCTGACTTCGAATCTCTCCTCACTGCCGGAGCGGGCCGGGGTACGGCAGGGACTGGTCGGCTCGCTCATGCTGATGGGGTTCGTCGTTGTCCTCGCGATCCCGACGGGCATCGCTGCGGCTCTGTACATGGAGGAGTACGCGCGCGACAACAGGGTGACGCGTTTCATCAACGCGAATATCCGCAACCTCGCAGGCGTCCCCGCGATCGTGTACGGGATCCTCGGGCTCGTCATCTTCCAGACCCGCCTGAACGGCATCTTGGGCGACCGCAGCCTGCTGACTGGGGGGCTCACGATGTCGATCCTGGTGCTGCCGATCGTGATCATCACGGCAGCCGAAGCTATCCGAGCGGTCCCTACGGGCATCCGCGAGGCCGGCTACGGGGTCGGCGCGACGAAGTGGGAGGTGGTGAGGAGTCACGTGCTGCCATATGCGGCGCCCGGCATCCTGACCGGCTCCATCCTCACCCTCTCCCGCGCGATCGGCGAAACCGCCCCACTCATCATGGTGGGCTCGGTGACGGGGTTCCTGTCGATCTCACCGGGAAGCTTCTTGGAGACCCTGCAGAGCCAGTACACGGCGCTCCCGACGATCATCTACACCTGGGCGAGGAGGTCGCAGGTCGAGTTCGGCAATTCCACGGCGGCTGCGATCATCGTGCTGATGGTCGTTCTGCTTTTCATCAACGCAGTTGCCATCCTGTTGAGGAACCGATATGACCGGAAGTGGTGATCCGTTGAACACTGACACGACGTCGGAAGAGGTCATCGTGCCCGTGGCCGCGGAGTCTTCGCCGAAGCACACACAGATCGAGGTGAAGCAGCGGCGGGACACCGACGACGATGCACGCGAAGTGATCCTCGACGTGCGTGATCTGTCCGTCTACTACGGTGGGTTCAGAGCAGTACGGAACGTCACGGTCCCCATCCGCCAGAACGAGATCACAGCCCTGATCGGTCCCTCGGGCTGCGGGAAGACGACGGTACTGCGATGTCTGAATCGGATGAATGACCTCGTCGAGACAGCCAGGATCGAAGGCACGATCTTGTACCACGGTGTGGACCTCTACGATCCCCAGGTCGACGCGGTCGAGGTCCGGAGGCACATCGGGATGGTGTTCCAGAAACCGAATCCGTTCCCGAAGACGATCTACGAGAACATCGCTTTTGGCCCGAAGATCGCGGGGTTCAGAGGCAACATGGATGAGCTCGTTGAGGAATCGCTCCGCCGCGCCGCGCTTTGGGATGAGGTGAAGGACAAGCTGAAGGAGTCCGGCCTGGCGCTCTCCGGTGGACAGCAGCAGCGGCTGTGCATCGCGCGGGCGATCGCCACTCGACCGGACGTTATCTTGATGGACGAGCCATGCTCCGCACTCGACCCGATCGCTACGCAGCGGATCGAGGACCTCATGCAGGAGCTCGTGTCCGAGTACACGATCGTGATCGTGACGCACAATATGCAGCAGGCCGCCCGCGTCTCCGATCGCACCGCGTTCTTCACCGTCGAGGTACAGGAGGAGACGGGACATCGGACGGGCACGGTCGTCGAGTACGACACGACGGTTGCGATCTTCACGAATCCGTCGGATAGCCGGACCGAGGATTACGTCACGGGGCGGTTCGGCTGATGGCCCGTCCGCACTTCCACGAAGAGCTCGATCGGATGGAGCTGCAATTGCTCACGCTCGGCGAGCTCGCGGGCAACGCCGTGGCGAGCTCGGTCCGCACGATCGTGGACCACGACGATGATCTGGCCGACCAGGTCGTCGCCGGGGACGACGAGATCGACCGGATCTACCTCGAGCTCGATCAGGGCATGCTGTCGCTCCTGGCGCTCCAGGCTCCGGTTGCCGCGGACCTTCGGCTGATCTCGGTGATCATGCACTCGAGCCTGCATCTCGAGCGGGTCGGCGACCAGGCCGTGAACGTCGCGAAGATGTACCAGGTCACCCGCGACCTTCCGAGCAATGCCACGATCGTGCAGCAGATCACCGAGATGGGCGACATCGTCGTCGAGATGGTGCGGGTCGCGATGGACGCCCTTCGCCAGCGCGACCTCGAGCTGTGCACCCGCCTGCCGAAGATGGACGATCCCGTCGACCGGCTGAACCGCAACATGACCTTCGAGGTGGCCAAGCTCGCCGACGATCGCGGAGCGCTCGACTGGGGGATGCACATGAACCTGGCCGCGCGAGCCCTCGAGCGGGTCGGCGACAACGCCGTAGACATCGGGGAGCAGGTCTCGTTCCTGCTGACGGGCGAGTTCTACGAGTTCACGGACGCCTCCCACGACGGGGGCGTCGGCACGGATGGCCAGTAACGGGACGCGGATCCTCGTCGTCGAGGACGAGGAGGCGTTGGCCGACTCCGTCCGGTACAACCTCGAGCGCGAGGGCTACGCGGTTTCCGTGGCCTCGGACGGGCGTCGCGCGCTCGACCGCTTCCGGAACGAGCAACCGACCCTCGTCATCCTCGATCTGATGCTGCCGGAGATCTCGGGGCTGGACGTGTGCCGGATGATCCGCTCCGAGTCGGACGTCCCGATCATCATGGTGACCGCCAAGGACTCCGAGGCGGACAAGGTGACGGGCCTTGAGCTGGGTGCCGACGACTACGTCACCAAACCGTTCTCGATGCGCGAGCTCGTCTCACGGGTTCGGGCGAACCTGCGCCGCACCATGGTGCACGTTCCGTCCCCACCGCTCGAAGAGGTCCTGGCGGGGGGCCCGGTGCGGATGGACGTCGCCCGGCACGAGGTGGCGGTCGGCGGCTCGGCCCTCGCGCTTCCACCCAAGGAGTTCGAACTGCTCGAGGCGTTCCTGCGCCGGAAGGGGCGGCTGCTCACCCGCGACTTCCTGATCGAGGAGGTGTGGGGTTCGGACTACTTCGGGGATACCCGCACCCTGGACGTCCACGTCAAGCGCCTGCGGCGCAAGCTCGAAGCCGACCCCCACCACCCGGTTCACCTCCTGACGGTGCGGGGACTCGGGTACAAGTTCGTGGAGTAGCCCCCGGCCGACTTGGAGCGGTCGGTTGCCTGGGAGATAATCCCGGTTCCTGCCCAGCCTCACAGGCACGAACCTCATGGAGACCGCTTCCCCGACCGATGATCTCGCGGCCTCCCGGTACCTGAACCGGGAGCTGTCGTGGCTGGAGTTCGACGCGCGCGTGCTCGCGCTCGCGGAGGACGCCTCGCTCCCACTGCTCGAACGGGTCAAGTTCCTCGCGATCTTCGCGAGCAACCTCGACGAGTTCTTCCAGGTCCGGGTGGCCGGACTGCAGGAGCAGGTCGAGGCGGGGGTGACCAAGCCCGCTGCCGATGGCCGCACGCCCGCCGAGCAGCTCGCGGGGATTCGCGAGCGGTCCCAGGAGCTCTGCACCCGGGCGGCCGAGCTGTTCGCGACCGAGTTGGTCCCCGCGCTCGAGAAGGAGCGGATCAAGATCGTCCGATCCACCGAGGGGCTCGAGCCCTCGGAGCTCGAGTTCCTCGACCAGGAGTTCAACGAGCGGATCTTCCCGGTCCTGACCCCGTTGTCCGTCGATCCGGCGCACCCGTTCCCGTACATCTCGAGCCTGTCGCTCAACCTGGCGGCGATCGTGCGCGATCCGATGACCGGCGTCCGCCGGTTCGCCCGGGTCAAGGTGCCGCCGCTGCTCCCTCGCTTCGTGGAGCTCCCCGGCGGCGAGCGCTTCGTGCCGCTCGAGACCGTGATCGCGGCGCACCTCGGCCACCTGTTCCCGGGGATGGAGATCGTCTCGCACGACGTCTTCCGCGTGACGCGCGACGCGGACGTCGAGGTGGAGGAGGACGACGAGGCCGAAGGCCTGGTCGAGGCGATCCGCAGCGTGCTCCGCAGGCGCCGGCGCGGGGCCAGCACCGTCCGGCTCGAGGTCGACGAGACGATGAGCGACGAGACCCTCGAGCTGCTGCTGCGCGAGCTCGACCTCGAATCGCGCGAGGTGCTCGTCACGCCGGGCATGCTCGATCTCGGGGCGCTGTGGTCGCTGGTGGCGCTCGACCGCCCCGAGCTCAAGCACGCGACGTGGATCCCGGTCACCCAGCCTCGCCTGGCCAACGGCGAGGGCCCGCCGGACCTGTTCGGGGTTCTCCGCGCGGGGGACGTGCTCGTCCACCACCCGTACGACTCGTTCTCGTCCTCGGTCGAGGCCTTCGTCGAGCAGGCCGCGCACGACCCCGCCGTGCTGGCGATCAAGCAGACGCTATACCGGACCTCGACGCAGGAGAGCCCGATCCTGCGCGCCATGATCCGGGCGGCCGAGCTCGGCAAGCAGGTCGTGGCGCTCGTGGAGCTGAAGGCGCGTTTCGACGAGGAGGCGAACATCTCGTACGCCCGCGAGCTCGAGCAGGCGGGCGTGCACGTGGTGTACGGCGTGGTGGGCCTGAAGACCCACGCGAAGATCTCGCTCGTCGTCCGTCGGGAGGAGGGCGGGGTCCGGCGATACGCCCACGTCGGCACCGGCAACTACAACCCGGTCACCGCCGAGCTGTACGAGGACATCGGACTGCTCACGGCCGATCCGGAGATCGGCGCGGACCTCACCGACCTGTTCAACCTGCTGACCGGCTACAGCCGCCAGCGGGAGTACCGAACGCTCCTGGTCGCGCCCCACTACCTGCGCGCCGCGATGCTGGACCTGATCCGCGAGCAGGCCCGCGAAGGGGGGCGGATCGTGCTCAAGATGAACGCCCTCGTCGATCCGGACACGATCGACGCCCTCTACGAGGCGTCGCAGGCCGGCGCGGAGATCGACCTGATCGTCCGCGGCATCTGCTGCCTTCGGCCCGGGATCGCGGGGCTGTCCGAGCGGATCCGCGTGCGATCCCTCGTCGGCCGCTACCTCGAGCATTCGCGGATCTTCCGCTTCGGTGTGCGGGAGGACGCGTCGTACTACATCGGGTCCGCCGATCTGATGCAGCGCAACCTCGATCGCCGTGTCGAGGCGCTGGTGCCCGTGTCGGACGCCGCACTGACCGCCCGGCTCGACGAGATCGTGGATGTGCTGCGCGAGGACGATACGCTCGCCTGGACGCTGGATGGGGACGGGACCTGGGCGAAGGTGCCCAGCGAGCGCGGGATCGATGCCCAGCAGCGCCTGCAGGAGATCGCGGTGGGGCGTGCTCGAGGCGAGCACCCGTGAACCTCGAACGCGAGACCAAGCTCGCCGCGCCGCCCGGGTTCCGGCTGCCGGATCTGGGCTTCGACGGCCTCGTGAGCACGCCCCGGGAGCCGCAGCGCCTGGTCACGGTCTACGTCGACACCCCAGATCTCCGGATCGTTCGCTGGGGCGCAAGTCTCCGCCACCGACGGGGCGAGGGGTGGACCGTCAAGCTTCCCCGGGGGACGCAGGGGAACGCGCTCGTGCGGCAGGAGCACGTGTTCGAGGGTGACGACGCCCGCAAGCTCCCCTCGGCCGCGTGCGACCTGCTGCGCGGGTTCATCCGCGGGGCCGAGCTCGGGCAGGTGGCTCGGCTGCAGACCCGCCGGGCGCAGGTGGACCTGACCGACGAGCTCGGGCGCCCGTACGCGGCCGTGACCGACGACGAGGTCTCGGTGATGCAGGGACGGCGGGTCGCCTCGCGGTTCCGAGAGGTGGAGGTCGAGCTCGCGCCCGGTGTTCCCGACGATGGCCTCGCGCCGATCGTCGAGCGACTACGCCTGGCCGGGGCGGGTCCCGTGGACAACGTCGTCAAGCTCGTGCGCGCATTGGGTCCGCGCGCGGAGGAGCCGCCCGACGTCGTCGTTCCGGAGGTCGCGAAGGACGCGATGCTGTCCGAGGTCGTACGACGGGCGCTCGCGGTTTCGGTGGTCCGTCTCCTGCGCCACGACGCGCCGGTGCGCTTGGGCGAGGATCCCGAGGCCGTGCACCAGGCACGCGTCGCCACGCGGAGACTGCGGTCGGACCTGCGGACGTTCCGCGACGCGCTCGAGCCGTCCTGGTCCGCTCCGCTCCGTGATGAGCTTCGGTGGCTGGGTGACGAGCTCGGCGCCGTGCGCGACGCCGAGGTCCTGCGCGATCGACTCCGAACGCGCGTCGAGCTGCTCGATCCGAACGATCAGCGCGCGGCCGAAGCGGTGGTCGAACGGCTGAGCGCGGCTCGAGACCGCGCGCGCGAACGGCTCCTGTCCGCGCTGACCGATCGCCGCTACGTCGCGCTCCTCGACGACCTGGTGCTCGCGACCAGGGAACCCGGGCTGCTCGAGGAGGCGGCGGCGCTCCCGGCCCGCGGGGCGGGCCGCCCGATGCTCGAGGCCTTGTGGAAGCACCTGGAGACTGCGGCGGGGCGCGCGTCGGACGACGCGTCTGACGGGCTCCTGCACGCTGCCCGCATCCGGACGAAGCGGATGCGATACGCCGCCGAGGCGGTCCTGCCGGTGTTCGGCAAGCGCGCCTCCGCGTTCGCCACGGCCGCCGCGGACCTCCAGGACGTGCTCGGCGAGCATCAGGATTCGGTCGTAGCTCGCTCGTGGCTGCGCGAGGCCGCCTCGGCGGGAGCCGACCCCTTCGTCGCGGGACAGCTCGTGGCCCTCGAGGCCCGGGCGGCATCGGACGCTCGCGACCGGTGGCCGGCGGCATGGAAGGCCTTGTCGCGCAAGCGGCTACGCTTCTGGTCGTGACCGACCTCGTTCGGGCCGCCGGGGGCATCATCCTGCGTGAGAACGGTGCGGGCCGGATGGTCGCCCTCGTCCACCGCCCGCGGTACGACGACTGGTCGTTCCCCAAGGGCAAGCTCGCCGAGGGCGAGGACGAGGAGGCGGCCGCCATCCGCGAGGTGCAGGAGGAGACCGGCCTGCGGTGCACGATCGTCCGAAGCATCGGGGCCGTGACCTACCTGGACCGGCACCGACGGCCGAAGGTCGTGCGCTACTTCGCGATGGACCCGGACGGTGGGACGTTCGTGCCCGGCGAGGAGGTGGACGAGCTCCGGTGGGTCGGCACCGACGAGGCCGGAGACCTGCTCTCGTACGAGCACGATCGGCACGTCCTTCGGCGCGCGCTGGCGGGGGTGACGGGTCCCGTCCTGTATGTGCTTCGACACGCCAAAGCCGGGGTGGGTTGGTCCGACGCCGCCCTCGACCAGGCGCGTCCGCTGGCGCGCCGCGGACGACGCCAGGCGCGCCGCCTCGTCGACCGATTCCAGGGCATCG
>Ga0187893_10012221_pt1 | contig 12237 bp, 12 predicted proteins | sample MA1701074metaG_FD_139574 | JGI IMG/M metagenome (GOLD analysis project Ga0187893, IMG submission 139574) | White microbial mat communities from a basaltic lava cave in the Kipuka Kanohina Cave System on the Island of Hawaii, USA - MA170107-4 metaG ... | reverse complement strand
TATCGTCGCTAGTGGTCTCAAACGAAGGGCGTGGAACTGCCACAGTGGACATTCTGGCACGCGATTCAAGTGGCACAGTTGTCGGCCAGTTGGCCGGCGTCAGTATTCCTCCCGGCGGCTTCTTTTATCGGGCGGATATCCTGGCAGCCCTGGGCATAGGAAGCGGGTTCGGCCCGCTGGAGATCCGTTCGACCAACGGCCAGCCGATTTCCGCCCAGAGCCTCGTTGTCAGTGCTGCTGCGAATCGAGGTGCGGTAATGCCTGGCAAGGAGTTCTGAGAGTAGCCTCCACGAACAACCTTCGTTTCGCCCCCCCTCACGGCCAGTCCACAATGGATGTGCCTGCGCGCAAGCATCCATTGTGGAGCTCGGACGACGAGCAGTGACTGCCAACTGAGCGGGCCTGAGCTTTCGCCAGGGTCCGCCCTGTATCTTCTCAAACCACCTTCTTCGGCCTAAGACGCAGCGCAGTAGTACAGCGATCGCATGCATCTGCACGCCGTGGCGTTTGGGGTTGAGTGAATGAGCTCCCCTTGCTAGAGTAACTGTGAAATCGGGGCAGAGTGAATTGGACTACTGATGAATAGGAATTCCACAAAGACGGTTTACGATTGCATCGTAGTGGGATCAGGGGCCGCGGGCGGCTGGGCGGCCCAGGAATTAGCGGCGCAGGGATTAACGGTGCTGGTGCTGGAGGCGGGCCCGCCGGTCGACCCGGCTAAAGACTTTCGCTCTCACCAGTGGCCCTACGAGTCGAATTATCGCGGGCGAGTCGCGCCTCGCGAGCATGAGTTTTTCCCCAGCGTGGCCAGTGAATACACACAACAGTTCTTTGCCGATCTTCGGGATCATCCTTATGTGACTCCGGAGAACAAGCCTTACGACTGGGTGAGAGCCAAAGTAGTGGGAGGTAAAACACTGGTATGGGGAAGAGGCGTTCCGAGGTATAGCGACTTGAATTTCAAAGCCCGGAGTCACGACGGCTTTGGGGACGACTGGCCTATCGCCTACAAGGACATCGAGCCGCACTATGACAAAGTGGAGCGCAGCATCGGTGTTGCAGGAGAGGACATCGGAGTCTGGCACGCCCCCAACAATCGCTTTATGAAGCCCTTTGCGCTGACCTGCGGCGAGCAACTCCTGCGACGCGGGGCGCAGAAGCTGGGTCGGCGGGTCGTGCAGTTTCCGACTGCAGTGCTTTCCCAGGAACTGGGGGATCGAGCCCGCTGCCATTTTTGCAGCAGCCACAACTGCGACCGCGGGTGTGACAGCGGCGCCATGTTTAACTCAGTTTACGTGACGCTTCCCCGGGCTGCGGCGACGAAGTATTTCACGCTGCGGCCCAACGCGATGGTACGCGAAGTCACGTTGGACGACGAAGGCAAGGCGCGCGGCGTGATCTTTGTGGACCGGTTGACTCGTGAAACCCACGAGGTCAGCGGGAAAACCGTTGTGCTCGGTGCGTCGTGCCTGGAATCGACCCGCATCCTGCTTAACTCCAAGTCCAGGGAGTATCCAAACGGGTTGGGCAATTCCAGCGGATTGTTGGGGTGCTATCTGCACGATCATCTGATGACTGGGTCAATCACGGGCTTTGCTCCGCAGCTCTATAACGCTAAGGTGGTGAATGACGATGCCAAGCCTTGCGGTATTTACATTCCACGTTTTCGCAACGTGGAGACACGTCTAAAAAGTTTTGTGCGTGGGTATCAGTTTTCAGGCGGAGCGGGTGCCCGCATGTTTCCTGGCTTCAGCAAGGGGCTTGGCGAATTGTTCGGCACTTCCCTGAAGCGGGAGATTCATCGGCTGTATCCCGCGGTGGTCTCGATGACAGGCTTCGGCGAAGCCATTCCCAATAAGGAGTGCGTTGCCACGATCGATCCCAAACACGTAGACGCCTGGGGGATTCCGGTACTCAATATTTCAGCTTTTTGGGGTGACAACGAACTGCGGATGGCTCGCGATATCGCCGCCACAGCAGAGGAAACTTTTCGAGCGGCAGGATTTGAAGTGCTCTCGGTGAGTCACGAGATGTCCAATCCTGGCCGCAGTATCCACGAAGCGGGCACGGTCCGCATGGGTACCGATCCGAAAACTTCGGTCCTCAATGGCTTCTGCCAGTCTCACGATGTGAAGAACCTGTTTGTGGTGGACGGCAGCAGTTTTGTCTCTTCAGGAAATCAGAACGTCACGTTAACCATTCTCGCGCTCTGCGATCGGGCCTGCCAGTATCTTGTCGACCAGTTCAAAAAGGGCAATTTGTAAAGGTGGGTCCACAAAGCACACGAAGACGGAGGAAATGATCTTCACGCGTTGTTCGTTCTTCGGGAGGGTTCTAAGTGGAGGAATAGTAGCGCTGGTCCAACTAGTTGATCATTAACTTTGGAGAACCATGCAACCCTTTCTATCTCGTCGATCGCTTCTTCAGTTGAGTGCTTTGGCTGCGATGTCACGAACAAAGGCCGAAGCAGCTTCGCCACGCTCGTCTCGCGCAGTTCGTCTGGGCCGAACTGAATCATCAGGCAGTGCTCCGCTGCAGACCAAGGGTCTGTTCATGCATGCCTGGGATCTCAAGGATTCAGGCGCTGACAAGGTGATGGAATGGATGCACGATTCCGGTCTGAACCAGATGGTTATTGCCGGTTGCTATCATTCGGGTTGGTTTGTCCATCCTCACAACCCGCGCCATCGAACCTACATGACGGAAGGCAGCGTCGCTTACTTTCATCCAAACATCAAGATTTTCAAGGGCTCTCCAATCAAGCCCATTGTGGCCAGTTTCGCAAAAGACACTAACTGGCTGGCGGTCGCCGGAAAGTATCTGGACAAGTATCGGCTTCAGATGGTTTCCTGGACCATTGGGGCTCACAGCACGCGACTTGCTCAGCAGTATCCTGAGTTCGCGCAACGGAACGTGTATGGCGATGCCATTCCTCACGCTTTGTCCATCGGACACGATGCAACTCGCGCGTATCTCAAGGCCCTTTGCCGCGACCTGGCGGTGAACTACCCCATGTACGGTGTCCAATTGGAGTCATTTGGCTGGATGGGCTTGCGGCATGGCCACCATCACGAAAGGGACCTGACGGATCTGAGCTCTTTTGAGCAGGAACTCTTGGCCATGTGCTTCAACCCCCAGACGATGCGTAAGGCCAAAGCGGCTGGTGTGGATGCGGACAACGCCCGCGAGGTGGTGAAGGGCACATTGGAGGCAGTTTTCAAGGAAGCACCCGATCGGCCCAAAGGGCATCCAGCGTCGATGGCTGAATTGGAGGGACGTGCACCGGCACTTAAAGCCTACAATCGCTTCCGCCAGCAGCTGGCCGACTCAATGATCGTCGAAATCAAGCAGGAAGCCATGAAAGGTACGTCTTGCAAACTGTTGATACAGGACGGTTATCAGCCAGAGATCGCCAAAGCCGTGGACGGCTTTGCTTCGTGGGTCTACGGGAAGCCGCCGAAGGAGGTTCTGGAGGTTGTGAAGCAGGGCAGATCCCGAATTCCGTCAGACTGGGAGGGAGACTATCCGTGCTTCGTGCGTCTCGGCATGGGAGTTCCGGAGAGCCTGGAGCAGTTGCGAGAGATCGTCTTAGCGCTTAAGAATGGCGGATCGACAGGCCCAATCTTTTATAACTATTCAGAGTCGCCACCGAAGATGCTGGGCTGGATCAAGTCTGCCCTGAATGGCGTTTAGCGCACATAGACCGAGCGGGAGGACTAAGCCTGCTGGCGGCCGCCAACTGCGGCCGGGAGGAGAATTCAGTCATTCTGCCGGTCGTGCAGGACGCAATAACAGGCCGCTAGAAACAGGAAGACCGGAACAAGGGTGATCACGAAAAGCCAGCGCCAGGAGGGGACACTCTCTGGCACTGCCTCCGGATCCACGGTGATGATTTGGGGTTCAAGTGGAGGGCGCCGCGCGCTCCTTCGGGGTTTGACGCCATGAATGGGAATGATTTGAGCGCGCATAAAGGATGCTGAGCAATAGAGAGTGATCGCCTTATTAACGCTGTTTTCGCTTTCTGGCTCGGCACGCGTCGTCTTCGCGAAGCATGGCTTCGAATTCTTGTCGTTGCGAGTCGGTGAGCTGTTCTCGAATCCGGTCCCGAGTTCGTTGGCGAATCGCTTCGAATTGAGGCTTGACCGATTCGTGCAGCGAGCCAAATTGCTGATGCGTCTCGTCCAGGATGATCTTGAGCTGTGCAGTCTGCTCAGGCGATATGTGAAGACGCGCATTCAGTCTGTCAATAAACTTGACTTTACCGGGTTTACCCGCTCTTTCCTGCGGCGCCGCAAACTTTCTGGAGACAATGGCCGTGCCTAACGACGCGCCCACGATCGCGCCCAAAAGAAAGACAATGGCCATCAACGCAATGGCTTTGAATCGAGAGGGACTCATCATTTTTGTTCCTTTTCCTGTTCTGGCGGGAGCGTCTCACCTACTAGCAAAGTGGACACAACCCGCTCTTTGTCTTGCGAAATCTGTTCAGAGAATACGGCAGCTTCCTCCCCCCATTTCGAAGACAGCTCCAACGACGTTTCCAACAATGGCTCTTCTGTAAGTTGCTGGGCGTTTAAGCCGGAAGAGATCTCTGTATAAGCGAACAACCCCAGAGCCAAAGCAAGCAAGGCCATGACGGGTACAGTCTTTAGTGCTAGGCGCCGCAGTGGATTCCAAGCAAAGTAGTTGTCGCGCTGTTGCTCAATGGCGAGAAATACAGAACGGGCAAACCCTGCCGTCGGAACTGGAGCGTCATCCAACCTGGAAGCGAGCAGGATGTTCGCCGTGAGGCGAATGGTACGCAAATGCTTGCGGCAGTCTTGGCACATGGCCAGATGTTGCTCGAGATCCTGGGTCATCTCAGCGGACAAACTGTTCGCAGCATAATCTTCAAGCCAGCCTTTCAGGTTCTGATGACTCATACAGGTTGTTTCCTCTTGTCTTTCCTGCGGCCCTTCTCGTAGGCCGCCTTAAGCTGGTTACGCGCCCGAAATAATCGGAGCTTGATCGCGCTGGCTGAAGACTTGAATATATGAGTCAGCTCTTCGATAGACAGGTCTTCGATTTCTTTCAGGACTAACAAAGACCGGTCCTTCGGAGGCAACACGCTCAAAAGCCTTTCAGCAGTCTGACGCAATTCCAGTCGTTTGCTTACGTCCAAGTGCCGCGGTTGGGTGACGGACCCAAATCGTTCAAAAAAAGCAGCTTCTTCGTCGGAGAGGTCCGATTGGACTACCTGGGCATCCCGCTTGCGCTTTCTCAAATAGTCGTAGCACTGGTTGACTGTGATGCGATACAGCCAAGCCTCAAACGATGCCTCAATTCTGAACTGCGGCAGCGAAAAATAAATTTTCGTGAAAACTTCCTGAGCGATGTCTTCAACTTCGCCCGGCTGCCGCACCATCTGATACACAAGCCCGAAGACCCGACGTTCATGCTTCTTGACAAGCAGCTCAAACGCAGCTTGGTCCCCCTGCTGACACCGCTGGATGAGTTCCTTGTCAACCGTCATGGGGCCAGGCCTTTTGACCTGGAGCATCGCGATGTTTCCCATGCCTGTATTAACGCATTCCCACAGCCTATGGTTACATGGAATTTCGTCGGACGACAAGTCTCGACGGGACCGATTCAGATGAGCCCCACAGCTGCCTGCTACTGCGTTCGCGGTTGACATTCCTCGAATCGGCTTCTGAAAGTCACCTGCGCGTCGAGAGGAACTCGGCCAGTCGAGTCATGGCGGGTTCCAGAACACAGCGGTCGGCTGCGTAGCAGATGCGGATAGAGCCCTCCCCGCCGCTTCCAAACGCCACCCCGGGAGCCAGACCGACTCGGGTTTTCAGCAACAGCTCTTTGCAGAACTCGAAGGAATCCTCGAGGCCTTTGATTCGCGGAAACAGATAAAAAGCGCCTTCCGGCCTGGGAAGAATCACCTCCGACATCGATTCTAGAGCTTGCTGGCAAAATGCCAGGTTCTGTTTCAATCTCGCAACCATGGATTTAATTTCAGGCTCTCCCTCCCGCAGGGCAATCTCACCTGCTTTCTGGACCATCGACGGCGCATGCGAGATGATGAATTCGTTCATTTCCGTCGCCTTCTGAACCAAGTCACTACGACCAGCCACCCAGCCCAGGCGCCAGCCGGTCATGCAGTAGCTCTTCGAGAATGACTGTGCCACAACCACGGTGTCGTCTCTTCGGCACTTTCTGAGGATGGATGGCGCGACATCGCTTCTATAGTACAGCCGTTCATACACCTCATCGGCCAGCAACCAGAGCCCGTGTTTGAGGCAGAACTCAAGTAACAGCTGCTGGTCTTCTCCGGTCGCAACCCAGCCCAGGGGATTTGATGGAGACGTATACACGAGCAAGCGCGTTCTTGAACTGAGCGCTCGTTGAAGTGCTTCGAAGTCGATCTGGTAGCGGGTGCCGTGGAGCACCAAAGGAATTTCTCGCGGTTCGGCCGAACAGAGGCGCACGATGGCAGAGGCGTTTGGCCAGGCGGGAGTCAGAACTAAAGCCTCGCAACCGGGATCCAGCAGACAGCGAATGGCAACATTCAAGGCTTGGACGCCGGAGGCGGTGACGACAATCTCGGATTCCGGATTGAGTTCGACCTGATGGAGCTCGTGGTATTTTTCCGCTATGGCCTGTCGCAGACTTGGCAATCCGGCGTTATGCGTGTAAAAGGTGAACCCGTCCTGAAGCGCACGGGTCGCGGCATCTTTGATGTACTGGGGAGTCGGAAGATTGGATTCGCCGAAATAGAGCTTCAAAACCCCATCCATCTTGAAAGCGATATTGGCCAGTTCACGGATTCGCGACGGGGGTACATCGAGAATGCTTTGGGCGAGTTGCGATTGAGGCACTAGCTCATCCTTTCAGGTGATGCTCTTTCGTCAAGGAGCTGATTCTCAATTGATACCGAGTGCCGACGACAGCCAGGATCACATCGGCCGTCGCAGGTGGGGTGTGGATCCGATTCCGGCTGCGCTGAGTCTCAGTTTCCGACCGGTGTAGAACAGGGGATCCTGCAGTCAGTGCTGGTAACCTTCTCCAATCAACCTATCGAGACGGTTCTCCAAGACGTCGTCTGAATCAAAGTCTTCGAGCTCAAGATAGTGAGCGGCAGTAGCTTCCAACGCTTTACGCGGAACCAGTCCGATCAGCTGGCTGCCGGCAATCTCCACACCGTGTTTTCCGGCTTCCAAGCGAACTTTATCGAAAACCTCGCTCATCGTGGTTGTCTCAAAAGCCGTTAGATTCGTCGATACTTGGGATTGATTCCTCGCCTTCAACTCGATGCCCAGAGCCTTGACGTGCGGGAGACCTCCGCTGGATTCCCGGATGGTTCTGGCGATGGCGCGTGCTACGCGAACATCGGTTGTCTTGAGATTGATATTGTATGCGATCAGCAGATTTCGGGCGCCCACAACCGAGGCGCCTGCTGTGGGATGAAGTCTGGAACCGCCGAAATCAGGCAAGCGGTCTGAACCGGCTTCCAGCTCCTGCCGCAGTCCCTCGAGCCCGCCGCGGCGGATGTTTTCCAGCCGTCTGCGATCCTCGCGTTTGGCAGCCGCTTCGTAAAGGTAAACTGGAACTTGAAATCGAAGCCAGGCCTGCTCACCCACATAGTGCGCGATGGCGACGCAGTCCTCTAGCGTGACGTTGAGCAAAGGGACGAACGGAATTACGTCGGCTGCGCCGATTCGAGGATGCTGGCCCGAATGCCGGGTCAGGTCGATGAGCTGGGCGGCCTTTCCAATAGCGCGTAACGCGGCTTCGCCGATACATTCCTTTGAACCCACAAAGGTCACAACCGACCGGTGATGATCGGCGTCCATCTGCAGATCCAGGACGTGAATCGCCTCAAGCGATCGTATGGCTGCGACGATTTCGTCCAGAACCTTAAGGTCTCGGCCCTCGCTGAAGTTGGCCACGCATTCAACGAGTGTCTTCATTGGAAGTAACCGCGGTAGGCTTCCGGGAAGGACTTAGGCCGGCCCTCAGAGTCCAGCACGACGTGGAGTGTGCTGCCTGTCGCAAGGAGCGCATGCGGATCCTTGCGAACGATCTCGTAAGCGAATCTGACCGTTCGCTTACGGAACTCTTCCACACGCGTGCGAATGAGCAGCAGGTCGTCATACCGCGCCGGAATGTGGTACCGGCATTGGGCTTCGGCAACCGCCAGATAAGCGTTGTTCGCCAGCTCGAAGTCCCGGTAGGCAAAACCCCGTTGGCGGCAAAGTTCGGCACGACCCACCTCGAACCAAATCAGATAGTTGGCGTAGTAGACGAGGCCCATTTGATCCGTTTCAGCGTACCGTACTCGAATTTCTGTTGAGACCCAGGCGCTGGAAGAGGGAGAAGAATCAGTTTCGGCGGGGTTGGATGAGCCGGATGTCATTGGACGGGCAGCCACGCTGAAAAGGGCGATGAGGGGTGGGCGGACTCTGCAAGACTTGCTCGTTGAGATCCATGCACGGCCCGTGTCAGAATCCGCAGACCGAACGATTTGACGGTCTGCGGAACGCGTGAGTGCCTGCAACGGGCTCAAGCTGTTGGGGATCTATTTGTTGGCCGCCGGAGGCGCTGCGGCTGGTGCCAATGCAGTGTCTACCCGCTTGATAATCTCGTCCGTAATGTCGATTCCGGGGTCAGCGTAAATCAGCTGGGAACTCTGGTTGGAAGAGTCGACGATGATTGAGAAATTGTTCTCTTTGGCATACTGTTGAACAAGAGGTCCAATCTTGTTGCCGATGCGGCCGAGAATTTCATTCTGCAACTGGCCAAACTCTTTTTGAGCGTCATCTGTAGCACGCTGCAGTTCGGTTGTCTTGGAGTCGATGCTCTTGGCTAACGCTGCGCGGGAGTCGTCGTTCAGCGTGCGGGCCTGGCTCTGCAACTGTTTTTGCAGCTCCTGAATTTCATTGTTCTTCTTTTCTAACTCGTCCTTCTTGGCTGTATACTTTTTTTCAAACTCACCCAAGGCCTGCTTGCCTTCAGCGCACTGAGAAATGGCGGTGAAAACGTGGAGGACACCGATCTTCCCCGAAGTTCCTTCCGCTAACAGGCGATAGGGCATCACCAGCGCGAAAGCAGATAGCCAAAGCACGCATTTCCTATTGATCAACATCGTTACTCCTTGTGAAATGATATAGGGCAGGAACTGCCCAAGAACCGTATCATACACGGCCTCGGCGTCATTTGGCTAGAAAGGATTTTCGAATAAAAGGTCGATAGAGCCCACGGTCACTTGATCGGTTTGGGCTCCGTTTCGTCAGTTCGCCCCCTGGCTGACGAAAAATACCGGGCGGCTACTGTTGACACGCTAGAGAACAGCCGCCTGGAGGGCCCAGCACCTCTCACTCATGATTTGGCGCCTCTCTATGGCAGCGTTCCCCACCTGCCTGTCCCAACAGCGATGGAGGCCGCCCTCGGTCGGAGCCAGGCAAGAGGCATGTGTGGCTTGACTTGACTGGCTGCTTCCGAAATAGAATGGTGCTGCTTGTGCTTGGATCCGCTCTGATGAGATCCGTTCTGATCGATAACACAGAAATAACGCCAATCCCAGTTTATCGAGGGATGCCGCACTTTCCTGGACGGATAGTGGCGCTTCTCGGCGACAAAGCGCCGCTATCCCTATGGACAGCAGGTAACGCAGATCTGGTCGGCGAGGTGGACTCAGGTCAGGCAGGATCGGTTGCTCTCGCCGCTTCGGTCAATAGCCCTGCTTCAATTGCCGACGGAACCTGGGACTTGGTACGGGATCTGGCTGAGGGAGGTGCCGTGCTTGTCGGAGGATTTCATTCCCCGCTGGAGCGACTCTGTCTCGATCGGTTGGCCGCCGCCGGGCGGCCAGCGATCGTGTGTCTCGCCCGAACGCTCCAGGGTTTCAGAATTCCCGCTGGCTGGGTTGCGTCCTTGAGGTCCGGGAAGCTGGTTCTTGTGTCTGCGTGTGAGCCAACACACAAACGCGCAACCCGAAACTCAGTTGCAGTGCGCAATGATTGTGTCGTTTCTCTGGCGGACTGTTTTTTTGTTTCTCATGCCAGACCTGGGGGCAAAACGGAGGCGTTATGCCAAGCGGTTCTCAAGACCGGCAAGGAGGTTTGGACTCTCACGCACCCTAGCTGTGGAAATCTCGTGTCGCTGGGGGCGAAACTCGCTTCAGCCGGCAATGTTTCCGAAATCCTGCACTCAGGCCGCAGAAGGTTGGCTGCATCGTTACGGCCCGGCAAGTGACAGAAGTCCCGTGCCGTCGGTCCTAGCCGCCGGAAGTCGCATTCGAGAGATCAGCTCCATTGTCCACTCGAAACTCCACTTTGACGCCCAGTACTTCTTCCAGCAGCGCTTTTCTTATGTCCGCCGTGTAGATCTCCAGCGAAGGAGTCGCGCCCTGCACGGTTTCCAAATGAATTTTTAGATTTGAGCCGTCAAGTTCGCCACGCAGTGACGAGATAATGCTGGCGTGCGTCCGATTCAATGCATCGGCGATTCGCAGGATGCCGGCCAGCTTTCGCACGATGATTTGGTCTTTCGTGCCGAGCCGGGCGAACTCTTCATGTTTGGGTTTCGGCTCGCTCTTGCGATGGTAGCGCGCGACTTGAGCGATGATCTCGACCTCACGACTATTAAAACCCGTAAGATACTCAGAATTGCGGATGATGTAATACGAATGTAGGTGGTGCTGTGCGTGGGAAATAAAGAATCCAACGTTATGCAGGATGCCGGCAGCCTGCAGGTATTCGCGATTGATGCTGTCGAGTTTGTGCAGACCTCCCAGTTGGTCGAAAAGTTGCAGGGCCAGTTTTGTGACCTGGTCCGAATGCTCCTTTTCGTAGTGGCAGCTTTCGGCCAGATGGAGCACGCCTTTGTAGCGGATGTCTGTTAGCTGGTGCAGGCTGCCGCCGCGCGATTTTTGAAGAGCATCCAGGATGACGCCCTCGCGCAATGCAAATCCAGATGCCGTCATTTGCTCAATCTTCATTTCTTCGAACGCCTGCTCCAGTATCATGGCGCCGCCCAGAATGATGTCCGCTCGCTTTGGGTCAAGGCCTTCAATTTTCTGACGTTTCTTCACCGTGTCAGCCTTAACCAGCATCTTGATGACTTCGGCCAGCTCGGATCGAGAGAACACAAAGTTGCTCAATGAACGAGTGGGTGCCTGCTTGCGAAGCAGCTGAACCATTTGGGCGATGCTTAGGACAGTGCCCGAACTGCCAACGGCGGTTTCGAATCCGTGCAAGCGGACGCGCCGCGCCATTGGGTTGATGTAGGCTTTTACATATTCACGGCATTTGTTGACTTGCTTGGGTTCGACCGGGTCGTCGTTGAAGAATCGATCCGTCAGTCGGATGGCGCCGATCTTGAGACTGTTGGCATCGACGATCGTCCCCGCCTGGCCGATCAAAAACTCGGTGCTTCCACCGCCAATATCGACGAGCAGGATCTTTTTCTCGAAGATCGGCAGCGTCTGCAGAACTCCCAGGTAGATCAACCGTGCTTCCTCGAAACCCGAGATCACTTCAACCTCAATCCCTGCCTCCTGTTTAACGCGCTCCAGAAAGTCATTTTTGTTATGCGCTTCGCGAACGGCACTGGTGGCTACGGCACGAATGTCAGCTTGAGAAATCTCAGCGATCTGGCGAAAACGCTTGAGAGTTTCAATGCCCCGGTTCATGGCATCGTCTTTGAGAACTTTCATATCTTTCGATCCGGATCCCAGGCGAACAACTTCCTTTTCCTGGGCCAGGATCTCAAACCGGTCGGAGTCTTTGACTTTGACGACCACTAAGTGAATGGAGTTTGTTCCAATATCGATTGCCGCCAGCGCTTCGGTCATGAGTGCCTTCGATTCACATTAGCGTTAGAAGTTAAGGGTTCAAAGTAAGCGTTGCTCTTCTTCTCGCATAGAACGGAAAAGTGACGCAAGCGGAAAAAGTCTGTTCACCCGTGAACCGCTCAGGAGAACTTCGACGTCAGGGCCCGGTCTTCAATAGACCCTCAGGCGCTTTGCGGTCCTTCTGTCGTTGTCCTGGTTTGGCAAGACAGCGGTTCAGGTTTTGTGCAAAAATGCTCTCTATGGTCAACAGAGTCGCTGAAATTGAAGAGAAACTGAATGCGTTGGCCGCAGACCCCAAGGATGTCCGCGAACGCGTCGATCTTTTGAACAGCTTGGGGTGGGACCTGCGCGTCGACGAGGACATGCAACGTGTCCTGCAACTTGCGCAAGAGGCC
>Ga0187893_10012220_pt1 | contig 12238 bp, 11 predicted proteins | sample MA1701074metaG_FD_139574 | JGI IMG/M metagenome (GOLD analysis project Ga0187893, IMG submission 139574) | White microbial mat communities from a basaltic lava cave in the Kipuka Kanohina Cave System on the Island of Hawaii, USA - MA170107-4 metaG ... | reverse complement strand
TCCGTGCGGCGGACATTTGGTAGTTGCTCGCTTGATGCGTTTGCTCACAAGAAATTGCCATTGCACGCTGAGATAGTCATTTTATAGTTCGCAAAAGCGCTGCGTTGTTGGGCGAGACGTTATGCGCAAGGTTGCCAACCAGATAAAAGGAGAATAAAGCAATGACGTTTAATTCACTCGACAACTTCAAATCGGATGGCTTTTCGGGATTCAAGAAAGTCGGCGATCTTTTCTTAAATTTCTCAGGTGTACCTAATGAAAGAGGGAACTATTTCGTTCTCTACTTAGGTGGTAAGCGACCGGAGTTTCTTTCTAGAGGTGTCGGCGGGTTCTTCAAAGGAAAGGATCCAAATGTTTCCATCCCCGAATTAGAGTCGAATTGGGTCGACGAAACCGTTGTTGTCTACATCGGTCAGGCTGGTGGAATCCGGGCAGGAAAATGGAGTGACGCTACACTCAGCGAGCGTATCGGAGCTTATATGAAGTTCGGTCAAGGACGAGATATCGGACACTTTGGAGGAAGATTTATCTGGCAAATCAAAGATCATCGTGACCTGGTTCTATGTTGGAAGTCTTGGCCAAATAAGACCAAGGACCCGAAAGAAGTTGAAGGTGAGTGGATTCAGGAGTTCAAGAGCATCTACGGGAAAAGGCCTTTTGCAAACTTGCAGGATTAGTCCCTGTTGTTGGCAACCCTGCGCATAACAGCGACAAACTACGTCGCTCACACATTTGGTAAGGCTTGGTCAAAGCAAAAATGAAGCGAACTCAGCAGAGTTCGCTCCACACCGCACTCAATCATAAAGAGCGTGGAGTGCGGTGTGGCGTAGTTTGCGCACACGTTATGCGTCATGGCCGAAATTACCTCTCTCAACCAATAAACTCTGAAAGGGCACATCATGAGAATAACAACTCTATCTCTTGCAACCTTGCTCATCGGGCTGATGGGTTGCAGCTCTGGACTTCAAACGGTTGGGATAAGGGGACGTGAAGTATCGAAGGATGGTGCAGACAAGCAAGAAGTATCTGTGCTCTCAGACAGTCAGGCACAGTTGGTCGACTACAATATCGTCGGAAAGGTTTTTTATGAGCGTGGCGTTAGCAGTTTTGATCCAGTATCAGACAGGCAAATTCTCAAGAAATTACTAGAAGGTGCTCAAGTAATTCGGGGGGATGGTCTGATTGAGGTCCAGTACTCTACGTATGGCTTTGCAAGTAGACCGAAGAAAAGATGGGCTAGCGGATTCGTAGTTAGCAGAGGTGATGTGCGAAGTGAACTCACTACTAATGCTATTGGCGTTACAATCCTTCCGCCAATGAACTCCTCAACTGACATTGATAGCGCGACAATGGCAGAGGAAAACAAGATTATGGTTCAAATCGCACAATACAACCTTGAGAAGGCGGGCTACTACACCCGGCCCACGACACAATTGTTTCCGCTCAGTGCCGAATCGATCCAACGTAACGAACTGGTCGGAATTGACAAGGTGGGTGCCCCCGAATTTCCATATCTTCTTCTGATTGACGCTAAAATTGATGGCTCGGCCCATTCCGTAGGGAGTGAGGCTACGGGTGAGCTTGCCGTTTATCTGGTGTCCAAAGTCTCCAAGTCCATCATATGGCAAAATAGCACTTCTGAATCTAGGTCGGGTGCATGGAACTTGTTTGCAGCAGGACCAATTTTTGGAATTCTCACCAACCTGCTTACAAATGCGCGAGAAGAAGCCCTTTACAAGGTCTCCAAAGAACTGTATGATACTCTTCCACCACCCACAGATGCAGTTATTTCAGACTAACTGGAAGAATGATGAAGCATATAGAGCCAATTCAGTGGGTTGCTATTGAACTTCTTGTTCTGGTGTCGACTCTGACTCATCTCGCAACCGCCCAGTCTCCTGACGCAACTTGGCGAGTGAATCTGAACACTGACGGGAGATGGTACGTACCAGCAGAGCGTTTCTACCGTGATTTCAAGGCGGGGCTTGGCTACGGCCTCGCGATAAGACTTCATGAAGTGGGAAGATTCAACAGAACTGAGGGACTATTCTTAGGCTTTTCATACCAGCGAGGCAGCCTCAAGTATGAAAATACTTCTTCCGTCTTTGTACCGTCCGGCAACTACGGTTATGACTTGATCATTGTAAATAGAGGGTCTATCACCTGTTCTCAAATTGCGCTTGAGCTAGGAAGGGCGTTCCCATTTGATAGCAAGGGGTCTCATGGCTACCTCCTTCTGGGCATAGTCAGCATCAACAACGAAGGGGGAGCCCCATCCAGCAGTGGTTCTCTTCTTGGTTACCAAAGTGGCTCACAGGTTGGTATACGATTGAAGGTTGGAATTGGTGTTCTTATTGTCGGCAAGTTCGGCCTAAGCACGGACGTTGGTGTGGACGCCATGCGAGCACGGATAACGTATACGTACCTGAACAACTACTCTGAGCTCAAACACTATGGAGTCCTACTACAGTTCGGGTTTGGCATCTTTTACCAACTTGCTGAATTCTGAGGGAGCACCAAGGACCAAGGCGATGATGACCTGACAGACATTATGGCCACGAACGCATAACAGCGGGCACTATGGCACTCGATATATTTGGTAAGGCGCGGTTCAATCTCAGTTTTGGTTCTATCAGTTGTACTCGTTCCACGCCACACTCAATCATAAAAAAGCGTGGAGTGTGGTGCGGCATAGTGCCCGCACACGTTATGTGAAATTGCCCACCATGCAGAATGTCTTTTTAACGGAAGATGATTGCATTTCTTAGAACCAACGGACCTAACAAGTGAAGAAAGGAGAGTGCAATGCGACGGATACCTTCTTTGACGACTAGCGCGTTACTTGCCGTTCTTGTGTTGTCTTGCAAGGACGATGGTGTCATCCAACCGGAACCCCTCGGAGACTACCTCTTTGTTGAGAGAACAATCATCACCGATGCGACTCTTCTGCGAGGAGACCCTGCTTGGATTCCTATACGTGTGATCGAGCCGAGCATTCGTTACACGTTCGACGAGCAATCTCGAACCTTGAGCTACCGTGCCGGTGAAAATACAAGGTTACCGATAAACCAAGACCTGAAACTGATATTCGCTGATGAGCACTACCTTCTCCTTCCGCATTTGATTTCCGAGCAAGCCTTCAAGAAGTACAACTCCGACAACAACGGACCGACCGACACAACAAGAGATTTCACGATAGGAGCCGAATTCTGGCTGACTCCTGTATTCTTTCCGCCGCACTATATCGATCCATCGCTGGCCGTGCAGGAGATTGGAACTGATGGTCTCGTTGGTATTGTAATATCCGGCGTATTCCCTCAGATATTACTCCGCCCAGACAGTACATATGTTCGTGTCACGATCCGAATTGATTCTGTCTTTCAACTGGATCGGAACTGGGCACTATTTGAATTCAAGGACTCGCTCATCATCAAGAATCATGGTTTTCAACCCAAGCAAAACGTTGTCTGGAACCCGCTGTCCAACTAACTATTTCACAAACCAAACCGAAAGGAGTACACTATGAAACAGTGTACGCTGTACCTCGTCGCCTGCACACTACTTCTCGTTGGAGTAGCTGTCGCCGAGCAGCAGCATGGCGAGCCAATCCTTCTTTCGTTGAAGGATGGCAACGTTGCTGTTCTTGATTCAGTGATCAACCGCGTGACCCAAAATGGCGGGAGGATTCTGCATATCTATCCGCCGCACGTGCTCATCGGATTTCTTCCCACTGGAACTGAGGCAAGCATCAAAGCAAAGGTTCCGGGCCTTCAATCCTACAGAGGCGAAATCGTGGGAGAGGACGTTCAACAACTCGGCGAAACTTTCTCCGCTGTGTTTGAGGCTTGGAACAACAACTTTCATGGGAAGGCCAAATCCAGAGGGCTTGATCCCTCTCCAGGAGAGTACACACCACCTGAACCCACTGCCGACGCCTTTGCTGTACCACCTGATGCAATCACGCAAGGTGGTAGCCCACTGAATCGCCCACAAGGTACTGGCTATTACGACGTGAGCGAATTTCTGTATGGCAGAATCTCAGTCAACGTGATCCTTCCGGAGAGCGATGGAAGCATCGACACGCAGACCGAGAACTGGAACTCAACCCGAGAGCAGCAGGTTGTAAGCGAAATACAGCAAGGCTTGAACTGGCTTGCGTCTCAGGACGCGAGAGCGAATCTGACCTTTGTCTACCATTTTTATTTCGGCAGAACGGACTCCCGTGCTCAGACAGGCTACGAGCCTATTTCGAGACCGTCCACACAACAACATCTGTGGATGAATCAGATTATGTCCAACTTCTGGTACACCAACGGTTCCGAGTTTGATCGGGCTTTCGCATTCCTGAACACTGCTATTGCAGTTGACAACACCGATTGGAGCGTGCTGATCTGGGTTGTCGATTCTCAAAACGATCCAGACGGCAGATTCAGCGATGGAAAATTCGCGTACGCGTACCTCGGAGGCCCGTTCCTGGTCATGACTTATGATAACGATCTCTGGGGCATCGGCAAGATGGATGCTGTTGTTTCCCATGAATTCGAACATAACTTCCATGCACTCGACGAATATGCCAATGCGACGAATCAACCGTGCACAATGTACAGTGGCTACTTGAATGTCCAGAATCGCAATTCAGCCAATTATCAGAATTGCGGCAGCGATCTTAATCTCGCTTGTGTCATGCGGAGCGGCGACAACGTCAGCGGCATCTGCACGTACACAAGACAGATGATTGGCTGGAGAGACACTGACAACAACGGCATACTCGATGTTGCCGACACGTATCCGAACACGGTCCTGAACCCGCTGGTGCCGAATCCGATATACGATAAGACTCCCACTTTCACAGGATCAGGGGCAGACGTAGCGCTCACTAATCTGAATCCCTATCCGTTTGGTCACTGGGGAGCACCAAGAAACAATATCTCCCCGAACCCTGTGAATCAGTGGTGGTGGCGAGTTGATGCCGGAGGTTGGAATGTCTGGTATGGAGAGTATCTTGGTCCAATGACCACGAATCCCCTGCCGGATGGTCCGCATGCGTTTGAGTTCAAAGCAAGGAATGCGCTTGGTCGGTTCGACCCAACGCCTGAGTTGCAGAACTTCACAACGCTGGGGCATCTGAAGTCAACAACAAATCGAGTGTCCGCGGCTAACAGTCAGAGGAAGCTGGCAAGGGCAGCAGATGGAACTTATCATCTCGTGTATGAAGACGAGAATCTTATCTACTATTCCACCTCGACCAACAATGGAGCAAGTTGGTCAACGGAGGAAGTGCTTTCACACTATTCCCCGAGCAGTTACCCCGCAATTGTTTGCCAACTTGGTCACGTGTTTGTTGTGTGGCAAGAGTACGAAGGATTTGTTGAAGGCATGCACCAATACCGCATTCGAGGAGTATGGAAACAGCCGGGGAGCAGTTGGAACGAAATCATGAGTTACAGCGGCCCGCCCATCTTGGCTCGCTTCTCAAGTCAGGTTGACGCTGTTCCGGTCATTGTTGCTGCTGAGAATACCTTCAACGAGCATCAACAAACCAATCCAGTCATGCCCGAACTCATGTTGGCATGGAGAGGGCCTGATGGCATATACTCGGCAGTCGGTAATTTCGATGTTATCCCGGGTTGTTGTGGGCCAGGCGAAGAGGAAGAATCTCAAAGTCAGGTATATCTCTGGAACCCATCTATTCGCTTCGGCAGAATCCCAGGTACTTCTTCATCTTCCATTCGCCCTTCGCTTGGAACAGATTTTTCTAGCCGCGTTGGCTTGACGTATCAAGACAACAACATGGTGTATGCGATGTTGAATGATGGAGCAGGCTGGTCTGTAAGCGAGCTTGTGTCAACGCCTGTATTCGAAGTTGAGAACAACCAAACCCCCTCCCTTGCTGTTGATAATCTTTCCCGGCTCATCGTCGCGTGGGATTACTTCGACGGAGAAACAATAGGCACAAGGATCAAAGTCCGGAGGAGGGAGACGAATGGAAACTGGGGTGTCGCAACATCCTTTTCCGGGGTGCAAGTAAGCCCATATGTTGGCGGTCTTGCCAATCGAGTACCGTCCGTTTCCGGCTATCCCCGCTACAATTCGGACTACGGTGTGACATGGCAAACGAGCCAGAACACTGTTCAACTCAAAAAGAACACAGGCGGAGTCTGGGGCGCCTCGCAGATTGTCGGCAATCCTGGCTATGACCCAAATCTCAGTTCGAATGAGTCTACTTCGCTTGATGCGCTCATCGGCTATAGGAACAACAACAATGCACCATACGCGCTCGCGTTTACCTCCCAGTACTTGCCGAACTCACCCCTTGAATTGTCAGAAGATATCTATCGAGAGGTGAGAGTTGCAGGCGATAGTTTTGCAGTTCGTCTCAGACTCGGTGACCTCAATCTCAGGAACACCTCAGGGAATGAAGCCATAGATTTCTCTGGCTTCCCTGACACAACCGTCGTGTATGGCACGCAAGACCTTCGACGCGTATTTCGAACCGAGCCGTTCACTATCGGGACAAATTCTTCCTTGGATTTCACAGGCATGGTGCGGGTCTTGAACAGCTCTTGGGTAAGAAACAATTGGAGCAATAACACGAATATCACGCTTGCCTTTGAAGCTGTGGACAACGCAAGCGGACTCGTGTTGGGTCGACCACTTCAATACTCTATTTCACGAAACCGGATTCCATCGGTGTCAGGCTCACTGTCAGTTTCGCTCACCGCATTGGCAGGGCGAACAGTGTACCTTCGAGCAGGCGTCTCTCTGTCAAACGATCTGTCTACGCGGGTCTATGTTGTAGACGAGCGCATTCCACGAGATGGTTCCATGCATCCGATGGCGAAGGTTGGTGAAAATGGAGAACCCGAGATACCCATCGCGTTTGTTCTCGACCAAAACTTTCCGAATCCGTTCAACCCGAGTACACAGATTCGGTTTGGTTTGCCAAATGCCGCTGTTGTGAGGTTGACTGTGTTTGATGTCCTTGGTCGTGAACTACAGACTTTATCGAGTGGCTACTTCGGCGCTGGATACCACACCGTTGTATGGGACGCATCGGATTTCGCCAGCGGTGTGTATTTTGCGAGAATGACTGTGAATGACGAGACAGGCAAGCAGACTTTCACGAAAACGAATCGTCTCTTGTTGACCAAGTAGGTGGGCAACTTCACATAACAACCAAAACAACGTCGCTCGATTCATTTGTAGAATGCCCGCCTCCGCTTCGCTCCGGCGGGCACGTGCGATGAATTGTACTCGCTCAACCCCGCCCGTCATTTGATATGATGATGGTCGGGCGGGGTTGCGTTGTTTTGGTAGACGTTAGGCGCAATGTTTGGCCGAAACAATAAGGGAACCTTATGCAGTTTCTTACAACGAAGCAGATATCCGGAGAAATCGAGAGGGTAATCCGTGAAGCGCAAAAGTTTATCATCCTCATTTCGCCGTACATTCAGATTTCTGAACAGTATCTTGAACGCCTTCGGGATGCTGAGGGTCGCCGAGTTAAGATTCACATTGTTTTCAGAAAGGATCAGCTCGAGAAAATCAATGAGGATGTCTTCTCTGGCTGCGCAAGTCTGAATCTCTATTTTCTAGATAATCTGCACTCCAAGTGCTATCTGAATGAGTCTTCGGCTGTCTTGACATCAATGAATCTGTACGATCATTCTGAGCGGAATAATCGGGAGATGGGCGTATCTCTTCATCGGAGTGATCACGAGAAGATCTATAGCGAGATTGCGGATGAATGCAATTCGATAATCAAGCTATCCAATCAATATTTCTTGAAGAGACACTACCGAACAAATGTTGAAAGCAGTTCCGTCACCGGCTTGTGCATTCGATGTACGACTGAAATTCAGTTCAACCCGGAACGACCGCTTTGTGGCAAATGCTACTCAGCTTGGTCACAGTTTTTCAACTACGATTACATCGAACACTGCTGCCACAAGTGCGGAAAACCCGAAGACACATCAATGCGAAAGCCGTTGTGTTTCGAATGCTATCGAGAGGTCACAAGCTTGTAGCGATGCCAAACACTGCGCCTAACAGCGACAAACTACGTCGCTCACGCATTTGCAAAAGCTATGGTAAAGCGGGTTGGAGCGAACTCAGTAAAGTTCGCTCCACACGGCACTCAATCATAAAGAGCGTGGAGTGCCGTGTGGCGTAGTTTGCGCACACGTTATGTGAAAATGGCGGCACGCAGATTTGTGCCAACCGAAAGGAAGGAGTACTACTTGAAGGTGTTGTTCGCCCAAGCCATAAATTCAGCAAGACTCAGGACTTCGATCTTCTTCTTGGCAGTTGCTGAAGTAGTGTATTTTCTTTTGGCGGCGGCTTCTTTTAGCCAAGGAATGGCCCCGGCTTTCCATCCGGATCCGTCAATGACAACCACAATGTGTTTTTCTGGCATTGCTTCGATCGAATTCAAGTAAAGATATGGCAGTTTTTCATCGACCGAACCCGCTCCTTGCTGCCACTTGCATTCGATCCTTATTTCAAGGTTGTGCTTTTTCGACTTCAAAAGGAATTCAGTCTTGCCACGATGTTTGTAGATCGTCTCAAACGGCACATTCGTGAGAAGCAACTCAGTCCCGTACTTTTCTGGGCTTTTGTTCCAGTCACGGTACTTGGCAATCTGAAATCCATTTGCAGCAAGTACTTCCTTGACCGTTCTTTCTAATACGTTGCCGGATCTGGTCGTTCGTTTTCTCTTGGCCATTCAGGACTCAATAGTTCGTGACAATAAGCTCATTAATTTTTCCACGACCATCGGCCTTGCAATTGATCGCTCTATTCGCTTTAACAACCTTAACGTGGTAGTTCTTGTATAGTTGTTTTACCGTCTCAGTGTACGAATTCGACAACATAAACAGAACGCCCTTGCTCGTAAGTCTGTCGCACAATTCACGCAGAGCAAATTGGGCATCAAGATCAAAATCGTCTTTGTAGTACTTGGTGAACGAGGATGTTTTATTCAGCGGCACATACGGCGGATCAAAATAAACAAAGTCACCTTTCCTCGCCTTCTTCTCAATTGCTTCAAATGAGGACAGGGCGATCTCCGTTTTCTTCAACAGAACGCTGCACGCAATGAGATTGTGCTCATCCACAATGTTCGGATTCTTGTAGAAACCATAAGGTACATTGAAATGACCATCAGAATTCATCCTGTACAATCCATTGAAACAAGTCTTGTTCAGATATATCAATCTGCTGGCTTTCTCAACCTTGCTCCAGTACCCGTATTCTTCGCTCCGGTCTGCGTCTCTCAGTTGATAAAAGTACTTCTCGGTGTTCTTATGTTTTTTCAGGCTCTCAATGAGTTCTTCGACGTTGTTCTGTACAACCTCGTATGCATTAATCAACTCAGGGTTTATGTCTGAAATGTATCCATACTCTGGTTTAACCGAAAAGAACAATGCGCCGCCGCCAACAAATGGCTCAAAGAACCGACCATATTTCTTCGGAATGTGCCGTAGAAGCTCCCGTAGTAATTGCCTTTTGCCACCGGGCCACTTCAAGAAGGGTTTGCAAGGAACCTTCTCAAAGTTCTTCTTGACTTGGTACAGTTCGAGTTGTTCACGTACGGTAAGTAGCATAACAGGCTAAGTTTACGATTTTCTCAAGCCAAAATCAATTTTCAAGAATGCGTGCCGCCACTTCACATAACAGCAGTAACACCGACACTCATTTTGTTGAAAAGGATTATTGTATTCGTTCCATTGTTTTTGCCGCAAGGAAATTAGTCTTTTTGTAGCGGCAAAAACAACGGCGGTGTTACTGCACACGTTAGGCGCAAGCGGCTACCTGAATTGTGGCACATCCTATGAGCAAACCCCAGAGACTCGTCTACCTAATCATCGTCATCGCAGTCGTACTTCTTTACATCTTTGCGGATTCATCTTTTGTCCGTAGGCTCGGTGACGTTTCAACAATCGTCCTTGCCATTCTGACTGGAGGATACGTTCTACTCACTTACTGGATACTCAAGTCCACCCGTCAATCAATCCAAGAACAGACTCGTCCGTACATTGTCACCAGTCTGCCATTGGAAGGGATGGAATTAATGCTATCGGTCAAAAATATCGGCAGTCGGCCAGCATACAACGTCAAGGTTACATTCAATCCATCCCTCGATATTCTCGGTGGAGATACCTGGTTCAAAGAGGCTTGGCAACCACTACTGTCCCATTCTTTTCTACCGCCACATTTCGAGGTCCGCAATCCTGTCGGGATCACTCCACACATAGTCACACTTCCACCTGACCAAAAGGTTTTTCACGTCACGGTAGCATACTCCGATTCCGAAGGGACTACCTATCCAGATTCGTACACAATTGACCTGAACTCTTATGTATTCCAGAAAAAGGTTCTAAGACACGATGTCGAACATTATCTAAAGTCTATATCCGAAACATTGAAAAAAATCGGTGACCAGAAAGAAAAATCACGGTAGCCGCCTGCGCCTAACAGCGGTAAGCACGACGCTCCCTTATTGATATGGCTCAGTTAAAGCTGTGTAAAAAAATATTGTGGTCGCTCAACGGTTTTGCTCACGGTTGGTAGGCGCCTTCCGCCGCGAAAGAATGAATCGTTCATAGCGGCTCCAGGCGCGTCATTTGATAGTTCGCAAAACCGCTGCGTGCTTACCGCAGACGTTAAGCGCAATGCCCCACCATCGATACTAAACATTCACTAATAGGAGGAGAGACCCATGAAGAAGTATGTCCCGATGGCAATTATCCTAGCTTTAGTTATTGCCGCCTGTACCTCATCTCAATTTGCAACGTACCGACCGTCAGGTTCGACGGAAGCGGCTTGGCAGATTGACGTTCTTCATAAGAGTGGAGTAACTCAGAATTTCAAAGTGGTTATCAACGACTCTACGGTAATTGATGATGATGCTAACTTCTTTTCCGGCAATGCTGAAGCGAAAGGCACATATCGAGGCAAAGAGGTCAAGCTCATGGTGACCTATTCGCATGGTTTCCTTGGCATAGGAGAGAAATTCATTGCAATGGTTTTCATTAGCAATGAGCTTGCTGGCAAATTTGACTTCTAACTTCTCACTGTTCATTCTTCAACTCACAAAAGGAGACATCATTATGCAACGCATATACAACATCAGTCGCTATCTTTGCCTTATTGCTATCATCGTTTTCACGGCAAACGGCTGCGCCACCATCTTCAAGGGTTCAACAGATACAGTCAATTTCAGTTCTGACCCATCTGGCGCAAAGGTATACGTCAATGGCTCCCTGATGGGTACTGTTCCTCTGCAACTTGAACTGAAATCGAATCAGACGTACACCATTGAGTTCCGCAAGGAAGGGTACGAAAATAAGACCGTCATTCTCAACAATTCGGTTGGAGCGGGGTACATCGTTCTTGATATCCTCTTCGGTCTTGTTCCAATCATAGTTGATGCAGCCACAGGAAATTGGAATAGCCTTGACCAAGACCATGTGAATGCGGCACTTGAAGCTCAACAACCGAAGTAGTCATGTGAATGTGGGGCACTGCGCTTAACAGCAGGCACAATCGGCGCTCACTCATTTGTAAAGGCTAAGGTAATGCAATTGGAGCGAACAGAAATAGTGTTCGCTCCACGCCGCAAACAATTGATAGAAAAGCGTGGAGTGCGGCGCGGCGTTGTGCCTGCACACGTTATCTGCAATTGCCCTTAACCAACATCATATAAGGAGATTTCACCATGAGACACGTTGCAATCGTTTTCTTACTCGGCCTCATACTTCTGGCGGCCCCCACCTCGGTTCTATTCTCCCAATGGATGCAGACCTATGGTCCAAATAACGGCGGATATGTCATGTCTTTTGCCGTCAGCGGCACGCATCTCTTTGCCGGGACTGATGGCGGCGGCCTCTTTCTTTCGACCAACAACGGCACAAGCTGGACAGCAGTCAATACCGGCTTGACGTACCCTTACGTCTGGTCTCTTGCCGTGAGCGGCACGAATCTCTTTGCCGGGACTTATGGCGGCGGCATCTTTCTCTCGACCGATAGCGGCACAAGCTGGAGTGCGGTCAACACCGGCTTGACGAACAATATCGTCTTGTCTCTTGCCGTATCGGGCACGAATCTCTTTGCCGGGACTAGTGGCGGCGGCGTCTTTCTTTCGACCAATAGCAGCACAAGCTGGACAGAGGTCAACACCGGCTTGACGAACAATATCGTCTATTCTCTTGCCGTATCGGGCACGAATCTCTTTGCC
>Ga0187893_10012219_pt1 | contig 12238 bp, 5 predicted proteins | sample MA1701074metaG_FD_139574 | JGI IMG/M metagenome (GOLD analysis project Ga0187893, IMG submission 139574) | White microbial mat communities from a basaltic lava cave in the Kipuka Kanohina Cave System on the Island of Hawaii, USA - MA170107-4 metaG ... | reverse complement strand
TAGCCGACGTCGCGGTCCTTGCCCATCACGTTGGTCCACGTGTGGTGGATGACGTTGTGCGAATGTTTCCACTGATCGGACGGGCAGACGCTGTCCCACTCCCAGGTGGCGGACTGAATGTCCGGATCGCTCATCCAGTCCCACTGGGCGTGCAGGACGTTGTGGCCGATCTCCATGTTCTCCAGGATCTTGGCGAGACCGAGCATGAGCGTTCCCAGCCCGACGATCGGAAGGAACCAGGACCAGCCGGCGAGGGCGTGCTCCCAGCGCGGCAGGAACGCCAGGCTGGCGAAGATCACGATCCGCCCGCTCAGCGCCAGCGCGCGCTGGATGCGGATCAGGCGCAGCAGGTAGCGCCGGTCGCGCGCGCCGCGGCTGTCCATCACCTCGTCGCGAATCGCATCGAGCTCGCGGCCGAGCTCCTGGATTGCCGCGTCATCCAAATGGGTGGGGAACGACATGGTATTCTCTCCTCTCGATCAGATATCGAGCTCGACGTTGCCGGCCGCGGCGTTGACACAGAGTTGGATCGTCGCGCCCGATTGGTCGACGACGGCGCCGGTGCGCAGATCGCGCACGCAACCGGCGAGCAGGCGCGTATCGCAACTGTGACAGATGCCCATCCGGCATCCATGCGGGGGGTTCAGCCCGGCGTCTTCCGCGACCCGCAGGAGATTCATGCGGCCGTCGCTCTCGACGGCGACGCCGGACTTCGCCAGCCACACGCGCCCGCCTGCGACCTCACGCGGCAGCTCGACCCAGGGCGCGTGAAACCGCTCGATATGCAGCCGGCGGGCGAGTCCCGCCTGCTGCCAATGCGCCTCCAGCGCGGCCAGCAGGCCCTGCGGGCCACAAGCATAGGTATCGCGCGCGCGCCAATCGGGACAGACCTCTTGCAACTGCTGGGCGGTGAAATGGCGCCGTGCCGACGGCTCCTCGCCGGCCGATCGCGTGTAAACCCGCGCCAGGCGGTAGCGCGGGTGCTCCGCGGCCAGGCGTTCGAGCTCGTTGCCGAAGATCACGTCATAGGGATGCGGGGCGTAATGCAGGTGCACGATGTCCGGCAGCTTCCCGCGCAGCGCCTGACTGCGGATCATGCTCATGATCGGCGTGATGCCGCTGCCGGCGGAGATGAACAGCGGGCGCACGGGGACGGCGTCGGGCAGCGTGAACTCGCCCTGCGGCAGACCCAGCGGCAGGTACGCGCCGGGAACTACGGTGCGCACCAGATGCGGCGACACGCGGCCGCCGCTCATCGCCTTCACGGTGATGGTGAGGCAGCCATCGTCGCGCTCCGGCGCGGACGAGATGGAGTAGGTGCGGGTGTGGTGCATTCCGCCGATTGGGATCCCGACCCGGACGTGTTGCCCGGCGCGATGCGCACGCCAATTCGGGCCGGGACGAAGGGTGAGCGTGCGCGCGTCGGCGGTCTCGTCCCACACGTCGACGACGCGGGCCTGCAGCTTGTGCGTCGTCCACAGCGGATTGACCAGCTCCAGATAGTGCGACGTGCGCAGGGGCGAGGCGAACCAGTCGGTCAGGGCCGTGAGCTTCTCGACCATGCGTCGGGGGGCGGTGGCGGTCATCCGGGGTCCTTTCCCTACGGCAACGTTGCCGTAGCTTACGGTTGCGTAAGTTACGTGACCGTAGTATCGGTGTCAAGATGGCAGGTGAAGGCGGGGGGCGGCTGACGGCCGCCGCGCGGCGCGCCCAGCTCATCGAGGTCGGACGCTCGGTATTCGCCAAGCGCGGCTACGAGGCGACGTCGGTGGAGGAGATCGCGGGCCGCGCCAAGGTCTCAAAACCGATCGTGTACGAGCACTTCGGCGGCAAGGAGGGGCTGTATGCCGTGATCGTCGATCGCGAGGTGGAGCACATCGTCAGCCGCATCGTGGAGGCGATGTCGACGGGCTCGCCGCGCGAGCGTCTGGAACAGGCGGCGCTTGCTTTCCTGAGCTACGTGGAGGAGCGCCCGGACGGCTTCGCGGTGCTGCTCCGCGACCTGCCCGAATCGAAGCGCAGCGGCGAGATGCCGGCCCTGATGTACGACCTGGCGGCCCGTGTCGGCGACATCTTCGCCGCGCAGTTCCGCACCGCCGGCTACGATGCCAAGGCGGCGCCGATCTACGCCCACGCGCTCGTAGGCATGGTCGCGTTCGTCGGCCAGTGGTGGACGGAGAGTCGCAAGCGCCCGTCCGCCGAGACGGTCGCCAGCCACCTGGCGGCGCTCGCCTGGATGGGACTACGCCACCTGCCCAAGCGGCCGGCGTTGTTGCGCGGCACACGCCGCGCGTAGTGCCGCCGCGAGTGGGCCCCCTACGAGGCGCCTGCTCACAACGGGCAACAGATGACGGACGGCGTCGCCGCTCTACGCGCGGTCACGGCCGCGTGCCGAGCGAGGTGGCCTGGATCGATCCGCTGCAGAGCGCGTTGCCACCGGCGTCGAACGCGGTGAAATTCAGGGTGAAGGTGCCCATGCCCTCGTAGAAGAGGGTGACGCTCCACACGCCCTTGCCCTGGTCCGCGAGCTCGAACCGCCCGGCGGGGTTGATGCTGGACACACGGGTGATCAGGTCCGCCACGCCCGGGGCGATGGTCACGGTGATCGTGGCCGCATCCCCGATGTACCCGCGCGGGGGATCGACCCGGACCCCGCCCCCGCACTGATCGAGGACGCCGATCACCGACACGGTGATCGTTTGCGGACCGCAGGTGTTGCCGGCCTTGTCGAAGGCTTCGGCGGTGATGGTGATCGCGCGGTTGCTGACGCTGAGCAGATCGGTGGCGCTCTTCACCGTGAAGTTGAAGCCCAGGTCCGCTTCCGCGGTTGCCATGGGGAGCGTCAGCATGCTGTCCACTTGCGCCGTCAGCGCGTCGCCGCTGGCGCTGTAGACGAAGCGCTCGACGCCCACGTTGTCGGTCGCCGTCGCCCGCACGGTGTTCGTACTGCCGGCGTTCACCGAGCCGCCGTTCGACGGACTGACAAAGCCGAGCGGCGGGCAGGTGGTGTCCGCCTCGACGGTGAAGGCGAGCGTCGCCGATCGTCCCTCGTTGCCCGCGCCATCGAACGCGCTGGCGACGATGAAGACGGTCCGGTCGGTGAAGCCCATCTCCTGCAACCCCACCGTGAAGTTCGCCGTGCAGTTCTCGAACTGACCCGGGCAGGTGTCCTCCTGCTCGGCGCCGCTCTGTACCGCCTCGCCGCTGGCGTGGAGGACGACGCGGAGGACGACGGCATTGTCCATGGCGGTGACCTGGATGGGGATCGTCCCCCCGGGCGGCACCGTGGACGCCGAGGTGGACGAGATGCTCACCGTCGGTGCGCTGGCGTCGCGCACCACGATCTCGACCTGCTCGGACAGCACCAGTCTCCTGTCCCCGATCCTCAGCTCTGCGGTGATCCGCGCCGACCCGCGCGCCCTCGCCATGGCGACGATGCTCTGCTCCTGTCCCGGCGCGGGAGTGGTGAAGCTCACCTGATTGAGGGCGCTGCTGGACCATTCTAGGCGGCTGCCTCTCGGCGCCTCGACGCCGGCCGGGAGCAATGTGGCCGTGCACATCGTTTCATTGGGCGACCCGGGGCGCAGCTCCAGCGTGGTGTGCACACAACTGACGGCGACCCCGGTGACCGCGCTCTCGATCGTGAGATCCTGACCCTCGACGTTGCGGAGGCCGGCGACCGACAGGTCGACTCTGTATCGCCCGGGCTGCTCGTTCGGCACCTTGGATGTGACCACAGCGGGAACGAAACCGCTCAGAGGCTCCGTGGCGACGACCGGCTGCGCCGGATCATCGAGGTAGGAGAACTCCGCCTGTGCCGGTCCCTGATTCTCACATCCGCGCACACCGCTGGCGAGCATGCGCAGGGGCTCGCCCGGTTTGCTTCCGCGCGGGTCCGTAAAGCGCGCGAACACGGGCTGCACGCGACCCGATCGGACGTCCGTGCTGACCCGCAGAGGGGCGGCTCCGCGCATGAAGAAATCGAACCTTCCGCAGAAGCCGAAGGCGTCCGGCAGAACGAAACTGGGGGTGTCGGACAGCGCTGGCCCCAGCACGAACTCGCCCACCGCCGTGCGCAGCACCAGGCTCGTTCCCGCCAATCGCTTGCCCTCGATATCGAGGCCGCCGTTCGGCTGCGCATACGACGTGTGACCCACGATGACGGTCGGCGGCCTGTAGTTATGGCTCAGGAGGATGGGCGTCTGCGACACGATGGCGGCGCCGGTCAGCGCGCCGGCCAGCAGGCTCGCGCCGACCGCCACCGCGGCGATGGCGCCCACCGCCTTCGCACCGATCCCGAGGACGCCGCGGGCGACGGCCACCGTCGTACGGGCGGCCCGCGCGATCCGCGAAACCGACGGGGGTAGCTCCTGAGCAGGACCCCCGTGGTCGGCCCCCGCCGCGGATTGGTCGAGCAGCTGGTCAATGTCGGCGAGAATGTTGCGCAACTGATCAGGGACCCCCGAGCTGTCGAACCCGGCGTCGAGCTGCGCGCGCAGCTCCGCGGTGGCCGTCGCGGTCAGCTCAACGCGCTGCTCGACGAGCTTTTCGCGAAAGACCCGGATCGCTTCGCGCACGGCGTCCGCGTCCTCGCCGTACTCGCTCGGCAGGTCCAGGGTCGCGAAGCGCTCCAGCATCGTATCGAGCAGGTCGAGGGTGCCGTCGAGCGTATCGGGGTCGCCCAGCGGAACCTGCGGGCCGACGTCGATCGAGGTGCGAAAGCCGCCGACCTCGCCGGCGGTGACCACCACGTCCGCCGGGCCCGGCGGCAGAGGCGGCACGACGACGAGGATCGACTCCGAGGCGGGTCCCCCGCCGGCGGTTCCCTCGGCCGCGACCACATCGACGATCTCGGTCGGCACGCCGCCGATGGTGACCTGCGTCAGCGTGTCCTCGGTGTCGAAGTTCACGCCGGTGATGCGAATCGTCGCGAACGGAGCGATCGCCTCGCCGGACTCGGGCATGACGCCGCTGACCGCGGGCGCGTTCGGCGGCACCGGGCACTCGCCGAAGGCGCAGCCGAGGGCGCAGCCGACGTCGTCCCGGGTCACCGTTCCGTCGCGATCGCAGTCGCTGTTGCCGCAATCGCTCGCCCCGCCGAGCGCACGCAGCGAGGCCACCACGTCGGCGGCCGTCACGAGCTGCGTGCAGTCCGCGTCACCGCGGGGAAATAGGTTCTGGGCGGCGCTGCTCGTGGCGGAGCATACGGCCGCCGACACGGCCAGGCCGAGCAGTGCGGCAGCGGTGCCGCGGCGGTTCGGTGGACGCATGGGCGCGGCCCAACAACCAACTCTTGCCAACCAGGTCAAGCGGCGACCATTGTCAGCGTGCAGGTCCTGTGAAACAAGCGCAATCTTGACGTGTTGCGGCGCCTCTGCACCGGAGGTGACGCTGTAGGGGCGCGCCTTGGCGCGCCCGTGCCGCCCGGATGGCGGCTGGCACGCGACGACAGGCGCACTGCGTGCGCCTACGGGCTGCCCAAGGGCGGCCCCTACAGATCCGGGGCGGGCACGGCCGGCCTGTGCAGGTCAGGGCCGCCCCGGGGGGCGGCCCGTTGCCCGTTGCCTCTGGGAGGCGGAACGGACAACGGGCAACGAACAACGGGCAACGGACAACGGGCAACGGACAACGGCCGGCGCAGCCGGCCCTACGCGCCGTTCCCCTCGTGCGCGCCGAGGTTCACCCAGACGCTCTTGATCTGCGTGTAGAGCTCGAGCGCGGCCTTGCCCATCTCGCGGCCGAAGCCGCTCTGCTTGTAGCCGCCGAACGGCGAGGCGGCGTCGAACATGTTGTAGCAGTTGATCCACACCGTGCCGGCCTTGAGCGTCTCGGCCAGGCGGTGTGCCTTGGCGATGTCGCGCGTCCACACCGCGGCGGCAAGGCCATAGGTGGTGTCGTTGCCCGCCGCGGCGACCTCGGCGGGATCTTTGAACGGAATGGCGCATACCACCGGCCCGAAGATCTCCTCACGGATGACCTTCATATCGGGGCGCACGTCGGTGAACACCGTCGGGGCGACGAAGTAGCCCTTCTTCATTTCCTTCGGACGGCCGCCGCCGACGGCGACCTTCGCCCCTTCCTTGGTTCCGGCGTCGAGGAAGCTGTTGACCCGCTGGAACTGCTCGCTCGACACCAGCGGGCCCATCTCGGTGCTCGGATCCATGCCGGGACCGAGCTTGATCTTCTTCGAGTAGTCGATGAGCTGCGGCATCACCTTGTCGTAGACCTTCTGCTCGATGTAGAGGCGCGAGCCGGCGCAGCAGCACTGGCCGTGGTTGAAGTAGATCGCCGAGGCGGCGCCGACGGCGGCCGCATCGAGGTCGGCGTCGGCGAACACGATGTTCGGCGACTTGCCGCCGAGCTCGAGCGAGACGCGCTTCAGGTTGCCGGCGGCGGCGCGCATGATCTCGTGGCCGACCTCGGTGGAGCCGGTGAATGCGACCTTGTCGACGTCCGGATGCGCGGCGATGGCGGCGCCGGCGGTCTCGCCGAAGCCGGTGACGATGTTCACCACGCCGGGCGGAATGCCGGCTTCCTCCAGCAGCTCGCCCAGGCGGAGCGCCGACAGCGGCGTCTGCTCGGCCGGCTTGAGGACGACGGTGTTGCCGCACGCGAGCGCCGCGCCGAGCTTCCACGCCGCCATGAGCAGCGGGAAGTTCCACGGGATGATCTGGCCGACGACGCCGATCGGCTCGCGCAGCGTATAGTTGAGCACGCGCAGGCCGGGCGTCGACACCGGGATCGTCTCGCCTTCGACCTTGGTCGCCCAGCCGGCGTAGTAGCGGAAATGGTCGACGACCAGCGGAATGTCGGCGACGCGCGCCACGCTGATCGGTTTGCCGTTGTCGAGCGTCTCGAGCTGGGCGAACTCCTCGGTGCGCGCTTCGATCAGATCGGCGAGCTTCCACAGCGCCCGGCCGCGCTCCGACGGCGTCATGCGCCGCCAGGGGCCGCCCTCGAAGGCGCGGCGCGCGGCGCGCACGGCGCGTTCGACGTCTTCCTTGTCGCCCGCCGCCACTTCGGCGAGCGGCTCTTCGGTCGACGGGTCGACCGTGGTGAACGTCTTGCCGGACGCCGCCTCGACCCACTTGCCGTCGATGAGCATCTTGCGGGTACGCGTGTTGACGAACGTCGCCACGTCACGGGCAATGCCGGGATGGCGTGTTTCCACACTTGGATGCGCCATGGAACCTCCCCTTGTGTTGATGCGTTGATGAAGGTGTCTGGACGAGTTTGTTGTACGCCCGGCTCTTCGAGCCTGTCAACTTTTGGAGTGCGGTGGCTTGCCACCGCTTTGGGGTGGGCGGGGTACGGGGTCGAACGCGTTTCACCGCCCCCCTCCCACCCGAAAGCGGCGGCAAGCCGCCGCACTCCAAATTTAGCGCTCGTCGACGCTAGGGGAGTCGATCGAAACGTTGGGCGCCGCGTCGGGCTGCAGGCGCTCGAAGACGGCGATCAGGTGCGGGCGGCGACCGGTGGACAGCGGGACGGCACTGGCCAGCGCGAGCTGCGCGGTGCCCGACTCGGTGTGGGCGACGCGGACGAATGCGCCGCTGCTGCGGTCGCGCAGGCGCACGGTGCGCAGCCGCAGGGCGGCGGGATCGTATCGCAGGGTGAGTTCGAGGGCGGAGAAGGCGGTCGCGCCGGAGACTTCGATCGGCAGGCGCAGGAAGCGACGTGACGACGCGGTCGGGCGGCCGAGCCGTACAGCCGCGGCCCGGGCGCGCAGGGCAGGTGGGCCCGCCGGCTGCCAGTTGGCGGTGCAGTCGCCGAAGACGGCGGCGGCGAAATCCTGCTGCGCGGCGGCTCCGGCGAGAGGCTCATAGGCGACGGCACCGGGCTGGCAGGTGTCGTTCTGTAGCCCGACGGGGACCACACGTTGGTTCGCGACCGGGCCCGGGTTGGGGAAGAACGCCCAATCCGAGCCGCACAGCTCGGCGACCGGCAGCCGGCTGCGCAGGCCGACGACATACTGCAGGATGCGAGTGGCGTCGACCGAGGAGAGCTCGCCGTTGCCGGTCGCGTCGCAGACGAGGGCCTGTGTCGCGTCGAACGTTCGCAAGCCGGCGATCGACTGGAGAATGTAGGCGGCGTCGAGCGCGCTGATCGCGTCGTGCATGTGGCCGAGGTACTGAGGAGTGAGCGTGAACGGTGCGCCGAGCGTGCCGGCTGTCGCGTAGGTGCCGTCGCTCGCTGAGCTGGCGCCGCCGACTGCCACGCCGGCGACCGGCCGCTCGCCGCGGTAGTAGCGCACGCGGCCGCTGACCGGCGCGGTGGGCAGCGGGGTGCGGGTCGTGGTGGCGGTCGCCGTTGCGGTCGCGCTCGCCAGCGGCAGCGTGCGGGTCGGCGTGCGCGTCGCCGTGCGGCTGGGCGTCGGCGGCGGGATGGTGCGCGTCGGTGTCGTCGTTCGGCTCGCGGTCGGCGGGGCGCTGGTGCGGGTCGGCGTCTGGCTCGGCGTGTGCGTGCGCGTTCCCGTCTGCGTGGGGATGCCGGGCTGAGTGGCCGTGGCGGTCGGACCGCTCTGCACCGAGAACCGCTGCGCCACGCGTGTGATGTTGCCCTGGTGGTCGGCGATGTCGACGCGCACGGTGGTCGCGCCGCTCGCTGCTAGCGGCGGGTTCAGGGTTATCGTGCGGATGCCGTCGCCGGTCGCGGCGGCGAGGTCGGCGAGCTGCGCGCCCGGGGCGCGGCCGTTGACGGAGAAATCTGCGGTGACCGAGAGGGTCGACCAGTCGATGCCGGTATGCGCATCGGCGGCACCGAAGCGGATCTGGGTGAGCGGGGGAGGATTCGGCCCGGGACGCGGTAGGCTGACGTTGAGGCTGGGGCGCAGGTCGTCGAGGAACCAGCCGTAGGCGGTGGCGCCGTCGTCGCCCCAGTTGATCGGCGCGCCGAGGTCGATCCAGCGCGCGAAGGTCATCTTCTCGTCTTCGCTGAGCGGCGGCACGCCGCTGCCCGGCGGCGGCATCATCATACCGGTGAAGTCGAGGTCGGCTTCGTTGACGTCGGTCCCGGGCGGCAACGTGTTCTCGTCGCCAGGGACCGTCTCGGTCGGATGGTCGGCGTTGGCCCAGCCGTCGAGCCGGGCCCCGTAGATCTTCCACATCAAGAGGCTGCGCCGGCTCTGGAAGCTGCGCATGTAGCGGCTGGCGTTGCTCTGCCGCCAGCCGTACGGCTGCACCAGTGACGGATAGCCCCATTGTCCGCCCGAGTCGTCGGCCAGGCGCGCGTAGTCGCCGGGGACGAAACCGACGCTGTCGTAGTCGTCGAGCACCAGCTCGCCGGGCGGGGCGGGCGCGTTCTGGGTGTGGCAGGGCACGCAGCTGCGCTGCAGGAGCGGGCGGATGTCCCGATAGAACTCGACGTGCACGAGCGGCGCGTTGACCGTGCGCAGCGCCGGCTGGCCCTGCGCGTTCTTGGTGAGCAGTGGGGTCGTGGTGCCGAGGTCGGCGACCGGGTACTCCGGGCGCGCCGCGTACGTGCCGGCGAACGGCAGCGGCTGCTGGCTGTGGGCGTGACAGCCGCCGCAGTCGTTGCGCACCTCACCCGGGCGCACCTGGTGCCAGGTCTGCGCCATGTTCAGCACCATGGCGTTGCGGTCGAGGGTCTGGAACGTGAACGGCGTGTCGGCCGGAATCTTCACCAGGAAGCTGGTGTCGGGGTTGCCCTCGGGATCGAGGATCGGTTGACCACCGGCGGACTTGCGCAGCGGGATCTCGCCGAGGATGCGCAGCTTCTCGGCGGCGTGGCTCGAGAACAATGAGCCGCCGCTGGGACCGCCGTTGGGCCCATAGCTGCGGTGCGTGTTCGGCTCCATGCCGAGAATGCGGATCGCCCAGATGTCGGCGTTGCCGTATTTGCCGGCGTCGCTGCCCTGGGTGAACCAGTTGCTGCTCTGGTCGTTCTCGTAGGTGTTGAACACGTCGAGGCCGTCGAAGGTGTCCGACCACGGCGTGACCCAGCCGGGGAAGCTCTCGCGCTTGTACACGCTGCTGGTGCCGACCAGCCCGTAGGGCGTACCGGCGGGCAGCGCCGGATGGAGCGAGCCGTCGTTCGGCAGCCAGGGCAGCGCCGTCGGTTGGGTCACGCCATGGACGGCCTGATACGACACGACGGCGCGTGGCCACGCTTCGTTGTACGCGGGATCGTTCTTGATCAGGACGAGCTGGTTCGGGTTGGTGACGATGCCGCCGCCGGTGATGACGTAGAGGCCGCCGTCGTACTCGGGCAGCGTGGTCGGGCGGTTGAGGTCGTTGCACGGGCCCGGCGACCACACCACCAGCAGGTCGTTGTTGGGTGCGCCGCTGGGATGGGTGAACTTGCCGACCCGAATCCCGCCGGCGCCGACTGGCGCCGCTTCGTCGTTGCCGTGCGTGAATGGGGTGATCGAGTGCAGGCCCCACGGCGTGAACGGCATGCGGAACGGATACATGAAGCCGCCGCCGACGGTCTGCGCGATGGCCGGGTTCTCGTCGACGAAGGCGGGGTAGAACGACGGCGTCCCGGCCGGCGGCTGCACCGGCAGCTTGTAGAGCGCGCCGAAGCCGTTGTTGTTGAGGTTGTAGTAGTCGACCACCACCAGGTCGGTGTTGGAGAGCTGGGTCATGAAGTGGAAGGCCTGGCCAGAGCGAAACGCGCTCACCACCGGCTCCCAGTGGCGTCCGTCGGGCCAGATCGACCAGATGCCCCACATGCGCCCGTCGCGCAGGCCCTGGGATTCGAGCGTGCTGAACAACAGGCGGCCGTCGCGCAGCGGCGTCGGGTGCAGCGCGCTGCCGATGTTCATCGGGGCGATCTGGGTGACGTTCGCGCCGTCCTCGTCCATGACGTAGAGCTGCAGGGTCGGGTTGGTGAGGCCGCGCGGCGGGACGAAACCGTTGCGGTTGCTGGTGAACGCGATCTTGCCGCCAGCCACCGGCGCCGGACCGAGGTTCAGGATGCCGTAGCCGAGACGGTCGTGCTGCCCGGGCGGGTTGACCGGGTTGCTCTCGTCGAAATTCCCGGCGCCGGTGTTGGGGGTGAACTCCTGGAAGGTGAGTTGCTCGATGTTGCGGGTCGGCAGGTGGATGCGAAAGATGTCGGCGCCGAGATAGGGAAGGCCGCGCTGAAAGTTATAGCCCTGATCGCGGACGTCGTAGAAGAAGCTGTAGTACACCCACTGGCCGTCGAAGGAGACGAACGGATCGGTCACCGCGCCGACGCCGCCGTCGACCAAGACCTCCTCGCTGCCGTTGGGGTGCAGCAGCATGAGGTCGGCGCCGGGGTCCAGGCTGGCCGGATGGGCGACCTCCGGCCAGGTCGTGTTGACGTTGTCGCCGAAGCGCGGCTGGCGCACGTAGACGATGTCGTACGGCACCGCCGCGGCTGGGCCCGCCAGCGCGACGGCGAGCGCCACGCTCAAGGCACTCCACACATCACGCCGCCTGCGCATCACACCCGGAATGGTCAGCAACGCCGGTGCCAGCTGCGTGGACCGGGCGCCGACTCAGCCGACCCGGACGCTCCGGCGAACCGGCGCCGCTCGCTGTGCCGCAACGCGGCTCGTGAACTTCACCACAAAGACACAAAGCCACAAAGGGTCCCCCTCTCGAGGATGCTCCCCTTTGTGTCTTTGTGACTTTGTGGTGAAAAAAGTCGCGCTCAGCTGGCGCTACCCAGCACCGCCTTCACCTCGAGGAACTCCTCGAAGCCGTACGCGCCCCACTCGCGGCCGTTGCCGGATTGCTTGTAGCCGCCGAACGGCGCGGCGAAGTCCGGCGGGGCGCCGTTCAGGTGAACGTTGCCGGTGCGCAGGCGCGACGCCACGCGCAGCGCCCGTTCAGGAGAGCCCGAGACGTAGCTCGACAGCCCATACACGGTATCGTTGGCGATTTTGATCGCGTCGTCCTCGTTGGCGTATGGCAGAATGCACAGCACCGGGCCGAAGATCTCCTCGCGCGCGACGGTCATGTCGTTGCGCACGTTGGCGAACACGGTCGGGCGGACATAGTAGCCGCGCTTCAACCCGTCCGGGCGGCCCGGTCCGCCGGTCACCAGATCGGCGCCTTCCTCGATCCCGGTCTTGATCAGCCGCTGGATCTTGTCGAACTGCGCCTCGCTCACCACCGGTCCGATGGTGGTGCCTTCGGTGCCGGGATCGCCGACCGTGACCGATTCGGCCGCGGCCTTGGCGATCGCCACCGCTTCGGCGTGGCGCTCACGCGGCACCAGCATGCGGGTCGGGGCGTTGCACGACTGG
>Ga0187893_10012218_pt1 | contig 12241 bp, 14 predicted proteins | sample MA1701074metaG_FD_139574 | JGI IMG/M metagenome (GOLD analysis project Ga0187893, IMG submission 139574) | White microbial mat communities from a basaltic lava cave in the Kipuka Kanohina Cave System on the Island of Hawaii, USA - MA170107-4 metaG ... | reverse complement strand
TTACTCAATCCACCGGAAGGCATGAGGTTCTTGATTTGCGACTGAGCCTGTTTGAGGGCGTCCTCAAGCGGGTCGCTCTTTCTGCTCCAAGGATCTTTGGGGTCCCAGACCATTTGGGCGTGTCCGTCCTAGAATTGTCAGAGGGTTAGTTAATCTCACCTTAACAGAGGTCGCATTGGTAGACAAGCCGGTTATCGGCCTTTTCTACAGAAACTTTGAAAGGATCGGATAGGCGAGACAAGCAAGGAGTGCCGCCGCGGGGAGTGTCACGAACCACGCGAGGACCATGTCCCGCACCGTTGCCCAGCGGACTGCATTCAACCCCTTAAACAGGCCGACGCCGATGATGGCAGAACTACTAAGGTGGGTCGTTGAGACGGGCAGACCCAAAATTCCTGAGGCGAGGACAAGCGAGGAAGTAGTCAGATTTGCAGATAATCCCTCCGCATGATCCATTTTTGTCACTTTCTCGGCGAGCACCTCTGTCACGCGCAGCCCTCCGACGTAACTGCCCAATCCCATCGCAAGGGCGACTCCTCCGAAAGCAACAAGCTGAGACGAGACGCTGGGCCACACTGCGGGTGTGGCGCCGAGCAGGAGCATAGCCACGACCTTCGGCGCGTCGTTTGTCCCACGGGCAAATGACGCCAGGCCGCTGGAGATCCAGTGAATTGTGTCGAGTCCAACGACCAGCCCCTGTAGGCCGGCACGGTTGCATTGCGATGGCACCGCCATGACCGGCTTACCGAAGCCTGTGGTCTGGAACAGCGTTCTGGTGCCGCCGCGTCCATCAATAGCCACCAACGCGCGGGACGCCGGCATCACACACAGACAGGCTCCTTCCCACCGCGCCGCAAGTTGACGCACGACAGGGTGAAAGATAAGGGAGACAGTGAGGGCGAGGAACGGACTGAGCAACAACGGCAGGGCAATCTTCCTTACGATCGTAGACCAGATCAAGGCCTCTCCCGAAAAAACCATCAACCCGGTGCCTACAATGGCTCCGGTAAGTGCATGAGTTGTCGAGACCGGAAGGCTGGTGCGTGAGGCGAACAGGACCCACACCATCGCTCCGGTCAAGACGGCCAAGGCGGCGACGGGCTGGATGATCGTACCCGGTTGGATAAGGCCCTGGCTGAACGTCGTGACCATCGCACTCGCGATGAAGGCGGAAGCTCCTGCCCCGGCGATGGTCCAGATAGTTCCCCAGAGGATCGCCGCTCGGTAGTTTGTGACCCCGCTTCCCACCAGCGTGGCGATCGCTTTCGATACGTCATTGGTGCCGTTGGCGTAGGCCAAGGTGAGGACCAGGAGAAGGGCAAGGAAGGAAAGTTCCATAACGCCTGTCTAAGTTTGAGACGGGCACCTTGTCCTAGACAACGGTTCCACTACAGGATGAACCGGGCCCGGCGGTGCAGCCGTAGCAATGGTTGCGAGTCACGATCTGACGCTGATGGAGCTGGGCCGCGTCGAAATTTCGAATGTGCGATGGGGTCCCATGGTCGAGTGGTAGATCGAGCATTTGGTTGAAGTCGCAATCGTAGAGGGTCCCATCCCAACCCACCGAGAGGGTATAGCGGCACATGACACCGGTCGCCGCCGTGGGGTTAAAGGCGTTGGCCAGGCGCTCCATATAGCCCTCATAGTTGCCGCTCTCGACGAGAAACTCCAGGAACCTGCTGATCGGCATATTGGTGATCGTATAGAGATGGTTGAATTCGATGCCATGGCGGCTTCGTAGTTCTTTCCTGAACTGCGCTTCGATCGCAGCTTGTTTTGGAGGGAGAAAAGCCCCCACCGGATTGTAGACGAGGTTCAAAGCGAGGCCGCTGTTAGGCTGACCATACCCGAGTTGGTTCAATAGGCGAAGCGCCTCGATCGACTTCTCAAAAATCCCGTCGCCTCGCTGCGCGTCGGTCTGACTGGCGCAGTACGAGGGAAGCGAGGCGATGATCTCGACGCGATGGGACGCCAGAAACTCGGCCAAGTCTGCCTGAGAGGGGATCAGTAGCACGGAAAGATTGCATCGGTCCATCACATGGCGGTCCAGCGCACGAGCCTGTTCGACCAGCCAGCGGAAGTTGGGGTTGAGTTCAGGCGCTCCCCCCGTAATATCGACCGTGGGAATGTCGGTCTTGGCGAGCGCCTGAATGCACAGCTCCGCTGTTTCCCGTGACATGCTCTCGGTGCGATCAGGGCCCGCATCCACATGGCAGTGGCGGCAGGTTTGATTGCAAAGTTTGCCGACGTTGATTTGAAAGACGGTAATCCCGGTTGCGTGCAGCGGGAACAACCCGGCCTGACTGAGTTGCGTCTCAAAGGGACGCCAAGCAGTTGAATCAGCGAGGAGCTTGAGCTGCTCAGATGGGGAAGTAGAGAAGGTGTGTCGTCCCAGCAGGGTCAACGGCATATCTGTACCAGTCTGAAACTGAGAAAACCGCTCAGGAACTGACGATCCTCTCATCCCCCCGGAGGTGGTGGGAAATGTGCAGTTGCAAACAGCGCAGCTGCTGCACGAGGTCGGTGACGCATTTTTCTTCAACGAGCAAGGATTCCAAGAGGCGCAAACGGGTTTCGTCGGCTAGGGCTTTCAAGACCTTGGCGCACTGGCGCGAGCTTAGGATATCGCCGGATGAGGTCGGTTTGATCAACAACAGCCTCCATCAGGTGAACAGGTCACAGGGTCATCCTTCACGTCCTGACCGGCTCGATTCAGAACGGCGAAGTGGGGTGCATACCCCACGGTTTTGAGGACGGCAAGGGTTTTGGAACAAACTTCCAAGGGCTCCCCTCGGCGGTAGACATGGTGGTCGTCATCAGCAGCCTCGATGAAGGGACCGGCCAGCAGGGCATAGTGGCCTTGCCAGATACAGGGTGTCTCTGCAGGAAATACGGCGGTCCAGCGCGGGTCGCTCTGATCGAGCCACACCGGATGAGCCGTCAACACAAAATGGCTGGCCAGCGGAGCGTGGCTCAACAAGACCGCGTCGTCCGGAGTAATCGGTTGAGGGATGCCGCGTTGATAAGCCGTGCCACGTTCATCGACAACTCGGTTAAAAGGCCCGCGAAGCGTGGCGTAGCGGACCGACGATGGAGTTGTGGCAGGAGGGACTTTGTAACCGGTCAACGTGATTGAAACGAAGTGGATCCCATCGATCACCTGCCAGGGCGAAAAATTGGTCAGATGAATGCCGAGGAATCCTGATTCCACCATTCCCGCGATGTACGCCGTCAAGGTGAGCGCACCGGACAGGCAGTTCCCCCACTTCTCGGCGTCGTGCACCAGGTACTGAGGAATGGTCTGGTCTGAGACGATATCGGAAATGGTAAATCGCCCGCCCGGTTTCGTAACTCGGAACATCTCCCGAAAGACCTTGCGCTTGTCCGGCGCGAGGTTGATGACGCAATTCGAGATGATCAGATCGATCGTGGCATCCTCGACGGGGATTGCATCGGCCAGACCTTTGCGAAACTCTACGTTGGAAGCGGGGTAGCCGAGGTTGGTCGCCACGACAACGGCATTCTTCCGCGCGATCTCCAACATCGTATCGGTCATGTCAATGCCGATCACGCGACCGGTGGATCCGACGAGCCGAGAGGCTTCAAAACAATCGATCCCTCCACCCGAACCGATGTCGAGGACCGTTTCTCCCGTGCGCACCGTCTTCAACCCGGCCGGAGTGCCGCAACCATAGGAGATCTTGAGCACTTCCCCGGGGATAAACGTCTTAAGATGCTCCTTGTCGTAACTCGTCGGGCAACAGATCTGTTCGCCTGTGGAAGCGGCTCGGGCGTAGCGTTCGCTGACCTTTTGGGTGATTTCGTCTATTGGCATGGCCTCCTCAGGGTCCAAGAAAAACATGCAGGGTCTTCCATGTATCAATTCTGCCACGGTCCGTCAACTCCGAAGTAGGTGTGCGTCATATCGAGATGACGTGCCAGTAATGAGTCGAGAGACAGGATGGTTTCTTACAAGCAAAGTTCAATCGATGGAGACCATTTCATAAGGCATTCCAGGAGCTTGCGTCTGCTTTCGACATCACAGGTGACCTGAGCACTTCGCGCCTTGGCTTAGGACCTCCACCATGCCCGCCACAGCCAACCATAGATCGCCAGATTCACGACCAAGACCAGTGTACCGAGGACGACTTGATCGTTGTGGGTTAAGGCGCTTGGATACAAGATGGGAAAGAGATACTGGAAAACGAAGTCTCCTGCGTAAGCGTTCTCACCGGCTTGCGTCCGTAGCCAGTTTTCCAGCGGCGTCAACGGACAGATCCATCCGCTGAATTCCACGAATGCACCCCAGACGGCAGCCGGCAGATGCAGCCATGCGGCTCTCCGCCACTTCAGTGCCAGTAAGCCACCGAACAATACGTAGAGCACAAACATCAGATGAAGTATCAATACAAGGTCGGCGAGGAATGAGTAGGGCATGTGAGATGGTGATCTGTAGGCGTTCGGAGCGTCTACCTAGAAGAGCCTGGGAGCGGATGATGATTCATCCGGTTTCGGATACCAAAGCTGCTGGTCGATTATGCGAGCGAATGACGTCAATTGATGCGGTTTGGCATCAGCTCCAGACATAATGTGATGAACCTCCCGCTGATTGACGAGCAACGCGTCGGCAATCAGGGAGCGATGGCACCGCCAGGGTACCGCTTCGGCGCACATGATTGTAGTCCATAGCTGCTGGCTGTCAGCCATCAGCTTTTCTAGGGCTTCCCGGAATTCTGCGGTTTGCATGTAGTCGGCATAGCCGCGAAAACTCGCGTTTCTCCATCCTTGATTCAACGAGTCCTTCCGGGGTTTTCGGAGGCCGCCCAGTTCAGCCGAATGCTGATAGCTGATGCCTGCCTTGGCAAGGGATTTGGCCAGCGCGTCCGTATTAAACTGCGGATTGTGCCGGGAGCGCGGGACTGTGCGCAAATCGACGAGTTGCCGAATGGCATGGACTTTCAGCAACGCGAGAAACTCTTCGATCGGTCTGGTCGAATGGCCGAAGGTCCAGAGCTGATTAGGCATGAAGGAGATTATGCCACAGGGAGGCATCTAGGAGAGAGGCACACCACTGCGCGTTCATTGAACCGCCATGTTCGGCTCCGTTCGAGGGAGTGATCGGGAAGAGAGCGCTGCCCTGTGGAACATTTCAGAGAGCGGCTCTCTGTCAGGAATGGCTGTGTCGTGGCCGGGGGCGGGACGTAAGCGCGATCGCATCGCATGAGGTCCGAAACGAGCAGAGTGGGTTGAAGTTGTTATAGGTACCCACAAATTGGTATAGGGTTAGGTTGTAAGGCTGGAGAACAAGAGCACTCCCTCATCTCTCCTTTTCTTCAAGGTGGTTGGGTACTGAGTCATGGATTCGCCTCTGACAGAGACGGTCTTTGGCTGGTCGCCACTTGTTGTGGCGATCGGCATTTTCGTCCTTTCCTACGCGGTCGTCGTCACGGATCTGCTCAATCGAGCCATCGCGACGCTTCTGGGGGCGGCGCTGGTCATAGGGCTCGGCGTGCTTACTCAGGCGGAAGCGATTCGTGGCGTGGATTTCAACACCATCGGGCTCCTGACCGGCATGATGGTGTTGGTGGGTGTCACGAAAGACAGTGGGGTGTTTCAATTCCTGGCGATCAAAGCGGTGAAATTGGCGAGGGGTAATCCCTGGGGCATCCTGGTCTTGCTCTCACTCGTCACGGCGGTCTTGTCGGCTTTCCTCGACAATGTCACAACTGTCCTCCTTGTAGCCCCCGTCACCCTGCTGATCGCCGACGAGTTGCAGATGAGCCCGTACCCGCTGCTGTTTGCCGAGATCAATGCGTCGAATTCAGGGGGTACGGCCACGCTGATTGGAGATCCCCCGAACATCATGATCGGGTCGGCCACGCATTTGACGTTCAATGATTTCATCCTCCACCTCGGCCCACTGAGCCTGGCCGTGTTCACTGCAACCCTGGTCCCGCTCTGGGTCATCTACGGCCGGCATTTGAGTGTCACGCCGCAGGCGAGGGAGCGGGTGATGCTTTTCGATGAGTATGAGGCGATCCGGGATGTCAGGCTCCTGAAGCAATCGCTGCCGGTGTTCGGCCTCGTCATCGTGGGATTCGTGTTCGCTCACCCATTACAACTCGAGCCGGCAACGATCGCCATGGGAGGAGCCTCTCTGCTCCTCTTGTTCGTCACGGCTGGGTCTAATCCGGAGGCGGCGAGTCACAAACTCCATGAGTTTTTCATGCGAGTCGAATGGGTGACCATCTTCTTCTTCATAGGATTGTTCATTATTGTTGCTGGCGTCGAGCATGTGGGTCTGCTAAAAATGACGGCCGAGTGGATCTTGAGCCTCACCGGCGGAGATTTCGGGGTGACCACCATGGTGGTGCTATGGATCGCGGCCGTTCTTTCAGCGATCGTAGACAACATTCCGTTCGTGGCGACGATGATCCCGATGATCAAAGACATGCTGCCGGTGTTCGAAGCCGCCGGCGTTCCGCCCCATAAACTTGATGGGCTCTGGTGGGCCCTGGCGGCGGGTGCCTGTCTGGGGGGCAACGGCTCACTCATCGGTGCCTCAGCAAACCTGATAGTGGCCGGCATCGCGGAGCGAGGCGGTGTCCCCTTCCGTTTCCTGCCATTCTTCAAGATCGCCTTTCCAATCATGCTGTTCCAAGTTGCCATCAGCGCCGTCTACGTATGGTGGAGATACCTATGAAGGCGCGTGACATCATGACGCGAGACGTGGTGACGCTTTCACCGGACTGTCCGATCGGTGACGCGGTCCACAAATTCGCCGAGATGAAGCTACAGGCATTTCCCGTGGTGGACGCGAACGGGAACCTAATCGGCACGGTAAATATCTGGCGGCTGCTCCGCCACGTGGTGCCGCCCTATATCGTGTCGGGCGACCTGCCTGATGTGCGGTTCGCGCCGGATCTCAGCCTGCTTCACGAGCGGCTGGCTTCTATGCGGGATCAGCCGGTGAGTGCCGTCATGAATCGGAAGCCGCCGACCGTGCGGCCTGACCATTCAGTCTTGGAGTGCGCCGCGCTCATGCTGAACGCGCCAAAGACGATTCATCTCCTGCCCGTTGTGGATGAGTCAGGGCGTTTTTTAGGGGTCGTCGCTCCCTTTGACCTGATCAAAGAGATCGCCTGACCCTGCAGCTCTTCCAGGATCTCCACTTCAAGAACCTCCAAAGGAATAGCTATGGCGGGCTGCTCGCCGCGGTGCATATACTGCCCCCTGGCGTTAGCCACGGCCTGAACCCGATCTCGCGTATCACCTTCTGGGCCGCTTTTACCACAGAGAACATTCCCGCCCGATTTTTCTCCTATCCGCCCCCTGACTTTCTCGGGCCCAGTCCCTGTAGGGGTGGGAGTACAGAAGCGTCAAACATCTCACGCAGCAAAATGAGCAGAATTCCACGAGAAAAGAGAGACACACACCATGGCTGGAATTTTGCAGGATCAGACAGTCGTGTAGATGCGCCAGCGAGGAGAGACGCATGAGATGGCTTAACCCGACTCAGGGGTATAGGAAGGCGCTTGTCCTGATAGTCCTATGGCCCTTCCTGTTGTGGATTCTGTCGGCAGTCTCGAGTTGCGCGTCAAAGTCCTCGCCTTCGAGTGATCCTGTCTCCAAGGGAAGAGAGATCTTTTTTAACGAGACGTTCAAGGGGAACGGAAGAACCTGCGGGACCTGCCACCGGGCGGAGGCGAACTTCTCGATCGACCCCTCCTTTATCGCGACCCTGCCAGCCAATGATCCTCTCTTTGTCGCCGAATTCAACCCCGACCTCAAGAAGAATTTTGAGAATCCGACCTTGATGCGGCAATTCGGCCTCATCCTGGAGAATCTGGACGGGTTCGACGACTTGGAAAACAAGTTTGTTATGCGTGGCGTGCCTCACGTGCTCGCGCTGCGGACCTCTGTCAACAGTAGCCAAGGACCGCGCACAGGCTGGTCGGGGGACGGCGCACCTGGTGACAGCTCGCTTCGCTCATTTGCGACCGGGGCTGTCATCCAGCATTTCACCAAAACCTTAAATCGCGTCGCCGGCGTTGATTTTCGGCTCCCGACCGAAGAAGAATTGAATGCCTTGGAGGCCTTTCAGCTCTCGTTAGGACGCCAGCAGGACCTGATGTTGCCGCTGCCGCTCAAAGGCCTCGTTCCAAGACGCGGCCAGGAGATCTTCCTGGATAACGGGCTGGGCAAGTGCAATCTCTGCCATGCCAACGCCGGGGCGACGGCAAACTTTGGCGGTGGCAACATCGGTAACACGAACTTCAATACCGGCGTGGAGAACCTGCCGGACCAGCCGGCTGATCTCACAAGCGAACGGAATCCGCCTGACGACGGGTTCGGCAAGCCGGGCGACGGCGCCTTCAACACTCCTCCGTTGGTTGAAGCGGCAGACACAGGTCCATTCTTCCACAACAATTCGATCGAGACCATCGAAGGGACGGTGGCTTTCTACAACGGCGATGCCTTCAACAACTCACCTTCCGGGCAGCTTCTGGCTCAGAACGATCCACGGAAGGTCGGCATCCGGCTCGATGCGACCCAGGTGGTGGCGGTGGCCGCGTTTCTCCGGGTCCTCAATGGCCTCGAGAACATTCGGCAGAGTGTCGAGCTCTTGGAATCCAGTGCCAAAAAGGGCTTTGCTGAAAGAGCTGAGGATCGAGAACTGCTCAAGCAAGCCGTGAGTGAAATACAAGACGGCATCAAGGTTCTAGATGGAGGAGGACTTCATCCTGAGGCGGTGGCCCGTTTACAGAAGGCGAAGGAGCTCGCGGAGAAGGCTCACAGCAGTTTCTTCAGGCGGCACGGCCTTACCAAGGAGGCCATTGACGAGTTACGGAAAGCTCGCGCACAACTAATTGAGGCATCCTGAGGGAGTTCGCGCGACGGCTAATCTGGAAATGGCAATCGAAGGGAGGTGCAATGCTGAACCGCTATCTGAGACCAGCAATCGTCGTCGTAGCGCTGGGAGGTACTCTGGACGTTTCTGGGCAGCAAGCCACCGAAATGTTCATCCCCATCGGACAGTCTCCCGGACTGTCCGATAAGGAGACTGTGATCGGAACAATTGAATCAGTGGATCCGGGGACGCGGATGATGACCGTCTCGACTCCGTCGGGAGTAGAGACAGTCGCGATCACGGACCGGACGATGATTTGGTTGGACCGAAGCGAGCAGAAGCAACCGAATCAGAATGGCATAATCGGTAACCTGCAGAAGGGGCGCAAGAGTGAGACCAAGATACGTAAGGGAGAACCGAAAGCGGTCGCCGAATGGATTAAAGTCCAGGTCAGCCCATGAGTTCATCATCTGCTGGCTTACATGCTTGAGAGTGCCCGCGCGGCCCAAGTAACGAGTTGCTCGCCATCCTCAATGATCCCGACTGGCACCTCATAATAATTCTTCAGGGTCTGTTTCGCGTTTGGCCGGAACGGCTTCATGCCTTGCCGCTTGTAGACGGCAACGGTCGCAGGCGTCGTTTTGAAGTACAACCGGCTCCTGTGGATGATGCCGAAGAAAATTCCCTTGTGATAGAGCCCGTGGCCACCGAACATGGCGAGACAGGTTACGCCGCGCAGGTCCGTGAGTTGATCCACCACGAAATCTTTGAACTCATCGTGCGCTGTGGCCATTGATTGCGTCAGATCGGTTTTTGAGCCGACACAAAGCGCACGGCAATCGGCAGCGCGACCGATGTGCCTCGTCGGTGGGCTTCAGCCCCTTGAATGATGCGAGTCCTGACTTCAGCCTTCTGGTAGTCGAAGAGTTTCGCGAACATATTCTGAATCGGCGCGGCGATGTCCATCAGACTCTCGGCATATTCTTCTCCCGAGGCAAAGCGCACGTCGGCCAAGAATTCTTCCTCGTGGATGTCGGCGAGACCGGCATTATCAAACAGGCCTGCAAGGTCTCCCGGTTTTGCGAGCCGAAAAATTCCCGGAGCAGTAGGATCCAGCGGAGGTAGCTCGACAAACTGCTTGATCACATCCATGGGAATTTTGAGATAAGGATTCTTCTCGGGAGTCGACCATACGGCCGCCGCGAGAAAACCGCCCGGTTTCAACACTCGGACTATTTCTCCGGCGGATTTGGGAATTTCCGGGAGGAACATCAGGCAAAAGCGACTGATGACCGCATCGAACGAATCCGCTGCGAAGGGCAGTGTCGTTACATCGCCAGTTCGAAAGGTGATGTTGGAAAATCCCAGCGAATGGGCCTTGCGTCTTGCCACATCGAGCATCTGCTCAGCCAAATCAATCCCGACAACAGTGGCGCTAGATCCGACCGTCTGGGCTGCGAGCAGCGCTGGGTAGCCGGTCCCTGAACCCAGATCGAGCACTCGCAGACCAGCTCGGAGCCTGGCATCGGCCACGAGCCGGTGATTTAAGAATGCCATCTGTGCGTCGAAGAACCGGTCCCACTTTTCCCAACCGCTGGCGACCCGGTTCCAATCCTGACGTTGATCTTCGACGATCTGTTGCGCGGTCTGCTGTGCCATGTTTTGCCCTCCCATTGCCGTCCGAACGAACGATGAGGGACCCTCACCCGCCGCTCAAGGCACAGATGATGTGGATCTGGTCGTCCGGTCGAAGGGTGACGGACAGATCTCGTTCCTGTACTTCATCGACGAAGATTCTGATGTGCTGTCGGATCGCCTCTTGTTCGGTGACGATGCGAAAACGAAAGCCCGGATAACGCTGATCCAGAGCGCGTAGGAGGTCGTCGAGTGTGGAGCCTTCAGCCTCCACCGTGCTTTTCTTGCCCGTGTACGAACGCAGTGGACTGGGGATGTGCACCGTCACGGTCACAATTCCGCAGTTTCCACTGAGTAAATCTCGGGAAGATTCCGAACCAGACAGGTCCAGTTGGTACCGCCGTTGCGACTTGCCCAGATCTCGCCGCTCGTCGTGCCGAGATAGAGCCCGACCGGTTCGTGCGAATCCGACGTCATAGCTTGACGTTTGACCGTCCACCAGCTATTGGCACGCGGGAAGCCCTTATCCAGCCGCACCCAACTTCTGCCGGCGTTCTTTGTCACATAGGCCGCTGGTTTGCCGCCCGGACTCACCCGGGGCCACACGGTCGTGCCGTCCATTGGAAACACCCAAGCAATGTCGGCGTCGCGCGGGTGAACCACCATCGGGAAGCCGATGTCGCCGATCTCTTGCGCCATGTTCTTGCCGATGCGCACCCACTCGTTGGACGGCCGGTCGAGTCGATAAATGCCACAGTGATTCTGTTGATACAGCCGGTCTGGATTCGTCGCACAGAGCCGCACGCAATGGGGGTCATGGAAAGTCGCGACGGACGGGTCGAACCCCTCAACCGTGTCGAGTCCCTCGATGAGTGGCTCGAAGGTCTTGCCGCCATCGGTTGATTCGTGCACCCCGCCGCCGGACATCGCGAAGTACAGGTGCTTGCTATCGCGCGGATCGACGAGGATTGAATGCAGCTTTGGGCCGTCCGGTGTGCCATCCTGCACGGTGCCCATCCATGCTTGGTACTGCGGATCGTCGTTGATGGACGAGAACGGTTCCCAGGTGACCCCGCCGTCGTCGGAACGAAAGAGCCCTTGCGGCGAGGTCCCTGCGTACCAAACGTTTGCCTCGTTTGCGTGACAGGGGGTGAGCCAGAACACATGATCGACGACCCGTCCGATTTGTCCGTCCGGGACCTTTGGAAAAGCTGGCGGCTTCCTCGCTTCCTTCCAGGTCTTGCCTAGATCGGTCGAGCGGAAAATCGTCGGCCCCAGATGGCCGGTACGCGCCGCCATCACGATCGTTCGGCGATCCCGTGGGTCCAAGACCATATGATGGATGATGTGACCGAGGAACATCGGAGCGGACAACTTCCATGTGCGCCTCGTAGGGTCACCTCGCAAGATGAATGCTCCTTTGCGAGTGCCGACCAGTAGCGCCACCCTGCCGGTAGCAGTTTGCGTCAATGTGGGCTTCGTCGGTCGCTGCATGGGTGTCTCTCTGAAGAAGGGATTACTTGATGGTCTGCAATGTATCGCGGAGCTCTTTCAACTCCTCAGCGAGAAGATCCAGATGCTGATCTCGCTGGGGCTGATGGTCCTTGAATTTCCAGAGCCGTTTGAAGATAGCCGTCGTCTCTTTCTTCTGCGTTATTGCAAGGTCGTAGGCAGGCGTCTTGGCTTGTTCCTTCGTCACACCGCAAAATGCATCACTCAACGCATGAAATTGATTGTGCAAATCGTCGAACGCTT
>Ga0187893_10012217_pt1 | contig 12243 bp, 10 predicted proteins | sample MA1701074metaG_FD_139574 | JGI IMG/M metagenome (GOLD analysis project Ga0187893, IMG submission 139574) | White microbial mat communities from a basaltic lava cave in the Kipuka Kanohina Cave System on the Island of Hawaii, USA - MA170107-4 metaG ... | reverse complement strand
TGAGCTTCACACGATGAGCATACTCCCTCGAGCGCACGGAGGCAGGCACCCTGCCCTGCCATGAACCCCCAACGTAGTATTGCACTCGTGCTCGCCTCGGCATCGCCGCGACGCGCCGAGCTCCTGCGTGCCGCGGGCATCATGTTCGAGACGCTACCCGTCGATTGCGACGAAACACCTTGGCAAAGCGAGCAGGCGGTGCCCTATGCACGCCGGGTTGCCCACGCGAAAGCCGACATGGCTGCCCGCCTGCGCCCGGGATCGGTCGTGCTCGCTGCCGACACGACGGTATGGGTTTCCGAAGACCCGCGCCCTATCGGCAAGCCGGAGCACCGCGAGCACGCCCGCACGATGTTGCAGCGTTTGGTCGGTCGTTCGCATTTCGTGACCACCGCCTGGGTATTGTGCGATGGTGCCCACGAGCTGCACGGCGATCGCACCACCCAGGTATGGTTTCGCCCCGTCGACGCGTTCGAGCTCGACGACTATCTCGATAGAGCGAGCTGGAGCGACAAAGCAGGCGCCTATGCCATCCAGGAGCACGCGTCCATGTGGGTCACCCGCATCGAAGGTTCCGAAGACTCCGTCGTCGGCCTGCCAGTGGCCGACGTCGTGTTTGCTCTCGCTCGCATTTGTGCATCACCGTGAAAAGTCGCGCTGTGCCACAACCCGACCAGCCTGGATCCGTCACCTCGCCCTCGGCTCCAACCTCCTTACGGCATCCTCGACGACCGGTCGGTACTCCACGGGAACCAGCTCGATTTCGTGCCGCAGATACGGCAGCAAATCGGGATTCGACAACTCGCCAATCGCCGCCAGCGATTCGTCGATGAACGGTTGTTCGCCCTCCCGAAGACGGTCGCACAAAAAATCGAGCGCTTCGACCGTATTGATCTTGCCGATGGCGCGAAGGGCGGATCCGCGCGCAATGACGGGATCCGGAAGATCTCGCGCCTCGAAGATCCGACGTAGCGGTTCGAAGGCGTGGGGAAACACGAGCTTTGCGAGCGACTCCGCGGCCGACTCCCGCACGGTTGTCAGCTCGTCCCGCAGTGCACGCTCGAGGAGCCCGAAGCTGCGCTTGAACCGTAAACTTCCCATTGCACGCGCCACGGCCTCGCGTTCCGGCGCACCCCCTCGCTCATACAGATGCTCGAGCGCAGCAATCACTGGATATGCACGAATCGCTTCGAGACGGCGTATGACATCGAGCGTGGGCATCATGGTTCCTTGCCGTTCCAGATCGAGCACGAGCAAGAGCGCATGTCGACGTACATAGTCTGGGAAGCGGCGATCAGCCATTACGCCCGCGGCCGTTAGCCTGGCGTCGCCGGCCAGCTCCCACTCCTCGAGGTCGACGTACCAGACCTCTTCGTACTCCGGCAGCTGCTTCAAGAACTCCGGAACCGGCACGGGACGGGGTGCATCTTGTTGGTCGTCGCCGAGCCGATCCACGAGCTTCACATAGCGCTCCCTGGCCTTTCCGATCAGCTCGAGGCCAGCAAGCCGTCGGTAGACATCCAACACTTGCCGAAATGCCCTTACCGAGGCAAATGCTTCGGCGGCGGCAAGAAAGGCATTTTCCACGATCTGCGTGGGATGCCCATTCGCCTGCGCCTCGGCGGCCGACTTGAGCCAGGCTTCGCCGCTGCGAAGCCTGAGATCGTCTGCATAGGGTAAACCAGCGCGCGTGCAGTAGTCGGCCGCCTCGCGAAGGATCCCCGCCACCGCGTGATGCTCGGCGTGTTTTCTCGCTAGGGTTACGAAGGCTTCGTACAAGCGCAGCGCATCGAGCTTGAGCCCATCGTCTTTGAGGATGCGAACACTATTCAAATAACCTTCGGCAACGTTCTCGAACGCTCCGGCTTCACTGCCGAGGCGCGCCAGCAACTGGTAACAGTCGAACGCTCGTTCGCGGCGTCCCTCGGTTTCGAACAAATCTGCGACTTCTTCGACCGCTGTCGTGGCCTCGGCCAATGCTGCACGAGCATGGTCTTCGCCCAAACGCAGCGAGCACAGCCCATAGTTCATGCGTACGAGCCCGAGCTCGTAGGGGCGGTCGCGCAGGCTGTCGCCCGCGAGCATCTGTAACCACGATTCGGCGGCCGCGGCGTCATCGCGGGCCCGCTCGAGCGCTACGGCTCGATGGAGCGGAAACGCAGCGGCACCAAACCATGCCGCGGCAGCCACATGGTGGCCCGCACGCGACAGATAGATTCCGTACAGACGGATCCCTCGCAACGCATCGGGCTCGCCCGAGCGCGCGTCTTGCATCTGCTCCTGCAATCGTACGGAATCGGGCATCGAGGTGGTGCCCAGATAGGCCAAACATGCAGTCGCCTCACGCCAATTTCCAAGCGCCTTCAGACATTCGGCCGTGGCATGCAGCCATTCCTCGTATTCGAAATCAATACGATCGACGACCGAAATGAGCGTCCGCAAGTTCGCCAGAGCGTCGGCATACCGTTTGGCGCGCATGGCCGCCTCCGCGCGCACCCATAACACCGCGGTATCGATCACAGTCGTCGCCTCACCTTCCCTCGCGCGCCTCTTCCTTGGCGCGTCTGCTCACGCCGTCGTGCGGCAGACCGCGTGATACGACGGCTTCCCCCGGCATCGAGGTCGGTCTCGACTTGATCGATGATCTGTCTGGCGCGCTGAGCTCTACGCCCATGAGCGACTGCTTCTGCGTCGATGACATGAATGCGGTGCAAACTATCCAAATAGCCCAGCTGCAACGCACCCTTGGGCAATATGAATACGCCGTAGATCGGCGCGCGCGTAGCCAGCAGCGCTACGTCCTCGCTGGGGAGTTGGCATTCGCCGTGTGTGAGGAGATAGCAGAGCACCTGCCCTTGACGCCGACGTGGCACGGCAAGCTCGGCATTGAGCTGGCGAATCACGCGCGCGTAGTTTCGCCCTCGTTCGGCACGAAACTGCAACACATAGGGCACTTCGGCATGACCGGTGGCACCGACACGCACGCCATCGTACAAGCGGCTGTCGAAGAATCGGATCACGACATCTTCGCCCAACAACGCGAGACGCTTGCACAGTGCCAATGCCAGACCACGTGCAAATACTTCCCTGACACCGCGCATCGAAGCGCTGCCATCGACGAGCACGTAGTGTGTACGACGTTCGACCTCGAGTTGTTTTTCGTGGGTAAAGTAAAACAACTCGTTGTCGGCCAACTTCTGTTCGAACACGTCTTCGTCGAATGCCAACTGGGTGAGCACCAGATCGTCGAGATTGCCGTGCCGTTCGATTGACGCGTAGCCATCGATGGTGAAGGTCTGTTGACCAGCCTCGCGACGTGCCTCTAACAACGAAGGCAGCAACTCCATCGAAAAATCGACCACGTCCGCGAGCGCGGGGCTAGCCACCACGTTGTACAGATCTGCAAGATCGACACCGGGGACCGCCTCTCCCACGCCACCGCGAAACAATCCGAACAAGCGGAGCGCGTCGACGTCGATCTGCTCGAGCTCCAAGATCGGCAAGATGCGATGCTCCGTCATCGTCGATAGCCATGCACGTACGCTGTGCTGGTCGTAGCGTGAGTAGGCGCTATTGAGCTCGATGCGTGCGTAATGCGAGGCGTCGGAAGAAAGCACGACTGGCCGCAACACTCGCACCCGTTCGGGCAACTGAGGTACGACACTCGAAAAAATGCGTGCCAGCACCACGCCAATCATCTGGTCGCGATGTTTCCATGCCGCTGGGGTGCGGCACAGCTCGGCTTCCGCGAGCTCGACGAGCAAACTCCGCCACGCTTCCGACAGCTCGAGCTCCAGCACGCCACGGACGCTATTCGCCGGCCGACCGAGCCCTGCCACCAAACATCCGACGTCATGGGCAATCACGAGCGGAACGGCGTATCCGAGGCGCGCCAATGTGTTGCTCCACGCCACCGCACGCATCAACGACAGTCCGCCAGCGCCTTCCACCTGTGACAGCGCCATGCTGGCGACGTGTCGCTCGCCTTGTGCGACCACGGCCACCATGTTTTCCTGCTCTACACGAACCGACTCGACGCGAACATCGTTTCGAGTAGCTTGTCGACCTCACCAACCATGCGCTGGGCCGCGGGATTGTCGGGCATACGCACGAGCGCAGCTTTGATATCTCCGAGATTGCGCAATTGGCTGAATAGCTGCATGTCCGACAACAGCTCGCTTCCGACCAACGCTTCGCGAATGAGCCGCAACTCTTCCAGGAGATCCTGGAGATTGGTCGGCGTGGCGCCGATGCGCGTCTCCTCGGGATGCTGCTCGTACCACCGGTCGAGCACGGGGCCGACGATCTCCTGCAGGAGCTCCTCCTGTTCAGGTGTGTTCCAGACATGACGTAGCACGAAAAAATCGGAATCGTTCGCGTGATCCCGACCGTCGAAAATGGCGCTTGCGATGAACAACTTGAGCAGCTTGACCACGCGTCGATCGGATAGCCCGACGCCTTCGGAGCGAATTTGAAACACGAGACCTTTGAACGTCGTCAAGAACTCTTCGCTCAAGACGATCAGGCTGGCAAAGTTGCGCTGAAACGCCAGCAGTTGAGCGGCCGAAATGACTCGACGCGGGGCACCGTCGTCGTCACCCGACATCCGTTTGGTCTCCAGGTCGAGGCCTTTTTGCAGCAGGCCTCGGAAATGATAGCTATCGAGGTAGTCACATCGTACGCGCAGCAAGAAGCGATCGAACACAGCAGACAGCGCCTCGTCCGTCGGCACGTCGTTGCTGGCCGCAAACAACGAGATCAAGGGAACCTTGAGCGTGTGAGTGCCGTGCGTGAAGCGACGCGCGTTGAGCAGTGTGAGTAGGCTGTTCAGGATCGCGCTATTGGCTTTGAAGATTTCGTCCAAGAACACGACCTCTGCTTCGGGCAACATGCCTTCGACGCGCCGCCTGTACGTGCCCTCGCGAAATGCTTGGATATCGACAGGTCCGAAAATTTCGTTCGGTTCCGTGAATCGCGTGAGCAAGTAGTCGAAATAGCGGGCCTCGATCGCCTCGGCGAATGCACGAACGAGCGCGCTCTTGGCGGTGCCCGGGGGGCCGACCATGACGAGGTGTTCACCCGCCACGGCACTCACGAACAGCAGGCGAATGATCTCCTCCTTGCCGAGGAACTGCGCTTCCAACATTCGCGCCCCGTCCTGGAGCTGACGCGCCAGCGCCGGAATGCTGTGACTCACGACGAGGGTTTCCTGCGGCGGCCGCGCGATGGACGGCTGGGGCATGTCAGGGTTCTTTTACGATCCGTGGGACCACCGTCGCCAGCAGATTCTCCACAGCATCTCTCGGAACGAACTCGCGCAAGCGCTCGAGATGCTCCAACCAGCGACACTCCACGTGCGTGTGTAGGCGCTCCCACGGCTGCCCAGGGCCCTGGTGCCGCGCGGTTTGTGGGCCCCGTGCGATGGGTGAGCCCAGCACCGATTCGAGCTCGTCGAGCACGAGTGGCAGGGCCAGGAACGTGAGTGCTCCGCGATCGCGCGACCCCATGGCGAGCCCCAGCCTCGAGTCGGCCTCGATGACCTTCAGGAAGTGTAAATGAATCAACGCACCCACCACCGCACCCACCTCATCGGGCCCGGCCTCATCGACGACACCAGGCAGCGCGGGCCGACGACTCGCCAAATCAGGCTCGTGCGCAGTCTCCAAACGGGAGAACGTCGTGAGCAAGGCTCCCATGATCGCCCCACCCGTACCGACCCAATCTCGTTCCTTGGCCCACGCGTGACACACTGCGCGTGCAAACGAGGCATGTCGCAAGAACCTTGCTCCCCAAAGTGGGGACCACCCCGGCGGCGCGTGGATCGGCTCGAGCAGACAAGTCAGCGGACTTGCCCATAACGCGTCCGACAGCAAACGATTGGTCTCGTGCGCATGTGTCTGCTCGACCCAACGCACGATTTCGTCGCGGACGCCAGACGGTGGTGCCCAAGCGAAGCCCAGCCGACGTCCGGTGATGAACACATTGGTGGGCGGTTGGCCGATGCGGCGGATCTCCCCTTCGATGAGCTTGATGACGACGTCACGCCGAACGAGCTCGAGGCACGCGCCCACCGCCAAATGCCTCGCCAGCGCCGAGCCGAGGTCAGGCTGTGACAGACTCATTTGTCCGCGTGCAACCGACTCCACGGTTGCCCAGGCGGATGCACGGGCCCAAACCCGTGCTCGATCCGGATGATCGAATACGAGCAGATTGTGCAGCCCCATCCACAGCGAGAGCTCCTCGAGGTCTGGCTCGGGCAAGTCGGGATCGGCCAAGAGCAGCTTGGCGCGACGTTCTCGGGCCAGCAACAATTCGCGATCGAACAACCGACTGATGCTTTGCGCCCGCCCTCCTCGATTCGCCAGCTCGGGCACGAGCTTGTGCAAGGAAAGCGGTGCGTCGACGACGACGCGTCCACCCGCCAAGAGCGGCGTCACGAAGTCGCGGACGAATCGCTCCAGTGCGCGCGCCGACACCAACGCAAGGCTAACCCAATTTCGCGCACTTGGCGAAGGAGTTGGCACACAGCCGTGCGATGACGAACACCGCCGCCATCGTCGACCACGGCACGCTCTCTCGCCCAGCCATCATCGTCCTCGGGCCTGAAACAGCCAGCGTAACGGACAAGATTGGCCGATGAGTGAGCGTGGCGATTACGGGCGCGCGAGCAAAGCGATCACGTTCTCTCGATTGCCGCCACTACACAGGCCAGCCCGGAGCAATAGGTCGTCGTGAGTGTCTTCGTCCAGCGCAGCGCCGTGGAGCCCATAGATATCGGGATCGTGCACACAAGGACCGTCGAGCACGAACCTCTGCATCGACGCGATGCCTGACGGGCCCAGCTCGTCGAGCACGTACGATACGAGCGTCATTGGCCCGTCGGTTTGTCCCTCGTACACGGCAACGACGACCTCGAGCCTCCCATTGTCGTTCACGTCGATCGCCGTCGCAGCAGGAAGGGTGGGGTAAACGTCTGCTGGCGGAGAAAGTGTCGTTTCCTCGAGCAGCGTGAATTCTCCGCGGGCGGCGCTCGTCCAGAACTCGACGGTGCGCTTGTCCGTCACGATCACGAGCTCTCGTCGACCGTCGTCGTCGAGGTCCACCACGAGCTGCACGAACCATTGCTTTTCGACGGGTGTCGGGTAAGGCCCGTCGAAGGTGTCATTCCCCCCGTAGAGCACCCATGCGCCGGCTCCCAGCAGGTCCTCGGCCCCGTCGCCATCGAGATCGTCGACGGCAGCCACCCGACTGGCGAAACCCTGTTCGAACGTCTGGCCAACCCCCGGAACGAGTTGGCCCATCCCGTTGTTCTCGAGCCGTTCGAGCGTCATCGAGAAGAGGGAGTGTTCGGCTTGGATGGCGAGGTCGAGGTCCTGGTCCCCATCGAAATCGCCGAGCTCAACGTGCCATTGGAAGCTGTCCATCGTCGGGATCACGTAGGTGGCGAACCGTTCGGGGGTGGCCGTAGTCCCTCGATACACCACCACCTCGAAATCAGTCGCTCCCGGAGACTCGGAGACCAGGACGAGGTCATCCCGGCCGTCGCCGTCGAGATCACCCGCACGTGCCTGTGCCTGATAGGGAGCGGGGAACGCCACGGGTGGGGCAAACCGGCCCGCACCGATTCCCAGCCATACCCCCGTCTCTTCTCCGGAGTACTCGTAGACATCCGTGAGCGCATCTCCGTTGAAATCTCCGAGCTCGATAACCCAGCCGAGGATCTCTGTGGGCACGACCTCGAAGCAAGGCAGCGCGTCATCGTGAACACCGTTACCGCAATGAGGACCCCCACCGTCATCCTCGAGTGTCTCGCTACCCCCGGTGGAGTCAGAGCCAGCATCTGCATCATCCCCCAGAGGCTGCCGAACGCAAGCGGCGAGCACGAGGAACACGGAGGTCGGGGCACGCATGCTCAGTTCCCGAATAGGCAAAGCCCGCGGGTCGTGGGAGGTTCCAGTTGACCATGACCGCATCCAACGTCGCCTGGTCTTGCGGCGGTAAGATGGAATCTGTCCCATTATATTCGGTCATGAAACTGTTTCCGGTGGTGTCGTGCTGGAGCCCGACGGAATGGCCGAGCTCGTGGGCATGGCTCGCGCCACAGCATTGACCTGCATCGCAATCGAGCGGCACGGGGTCCCCGTTCACGGCACGCAACCAAAGCGTGCGCCACAGGCCAGGGCGCGGCCTGTGGCGTTTCGACCTTTCGAGGCCCGCGAGAGGGCCTCAGTGGGCCTTCTCGTCGACTGTACGCGCTTGTGCGTAGGCCTTGGTCAACTCTGGATCGCGGGCAATCTCGTACATGAGCGCATCGAGTTTTTCGCGATCCATGTCGTGCTTGGCGAGAATCGCATCCGCATCCGCGGGGTTGCCAGCGATTTCGTTGGCAACGGTGGCCGCGGTCTTGGCTTTGTCCTCGGGTGACTCTTTCGGTTCGACCGGCTTGTTTGCGTCGGCCTTGGCGTCCGCCTTGGCTGATGGCGGTGGTGGGGTTTTGACGGCGGGCTTCGCTTCGGTCTTCGCGGATTTTTGTGGCTCGCTGCTGCCCTCGCAGGAGGCGAGCGCCAAGCCCGAGAAACCGGCCAACAGAATCGTCAGGGAGATGCGCGTCATGATCGTTCCTCCATCACTTGGCTTTGGCATCTTGTTTTGCTTCCGAGGCGTTGCCCGGCTTCGCGCCCGCTTTGGCATCACCCGGAGGCTTCGCCGGCGAAGCCTTCGTTTCACCCGGAGGGGCTTTGTCTGGCGTTTTCTTGGCCTCACCCGCGGCTGAGCCCCCGGGTGCGCTTTTGGCCTCGCCCTTCTTTCCGGACTCACCCTTGTCTCCGGGCTTGTCTCCGGGCTCGCCTTCGCCTTTCGGTTGGCCTTCGTCCGGATGCATGGCGCGATGTTTGGCGAGCAGGGCCTTCACCAGTTGCTTGTGACGAGCGTCGCCACGAAGCTTGACCTTTTTGCCTTTTTCCTTGAGCTCCTTGCGCTTGGCAAGCAGCTTTGCTCGATGCTCACGATACTCGTCCTTGAGCGCCGCGAGCTTTTGATCGATCTCGGCCCTTTGCTCGTCGGACATGGATTCGAGCGCCTCTTTGCGCGCTTTGATTTTCGCAGCGAGAGCTTTGCCACGCAGGCCCGCGGCGACTTGCTGGCGAACCCAAACACCGAAACCCTTTTTCGCGCCGCCTTTCTTGGCCCGCTTGGCTTCCTCGGTAACGACGTCGTGGGCCTCGCCCGCAGAAATACCGGCCTCTAGCGTCCCTTCGAGCGCGCTCGAGACCTCGTCTGGAGGAACACCCGCGGCGCGTGCCTCTTCGGCAGCGAGCGGCAGATCAATCGTCTGTAAAATGTCGTCTTCGAGCGCTTCTTTGTCGCTGGGCTCCTTGACCTTGGTGGTCCCTTCCGGCTTCGCGGCTGGCTCGTCTTTCGCGGCGGGTTCCGCCTTCGCGGCAGGAACCGCTTTCGTCGTCGATTCCGCCTTCGCGGCAGGAACCGCCTTCGTTGCGGGCTCGGCCTTCGTTGCGGGCTCGGCTTTGGTGGCGGGAGGCGGCTTTGCCGACTCGGCTTTGGGTGGCGACGATTTCGCCTTCGTGTCTGCGGGCGGCGGCTCCGCGTTTGCGGGCAACGCCAGCAACGCCGTGACGGTGCAAGCCCATGCAATGGAAGCGATTGGTTTCACGGGTCGGTTCCTCCGGAGCCGCAACCATACCCCACCCCAACCTTTTGGGAAGCAGGTGTCGCGGATATGCGCAAAATCCGCAGCCGATGCCGAGACTGCCGATTGGTTGCGGACGAGCAGCCCGCCAGCCGGCGCGACGTCGCGTAAACGTGGACTCGACCCCCGATCCCGTTATGGCCGGTCCCGTTATGGCTGTGGCTCTCCGCCTCCGAAACCCCACAGCGCGAAACGACCGAGCTTGCGGTTCTCGATTGAGCCCGGCACGAGTGCAGGTAGCTCGAGGTCTACGGTTTCGGCTTGCACCACATCGAGACGGCCGACGAGGGCTGCATCGAGCACGGCAAGCTGGGTCGCGCGCAAGCGGATAGGCACGCTGGCTCCGGGCAAATACACGGCATGATCTTCCGGCTCGAGCCCGAGCAACTGCCTTGCGAGGGCCGGACGCACACGCGGCCACAACTCGAATCCTTCGGGCACGAGGATCCCCGAGGCGACTTCGCACAGACGTCTGCCGAATGGCACGAGCACGCTCATTCCCATGGCCCCGTGCTGACGGCCGCCCGTACCCGTGGCCGTCAGCACGAGCACGCCCTCGGGCAAGAGCGCGACACGGGCTGCTGCAAGTACGCTGGGCGGTAGCAAGTACACGAGCTTACGAAGCAGATCGACTTGCTCCCACGCCACGAGTGAAGCTCGCGGCTCCCGTGGCATGCTGGACGGTCGCATTCGCATTTCCACACGCAATGGCTCCAGGGCGCTCTCACGTGCGGGTAGCACTTCACGCACGGCCCCACCCGTGGTCGATTCGACCAGATAGCGGGCGTCCACGAAGCGGGGCACACCGTCGATTCGCTCGACCCTGCCCACGCGGCCACGAAACAAGAACAGCGCATCCGCCGGAAAACACGAGCTGGCGGACGCCAAATGGATCGGATGTCGCCAACCGATCTCGACCGCGCAACGTGGCGATACTGCAACGAACATCTCGACGCCTGGGATTGCACGAAGCACATCGAGGATGCGCCCTGTCGGCTGCCGGATGCGTAGCAACAAACCCGGCCTATGTTCGCCAGAAAGCGTGACGTTGCAACCGGCCATGGCCACGTCGATGCGCCACAAATACGCAAGCACGCGCTGCGCAAGCCCGGGTGCGACCAGCACCAGCGCCGTGTCCTTGAGCCCGCACAGATCCGGATCGGCCGCGATGCCTGCCAACGGAATCGGTTGCGGGCGCAACGAGAGCCGCTGCACCAAGTCGAACGGGTCCAAGCGATCGACGATGCTGTATCCGGTTGCGTATGTGAGATCGACGGCAACCACGTCACCCGCGGGGAGGACGACAGCTTCTGCCAAGTCGTAGCCGAACGGGGCTTCACGCTCGCGGTAGCGAACGAACGTTGCCGCTGCTCCGCTATAAAGTTGACCCCCGGTCGCGCCAGCGAGCCTGGCAATACGGTCCACCGCGTAGCCATCACCGGCAACACAACGCAGCAACAGCGCGTTTCCACCGCCATCTCGAGCTGCGCGTTCGATGGTCATCGTGGGCATGAGGTCATCGAGGCTCGACTCTTCGCTGAACGCCCCGAGGAACGCGACCAAGCGATCGATGGCTGGGAACACCAGCAAGAGCTCACGGCCGATGGCGATCCCGCGCCCGTCGGGAGCGAGACCCTGCAAGCGAAAGCGGGTCTGCCCGGCGGCAACTGGCTCGAGCAACGTTTGCATCGCGTCGCCGTCAGCTTAGCAGCGTGCTAGCCTCAAATGGACGTGGCACGACCGTTGGACCGGGCCAAGACGCCCGTAGGGCCGGGAAAACGCCCTGCCAAGGTGCACGCTGAGCGCCCGACCGTAGCGTTGGAGGTCCCATCCGCATCCGGAGAGTTCGGGACGGCAGTCGCCCTCGAAGAGATCGGGGAGCTTCAGGCCGCAGCACGCTTGTTCGACCAGGCCGGACAGAACGCACGAGCATCGATGTTACGGCTCGAGCACGCACAGACACTCACGAGCGAGCATCAGCGCATTGGCGTGCTGAGGGATGCATGCGCACGCGTGTTCGGGGCCTCGCCGGAAGGTAGGGCGCTGCACCTCGCGCTCGCCCAAGCCCTCCTCGACCACGTCGAGACCGTCCCTGATGTGGCCGAGCGCCGTAGCTTGCAGCTCGAGGCTGCGCGAGCCTTCGACGAAGCCAACGAGAGTAGCGAAGCCGGGGATCTCTACGAATCGCTCGGAATGCTGTCACGCGCCGCCAAGGCCTACGAACGCGCTGGCGAAATCCCGCGTCTGGAATACGTGCTCGGATTGCTCGATCGCCACGAGCAGTACGAGACCAGTCGGCGCGTGCTGGAGCAGGACATCGAGCGCGCCTTGCGAGAGGGACGACGACAGCTGGCACGCGCTCTTTTGCTCGAACATCGTCACGATGACACTGCGCTCGGTCATGCATCCGCGGTCGTGCTGGCCGAACGCCTCCGCACGCTCGAACGAGCCCTTCCGCAACGGAATCGTTTGAATCTACGAAGCGCCCGCGGATCGCTGCACGTGCGTTTCGGACCCCGTTTTCGCATCGGCCGTGC
>Ga0187893_10012216_pt1 | contig 12244 bp, 1 predicted proteins | sample MA1701074metaG_FD_139574 | JGI IMG/M metagenome (GOLD analysis project Ga0187893, IMG submission 139574) | White microbial mat communities from a basaltic lava cave in the Kipuka Kanohina Cave System on the Island of Hawaii, USA - MA170107-4 metaG ... | reverse complement strand
GATCGGTCATGAACAGGCCGCCCAGATTCACGGGCAGCGTGTCGGGATTGTAGAGTTCCGCGAAATCATCCACGAAGGGCGAGGCGGGGCTCGCCAGCCATTCGTTGATCTTGAGCGTGGCCGTCGGACCAGTGAGGGTCGCCGTGTTGGCGCCACCGGAGGTTGGCATGCACAGGCCCCATTGGCCGTTGCCCAGGCGGCCAATGGACAGGTTGGGCAGTTGCCAGCCAAACGTGACGGAATCGATGACGCGGACGCCGTTGGTTGCGCGATCCAGCAGGTACAACTCATCGCCGTCCTGGTCCAACCCGAAGCCCGTGTGCAGGCCGCTGGTGCCGTCGGGATTGTTTGCGAACACCACCCGGTACGCGCCCGCAGCCAGTGTGGTGCCGGCGGGGAAGGTGAACTTGTTCGGGTCATCCAGGTCGTCCGTGAGCCGCAGGCCGGAGAGATCCACCGAACTGGCGCTGGCGTTGTAGAGTTCGATGATATCCGGGAAGGTGCCCTCATGGTTCACCGCGCTGTCGTTGCGGGCCAGCACTTCGTTGATGACCACCCGGCGCAGACTGGAGAGCACGGCCCAGGTCTTGGAGATGGTGGCATCGGCGTCCGCCTGCCAGGAGCCCGTGCTGTTGCGCCCGACGACATAGACGGTGTAGTGGCCGTTGGCCAGGCCGTTGAGGTTGATCGGCTGGCTCACGACGGTGTCCGCGCTCCACGCGCCGTTGTTCACGCGGTAGCGGTAGTGCGTGATGTCAGTGCCACCGACATTCAGCGTGGCGGTGTTCTGGTAGGCCGGTGAGTCCGGCTCGCCGCTGATCGTCGCGCGCGCCACAGCCGGGGCCAGCGGCACGGCGCCGGACGCATACGTGATTCGGTTCAGCGCGTTCGCCTTCCGGGCATTGATGGTGGCAACCGGCACCCAATCGCCCAGCACTTGATCAAACAACGCAAAGAGTTGGTTCGTGGAAAACGTCCCGGCCAGTTGCTTCCTGTACTCCGCGTAGAAGAGCGGCTCGAACTCCGGGTGCCGCAGGAAGCGGTTGATGTTGGGTTGATTCCCGGCAATGAACAGGTTGTCCGCTGTAGAGGGCTGTCCCTGATCGCTTCCAAAGATTTGGTCGAAATCGTGCGGCAGCAGCATGAAGCGCGGATCGACGGTGCCTCGATACAAATCGTAGTCGTCATCGGCCCCGTTGGCGATCGCCGTTTCGGTGTAGTTCATCAGGAAAAGCACCGCGAAGTAGCGCAGCGCCAGTTCAACATTGAGATTGCGCCGCACTGCCCGGACGTAGTCGTTGTCCGGCGTGGTCTCGGGATCCATGGCAAAGGTCAGGTTGATCAAGTCCGCCCAGTCGCTCTCGCTGGCGTTGGACTCCTTGTCGTAGGCGCAATTGACGTAGTTCTGCGGATTGCCGGGTTCGAGGTACTCGAGGCCGCCGCATTCCGGACGGCGCTTGGAATAGACGTTGCCATTGCCGTCATTGGGGAAATGGTCGCGCGCCCACTCGCCATCCACGACTTCAACGTGCGCGTAGCTGCCAAACATGCCGCCGCCGCTGGGCGCTTCATTCACGCCATTGAACCGCACTTGAACCGCGCGCGTGTGCGGTGCGGGCAGCCCGGCTTTGAGCGCCACAGCCGCCCCGAGCACTTGCGCGTAGGTGTTCACCGAGTTGAGGTTCATCGAGGTCTTGTTGTTCCACGGACGGTCCCGCGGGATACCAAACTTCATCGTCGGCGGCGTTGAGCCAAAGCTGCTGGCGCCGCGGCGGCGGGTGAAACAACTGTGGCGAATCTGCACGTCGCTTCCTTCAACCGTGATCAACGTGGCGTTGCGCTGCACTCGATCGAAGTTGCCGAAAAAGTTGTTTCGATCGCTTGGCCGCATGATGATGCGATAGACTGGCTGCTTGCCTGCGTAAAACTCGTCGTCCACCTGGAACAGCGCGTTGGCCTCCTGTGCAAAGTTGCCGCCGCCCAGGTCCGCGGCCGCCGGCCAGGTGCGCGTGTTGCTCCCGGCGTCCGTAGCCTCGATGTAGAATTCGGTGATGGCGCCGTTGGCCTGCGGCGCGAGCACCACGCCGTAAAGGCCGTCATTCGGCGCGCCGTCATTGCTGGCGCCGTTGTCGAGCATGGCCACGCTGACGAACGGATCGGAAGTGGCCGCGTCGCGTCTCCACAGCCGTACGGTCAATCCGCTGGCGCTTTCGTCGGTGATGCGAGCCAGGATGGTCACGGAGTTGGTCGAGCGTGGAACCGCGGGCAGGTGCGACACGCCAAGGACGAGTGGTGCAACATTCGCCGTGGCGACCGAGTTGACCGCGCCCGGCGTGCCGTTGTTGGCAGTGCTGGTCCGCCAGTTCTGGCCGGTGCTGTTGTCGAGCCCGCTTTGCCGCAATTCCAACGAACTCCCGAAACCGTCCGCCGCGCTCACCCATTCCCAGCCAGCGCCGGTCGCCGTGCGCACCGCCCAATCGCCCTCGTCAGCGTACTCGACGAGATCGACCTGATTGCCGGACGGATCCTCCAACTCGACTTCATCGCGGCTGTTGCTCAAGCGGCCCGTCCAGCCGCCCACCACGTTGGCCACACCCGGATACTTCGCCTGGAAAGCCGCGACGTTCGCCGCCACCACAAGGTAGCCGCCCGCGGGCAGGTTGACGTTCGGAAACGTGAATTCGACCGCGCGGTTCAACCGCCATCCGGCCAGGTTCACGGCCGTGGCACCGCGGTTGAAGAGTTCGACGTATTCCTCGCCAACCGGTTCCGGCGCAAAGGCCGCCTGGTTGTGCGGGGGATGATACATGATCTCATTGATCACGATCTGTCCGTCCCAGACTGCATTGGTGTTCAGCGTGTAGCTCCAGGGCGCGCCCACGAAGGCGTTGCGCGCCGCGGCGCGATCTGTGATCCCGTGCCCGCCTGTCCACGTCACATTCACTGTCCCGTTGGCCGGCGTCGCGAACTGGAATTCGTACGGCCCGGCGTCCTCCCCTGAAACACTGATGGCCGGAGCGCCGTTGATGCGCAAGTCCGCCGCATCTACCCCAAAGACCGGCTCGCTGAACGTCACTTCGATTTGGTCGAGTTCACCAACCGTCGCGCCTGCCGGAGGGCTTGCGCTGGCAAGGGTCGGCGCAACCGTGTCCGTCAACGTGTATTGCCACGTGGCACCCGTGCTGAACGGATCGAATGGCTTGGGCGGATTCTCGAAATCCACGATGCCATGCGCGCCGTTCCAGCCGACGAACACGGTCCCCTCGGCGGGCTGCGCAAGGGTGAAAGTGTAGGTCGTGCCTGAACCTGTGACCGAACCGGCGGGCGCGCCATTGATCAGCAGATCGGACGCGTCCACGCCCCAGACATTTTCACTGAACGTCACCGTGATGCTGGCAAGGCTGGAGACAGTGCCGGGCGCGGGCGTTTTGCTCGCGACTGTCGGAATCGAAGCGACGCCCACGCTGACGTTGACCACGGCGGACGTCGCGCGCGCGCCGAGGTTGTCTGTCGCGACGGCCCGCAGGGCGTAGCTGCCCACTGGGACGTTGGACCAGGTGAAATTGTAGGGCGTGGTGTTATCCTCGCCCAGCTTGGTCGTGCCCTGGAAGAACTCGACCAGCGCCACTCCGCCGTCGATGTCACCGGCGCTGGCGGTCATGGAAATGGTCGCCGGGGCCGTGTAAAGCGCGCCTTCCCCCGGGCTGACCAACGCGACCGTCGGCAGTTCGTTTTGTGTGTTGCCGGTCAGGTCCAGATAGAAACTGACGTCAGAACTGTTGGGGCCGGATTGGTGAACTTCTGCGGCGAAGACGTTTTGGCCGGGAACGAGGTAACTGGGTGGAACATTCGTGGGAAGAAAGGCAGCTTCATCCGTGACGTTAAAAGCAGGCGTGTTGTAGGCGATATCTCCAGGCGGCAAGTTGTTCCTGAAGATTTCCCTGCCGTTCAGAAAAACCAAGACGCCATCGTCACGCCGTACGCGCATGAGCAGCACGGCGTAAATGGATGGGTCGGGCACATTGAATGAATGACGGAAGTAGGTGGTGATGTATCTGTCCTGGTCACCGGGATTATAGCCCGGTGTCGGATTGTCTTCCACGACCGTCGCTTCATCGCCATCCCCGTAACCCAGTTCCGACGGGCCGCTTTTCCAAGCGCTATCGTCAAATGACGGCGTAATCCAGTTGGTGCCCTGGTCGGTGCCGTTGTCGAGATACTTCCAAATGGCGTTGGTGCCGATAAGCAAATCGGCAGCGCTGGCCGTCGGAGCGATCAATCCGACGAACAGCGCGGCCATTAATACGAGGCTCGATTGTTTCATACGTACTTCGGGAACTCTGCGGTAAAGAACTTCACAATCGACTTCTGGTCAAATTGTTGGCTCGCCCGCAACGCGGAGTAGAGTGCGAAAGCATGAATGGATTTTAATGTTGTTGGCATTTTCTTTGTGCTCGGCGCGGAACTGCGTAGCCCTACGGATTTCGCGGTGTCACGAGACGGTAGTAGCGCGGAGGCGCGTTCGTTGGTCGCTGATCGAAGACCTGGATCGCTCGATTGGTGGACGCTGCCACGACGTCGGTCACACGCGACCACGCGGCGCCGGCGGGCTGTTCGCTGAAGAGAATCGAATACGTCCGGTTGGAAACGGCGTTGAATTCGATCTGCACCCGCAAATCGGATGAAGCAGTCGATTCGATGTTCTCGACCTTCAGGTAGCTGAGTGCATTCGTCGGGTCCGTGCCGGCGGTATATTCCTCCCAGTTCTTCATGCCGTCGCCGTCGAGATCGGCGTCGGGCGCAAGGCTGGTGGTGTCCGCGCCATAGCTGGATTCCCAAATGTCCGGGATGCCGTCCGCATCGGCGTCTGGCAGGCCGAGGATGGTCGTCACTGGATTGCCCGCCGCGCCGGAAGGGTTGGCCAGGTTCCGGACAATGACCCGATAAAAGCCGGTGACGTTGTTGACCCCGTTGGTCAGGAGGAACTGGACGTTGGTCAGGTTGAAGAACGTGGTTTTCTGCAAACTGACGTTCGAGGAGACGGGAAACGACCCGCGGCGCCATTCGTAGCTGAAAGGTGGGGGATGGGCTTCGATGGCGACGCTTAACATTACGTTGCCACCTTGCACCACCGATTGGCTGGGCGGCAGCGACAGGAAAACCGGCGGCGTCAACACGGTGAGGGTCGCCGCCGGGCTGAGGGCAGGGCCGATGTTGTCGTTCACTACTGCGGAGTAAGCGCCCTCGTTGGCGGGAGTGATGTTGGTGACAAGCAGAGTAGCGTTGGTGGCGCCTGGAATGTCGGCCCCGTTGAAGCGCCATTGATACCGCAGCGTGCCGGTGCCCACCGCGCCAACCGTGAAAGTGGCACCAGTCGGATTGTAGTAGCCGTTGGTGTTGTAAGTGGCCGTGACGGTGCGATTGGTTGGAGGCTGTGTGATGGTCGCGGGAATGAGCACGGTGAGCAGGGCATTGGCGCTCACGATCGCGCCAGCGGTGTTGAAGACGCGCACGGAGTAGTTGCCCGCGTCGCTGGCCTGGACATTGGTGAGCACCAGCACGCTGTTGGTCGCGCCGATGATGTTCACGCCGCCGAAGCGCCACTGGTAGCTAAACGGCGGGGTGCCCCCTCCGACGGTCACGCTGAACGTCGCGCCTTGATCGCGGATGGTCGTCGTGGGCTGCGGCTGACCGGTGATGATGGGCGGGAATTGCACGATGAGCGAAGCGTTGGCGCTGGTGATAGAGCCGGCGGCATTGGCCACGACCACGCTGTAGAGGCCCGCGCTGGCCGGAGTGACGTTCAGCAAGTTAAGCGTCGCATTGGTCGCATCCGTCATCTCCGCCCCATTGAAGCGCCACTGATACGTGAACGGCGGCGTGCCGCACACGCTCACGCTGAAGGAGACGTTGCCGTTGGTGGGCGCGACACGGTCCTGTGGCTGCGCGGTGATGGCAGGCAGGCCGGCGGGGAGATTTTCGCGTGGGCGTCCGGCGGTAGGCGGTTCAGCACTCCAATTGAGAGGGTCGCTGCCGTGTTGCAAAGCGTTGAGGCGTTGCAGAGAGTTGCCCGAGCCATCACTGCCGCAAGGCCACGGCGCTTGATCTGCGTAAAGCACTTCGTCCACGACCACCCAGCTTATTTCTCCGCCAGGCGTGTCCGGCCCTTGCGGTCTTTCGAGCGCGATGCGGTCCGAATTGTTCGCCAGTTTGCCCGAGTATGGACCGAAGATGCGCACGGATTCCGCGATGCCGTACTTGAGTCGGAAGGCCGCGACCTGGGCTGTGTTCGTGGATGGGTCGAAATTGACCACGAGAATTCGCGCGGGACCGAAGAGCAGCATGTCCGCAGGGAAAGAGAACTCCACGCCGCCGTTAAGCCGCCACGGACCAAACTGGTTCGTCATGATGATGGTCAGGTTTTGCGTGAAGCCGCTGGCGATTTCGATGAACTCGTCCAGCGAGTTGTCCGTGGCGTTCGTGCCATCGAAAATATCTGGCGGGCGGTAGAGGATTTCGCTGATGATAACGCGCTCGGGGGGCGCAGTATTGGCGGCGTCTCGTGTGCGCGGCGTGAGAGCGTACCAGAACGGCCCGCCGTCCGGGTAACGGCCCAGCGACCAATCGTTCTCCTGACCTTTGAAGCTGACGGCATCCACCACGCGGTCCTGCGCATTGCCAGGCAGATAGGCGAGGTACACTTCGTCGCCGCCTTTGCCCAAGCCGAAACCGATGTTCGTCGGGTTGTGAAAGCCGGTCACTTCATCGAAGCTGACGAAGCCGCGTGCGGGGATCGTCGTATTCGCCGGAATCTGCCACTTCTGCAAGGCGGCGTAATCGCCGCCGTCGTCGCTGAGATACCAGCCGGGGCCGAGCGTGATGGGCTCATCGGTCGCGTTATAGAGTTCAATCCAGTCATTGGAGTCGAACTCGCCGGTGAAGTCGGTGTGCGTCACGATTTCGTTGAGCACGACGCCTGCAGGCGCAACTGCGTCCGCCCGTCCCGGCGAGCCGCGCAGATAGGTGCTGGGCCGCCAGTTGCCCGCGTATTCGCCGGCGCCATTGCCTTGCGCCGCGAGCGCGGAGTCCAGCAAAACCAACGCGTGGCCGGAGCCGTCGGCCTGGGGCGGCCAGCCGCGTCCGTCGCCGTAGTTGAAGTTCACGATGTCCGTGCCGCCTGCCGAAGTGCGGAGCACCACTTGCTCGCCGGCGTTGTTCAAATTGCCGCTGAACTGGCCGATGACGGTCACGCTTCCATCCAAACCGTAGTGAGCGCGGAAGCCCGCGATGTCCGCTGTGCCGACCAACACGAGGTAAGCGCCCGGCGGAAGCATTGTCCCCTGCGCGAAGGTGTAGTCGATGCCCTGGGTGAACCTCACGCCGGACAGATCGAGCGCGACGGTCGAACTGGAGTTGTACAGCTCCACGTACTCGTAACCGGCGGCGGGCGGATTGAACATGATTTCGGTGATGCGGAGATAAGTAAGCAAGTCAGCCTGGTTCACCGGTTCGCCACAAGTGAACTCGTGTGCGAGTGACCACTGGCTGTCACGGCCGGTCACATCCGTGTGCCGCACGCGCACGCGATAACGGCTGCCGACGCGCAGCCTCTCCGCCGGAATCGTGATGTCCGCGTTGAAGGGCGAGAGGGGGCCGCTGTCCCAAACCCTTTCGATCTCGTAACGCCGCGGCTCGTCAGCGCGGAAATTCGGCGCGTTGGTGTCCGTGATTTCGCCCACGCGCCAACGCATGGAGGCAAAGGCGTTGGCTCCGCTGTAGGGGCTGGAGCGGAAGGTGAGGCTGTTGATGGGATAGCTGGGCGGGCCGGTGTAGGTGATGACCGGGCGATTGGGCTTCGTGTTGTCCACGGCGATGTTGTCGAGGAACGCGCCACGGATGCCGACGTAGTGCCTCATGATTTGCACGCCGGCGGCGAAGCTGCCCTGCAGGCTCGCGTTGGTGCCGCGCTCCTGGGAGAACTGGTAGAACTCACCGACGCCGGCTTTGCCGAGGTTTTGCGAATAAGTGCCGCTGTTCATCTTCGGGTTGTAGTCCCACATCATCCGGTCGGCATCCAGGATGTTGCTCGCGATGGACGGCCCGCGCACGAGTGCCGCGTATTCGTCGATCAGTTTGACCGCCTGATCGGAGTTCCAGAACAGGTCGCGGAACTCGCGCACGCGATTCCGGTAAGCGATGCCGATGTTCGGCTTGGCCGGCGTGGCTTCGTCAAAGATGCGCTGATACACGCGGTCTTTTCCGCCGCAGCCGGCGTCATACATGTTGTTCGCCCAGATGAGGTCGAGATCCCACGCGCAGATTTCCCAGAGGCGGTTCGACGGGTTGAAATAGTAAAAGAAGTTTTTGTCGTAGCAGATGTCGTAGTGATGGATGGCTTGGACCACGGCCTGGTAGCTGTAATACCTGGCCAGGTTCCAGTTTGTGGCCCACCACGACTCCGGCTTTGAAGAGTAGTTATTCAGGATGTAATTCAGATCGGATTTGTTGGCCGGGCCGTTCGGGCCGAGATTGTTCAGCTCGCCCGTGCCACCTTCCATTTTGTAGAGGTTCGAGTCCGGCAGGTCGTGTTCCTCCAGGAAACGCCCGTTTTCCTGCTCAATCGCCAAATACATCCCCCAGAAGTCACCTTCGTATTGCGTGTTCGCAGCCTGCTCCAGGGCATCATCGATCACGCGGAAGGTTGCGAACGAGGTATGCGGTGCCGCCACATCGGCGAGTTGGAACATACGGAAGCCCACCGACTCAAACATGCCCTGCTCGCCGCGATGCCAGAAATCGCGTTGCTGAATGTTCGCGCCGAGGTTGACCTTCGTCCACGGCGTCTTGAACTTGCGGCCCCAATTGTCGCGAATCTCTATGTCGTGTCCGCGATTGAGGTCGAACTTCCACATGTTCTTGACCATCGAGTAACGCCACACGCCGCCGCGCGCGCGGTAACGGATGTGATCGAACACCTTGCCGTCATACACCAGCGTGCCGCCCCATTGATAAAGGTCGCCCGCATAGCGACTGAACCATGTCGCCGTCGCCACGTTGTTGCTCTTGGCGATGAGATGGAAAACTGGCAGGCGGCCCATTTCGGTAGCGGGAATCGTCCGCACCACGCCGTTGGAACCCGCTCCCCCAGGCTGCACCGCGCCGCTCCAGGCCGGGATGCCGTTATAGACGAAGTAGGCAAAGTTTGGCTGCGGATCATCCGCGTAAGGGACGCGCACCGAACGGCTGCCAGTGTCCGCAACCGTGATGCGATAACGGATGAGTCGACGATGAACCTGGACGGAGGCTGGAACCTCGGCGGTGAAGACATCGTCACCAGCCATTGCGTCTCCGTTGATGCCGCTGTCATTCATGGCCAGCGAAATCCAGTTTGCGGCGTTGGTGTAGGCGGTATCGGCCAGATCGATGTAATTGCCCGGCGTTACGATCTGGTATTGCAATGTAACGCTAGCGACGCCGTCCGGGTCCGTCACTTTGGCGGTGATCTTCGTCACTTGTCCGCCCATGGGTTGTTCCGGCGTGTGTTCGATCTGGCGGATTTGTGGTGGGGCGTTCTGTGCATAGACCGTATTGACCCGGCCCGGACTCGGTCCGGTGCCGCCCGAACCGCCCGTCTGCCCAATCAACCGCATGTCAAAGAAGAAATCGCTGCTGCCGCTAAGGAGCGTGTTGTGCGCCTGCACCGCGATGATGCTCACGCCCGGCACCAGGGCCGCGAGCGGGTTGCCCGCCATGTTCACGTTGGCAAAAGTTCCTTGCTCGAAAGTGGTCGCTGACGTGCCGTTGAACGGTACTTCGCCCGCCGGCATGTTGGCCGTGTTGTCCACGACGAGGACGCCGTTGATCCACATCTTGAATCCGTCGTCATACTGTGATTCCAGAATCAACCGGTTGAATTGACCAGGATCAGCTACGGTGATCTGCTTCCGCAAAAACACCGAAGTGTAATTGCTGTTCATGTCACTGAGAGGCGTGACGATGAAGGTTTCGCCGTAGCCAATCGGCAGCGTGCCAGAACTCCAGGCGCTGTCGTTGAAGCCTGGCTGTCTCCAGGCGGTCGTGGGCGTGGAGGCTTCGCTGGTGCCTTTGAAATATTTCCAGCTCTGCCCGGCGGCAAGGAGCGTGGTATTCACCAGCGGCGTTCCGCCCGTGCCACTACCTGACGCCCGCCAGCTTCCGCCCAGGTCGTTGTCGAGCGAGGGATGAATGAGCTCAATCGAATTCCCGTTGCCGGGCGTCACCGAGTCGCCCACCGTCGGCCAGGGAAATCCCAGCCGGAACTCCACTTCATCCTCAACCTGGCCCGCCGCGTTCCGCAAAGTGATCTTCTCGCCGCGGCTGGAAATCCCCGAACTGCCGTCCGGATTGAACGGCCCTAGCGCTCCTGCGACGCCGAACTTCGTCTGGAGAAATGCTGGGTTCTGCGCCACCACCACGTAGCCGCCTGCAGGGATGTTCACGGAAGGGAACGTGTAATTGATCCCGTCCGAGAAATACCAACCGCCCAGGTTCACGGTGTTCGTGCCGGAGTTGTACAACTCAATGAACTCCGCCGGCTCGGTCTTCACGTCCGGGTTGTAATGGATCTCGTTGATGACAATCGCCGCAGACGCGGAAAGGAAAGGCAGGACCACGCTGCAAAACGACACGACAATACGACGCATATGTTACAAAGGGCTAAAACGAATGGAGGACAGTATAAGAATCATGCGGCCATCGCAAGCGACTATCTTTAGTCTGAGGCGCTTATTCGCCGGCCTTGACGCCCCATTGGGGCGTGCCTAGTCTGCGGGCATCTTGAGGGGAGCCAACCGGTCCGAGGCTGTGGATGCTCGGACGAAGGCTGAGAGGGCGACGCGGGAGCGCCGCCGACCCGTTGAACCTGCTCCAGGTAATGCTGGCGAAGGGAGCACTGGCGACGCGCCACTTCCCGCCCATTCCCTGAAGCGTACCGATGGAACGCTTATGATCGCTACGAAAGACTCGTTCGAACCGCACAGCAGCGAACAATTACCCGCTAGTAAGAAAATCTACGTCGAGGGCAGCCTGCACAAAGACGTTCGCGTGCCGATGCGCGAAATAGAGTTAACGCCCACGAAGTCTTACACCGGCGCGGTCACGGTAAATGATCCTGTGCGGGTTTATGACTGTTCCGGGCCCTGGGGCGATCCGGCGTTCACTGGTTCGTCTGAAGAAGGGTTGCCTCCGCTGCGCCGCGATTGGATTTTGAAGCGAGCCGATGTGGAGGAATACGACGGCCGCGAAGTGAAGCCGCAGGACAATGGGTACCTCTCCGGCAAACACGCTGAATACGCCAGCAAGGCGGAGAAGAATCGCCTCGTGGAATTTCCCGGCCTCACGTCGCAGCGCCGCCGTCCGCTCCGCGCCAAGGCCGGCAAAGTCGTCACGCAACTCGCTTACGCCCGCGCTGGTGTCATCACGCCAGAGATGGAATTCATCGCCATCCGCGAGAACCATCGGATTGCCGATTGCCAATTGGCGATTGGCGATTTCAGCGATGACAACAAACGCAACGACCTGAACAAACAACACGCAGGCTCGCACCAATTGTCACGCAACAACGATTCAACGATTCAACGATTCAACGATTCAACGCCCTCCGTCTTCCGCCGCTTCCCCCAGCGCATCCCTGCTGAGATCACGCCCGAATTCGTGCGCGACGAAGTCGCCGCCGGCCGCGCGATCATCCCGAACAACATCAACCACCCCGAGTCCGAGCCGATGATCATCGGGCGCAACTTCCTCGTGAAGATCAACGCCAACATCGGCAACAGCGCCGTCGCCTCGAGCATCGAGGAGGAAGTCGAGAAGATGCGCTGGGCCACCAAGTGGGGCGCGGACACCGTCATGGACCTTTCCACCGGCAAGAACATCCACGCCACGCGCGAATGGATTCTACGCAACTCGCCCGTGCCCATCGGCACCGTGCCGATTTATCAGGCGCTCGAAAAAGTCGGCGGCAAAGCCGAGGACCTCACGTGGGAACTCTTCCGCGACACCCTCATCGAGCAGGCCGAGCAAGGCGTGGATTACTTCACCATTCACGCCGGCGTGTTGCTGCGCTTCGTGCCGCTCACCGCGAACCGCATGACCGGCATCGTGTCGCGCGGCGGCAGCATCATGGCCAAATGGTGTCTCGCGCATCACCAGGAGAACTTCCTCTACACCCACTGGGACGACATCTGCGACATCATGGCCGCCTACG
>Ga0187893_10012215_pt1 | contig 12244 bp, 16 predicted proteins | sample MA1701074metaG_FD_139574 | JGI IMG/M metagenome (GOLD analysis project Ga0187893, IMG submission 139574) | White microbial mat communities from a basaltic lava cave in the Kipuka Kanohina Cave System on the Island of Hawaii, USA - MA170107-4 metaG ... | reverse complement strand
CATTAAGCTGAACGCCAAGGTGGTCACTCTAGTCAGGGCTCCTGGGACAATGACCGAAGTAGGTCCTGCCGGAGTGGTTCGAGTGGCGTTTTGGTTCTCCAGGTGCGGATTAGTCGTGTAGAGGTCGGTCTCGACTCCAAGCCACTTGTAGCGTTCAAAGTAATGCCCTGCCTTGGCTCCGTAGGTAAAGGAATTGTTCAGGTCAAGGTTACTGAACCGGGCTCCGCCTCCGGTTTGTGACACGCCGCCCAAGGATTCCGGAATGGTGAACCCGAGCTGGCCGCCGATGTACGACTCGGCGAAGGACAGCGAAGCCACAAGTGGAATCACCCCGATCACGATGGCGAACACGAATGACTGCACGTAATGGTTCTTTCGCATGGTTCACCTCCTCATGTTGTCAACGATTGCTCGCTCATTTCCTGGAAATACGAGACTCTGTACTCTAGAACCCCTCGGGGAGGGATGCCCCATAGGAGGACGATGGGGCATCCACATGGCGGGGCACAACCGCCACGTTTCCCTCTAGGGTCTAGGATGGATGATCATGGTTCAGGGTGGGGATCGGGCACATGTCTCTCCGCCAAGTTAATAATAAGGTGAGCAAGGGAGGTGCCGAATACGGGAGATTGTCTATGTATTAAATTTTATTCACTTTTCTCGAACGTCATGTCGTTGGCAGGAAACAGGAGGTGAAGGGAATAGCCTGCATGATTAATCCAATACAAATCCAATCTGGCTAATTCTAAAGACTAGAGAGTGTATGGATTCTCCTACGGTGAATGGTGAAAAGATACCGCATCCTAGGTCTCTAGAGGTCCTTAGCAGAGGATTGAGCCTCTGCTTTTAAGCTGCCGGCAGCTTGCCAGCGTCTGCCAACAGAGAAAAGCACAGCTAGGAACAGTGAGGGCAGCCAGATCCAGAGAAATTCATTCGACAAGATTGCCGCGCCGCTAGCCGTGAAGAACGTCTCCACGCTGAGCGGCGAAACCTCGATCGGCCGGAACGGGAAAAAATATCTGGTGTTATCGAATAGCGCGAAGAAGGCGACGCCCAGGCCTCCGTTGGTCATGACATCGAGGGCCCCATGCGAGGCGATCACGCAGAAAAAGCAGAGCAACAGACGATTCCGACAGCCGGCCCAACGCTCTTGATGAAAGGCCAGCGCTACGACGAGGATACTGAGCGCCGCAGCGAAGGCAAGCGAGTGGGTCAACCCCCGGTGCCTGAGCAGATCCTGATAAGGAATGCCAAACCAGAAGCCGAAGACATCCACGTCCGGTAGCACGGCGCAGGCAGCGCCAAGCAGCCACAACTTGAGGGAAGCCTTGCTCTGGCTCAACGCGGTGCCGAGTCCAACTGCTACGATTGCGTGTGAAAATGCTGAAGGCATGCTGACAATCTGGATGCGAACTGACCCGCAATCATAGCAAAGCCTGACGCGATGCGCATATTCTGGTGAGACCGTTGATCCCACCGTTACCCGTTACTGTCGGAAACGTTATGACGGCTCCCAAAGGCAGGGAATTGAATGGATCGGCACTGCGACAGGCGGTGCAGAAAACCGTGGGGGGGGTTACCGAGTATCAAGCGGTTCCTCCAACGGCGGAAGAACGGCAAAACCTGCCATCTCTAAGGTTCTCCGCGACACAGTAGACCCTTTAGGATGACCCGATATGTCTTCGGTGAGATTCCACAGCTCGAGCGGCTTCCGTAATCTGGACCTGTTATCTGCCAGATAGCCCAGGAAGACCGCCGGAGCTGGGGGGCACTGAGATGTCGGTGCAGTTTTCGGGGTTTTGTCATTGTCCATATACTGTCCTTCTGATCCCTATGGATCGTCAAAATCTCGCTCCCGCGCCGACTCCAGTATCATGCTGAATTTTGCCACGAACCCAAAGCCCTAAACAAAAGCGGTTGCTTCTTCGCCATACCCTGATCACGCAGCCTCTCCCACGCCGACTTCCATTTTCTCTTTCAAGAGGCCGCCATTGTTCCCTCGAAGTTGATGTTCAGTGTCTGCGATCAGAACCCTGGAGGGTCTTTCCTTGTACAGATACTGCACACCTTCTTCAGCATCTTCCCTCCTGGCGCAGTTGACACAAGCATAGAAATAGCCCACGAGCCCCTCCACCATATCGATCACGCGCTCCTGGAACATCATCCCCTGACACTTTTGGCATGTACGCATTTTGCGCCTCCTGAGAACCTAGAGAATTTAGAGTTAGGTTAGTAAACGATACGCTGCCCTGTCATCCCGCTGATCATCCCAAAGTTTCTACCGCCGAAGGTATACGACAAGGAGGACTAGGGGAATCAGGCGAATAAGGGAATCGAAGAGGGGAATATACCTGTTGACAATCCTTCTTAACGCGTCGAGGCGGATGCGTTTGAAGACCTCCCTCTCTCCATTTTCAGGTGTTTCCTCTCATTGAATTGCAGTGTTTACCGGGTTGTCCTTTCTCAGCCCATCATCTACCTTTGTACTCATGATGAAGGATGAATGAACAAAAGACAGGGAGGGAATCATCATCAATGGAGCATCCATCAGCAAATGACATCCTCTCACGCATCGAATGGTGCCGGCTCCAGCGGAAAGGGGCGGTCACGCGGGACGAGGAAGAGGGTTGGTATGCGGAGGAGGCAGGACTGATTGACGCCTTGCTCGGTAGAGATCAGGCAGGAATCACCCATCCCTCTTTGCTGGAGCGCTATAAACTTGGCCTACAGGACGGGCAGGCGCTCATACGCTTGCTCCAACCAGCAACCGGGTGGCTGAAAGCAATCATGGAGGGGCTCGAGCAAGTCGCTTCTAGGCAACAGACCGGCTCGGCAAAGGTTCCCGTGAGCCCCTCCGCCAGGTCTTCTAAGGTGCATGACGAACGAGCCATGTTGTAATAGCCTTTGGGTCAGTGCATGCATACTCACTGCACCAGCGCTTCAGTCACGGGATCCGGGGAGTAGAGTGGAATAATGGATAGAATGTCGTATGACACAACCACCTCCTGAAACCGCGGAGCGTCGGCGTAGCCAACGGATTTCATTGTCAGTTCCAATAGTGGTGAGGAGCCTGGATTTCCCTCCTACGTTCCGTGGGAATTTACATACCGTCGAGGTGAGTGGCCACGGCTGTGTTCTCCATGCTCTTCAGCCCTTTAAGCGTAACAGCCGTCTGCGCCTTGACATCCTTCACCACAACCGCACGACCACCGCGCGTGTTGTGCATTCAGAGCCGAGTGGACCGCGCGTTACGAAGTGGAAGGTCGCGCTGGAACTCGACAAACCAGGAAACTTCTGGAGTCTGTCGGCGCCGCCGCCAGACTGGCTCGAGACTTCGCAACAGCAATCGAGCAGAAAGAGTCCGGGTTGCGACTCCGTCAGGGACACCGAGATAGAGAACTAGCAGGACTTGCTGGTTTAGGCAATAAGTCCGACTTGTCTCCATATTCAGGTATTTCCCCTATCTATATTCCGGTGTTTACCTGATTGTTCCCCTCCGGCCTATCCCCTACCGTGGTCCTACCGTGGTCTCCGACTGCTACGATACAAATAGTTGCGATCTTGCTGCTCGCCCGCATACACTACCTTCACAGAAAGGACAAGAACCTCGCTGAGATGACGGCCCACTCGGGAAGAGAAGGAGGGGTCTATCCAACATTCGATCGAAAGGGTCTTGGTCGTGTACGCTGATCAACGCAACCACACGTATCGTATTATGTATAGGAGGGATAGCCTTTATGGACGCAGGAGGTTCACATGGATGACCTGAAAACAAAGAGAAAGGACGAAAGGATCAGAAGTGTATCTCCTTCTCGATTAGTGCCTCCGCCCGATAACGAGTCCACCGTTCCCGAGTCCACTGTCCCGTTGCTGCGCGAGCTCGTTGCCCACTTGCGGAAAAACCGTACGCAACTCCGTGAGGAGTGGGCGCGGCGCATCACGGAGGCCAAGTTGCTCACGGCGATGACCAGAGAGGAAATCTTCGCCGAAGCCACATCGGTCTATGATAATTACGTGGAGGTACTGGAAACAGGCGCCGTCGAGGCTCTGCAAGCTTACGCCCGCGACCTCTCCGAGCGCATCATCCCAAGGGGGGTGGAAACCGACGAGGTCGTGGGGATCGTGCTGCTCCTGCGCGACGTGCTTGCGCGCTCGCTCTTCGCGAAATACCAAGCAGACTTCCAGCTGCTCAACCGCATCCTCGACGCCTATGAGCCTGCGGCCAACCGCATTGCCAACACGGTGGCGGTGGGTTTTGTCCAAGAACGCGAGCGCATCATTCGCCAGCAACAAGAAGCCATCCGGGAACTCTCTACGCCCGTGCTCCAGGTACGCGAGCGATTGCTCATCCTGCCGATTATCGGTGTGATCGATCCTCAGCGCGCCCGTCAGTTGACCGAACAACTGCTGCGTGGCATTCGGACCAACCGCGCCAGGGTCGTCGTGATTGACATCACCGGTGTGGCAGCCATGGATGCCACCGTGGCGAATCACCTCGTACAAACTGTGGAGGCGTCGCGGCTACTGGGTGCAACAGTCATCGTCACCGGCTTGTCGCCTGAAATCGCTCAGACACTGGTCACGATCGGCGTGGACTTGGGCAAGATGAATACTGTCGGAGATCTCCAGGGCGGCATCGAGGAAGCCGAACGGTTGTTAGGCTACAAGGTGGCCCCCCTCAACGAGCCCTCTCAACAAACCACATAGAGAGCGTGCGATCGTGCAAGTTCCTATTCTCAAACAAGGGCAGTACCTGATCGCCTCCATCCAAGCCGCGCTCAGCGACCAAGACTTGGTGCAACTGCGAGACGCGTTAGCTGAGAAGGTCGGCAGGCTGCGTGCTCGGGGGGTCATCGTGGATGTCACGGTTCTCGACGTGATGGACTCGTTTGCCTCGCGCACCCTGCGCGACCTGGCACATATGACCAGGTTACGTGGAGCGGAAACCGTGATCGTAGGGATCCAGCCTGAAGTCGCATTTTCGATGGTTCAGCTTGGATTGACGCTGGAGGGAGTGGACACTGCCCTGGATTTGGAAGAAGGGCTCGATTACTTGGACAAGAAAACGAAGAGAAGCACGTCCCGTGGCTAGTGAAACGGTTGTCTCCATCAATACGGATGTCGACGTCGTGGTCGCACGACAGAAGGGGCGTGAGTTAGCCAACGAGCTGGGCTTTGCGCTGACTGATTCGACCCTCATTGCCACCGCTATCTCGGAGTTAGCACGAAACATCGTCCTCTATGCCAAGCACGGCGAAATCGTCATCAAGAACTCTCTCGTCGCCGACAAGGTGTGCATTGTCGTGGTGGCTCGAGACAAGGGACCGGGTATTGCCAACATTCCACAAGCCATGCAGGATGGCTTCTCCACGTCCGGCGGTTTGGGTCTAGGCTTGCCTGGGGTGAAACGCCTTGTGGATGAGTTTCACCTTGTCTCAGATGTAAACTCTGGAACGACCGTCACCATCAAGAAGTGGAAGCGATGAATGCCCAGTTAATCGAATGGGGAGTCGCCAGCGTGACGATGCCGGAGCAATCTCAATCGGGCGACCGGTACCTCGTGCAGCCCTATACCAACGGCGTGCTCGTAGCAGTGGTGGACGGGTTGGGACACGGCGAGCAGGCGGCTGCAGCCGCCGATCTTGCGGTCACCACCCTGAGCAAACACGCACACGAATCCATTATCAGCCTGTGCAACCACTGTCACGATAGCCTGCGTGGAACCCGTGGCGTGGTCATGAGCCTGGCGTCGTTCAACGAGCTGGATGGGACCTTGACCTGGATGGGGATCGGAAACGTTGAAGGCTTGGTCCTCCGCGCGGAAGGCTCTCCATACTCGCGACACAAGTCTCTGTTACTGCGCAGCGGCGTGGTCGGCAGCCAGCTCCCCTCGCTGAGCACATCCACCATGCCCATCAAGCAGGGTGATACGCTGATTTTCGTCACCGACGGTATCCGCAGCGGCTTTGCCAATGGTCTGGACACAAGCGATCCGCCGCAGCTGATCGCCAACCGAATCCTCGTCGAGCACAGCAAGGGCTCGGACGATGCGCTCGTGCTCGTTGCGCGCTCTCTGAAATAGGTTCATCATGCCGGAGACCATGGATAAGCTGGAGGACCAATATGCGGCTGCGCTGCAGGACTCCATCCCGAGGATGGGAGAATCCGCCTTGCAACAGGCCTATGAGCTGGGAAGAAGAGCGCTGGCCGAAGGGCTGGGTGTGCTGGACATGGCAGCCATGTATCACAAGGCCCTGGCAGCAGCTTTGTCTCGGGCCTCAACGCCTGAAGAGAAAACACTGATGCTCCGGGCGGGGGCGAATTTTTTTGTGGAGAGCCTGTCGCCATTTGAAATGACACACCGCGGGTTCCGAGAAACCAACACCGCACTCCGTCGCCTGAATCAGACACTGGAGGAAGAATCCAAACGAATCGCCCACGCCCTTCATGATGAGGCAGGACAGCTCCTCGCCTCCGTCCATCTCGCCTTGGAAGAGGTGGCCGGGAACCTGCCACCCGCTAAGGAGCACCTCCTAAAAGTGAAAGGGCTGCTCGACCAAATCGAGGCGCAGTTAAGGCGACTCTCCCATGAACTCCGCCCCACGATCCTTGACGATTTGGGATTGCTCCCTGCCCTCAAATTCCTGGCCGAGGGCGTTGCCGCCCGGACTGGACTCCTCATCTCGGTGGAAAGCGAGTCTGAACTATCCCTCTCCCCTCTGCTGGAGACCACTCTCTACCGGATCGTGCAGGAAGCATTAACCAACGTGACGAGGCACGCCAAGGCCTCTCAGGTGACTATAACCATCCATCAAGAGCCTCAGACTCTTCGGTGCTCCATCAGGGATAATGGCGTGGGCTTTGACATTTCGGCCGTCTTGGCCAAGACCGGCGAACGAGGCCTCGGCTTGCTCGGCATTCGTGAACGCCTGAACAGCTTAGGCGGTTCGCTTTCGATCGTATCCGACCTCGGCCAAGGGACCGAGCTGATTATCACGATTCCTCACACAAACCAACCGGAGGAGTAAGATGTCGTTGCACATTCTGCTGGCCGACGATCATCTCATCGTGCGCCAAGGCCTGAAGGTCCTTTTAGAGCGAGAAGGCTTTAACGTGGTCGGCGAAGCTTCCGACGGTCGTGAAGCGGTCCGGCTGGCCCAGGAGCTTTGTCCCGACATCGCTCTGCTCGATCTCACCATGCCCCTGTTGAATGGCGTTGATGCGGGACGAGCCATCCTGCAGACCTCTCCCAAAACGAAAATCATCCTCCTAACCATGCACACCGAGGATCACCACGTGCTAGACGCTCTGCGCGCCGGGATCAAGGGGTATGTCTTGAAGACCAAGGCGGCGGAGGAGCTGGTCCAAGCGATCCAGGAGGCCTCGCTGGGGAAACTTTATTTGACTCCTGGAGTCTCTGAGGTAGTCGCTCAGGCGTATTTGGCCAAAACCGACTTGCCGCAAGAGCCACTCAGTCTCAGAGAGCGGGAGGTTCTCCAACTCATTGCCGAGGGCAAAACCACCAAAGAGGTAGCCACCGTCCTGGGGATCAGCGTGAAGACCGCAGAGTCACACAGGACCAGGATCATGGAGAAGCTGGACATTCATGAAACGGCCAGCCTGGTCCGGTATGCTATCCGTCGTGGCGTAATCCAAGCCTAGAATCCGTCCCAGACCTCCTCGCATTCTCAGGGATTTTCTCCCCCTCAATTGTAGGGTTTACCCTAGCACCTTTGTAGGATTCACCCGATAGCATCTTCCGTCCCTCTCATTTATTAACTACCTCATTGCAGCCTAGGAAAGACCAAGGAGGTGTTCTATGGAAGGTGATGTTTCATTCAACCACAAGGCCAACATGGCGGCCATGCATGCGGGGCCCGGCATCATGCTGCTCAGTGGTTCCATGCAATTGCTGTACAGGGACCGGCGTGCACGAGAACTGTGCGACCAAATCAATCAATGCCAGAACGGGAAACCAGTGAACGGGGTGCTCCCGCCAGCCGTAGCCGGTCTCGCCGATCAAATTAGGAAGATCCTCCAAGTCCGAACCGATCCGAAGGACTGGGAGCAGTTTCAACTCAGGCATCTCGTGAACACCCTCCAGCGCCCCGTGCTCCTGTGCGGCATGGGGTTGATTGATCTGAGCACCTGGGAACAACGAATCCTTATCGTGATGAACGAGGTCGGGATCGGCGCGTGGCAGGACAATCTTATCGACCAGGCAAAGGAGCAGTTTCGCCTGACAGCTCGCGAAATAACCGTCGTCCGACATCTCTTGAAGGGCTGGACCAACAAGGAGATCGCCAATGAAATGGGAGTGGCGGTACAGACAGTGAAGGAGCATTTCAAGCACATTCTTGAGAAAACGAGGACTACCACGCGCACGGGTGTCCTCATGCAGATCGTCCACTGTGGATTACAGTATGCACCAGCGACATCACCACCATATATGGGTATGCCTGCCCTAGCCAGCAGATCTATCGAACTGGCGGCGGTGTAACGGATTTTGACGTTGGGGCAACACCAAGAGAACAGTGCAAAGGCCATCATGATGGGATCCAACTCGTTGTCGAGGCAGAACACAACGCCCCACACTCCTAACCCAATTCCCCTGCCTATTAGGACCATTAGTCTTCACAATTTGAGCGAGCGGTACCGAGCTCAGGGCAAGTACGCAGAAATGGAGCCGCTATGTCAGCTCGCTCTGGAGATCCAAGAACAAACCTTGGGGCCAGAGCACTTCGAGGTCGCTATCACTCTTAGCGATCTGGCAGAGGCATACCATCTTCAGGGCAAGTACGCGAAGGCTGAGCCACTCTACAATCGCTCCCTGACTATTTGGGAGAAGACCTTGGGGAAGGAGCACCCGAGGGTAGCAACCACCCTTAGCAACTTGGCGAAGCTATACGCCGTTGAGGGCAACTATCCCCAGGCGGAGCAGCTCTACCTGCGCGCGCTGGCGATTCAAAAGAAGACATTAGGGCCAGACCACCAGGACGTGGCCCTTAATCTGAAGCATTTAGCTGAGCTCTACCACAGATGGAGTCTCGCTACATTATTACGAACAACAGGATAAGCACCTGGAGAAACCGATGCGTTGGCGTCACATGTCACTCCTGGAAAAGTCATGATCGCGGATTACTGTGACGGCGATTTCCCACCCGGTCATGGCGGCGGGAGACAAACGCCAGGGACGCAAGGCCGTAGCTAAGAGTATCGGGAGGAAGAATGCAAGAGGCTGGAAAAAGCGCTGTGCCGAGATCAAGTCTCGTTGATCTGCTGAGGATCCTGGCGATCTCAATGGTTCTAGCCGTGCACTCGGCTCAAGAGTTTGGCCAATGGTGGGGCGCAACGTACGCCACAAGCTTTTATGATATTAGCCTGGGTCACCTGGGTGTCACGATCCTTGTTCTGATCAGTGGCATTGTGCTCAGATTGAATGATCGCGGCCAAGGGGTCATGGCATTCTATGCCAGCCGGCTCCGGCGGATCTATTCAGTTTATTGGATGGTCCTGGCGCTCTCGCTTGCCATGGGGCTGGTGTTTCATTGGGAGAAACTTCCGAAGGGTTGGGTGGAAGGTGCTCTCACCATCACGGGGCTCTGTGCCTTTGCTGGCCTTTGGGGTTGCAGCCTCCTCCCGCCTGCGTGGTTCATTGGTCTCATTCTCTCGCTCTATGCGGTTTACCCTTGGCTCTCCCGCTTTATGAATCGGACCCCACGGGTCACCCTGATAGCCTTGCTCCTCATCAGCCTTGCCTCTCGGCTCACCGTGGAGAGCTATCTCCTATACCGTCCACGGGAGTGGTTCCCGCTCTGCCGAGTTTTTGAATTTGGCTTGGGGATCTACCTGGCTCAAGAGGTGCAGCTCGTGCCGGTCCTCCGATGGAGAGCGCCAGCCCACATCGGCAGGATCCTGGAAATCCTGAGTGAGCTTTCGTTTCCAGCCTTCTTGATTCACTGGCACTTTCTCGCCGTCTATCGGCATCTAGGCCCACCCCTGGACGTCTTGGTGTTCCTGATCATGACGATGAGCATCAGCTATGTGGTTCTGTCGGTTGATTCCTATCTGCAGCAAGCCCTTTTCGGGACAACGCGTAGCTCCTGTTCACCTGTCGTCTTTAAGCTTTCGGTGGCCAGGAAGGCATGGAACTCCTTACTCATGTCTCTACAAGACGCCGTTCGGCGCCGGTATCGTCCGGACATGAGTCGTGGCAATACCCTCTGACCGTCTTCGCGACATCCCGTATTTCACCGTTCGGATCGAGCCTGACGATTGGATCAAGCCAGAGTCCAGTGCGCCCCTCGACGGATCGGGTGGAGTCCGCGTCAAAGTTCCGTGGGGCATGTCTGTTAAGGAAACCACACCTGGAAACTTCCTTTTTACAGCGAAAGCGAGACATGGTTTGCTCCCGGAGCATCCTGACCTCATCCGCTTCGTCGTATCCTTGCTCAACAGCCGCGATACATAGCATCCCTCTTCCACAGAGACATTGGAGAAAACGGCTAGGAGCCTCGTTTGGACCAAAAGGAGAATCGGTGGGAAAACAACGGAGGACAGCAGGCTTCGATGATGGCGAGGCGATCAAAACCGAAAGCTGATGCCACCGGTCAGTCCATAATCCGGCGCTCCATCGGAGAGGCCGAGCTGCATGGATGCATTGAACCGCAACAGGGACGTTGCTTTGTAGTTCACGGCGAATAGCAGATCCCGTGGGTTAGGCAACTCCGCCACAATTGCCCGCCACTCTTCATAGTACAGACTGCCCAGCAAGTCTTTGGTGAAGTAATAGCCAAGCCCCAAATCATAGTTCCACTGATTTCTCAGGTCCAGCCCCGGCGGGTCTCCGATGAAGGTATAGCCGAGGTCCAGAAACCCGACCCAGTTGCCGACCAGCTTTTTGGTCACTTCCACACCAAATCCTTCGTCAAACTCGCCGGTGCCCAAGCCACGATCCTCGTCAGCCGTCGGGATTTTGATGCGCCCAGTCAGGGCCAGAGTGGGGAACGGCCCACGCTCATCGAGCAGATAGTACCGGCCACGGAGTATGATGTCTCCAAGTCCACTCTCGGTGCTCTCTGTAGGGTCAGTCGGCGGGACAGTCCCTGCCTTCTTCCCTTTTCCACTCGCTCCACCTCCACTGCTCCCGCTCCCACTGGTCCGGTTCGGGACTCCGCTCAGCACCGTGACGGCCCCGCTGCCGGTAATGCTGATGTATGGAATGACGAGCGTGATATCCCCGGCGTCGAAGAGACGGCGAATCGACAGCGGAAGGTAAGCAATCGTGGTGGTCGAGGCAGTCCCGTAATCACCGCTTGAATAGGTTGGCGAGAAACCGATTTGCCAATTCTCTATTGTATCTTTGGCCCCATCTTTATCTTGGGCCCCTTCACACGCAATCGGGCTTGCCACAATCGTGAGAAGTCCCAGGAACCAGATCAAAACCTTCCAACATTGCGCGCACATGCTCACTTCGTCGATCCAATCATTATGTCAAGAACCGCTCCAAGTGAAATCAGCCACATCCCTGTGAATCGAAAAGGCGACGTCGGTGTGCTACTCGACGCCGCCTTTCAGACTCGGGTGTCCCAGTTCTCAGTGATTATGGACTCGCCCAGACTCTATTCAACCTTTTCTATTTACCTAGCCGTTCAGGCCGCTCTGGCCGTTCTGGACGTTGTGGCCGCTCCGGCCTTTCGGGGCGCTGAGGTCGCTCCAGACGGTCGAGACGGGCCTCACGCTTCAGATCGCCACGATTGTCGGCTTTCTCCACCTTAGGCTCACCTGTCCGCCCTTCCCGTCGGAGATCCTGCAGGGATTGTTTCACGTCGCTGACCACCGGACCCAGTTTGAACCCGAGTTCTTTCGCAATATTCCCCCAGCCTCTCTTGTCGTTTCGGAGGTCTCCCACCCGTTGCAACGCATCAGCCAACGTGGGGAAATTCGTTGGGTCGGTCTTTGTAAGGTGCTCCGCTAAGGCAAACCGAATCGTAATCTCTCCCCACCCCTGCTTCGAGTTCCGCAGCTCCTCAATCACGCTGGGCTGGACTTGAAATCGTTGGGACAAGGCCTCGATGTGTGCCTTTTGACCTCTCCTTGAAGCGTCTTCTTCCGCTTCTCTTTGCATGGTTTGCAATCGAACCTCATCGGCATTGGATTGGGCCCCAACATTTCCTGGGGTGAAGAGGCTCAGCAGAACTACGGCCATGATGTAACTAAAGCATTTCCGCTTCATAGAACACCT
>Ga0187893_10012214_pt1 | contig 12246 bp, 11 predicted proteins | sample MA1701074metaG_FD_139574 | JGI IMG/M metagenome (GOLD analysis project Ga0187893, IMG submission 139574) | White microbial mat communities from a basaltic lava cave in the Kipuka Kanohina Cave System on the Island of Hawaii, USA - MA170107-4 metaG ... | reverse complement strand
CGCTGCCGGGGCGTCATGTTGCTGGGCACTTCCTACCCTGTGCTAGCGGTACACGACGGTGATGAATGGCGGCGAAAACTGGAAGCAACAGTGGGAGACTTTGTCTTCAGTGAAGCCGCTGACTATGAGGTGCGAGTAGAAACCGCCGCCGGAGTGAACGTCTTTGCCCCGGGGTTGGAAACAGCTTCAACCTCAGGTGAAAAGCAATCCAGAACCTTTTCGGGTCAAGCCTTGCGAGATTTTCCAGTCCTTGCCAGCCGCGGGTTGCGTTCTGAGCAGGCTGAGGTCGATGGCGTCACCATCTCGACGATCTTTCTTCCTGAGCATGAACGTGTGGGCAAGCGCGTTTTAGCAATTGCCTCCAGTGCGCTGCAAACCTTCAACGCAGCCTTTGGTCGTCTGCCTTTCAAGCACATACGCATCGCTGAAGCGCCTTTGGTTGCCGGTTTGGGGAGCACGGAATTCTCCGGATTCAACGTCATAGCCAGCGCTTTTTATGTCGACTTTGATTCGCCGGCAATGCGGAATCTTCCGGAATTAATTCGTGAGCAAAGAGATGCCCTGGAGGAGAGTCTGGAATGGACTGTCGCACACCTCGTTGCTCATCAGTGGTGGGGCGCTGGAGTAGGCAACGACCCGGCCCGGGAACCTGTTCTGGACGAGGCCTTGGCGTGCTGGTCGGCTTTACTTTATTACAAGGCAATTTATGGTGAAGAAAGAGCAGCCACCGCGCTGCAAGATCAAGTGCGGGGCGTTTATCGCTTGTATCGAACTTTCGGCGGCGAGGACATGGATGCAAACCGGCCGTCACAGGACTTTCGCAATACCTTTCAGTATGCGGCCATCATTACCGCCAAAGGCGGACTGATGTTTGCCGAGCTCGAGCGCCAGTTAGGTACGGAGAAACTCCAGGCAGCTCTGCGTAATTATTTTCAAACTAATCTTTTTGAGATTGCCGAACTTGATGATCTGCGCGGGGCCATCATTGCGGAAGCGCCAATCGAACAAAGGCGTAGGGTTGCTCGTACATTCAGCCGGTGGCTTTCGGACCGGCGTGGAGATGAAGATATTGCACCGCCAGATGCGGAGCTGGCAACCTCGCTGGGAATGCCCGCCCGGCCAAACCAGCCGAAAAACGGCGAGCGAGGTGCTTTTACAGCTTTCGCTCGACTGGGTAAATTCTTCTGGCAACAGATGACCCGGATTCGTTGAAGCAATGAGAGCCTACCAGCAGGATATTACTGACCAGCAACAAGGCGAACCCCTACCTGAGCGTACGCGAGAAGTCGAGCAAAGTCTGGAACGGCTAAGCTGGTTGATGGATGACCTGTTTCGCATTCCAGTGCTGGGTTGGCGTGTTGGTTTGGACGCTATTTTCGGCCTCGTCCCCAGCCTGGGCGATACCGCCAGCGCGCTGGTTTCTTTCTATATTCTCGGCGCTGGGGTGCGCTACCGGGTGCCTAAAATCACCCTCTTGCGCATGGGATTAAATGTGGGGCTGGACTATCTTTTTGGTTCTCTGCCCTTGGTGGGTGATCTCTTCGACGCCTGGTGGAAATCCAACCAGCGGAACGTCGAACTGCTGCGCAGACGGGCCACCGTCTCCGCCGCCGAAGCCCGGAGCGGCAAGGTTAGCGATTGGCTTTTTGTCGGGTTGATTATGTTTGCCCTGATCGGACTGGCCCTCGGAGCCGCAGTGGTCAGCCTCTACTTGCTGACGCTGGCGCTGGAAGCGCTCGGATCGGTATTCGCATTATAAACCTTAAGAGGTTACCGGTTCGGGTGCAGGAGTCAACAATCGATCGAGCGCGGACTTAAGCATATCCAATCCCCGTTCCCCGGCAGCAAAGCTTTTAAGCTTGCCCTCACGATCAAAAAGATAATAAGCGGGGACATACCCTTGATCGTTCTGGAAGGCTTCCCGCAGTTTGTGTTCGTTGTCAATCGCGCAGCCCTCGGTTAGCTGATGGGTTCCAATCGCCTCGCGCACGGCCTCGACGTCGGTGTCTGCTTCGTATCTGGGCATGTGCACTGCAATAACTCGGAAGCCTCGATCCTTTAGCTCCTCGCGCCATTGAGCGACCCGAGGCAAATTATCCTTGCAAATACCGCAACTGATTGCCCAGAAGTGCACCAGCGTAACATTTCCCAGTGCTTCGGCCTCGACGTGGGCCTGCGTGGCTCCGAACCACTCCGTCGCGCCGTCCAGCGACGGGAGTTTTGTTCCGATCTTCATCGGCATTAAAAATGTCTCCTAGACAAAGGAAGCTTTATTGATCATTGGTCATGGGTCATTTCTCATTGGTCATTGCGGAAAGCCAAACCAATGAAAGACGAGAAATGTCAAACGGCAAATGATAAATCTGCTTTGTCCTCAACGGTGCAATCTCAACTAACGACAAAGAGAGCCGGCCATTCGACCGGCTCCCAAACCAGGACAACCCTATACAGTAAGCGGCTTCTGTCCAGGCTTCCACTCGGCCTGGCATAGGCCGCCAGTCTGAAGCGCCTGAATAACTCGTAGAGTTTCCTCAGCTGAACGGCCAACGTTAAGATCGTGGACCACTTTGTAGCGAAGAATCCCCTCGGGATCGATTACAAACAGACCACGCAGGGCAATGCCCCGATCCTCAAGCAATACACCGTAGTCGCGCGAAACGCTCTTAGTAGCATCAGCGGCTAGTGGATACTTCAAACCTTCGACACCGCCTTTGTCCTGCGGCGTTTTCAGCCAGGCTCTGTGCGAAAAGACCGAATCGGTCGAGACGCCAATTATGGCAGCGCCGATGTCCTCGAACTCGTCATAACGGTCGCTGAAAGCGGTGAGCTCCGTTGGACATACGAAAGTAAAATCCAATGGATAAAAGAGAAGGACGAGCCACTTGCCCCGGTAATCCGAGAGCTTAACATTTTCGTTTAGCTTCTCGAGGTTCTTGGTTGAAGCCATGTCAAAATCCGGCGCCGGTTGGCCTACCATGGCTTTCTGTACCGCCACTCCTGTTGCTACTGTCATGTATCCTCCAAAAGTTATTGTTCTTAACGTTGTTCGAACTGCTTACGATTTATTGCTTTTGTTCACGGCAGTCAGGGCAAAGGCCGCGCAAGGTCAAATGAACTGACTCGGGTTCAAAGTTGGATTTTCGGGCCGCGGCGCGCATCAACTCTGCGGCCTGCGGTAGTTCGAAATCGGTCAAGCGCCCGCAAACGGTGCAGATGGCATGGTCATGCCGCTCGAGCATGCGGTCGTAGCGACTGGCACTGTCGCCAAATTTGATTTCGCTCACCAGACCGGTGTCCTTCAAGTACCTGAGAGAGTTATAAACCGTTGCGTAGCTGATTCCGGGCAGGCGCTGGCGGGCCGCCTCAAAAATTTCGCTGGCCGTGGGGTGATCCTCCCGTTGACGGATCACCTGCAGCACAGCCTGTCGCTGGGGTGTCAGTTTTGGTTCGGCTTTGCTTATCCGCCTTTTGGCCATGGTTTCATACCTCCTCTCATCCCGAGTGGAACCCCCCCCCCCAAAGAATACTTAGACTAATTCTAATTCTAAGAAATGTCAACTGGGTTACGAGTCGGCGATGCTCAGTTTGGCCGGTGGATTTAGTGAGGTGGCTTTCCCGGGTGGATGGTTCGTCGCGAAAGCAACGATTCTATCCACGTAACTTGCAAACGCAGGGCACTCGAGACCATGAGGTTTAAGCAACACCTGCGACTCTGACGTGTCATACGACTGCTTGAGGAAAAAATAGGGTACGCCGTAATGCGGTAAGCCAGTAATTTTCGGTGAAAGGGGAAGCATTAAAGTGAAATAAACCATGCCGGGCGGTATCGTGATAGCCGAACCGTGGCCGCAAAGGCTTTCGGCAATTCGATCGAAAAGTGCACGGGTAGTAAGCGGTTGGGGATCGGCTAACGCAATCGTCTTACCTACAGCGTTCTGGTCCGAGGCCAAAGCTGCCAGACTCTCCACCACAAAATCGACTGGTACCAGGTTAAGCGCAACCTCGTCGTTGCCAATGTTAAAACGCGAAAGCAGACCCGGCCACTTTAGCAGGTAGTAAATCAAATAGTAGACGCCGTCGTATTTGGATGTCTCACCTGTCTCCGAGTCGCCACAAACCACTGAAGGACGATGAATGGTTACCGGCAATTCAGTCTTTAATGCTTCCACTTCCCGCTCAGCCAGGTACTTTGTCTGCTCGTAGTAATTTCGAAAGCCGAACTGGTGCTCCAATTCGGTCTCCAGAATCACTCCTTCTCTCTTCCCCGCCACGTAGCAAGTGGAAACGTAATGGTAATGGTTGAGGCTTTTTGCCGTCCGCGCTAATTGATTCACACGGCGAGTTCCCTCGAGATTGACTTGCAACGCCAGCTCCAGGGATACAGCCAGGTCATAGATAGCCGCCAGATGAAAAATAATCGTGGTGTCCGAGCGGACTACCCTCAGATCCTCTGAACCAATCCCCAGGTCGGGACAGGTTACGTCACCGGTGATCAGACGAAAGTCGTCGAGCGACTTACCCGTTTGTCTCGCAAGTTTCTGGATTTCATCGGTAGCAGCCCGTAGAAAAGCGGGTTGCACCAGAAGCAGAAAGCGCATTGAGGTGGAGGCAAGACGTCGCAGGAGTCGGGTAGCGATGAAACCAGGAAATCCTGTAAGAAAAACTGTAGGAACCATAAAGCCTGACTTGCTCGAACTAGCAGCGATGCTACCCGTCCGGCGAGAAGTCAGTCAAATCTATTTGTCGTTTGTCGATGGACATTTGGCATTTGTGATTGAATTTTCGTGTGGTTTCGTGGATCGTGTCTTAGTCAGAATGCAATCAGCTTGGGGGGAACCAATGAATTTCTATTCCAGATTGCCGATGCGGGCCTTGCTGGGACTATTCATACTTGTTCTGGCTTTGAGTCTTGCCACCGGTGGACGCAGTGCAGCTTGCCTTATCAAAGTCACGCTCCTGCAGCTAAACGATGTCTATCAGTTTGAACCAGTAGACCAGGGTAGTCGCGGTGGCATCGCCCGCATAATGACGCTTAAGAAAGAGATCCAGAAAGAGAACCCTAATACGCTGTTCCTGCTGGCTGGTGACACAATTTCTCCCTCAGTTGAATCCCTCACCTACAAAGGCGCACAGATGATCGAATCCTGGAACACTGCCGGACTCGATTATTCCACTTTCGGAAATCATGAATTTGACTTCGGTCCAGCAGTTTTGGCCGAGCGAATTAGGGAATCCCGGTTTTCCTGGTTGGCAGCCAATGTCATTGACCGCAACACAGGGCAACCCTTTGGGGGCGCAAAGTCGTTTGTGATTCGCGAGTTTCAGGGGGTGAAGGTTGGCATTTTCGGTTTGGTGTTGCAGTCGACCAAAACTGAGTCTCGCCCTGGACCTGATGTTGATTTTCTCGATCCTTGCGAAACTGCGCGAAAGGTTGTCACACAGCTTCACCAGCAGGGCGCCAAAACAGTGGTAGCCTTAACGCACCTGACGATGGCGGAAGACAAACGTGTCGCCCGGTGTGCCCCAATTGATGTGGTGATTGGCGGACATGAGCATACGCTGCTCGAGTCAGTTTCCGGTGGAGCACCTATTTTCAAAATGACCTCGGATGCTCGGGAGCTTGGACGAATCGATCTGAATATCTCTAAGGAGACGGGCGAGGTTGAAAGCATCGACTGGAAGGTGATTCCGGTTACCAATAAGATAAAGCACGATCCCGAGTTTGCAGCGATCAGCAATAAATACCGCCGCCTGATGCCTCAACTAGCCCGAGCGGTGGGCCGGACGGCGGTCTTACTGGACGCCCGTAGCGCGGAAGGGCGCGTGCGGGAAACCAATGTGGCAAACTTTATTACCGACGCTTTTCGGAAAGCGACGCGAGCTGATGTGGCCTTAATAAATGGCGGCTCGATTCGAGCGGATACTGTCCTTCAACCCGGAATTCTAACGGTACGGGACGTGCTTTCGATACTTCCCTTTAAGAACCGGGTGGTTAAGCTTGAGGTTTCCGGGGCAACTCTCAAAGCGGCAATTGAGCATGGAGTGAGTAGAAGCGCAGAGGACAGCCAACCTGGTCGCTTTCCGCAGGTTTCTGGAATCGAATATAGCTTTGATGCCAGCCGTCCACCGGGCTCAAGAATCGTAGAAATCAAGGTGCACAACCAGCCGCTTGTTCCCGAAGGGAAATATACCCTGGCGACCACAAATTTTCTTGTCGACGGTGGTGATGGTTACACAATGCTCAAGGACGCAAAGGTTCTGATCGGCCCTGAGCAGGCTCTGCTTGATTCTGAGATTTTGCAGCGAGCAATTAGTTCCGTCAGGGCTATTGCCCCCAAGATTGACGGCCGCATTAAGCGTTTAGATACTCAACCAGGAAGCGAATCAGACTGTCCTAAAGAACTTTCGCTTCGGAGCATTATTAGTAGTAAAAGTGATGTCTGACCACGACGTTTCGCCACCAGCAAAGTATCAGGCCAAGCAGCTTTTTCACGAAGCTTATGAAGCTCAGCTCGCGAAGAACTACGAGCGCGCCATCAAACTTTACAAGCAGTCGATTGACACCTATCCAACTGCCGAAGCCCATACATTTCTGGGTTGGGTTTACAGCTTTCAGCAGCGATATGACGAAGCCATAGAAGAGTGCCTGGAAGCCATTCGGGTGGATGAGACACTGGGAAATCCTTACAACGACATTGGCAGCTACCTGCTGGCCAAGGGTGATCCGTATGGCTGTGTGCGTTGGTTCCGCCGCGCGCTGCTGGCACCTCGCTACGACTCATATGTGTTTCCGCACTTTAATTTAGGCCGTGTCTACGAGATGCGCCACAAGTATCTTGATGCGGCCAGACACTATGGTCTGGCACTGGAACAACAGCCGGGTTTCAGTGAGGCGGCTTCCGGCCTCCGGCGCATGCAGGCGCGTCTGAATTAGCTCGTATCGTTTATCATTTTTTGTTTATCTTTTGGTCTTTGGTTTTTGGACTTGGGTCTTGGGTCTCCCGGTTGATGTTGGGTCGGCCTTAGCCTGGGAAAGTATTAAGCTTGGAGGGATCAGACTTCACGTACGTTCACCTGCATGCGGCTGTCGCCCGCTGCCGCGGGCTCGGCGTCCTTATGCAAAGCAATCCTGGGGTTCCGCTTCGCTCCACCCCAGGCTCTATGCTTCCGCCTGCTTCGCAGGCTAAGGGCGACCCGACACCAACGTCAGGGAAAAACCCAAGATTCAAAACCTAAGGCCCAAGACCATGAAAACCAAAGGCCGAAGACCAAAGACCCAAAGATGACAAATGACAAGTGACCAACGACAAATGAACTCTTACTGAGATTCCTATGAGCTCCTATCAGGATCCGGCAATCCGGATAACACTGCTGCCTCGGGATACGAATTCGCAAGGCACAATTTTTGGTGGCGTGATACTTAGTCACATTGACATTGCCGGCGCCATTCAAGCTCACCGTCACACCAAGATGCCGCGCTTCGTGACCGTAGCCATGCGCGAGGTGATCTTTCATGAGCCGGTGTTTGTGGGCGACCTGGTTAGCTTTTATGCAGAAACCCTGCGCGTTGGTGAGACGTCCATCACCGTCCGAGTGATTGTGGAAGCGGAACGCCTTCCCTCCAGTGAACGAATTCGCGTTACCGAAGCCGAGGTAGTCTACGTTGCAGTGGACGAAAAGCGCCAGAAAACCCGGATCGTCGTCGACAGTTAAGCAGAAAAAATCTCTTGGCTATGGCCGCCTGGTCAACTTGGTCGTTACCCAATCAACAATTGCCCTTTTTACTTCGTTTAGCTGACCTTCAAAAAAATGGTCGGCGCGTGGGATGATTACGAGCCGCACTTCTGTTTTAGGTTCGAGCTCACGAACCAGCGCCTCCATTCGCTGAGAATCTCCAAACTCGTCCAGCTCTCCATGGACGAAGAGAATCGGCTTGCGACACAGCCTCAGAAAATTAAAATCGTACTTGTCGACAGGGGTTCCCAGACTAATAAGATAGTCGACTCGGTCGTCGGCAATTCCCATTTCCATGCCTACACGCGCTCCAAACGAGAACCCGCAAACAAACAACGACGACTTTGAATAGTTTTGGATCAGGTAGTTCAGGGCGTCACGCGCATCCTCAAGTTCACCCTCGCCCTCATCAAAGGTTCCACTACTTTGGCCTACCCCGCGGAAGTTTATGCGCAAAGTGGTTAGCCCCGTCTCGTTCAAGGCGGCAGCTGCACGAAAAACTACCTTGTTATGCATGGTGCCTCCGCCGGTGGGCAGCGGATGTAGGACCAGAGCTGAACCCACGGACTCTTTCGTCGGCTCTTTTATGATTGCTTCCAGCTGGCCATGCGCCACGGGGATCAAAATATTACCGGCTGGATACATGGTACACAGAATCTCATGCGCAGCTCAGTTTTTCCAGGCCCTCGATCAAATTCATATTGACTCTGCAAAACCAGAAACGTTTAATATATCCTGGCGGTCCCCTTTCCGAGGTCCATAGACGGCTTTGACATATGAGATTTCTTTTTGGCGTGCCGACGCCCACGCCAAATCACTTTGGCCACCCGAAGGCCACTATCCGAACATGGTTGCAAGCGGAACCCTTCAGCCACCAGAAGGATTAGCTAATGCCGGCCTTCGAAAAAGATCCTACCAGGCTTGATCGGATTGATCCGGACCTTGCCGACCGCGCTCGAATAATCGCTGAGACTGCCTCAGATGCGATTATTACCATTGATCAGAACAGCAAAATCCTCTTTATCAATCCCGCAGCCGAACAGGTCTTTGGCTATTCGATTGAAGAAATGCTGGGGCAGGAATTAACACTCCTGATGCCCGAAGCCCTGCGACATCTCCACCGCATTGGTCTGAAACGCTATATCGAAACCGGCGAACGTCATATTTCCTGGAGAGCCTATGAATTGCCGGGTCTCCACAAAGATGGCCGAGAAATTTCCCTGGAGATTTCCTTTGGCGAGTTCATTCGAGATGGTGAGCGGTTCTTTACGGGTATAGCGCGTGACATCACCAGACGAAAAAGAGACCAGCTGCGCCTGATTCTGCAGAAATCTGTGACCCAGATTCTGGCCGACTCGTTCTCGCTGGAAGACGCAAGTATAAAGCTGCTGGAAACTGTTTGCACTCATCTCCGTTGGGATGTCGGGGAATTTTGGATCGTGCCACCCGAGCGCAAACATCTCCGCTTTGTTGCTTCCTGGCAGTTGCCTTCCGTAGATGTTTCTTTATTTAACTCAGCCGGACAAACCACCCGTTTCATACCCGGAGTCGGCATTCCCGGCCGAATCTGGTCGACCAAGAAACCTCTATGGTTGGAACGGATGCCCGAAGACGAAAATTTCCCGCGTTCCCGGGCCGCGAGGTCAAGCGGCTTAAACTCGGCTTTTGGTGTCCCAATCCTTCTAGGCAACGAAATCATCGGTGTCATCGATTTCTTTAGCTCAAAGATAAACAAACCTGAGCCTGAGCTGATTGAAATGTTTAGCTCCCTGGGCAGCCAGATTGGCCAGTTTATCGAAAGAAACCACGCCAAGGATCAGGTGCAACGCACCCTTGCTCGCGAGCATCACGCGCGGTTACGGGCTGAGGCCCTGACCAGGCAGCTTTCTGCCCTGCAAAGGGTAACTGACGCAACGCTCTCAACCTTCTCCCTCAATGAAGTGCTCTCGGAGATGCTCGAGAGAATTCGCGAGGTCTTAAAGGTGGATACCGCCGCCGTGCTTCTGTTACAGCAAGAACAGAATGAGTTGGTAGCCTGGGCGGCGCTGGGTTTGGAGGAAGAAGTACAGCGGGGTGTGAGAATTCCCGTGGGGAAAGGGTTTGCCGGAAAGATTATTGAACTCGGAACACCGCTGATCGAACCGGACGTGGAGCATGCCGATCTTTACAATCCGCTGTTTCGAAAGCGAGGGATCCGCTCGCTTCTCGGTGTGCCTTTAGTTTATGAGGGCTGTCCAATCGGAGTCCTCCATGTCGGTACTTTTCGTCCCTCAAATTTTACTGATGAAGATGTACACCTGCTTCAGCGAGTGGGCGACCGAATTGCGCTCTCGATCGAAAAAGCCAGGTTGATAGAAAAGGAACGTGAGGCAAGGGCCGAGGCAGAAAAGGCAAACCTGCTGAAAGACGAATTTTTGACTATTCTCTCGCATGAACTTCGGACACCGCTTACCCCGATCATGGGTTGGATCCACATGATGGAGGGAGGCTTGTTGCCGGAACGAGATTTTCAGCAGGCTCTTTCAATCATTACCAAGAATTCACTGACGTTAAAACGGCTGATAGACGATCTACTCGACATGTCGGCGATTCTCAGCGGCAAAATGAGGATCGAACGAGGGCAGGTTGCCCTGGACGGTATTTTGCGCGATGCGATCGAGAGCATGAACAAACAAGCACAAGATGCCGGTGTTGAGATAGTGGCTCCGGAATTTAAGCGGAAGATGATCGTTCGTGGAGATCACGCGCGTCTGGTCCAGACCTTTTGCAACATCTTACATAACGCTATCAAATTTACTCCGGCTGGTGGATCCGTTCAGATCATTACTCGAAACACTGCTGAAGATGTGCTCATCTCTTTTAAGGACTCGGGCCGTGGGATTGAACCTGAGTTTCTGCCTCACGTCTTTGAGCGCTTCCGCCAGGCCGATGGTTCACGCACGAGGCCGCACGGAGGTTTGGGATTGGGGCTGGCCCTGGTCAAGAGCTTTATCGAAGCCCATGGAGGTGATGTTTCGGCAAGTAGTGAAGGTGTTGATCGGGGCTCGATATTTTCGGTTCGCCTGCCAGTCGAGTTTACGACCGCCAAAGCCACTGATGAAGCTTTCGATTCGGACGTGCCAGCGCAAACGGCAAGGGCCCGAATATTGCTCGTCGAGGATCAAATAGACACCCTGGAAATGTTGGACGTCACCTTCTCTTCTGAAGGATTCAAGATCACCACATGCTCCTCGGCGGCTCAGGCCTTGGAAGCAGTCAAGCAGTCGACTTTTGACATCATAATTTCGGACATCGCAATGCCCGACTGCGACGGATTGGAGCTGATCAGAAGATTGCGGCTGATTCCCGGCCTGGAAAGAGTTCCCGCCATTGCCCTCACCGGCTATGCCTCTGAGAAAGACGCCACGGCGGCGCTCGAAGCCGGCTTTGACATCCACATCTGCAAGCCTGTGGAGCCGGCCAAACTAAGATCGGTGGTCGAAGACTTGTTCCAATCCGGCAGTCAGAAACCTGCTGAGAACCTATCGAGCAAAACTGCCCGAAAGAGCTGAAATCTGTAAAGCCGTCCATCCGTGAAACCACCGCGTTTTTTGTTTATTCGTGTCGTTTCGTGTGATTTAGTGGATCGTTCTATTGCCGCGCAAACGAACGATCCACGAAATCACACTAAATTACGCGAACAAAAGAGCCCAAACCTGTGATAGCAACGCCTGTCTGGAGGTCGCAACCGCGTCGCGGTAGTAAGAAATATTACATTGAGCAAACTCCAAAGTTCGGTGCAATTTGATTTTCACTACCCCCAAAACCGGCCCCGTTAAACATCGCACCGGCATGGACATAGCCGGCTGATTTCAGGTAAATTATTTGGGCTCGCCCGATAAACAAAGTTGCCGTACAAGCAGGAAAAACGCCCAATCAATGCTCGTCCAATCACCGGTAAATTACTCCTGGATCACCCCAATCTCTGCGGAACGAGCCGAATTCACTACAATTAACAGCGACTTCCCGATTGACTCCTCGACTTTTGGAAGAGCAATCGAAAGCAAGCGCAGAGCGCTTGTAGTTGACGACGTGATTGACGTCACCGAGATGCTTTCTGTCCTGCTGACTCACGCAGGCTACGATGTGGTGACAGCCACTTCGGCGCCGGCTGCACTGGCCGCCGCAACCAGTCGTCAGTTCGATGTAATAATATCCGATATTGGTATGCCCGGAATGAATGGCTACGAACTTGCCAAAGCTTTGCGTGCGCTGCCAGACTATGAAACAGTACCAATGGTCGCAGTCACGGGCTTCTCGATGTTCGATGACCGGGAACGCTCGTTGAACTCGGGCTTTAACGCCCACATGACCAAACCAATAGACCCGCGAGCCCTTCTTGATCTTATTCAGAAACTCTGAGAGTGAGAGGCTATATCAGAGAATCAACGGGCGTTAGATGAAAGTCTCGTCGAAGCTCGCCAGCCTCATTCAATCGCAAACGGCAATGCTCGGCGTTCAGTTAGGCGCCGG
>Ga0187893_10012211_pt1 | contig 12246 bp, 11 predicted proteins | sample MA1701074metaG_FD_139574 | JGI IMG/M metagenome (GOLD analysis project Ga0187893, IMG submission 139574) | White microbial mat communities from a basaltic lava cave in the Kipuka Kanohina Cave System on the Island of Hawaii, USA - MA170107-4 metaG ... | reverse complement strand
TCGCCGGCTCGCCGCACGACATCGGCCGCGTGAATCGCGCGCTCATGAACGACAAGGCGGCGCTCGCCGACCAGGAGCGGGCGCTGGCGGCGGACCCGTCGCACAAGGGCGCGCTCCACGAGCGCGGCGTGCTGCTGGCGTCGAAGTGGCGCGCGCGGATGATGCTGCGCGCGGCGCTCCGGAAACTGGAGGGCGAGTCGCCCCTCTGGGCGGAGGACCCGGCCGCGGCCGCGCTGCGGAAGCGCGCCGGGGACGACCTCGCGAAGTCGGGCCAGCCCGAACCCGGCGCGTGGGACCCGATCGAGGGCGCCGCGGACGCGCTCACGAAGGCGATGGAGGCGGACCGGGGGTACGCGCCGCTCGTCGAGCAGCGCGGGTTCGCGAGGCTGCTCGCCGGATCGCCCGCGGAGGACGACTTCCGGGCGGCGCTCGCGATGGCGCCGCGCGATGTCGCGTACGTGGGGCTGGCGATCGCGCGCGTGCTGGCGAAACAGCCGGACGACGCGATGGCGGAGCTGGATCGCGCGATCCACCTCGATCGCACGCGCCCCGAGACATGGATCTGGCGGGGGCTCGCGCGTGCGGCGGACTCGGCCGTGGCGGAATTCGACCAGGCGGTGGGCGCGGAGGCGCAGCACCCGGACGCCCTCCGGCTGCGCGGCGAGGCGCGCGTGCGGATCGGGGAGCACGAAAAGGCGGTCGCGGATCTCGACGCGGCGCTGGCGGCGTGGCCCGGGCAGGGGGCGACGCTCGTCGCGCGCGCCCGGGCGCGGGCGTCGTGGGGCGCGGCGCAGGCGCGGACCGGGAAGGACGCGCGGGCGCTCTTCGAGCAGGCGGCGAAGGACTGCGACGCGGCGCTCGCGGCGGACGCGAAGCGAGTGGACGCGCTCGTCTGGCGCGGCGAGACGCGGCGGGGGCTCGGCGAGTTCGCGGAGGCGGCGAAGGACTTCGATGCGGCCGAGGCGCTGCGCCCGAAGGACCTGGACATCCTCCTGCGTCGCGGGTCGCTCCGGCGCGAGGCCGGCGAGGCGGCGGACGACGGCGCGCCGAACTTCGAGGCGGCCGTCGCGGACTACGACGCGGCGATCGCGCTCGACGCGTCGAGCGCGGACGCGTGGACGGGGCGGGGCGAGGCGCGGGCGGCGTGGGCGGCGCGGGTCGCCGACCCGCGCGCGCTGATTTCCGCGGCGGCGAAGGACTTCGACGGGGCGCTCGAGCGACGGCCCCGCGACGCGGCGGCGCTGTCGGGTCGCGGCTACGCGCGCGCGACGCTCGGGTCGCACCTGCGGTCGCAGAAGCAGGACCCGATGCCGACGTGGGAGCAGGCGCTGACGGATTTCAGCGAGTCGCTGTCGGTGAACGCGAAGGTGGCGTCGACGTGGGTGCGGCAGGGCGACCTGCACCTCACGATCGCGGGCTGGCGGTCCAGCCGTTTCGAGAGCCCGATCGCGGTGATCGAGACGACGCTGCACGACTACGACCAGGCGCTGGCGATGAACCCGAGGCTGGACGGGACGATCGCCAACCGCGGGGCGGCGAACGCGCTGTGGGCGGCCTACCTGTCGCACAGCGTGGAGGACCCGGCGGAGAAGTTCGCCGCCGCGATGAAGGACTTCGACGGGGCGCTCGACGTGAGCCGCGCGAACGCGCGGACGTGGCGGCTGCGCGGCGACGCGTACTTCGCGTGGGCGGAGCACGCGATCAGCGTGAAGGAGAAGCCGGCGGGCGCGTACGCGAAGGCCGTGGAGAGCTGGGAGGAGGCGCTCAAGCTGAAGCCGGAGTGGCGCGACGCGCTGTCGAAGAACCTGGAGATCGCGCGGAAGGGCCGCTAACGGCGGTGCACGCGCGTCCCGCCCAGCCACGCCCGAAGCGCGTCGGCGAACTCCCGCGCGGAGGCGGGAGGGCGCGACGCGAGCTCCATGAGGTCGCGGTCGCCGGCGGCGGCGTCCTTGAGCATCGCGGCGAGCGCCGCGTGGTCGGCCTGCGTGTCGGTCGGCGCCCCGGGCGGCGGGACGGCGAAGTCGAGCACGAACGGCCAGTAGCCGTCGCGCGTGCGCGTGACGATGACGTTCCGGCCGCGCAGGTCGCGGTGCACGATGCCCTGCTCGTGCGCGTGGGCGATCGCGCGCGCCACCTGGGCGAGGACGTCGACGAACGGGCGCCGGTCGAGGCCCGCGCGGTCGAGCGTCTGCCCCTCGAGGAGGTCCATGGCCACGTACTGTCGCTTGTCCGCCTCGCCGGCGTCCTGGACGTTCACGATGTTGGGGTGGCGCAGCTTCGCGATCGCGGCCGCCTCGCGGCGGAAGCGGTCGGGGTCGTGGCCGGCGAGCACCTTGAGCGCGACGGGGCGCTTGAGGGCGACGTCGTGCGCGCGGTAGACGATGCCGGTGCGGCCGCGGCCGAGCTCGGACTCGATCTCGAAGCGGCCGACGCGCGCGCCCGGGGCGAGCGCGGTGGGGTCGGGCGGCTCCAGGTGGCGGCCGCATCCGCCGCACTGGTAGACCAGGTCGGAGCGGGGGTTCTCGATCAGGTACCGCTTGCCGCAGGGGCAGGCGATGACGTGCTTGTCCTGGCGGCGGAGGATGTCCAGGATCTGGTTCACCTTGAGCCGGCCGTTGCGCGCGAGGATCTGTCCGAGCTGGACCCTGAGTCCGCGCGCGGCGAGCACCTGCTGCTCCTTGAGCGCGGCGTCGACGTCGGCCTGGGCGACGAAGCCGCCGTCGACGGCGAGGCGGCCGAAGTGGCGCGCGTGGGACTCGCGGGGGGAGGAGAACGTCTCCTCGCGGCGCTCCAGCAGCTTGAAGAGCGCGTCGGTGTCGAGGAGTCCCTGGTCGACGAGCGCCTGCACGTCGCCGCTCACTTTTTCGGGCGGGACGAGCGCGAGCTCGCGCGAGAGTCGCGCCAGGTCGTCGTCAAGCCGGTCGGCCATTCGCCCATGCTCCATGGAACGGGGGAGGGTCGGCGGTCGTACGGGAAACGCGAAGGAAGTTTGCCCCCGGCATCGTCAGGATTATAAGATGCGTTCGATGAAACTCCTGCTCGTGCTGTCGGCGGCGGTGGTCGTGGGCGGGTGTCACAGCGAGGGGAACTGGCGCAACGTCGAGGAGGCGCCGCACCAGTGGAAGCTCCCGCCGCCCGGGTACGAGCACGTCGTCCACGGCCCGATGACGTTCGAGGAGATCCCCGACGACAGCGACCAGATGATCGCGGCCGGCTGGGAGCTCGTCGACCACGAGCCGTGCGATCCGGACCTCCCGACGCGGTATCTGGTGGTGTACCGGAAGCACAAGTAGCGCGGCGGCGCCGCATCCGCTACCATACCTCCGATGCAGCGCCACAAGACGCGCGAGGTGCCGCTGGGGAAGCTCGTCGTCGGCGGCCAGAACCCGATCTACGTGCAGTCGCTGACGACCACCAAGACCGAGGACGTCGAGGCGACGAAGGCGGAGGTCCGGCGCATGCTCGACGCGGGATGCGAGATCGTGCGCGTCGCGGTCTTCAACCAGCCGGACGCCGACGCGATCGGCGCGGTGAAGAAGTTCCTCGGCGACGTCCCGCTCGTCGCGGACATCCACTTCAACTACAAGTACGCGCTCGACGCGATCAAGAACGGCGTGGACAAGGTGCGGCTGAATCCGGGGAACATCGCGGGGCTGGCCGGCACGTTCGGCGACGTCGGCCGCGAGCGCGTGAAGGTCGTCGCGGAGGCCGCGAAGAAGAAGGGCATCTCGATGCGGGTCGGCGTGAACAGCGGCTCCGTCGAGAAGGACCTCCTCGAGAAGTACGGCTACCCGCGGCCCGAATGCATGGTCGAGAGCGCGCTGCGGCACTGCGAGTTCCTCGAGTCGTGCGGCTTCCGGGATATCATCGTCTCGATCAAGTCGACGAACACGCAGTGGATGATCGAGAACTACCGGCTCTGGGCGAAGGCCAGCGACATCCCGACGCACCTCGGCGTGACGGAGGCGGGCCTGCCCGGCTACGGCACGATCAAGAGCGCGATCGGCATCGGGTCGCTGCTCTGCGACGGGATCGGCGACACGATCCGCGTGTCGCTGACGGGCGACAAGAAGCTCGAGGTGGAGGCGGCGTTCGAGATCCTGAAGGCGAGCGCGCGGCGCGTGCGCGAGCCCGAGATCGTCGCCTGCCCGGCGTGCGGGCGCATCCAGATCGACCTCGAGAAGATCGTCAACGAGGTCAAGGATCGCATCCGCGACGTCCGGGTGCCGATCAGGATCTCGATCCTCGGCTGCGCGGTGAACGGCCCCGGCGAGGCGGCGGAGGCGGACATCGGCGTCGCCGGCGAAAAGGAGAAGGGGGTCATTTTCAAGGAGGGCCGGGAGCTGCGCCGCGTGCGCGAGAGCGAGATGGTCGCCGAGCTCGAGAAGGAGATCCGCGCGCTCGCGCGCGAGCGCATGAACGGAAACGGGGCGCACTGATGGTGGAAGACCAGCGTCCGGCGGCGACGAAGCGAGCGTTCTTCACGGCGACGATCCGCTACGGGAAGATGGCGTACGTCGCGAAGTTCAAGACCGACCGCGAGACGCTCGTCAAAGTGCGCGACAAGTGCATCGTGCGCACGGACCGCGGGCGCGAGGTCGGCACGGTGCTCACGGCGCCCGAGGCGCTGCCGGAGGCGATCCCTCCCGAGGGATTCGGCGACATCATCCGGAGGGCGTCGCCCGAGGACCTGAAGTCGATCGAGCGGATCGACAAGGAGACGCGCGTCAAGGAGCAGGCGTGCGCGAAGGAGGAGGTCAGGAAGCTCAACATGCCGATGAAGGTGGTCGAGGTGGACCACGTCTTCGGCGGCGAGCGCGTGATCATCTACTTCGTGAGCGAGACGCGGGTCGACTTCCGCGAGCTGGTCCGGCGCCTCGCGCACGAGTTCCGGACGCGGATCGAGCTCAAGCAGGTCGGCGCGCGGGACGAGGCGCGGCTGGTGGGCGACGTGGGGCACTGCGGGCTGGAACTGTGCTGCCGCGGGCACCTGAAGGAGCTCGGCGGGATCACGATGGACATGGCCAAGGTGCAGAAGCACACGGCCGACCCGTCGAAGATCACGGGACGCTGCGGGAAGCTGCTCTGCTGTCTGCGGTACGAGTACACCGCGTACACCGAGGCGCGCGACCTCCTGCCGCCGCGCGGGCTGCGGATCGAGACGCGCAAGGGCAACGGCGTGGTCGTCGACCAGAACATGCTCCTGCGCGAGGTGACGATCGTGCCGGAGGGGCGCGACGAGCGGATCGTCGTGCGGCTCGAGGAGATCGTCGGCGCGCCGAAGTCGCAGGCCGGATGCAGCGGGTGCGAGAAGGGGGCGCCCGCGCCGGAGACGTCGCGGATCGAGACGAAGGTGCGGGAGGACACGAAGGTCGACCGCGAGCCGCACCTGGGGGAGCCGCCGCCCGCGCCGGCCGACTTCTGGCCGGTCGGGAAGGTGGAGGAGTTCGAGGAGGGAAAGGGGCGGCACGTGCTGGCGAACGGGAAGCACGTCGCGGTGTTCAGGATCGCGGGCGCGGTCTACGCGACGGACGCGGCGTGTCCGCACCAGGGCGGGCCGCTGGCGGACGGGACGCTCGCGGGGACGGTGGTGACCTGCCCGTGGCACCAGTGGCAGTTCGACGTCGCCAGCGGCGAGAGCAAGTCGGGCCCGTCGCGGCTGGCGACGTTCGAGACGAAGATCGACGGGGGCCAGGTCTTCGTCAAAGCATGACTTGGCGGGCCCCCGCCGCTATAGTGGATCGACATGAGCCTCATCGAAGGACGGTTCGGCAAGAGCATCCTGGTCACGAGCGTCGACTACATCGTCAACTGGTCGCGCGCGTCGAGCCTGTGGCCGATGCTCTTCGGCATCGCCTGATGCGCCATCGAGATGATGGCGACGGCTGCGTCGCGCTATGACTGGGACCGGCTGGGCATCATTCCCCGGGCCACGCCGCGCCAGAGCGATCTCATGATCGTGGCGGGCACGGTGAACGCGAAGATGGCGCTGGTCGTGCGGAAGCTCTACGAGCAGATGCCGGAGCCGCGGTACGTGCTGGCGATGGGCGCGTGCACGGTGGGCGGCGGGCCGTACTACAAGTTCGGGTACAGCGTCGTGAAGGGCGTGGACAAGGTGGTGCCCGTCGACATCTACGTGCCGGGCTGCCCGCCGCGTCCGGAGGCGCTGCTCGACGGGATCATCAAGCTGCAGGAGAAGATCCGCCGGGCGACGCTCGCGCGCGTGGACGCGCCGCCGCCGAAGGACCGCGTGCTGAGCTCGGCGCTCTACTAAGAGAGACGCATGCCCGTCAAGGACCTCGAAACCCAGGACATGCTCCTCAACATGGGGCCGCAGCACCCCTCCACCCACGGCGTGCTGCGACTCATGGTGCGCACGGACGGCGAGCTCGTGAGCGACGTCACGCCCGTCATCGGCTACCTGCACCGCTGCGCGGAGAAGATCGGCGAGAACCTGCGCTACGAGCAGTACATCCCGTACACGGACCGGATGGACTACCTCTCGGCGATGAGCGACAACCTCGCGTTCGCGCTCGCCGTCGAGAAGCTGATGAAGATCGAGATCCCCGAGCGCGCCAGGCACATCCGCGTGATCATGGCGGAGCTCAACCGCATCGCCAGCCACCTCCTCGCGTTCGGCACGTACGGCCTGGACGTGGGCGCGTTCACGCCGTTCCTCTACGCGTTCCGCGAGCGCGAGATGATCCTGAACATGTTCGAGTACTGCAGCGGCGCGCGGCTGACCTACAACTACGTCTGCGTCGGCGGCGTGATCAAGGACATCGACAAGAAGTTCGCCGAGATGGTGAACAACTTCCTCTCCATCTTCGACCAGCGCCTCAAGGACTACAACGAGCTGCTGACGTACAACCAGATCTTCATCACGCGCACGAAGGGGCTGGGCGTGCTGCCGGCGGATCTGGGGGTCGCCTGGGGCATCTCCGGCCCGAACCTGCGCGCGAGCGGCGTGCCGTGGGACATCCGGAAGTCCGAACCCTACAGCGGCTACGAGAAGTTCCAGTTCGAGATGGCCGTCGGCAAGGACGGCATCGGCCTCCTCGGCGACTGCTGGAACCGCTACTGGGTGCGCATCGAGGAGATGGTCGAGAGCTGCCGCATCATCCGCCAGGCGCTCGACGGCCTGCCCGCGGGCAAGCACAAGGGCGACGTGAAGCGCGGCTTCAAGGTTCCGAAGGGCGAGGCGTACACGGCGATCGAGAACCCGCGCGGCGAGCTCGGGTTCTACATCGTGAGCGACGGCACCGACACGCCGACGCGCGTGAAGGTGCGCGCGCCGAGCTTCTGCAACCTGTCGATCCTGCCGGAGATGTCGCGCGGCGTGCTCATCGCGGACCTGGTGGCGATCCTCGGGTCGATCGACATCGTGCTGGGCGAGATCGACCGCTAGCCCGATTCCCGATGCCCGATTCCCGGTTCCCGGTGCTGGCGGTGAGACCGGGAGAGGGCGCGACCGTCAGCGTCGATCTGCAGGGAACGGCAGCGCCTGAGCTCGACAGCGACGTACTGCTCATCGTCGGCACGTCGAAGTACATGGGCGCGGTGACCGCGGCGGGCGCCGTGTGCGGCGCGGACGAGTGCGTGCGCGGGCTGGTCGTCGACGTCTTCGACAGGCCCGTGCGCGAGCTGGTCCTGGAGGCGTGGGCGGCGGCCGGGAAGGCGGAGATGCGCTCAGCGTAGGAAGTCGTCGAGCAGCGCGGTGACCCGGTCCGGCTGCTCCTGCTGCACGAAGTGGCCGCAGCGCGGGATGTACTCGATCCGCAGGTTCGCGACGTACGGCTCGAGGCCGACGGTCAGCTCGTTGCCGAGCGCGACGTCGTTGCGCGCCCACACGAGCATCGTCGGGGCGTCGATGCGCGGGAGCGGGACGACGCGGCCCGCGGCCATGTCGCGTCCGGCCGCGCGGTAGTAGTTGAGCGCGGCCGTGAGGGCGCCCGGTTCCGCGAGCGCCTCGACGAAAGGCGCGAGCGACTCGCGCGTGAAGTTCCGGCGGTCGACGGCCGCGCCTCGGAAGACGCGCGCGATCGTGCGGGCCGGGTCTCGCAGGGCGAACGCCTCCGGCAGGCGCGGGAGCTGGAAGAAGAGCATGTACCAGCTGCGGAGGAGCTGGCGCGGGTTGCGGAAGAGGCGACGAGCGAAGTGCGTCGGGTGCGGCGCGTTCATGACGACGAGGCGGTCGATGAGCCGCGGGCGGAGCGCCGCGAACGCCCACGCGATCGCGCCTCCCCAGTCGTGGCCGACGACGTGCGCGCGCTCGGCGCCGAAGTGGCGGATGAGCCTCTCGACGTCGTCGACGAGGTGCGCCATGCGATACGCGTCGACGCCCGCGGGCCTGTCGCTCTCGCCGTAGCCGCGGAGGTCGGGCGCGACGACGCGGAAGCGCCGCGCGAGCGCGGGGATCTGGTGCCGCCAGGCCCAGGATGACTCCGGGAAACCATGCAGCAGGATGACCGTCGATCCTTCGCCCTGGACGATCGCGTTCAGGCTCACCGTGCCGAGGTCGACTCTCATGGCACCTCCAGCGGCGGCTTCCCGTTGCGCGCGCGCAGGCGGTTGACGAGGCCGTGGACCGCCGGCCGGCGGATGATCGCGCGTTCGAGGCGGTACTTGCCGGGAAAGTCCACGAGCATGAGCCCGATGAAGATGGTCAGGAAGCCCTGGCCGGGGACGCCGGGGATCGACATCACGATGCCGGCCGCGATCACCGCGACGCCGACGATGTTCTTGAGGACCAGGAGCACGACACGCAGGACCGGGTGCGCGCCCTGGAGAAAGGGCCTCCTCGTCTGCGTGAAGTAGTTCGCGGGGAGTCGTAGGAGGACGATGCCGACGACCGCCAGGCTGATGACGAGAGTGACGACGAAAATCCCGGCGAAGAGGACGATTTGTCGAAGTGTCATCGGAGCACGGAACACGGATCACGGAGCACGGCAGGCCACGCTCATTCGTAGCCGTACCAGGCCGTCCACCCCACATAAGCCAGCCCGCGGGCGGCGTAGTCCGCCAGGTCGCGGCGCAGCTCCGCCAGCGCCTCGCGGTAGCGCTTCTGCGCGCGGTTGTACGCGGCGTGCTCGATGTCGCTCGCGGGGCCGCCGTCGCGCGTCGATGCCGCGCGGAGTCCCTCGTACGAGAGGTCGGCCACGGTGGGCGGGAGCGCCGCGATCTGCGCGGGCGAGAGCCACGCCCGCCGCGTGTGCCAGCCGATGAGCTGCTTCGACCGCGCGTGCGGCACGAGGTCCGGACAGTCGGTCACCGCGACGAGCCAGGCTTCGAAGTCGCCCCGGTTCGGAAGCGCGATCGAGCGCTGAGGATGCGGGTGCTGCCCCTGCGGCCCGACGAGCCCCAGGAGCGCCGCCTCGAGGCCGGACATGCACCATGACAAGGCGAGACTCGCGCTGCCGGACCGGGGCTTCTTCGCGAGACCGTCCTGGATGGCGTCGCGGCACCCGTCCTTCAGCGGCCCCTTCTCCAGGTCGTCCACGTACGGCTGGAGGAGCGGCAGCGCCTGTCGGCACTTCGCGAGGTGCTCGTCGTGGCCCGGCCTGCCCTCCGGGGGCGCGTGCCCGCGGGCGAGCTCGACGTCGCGCAGTGCGTCCATCCAGCGATAGAGCCGCTCCGGCGGAACGCCGGCGTATTCCAGGAAGGACTTGCTGTCGTCGCTGTCCGCCATCCGAATCCGGAATCCGAAGTCCGGTCAGAACAGCCAGGGGTCCAGCCGGTCGTCGCTGATCCCGAAGTCGCGGATCGCGCGCGAGACGTCGCCCTTGGGGACCTGCCCGCGGCGCGCGAGCTGCGCGAGCGTCGCGACGGCGACCGACTCCGCGTCGATCTCGAAGTGCCGCCGCAGCGCGGGGCGCGTGTCGCTCCGGCCGAAACCGTCGGTGCCGAGCGAGAAGAAGCGGTCGGGCAGCCAGCGCGCGACCATGTCGGGCAGCAGCCGCATGTAGTCGCTCACCGCGATCACCGGCCCCTCCGTCCGGCCGATCGACGACGCCACGTACGGGGTGCGCGGTTTGGACTCCGGGTGGAGCATGTTCCAGCGCTCGATGGCGATCGCCTCGCGGCGGAGGGCCGTATAGCTCGTCACGCTCCACACGTCCGCGGCCACCTTGAAGCGCTCGGCCAGGAGCTCCTGCGCGCGGAGCGCTTCCCGCAGGATCGTGCCGCTGCCGAGGAGCTGCGCCTTCGGGCCCTTCACCGTCGCGGGCCGGAGCAGGTACGCGCCGCGGAGGATCGCGTCGTCGACGCCCTCCGGCATCGGCGGCATCGGGTAGTTCTCGTTGTAGACGGTGATGTAGTAGATGAGGTCCTCGTGGTCGCGCAGCATGCGGCGGAGGCCGTCGTTGATGATGACGGCCAGCTCGTAGGCGTAGGCCGGGTCGTACGCGCGGACGGTGGGGATGACGGTGGTGGTGATGGGCGTGTGGCCGTCCTGGTGCTGGAGGCCCTCGCCGTTGAGCGTGGTGCGTCCGGCGGTGGCGCCGATGAGGAAACCCCGGGCGCGGGAGTCGCCGGCCGCCCACATGAGGTCGCCCACGCGCTGGTACCCGAACATCGAGTAGTAGATGTAGAAGGGGACCATGTTCATGTCGTGGGCGGCGTACGACGTGCCCGCGGCGGTGAACGTCCCCATCGCGCCCGCCTCGTTGATGCCCTCCTCGATGACCTGACCGTCCTTCGCCTCGCGGTAGGAGATGAGCATGTTGCTGTCGACGGGCTCGTAGAGCTGGCCGACGGACGAGTAGATGCCGACCTGCCTGAAGAGCGTGTCCATGCCGAACGTGCGCGCCTCGTCCGGGATGATGGGCACGATGCGGCGGCCGATCTTCTCGTTCTTGAGGAGGAGGCCGAGCATGCGCGCGAAGGCCTTCGTCGTGGAGGCCTCGATCTTCGAACCCTCGAGGAGCTCGGAGTAGTGCGCCACCGGCGGGAGGTCCTCGATGCGCGCGAAGGTCGTCCGCCGTGCGGGGACGAAGCCGCCGAGCTCGCGCCGGCCGTGGAGCAGGTACTGGATCTCCTCGCTGTCCTTCGGCGGCACGTAGAAGGGAGGCATGTCCTCGAGGTCCTTGTCCGGGATCGGGAGCTCGATGATGTCGCGGAATTTCTTGAGCTGCTCGACGTTGAACTTCTTCGTCTGGTGGGCGGCGTTGCGCCCTTCGGCGCCCTCGCCGAGCGACCAGCCCTTGACGGTCTTCGCGAGGATCGCGGTCGGCGCGCCCTTGAAGGCGAGCGCGGCCGCGTAGGCGGCGTGCACCTTGCGCGCGTCGTGGCCGCCGCGGCGCAGCAGGCGGATCTGCTCGTCCGTGAGATGCTGCACGAGCTTGAGGAGCTTCGGGTAGCGCCCGAAGAAATGCTCGCGCGTGTAGGAGCCCGGCTCGACGGAGTACTTCTGGTAGTCGCCGTCGACGGCCTCGCCCATGCGGCGGCGGAGCGTCCCGTCGTCGTCCTGCGCCAGCAGCGGGTCCCAGTCGCGTCCCCAGACGACCTTGATGACGTTCCAGCCGGAGCCGCGGAAGACGGCCTCGAGCTCCTGGATGATCTTGCCGTTGCCGCGGACGGGGCCGTCGAGCCGCTGGAGGTTGCAGTTGACGATGAAGGTGAGGTTGTCGAGTTTCTCGCGGGACGCGAGCGCCAGCGCGCCCAGGGACTCCGGCTCGTCGCTCTCGCCGTCGCCCATGAAGCACCAGACGTGCGACTCGTCGGTGTTCTTGATCCCGCGGTCGCGCAGGTAGCGGTTGAAGCGCGCCTGCATGATGGCCGAGAGCGGCCCGAGGCCCATCGAGACGGTCGGGTACTCCCAGAAGTTCTTCATGAGCCAGGGATGCGGGTAGCTCGGCAGGCCGTTGCCGCCGGTCTCCTGGCGGAACTTCTCCATCTGTTCGAGCGAGATGCGTCCCTCGAGGAACGCGCGCGCGTAGATGCCCGGCGACGAGTGCCCCTGGAAGTAGATCTGGTCGCCGTCCCGGCCGTCGGAGCGGCCGCGGAAGACGTGGTTGAAGCCGACCTCGTAGATCGTGGCGATCGAGGCGTAGGTCGAGAGGTGCCCGCCGATGCCCTCGAGCCGGTGGTTCGCGCGCATCACCATCGCGGCCGCGTTCCAGCGGATGACGCGGCGGAGCTGGCGCTCGATGCGCTCGTCGCCCGGGTAGGGCGGCTCCTCGTGCGCCGGGATCGTGTTGACGTACGGCGTCTGGACGACCTCGGGGAGGTCGACGTGCCGGCGCGCCG
>Ga0187893_10012209_pt1 | contig 12248 bp, 13 predicted proteins | sample MA1701074metaG_FD_139574 | JGI IMG/M metagenome (GOLD analysis project Ga0187893, IMG submission 139574) | White microbial mat communities from a basaltic lava cave in the Kipuka Kanohina Cave System on the Island of Hawaii, USA - MA170107-4 metaG ... | reverse complement strand
CACGTAACAAGCTGTAAGCACGGGATGTCAGTTTGAAAAGTGCCACCGGATTGGGTCTCCTTGCCCATCAAGGATAAACCCAATCCAACACAATATGACAAATATTCTGAACACCTACTTAGGGTTGAGAAATAATGAATACCAAATAAGTCTATTTGTACAATCGACAAAGATGATATACACAGTTACGAATAATACCAACTGAAAATCTTGTTATACACCGCCAACAAAATCTTTTTGATAAATCCAATTTCCCTCACCCCTACCCCTCTCCCAAAAGGAGAGGGGAAAGCGTGCGCAGAAAATAAGCCCGTCTTCACGCCTGCGGCGGAAAACGGGCTAGAGTATTACTCAACCTTTCTTATTCGGTGGCGACCTTTCTCAACCACCACAAACGATTTCGCCAGTTCATCTTCGCCATATGTTTCAAGCACTTTTCTCAATTCAGTATGAACTTCATCCATATCTGACGGCAGGATTTTCAAATAGATCACGCCACTGCCTGCATGATGTACAAAGACCAAATTACCGTAATCTCTGTCACGTGTAACAAATATTCTTTTCTGTTCACCTGCAACTTTCAACAAGTCTGAATCTTGCGCACGGGACAATCCCAAATCGGAGGCGGTTGCCACATCGTATCCCTGCTCGCGCAGGAAACGCTCTGTGAGCGCGTACACATCCTGATCGAGCAGAAACTTCATGCCGCTACTGAGGAAATATGAATATCCTCAGCCGCGACAAGCGCAATCGCATATTGCATACAGGCTTTTATATCTTCTTTTTTCAAAGCAGGATAATAATCCTTAATGATTTGGTCAAAAGACAAACCTTCATTGATCAACTCAAGGACATTTTGCACGGTGATGCGCGTCCCTTTGATGATGGGCTTGCCAAAATGAATTTGCGGGTTGACGATTATTCGTTCCATGGATCACCTCTGGGTTAATTGTATCACCAGTGATTTATGAATAATACCAGCTAAAAATCTTGTTATAGACTGCCAATAATATCTTCTTGATAAACCCAACCTCCAATACCCGCTTTCCCAACGAAACACTTTTTTTCTTTTCTCCCACCTTCAACCCCCCTCTCAAATATCCCAGCGTATTGGACATGTTCATCACCAGCGGATCAGAGACCATCAAACGTAGCAAGCCTGCGTCGTTCATGCGCTTGTCCAACTGGCGGACTTGTCCCATCGGCTTGTCCATGTCAAAGGGCAGGAATTGCTGAATGAAGTTCGGCAGGGGATGAATCCCCGCCTCAGTTCGTGAAGGTCGGCTAAAGCCGACTCGCTCGTTAGCCCGCAGGGCTTCCATGGTCTGAGGAGGGATTTCAATCCCGCCGAACCTCATGCTACTCAGCAGGATGCAAATTCTACACCGATTTAAGATGCGACACGCAATTGATTAAGTGGGGAGTGGATAATTCAGTGGGCTAAGCCACAGAGCGCACAGAGATTCTGAGATTTTTTTCTCAGAGAACTCAGTGATCTCTGGTACTACCAAAGAAGAAGCCCAGTCTTTTAGCCACTCATTAAGTGCTATTTTTGATGATCGAAAGCTTATGTGCTATACTACGTGTGAAGAATTTGACGGCGGGGGCATCTCAAAGACACTGAACCTGACAAAACAGTTCGTTTAATGGAAGTTATTCTGCTTGTTTGTCGCCTTTCGCCTTCACGTTCCATATTTCTGAGCAATGATAGAGAATCAAAACGACTGGCTGTTTGCGTCCGATCTGGACGATACCCTTCTGGGGAATGAAGATGCGCTGGGCAGGTTAGCCCAGGCATTGAAGCACACAACCAACCATCTTGTCATCGCGTACAACTCCAGCCGTCCGTGCGCGAGCCAGCGAAAATCGTTAGCCGAACACGTCAACCTGCCCCAACCCGATTATTTGATTGGCGCGCTTGGCACCGAGATCGAGTCGATGAAGCCCGGAGGCTCCATCAAGGATTACACGCGTCATTTTAGAGAAAATTGGAATAGAGACGAGATCGTCAAGATCCTTCGTGAACTACTAGGTTTCCCGCCGCACGACGACCAATACCAGACGGAATTCAAAGCCAGCTTCGATGTCCCGGGGCACTGCGGATATCAGGCTGTCATGGAGAGGCTAAAACAGTCGGGGTTGGATGTAAGAGTGATTTTCTCCGGCGAAAAGAACTTGGATATCATCCCGCAGAACATTGACAAGGGCAAGGCTGTCGAACTCCTGCGACAGGCTCTTGGCATCGACGCGGAACAGGTCATAGTGGCTGGCGACTCTGGGAATGACCGGGACATGTTCCTGCGCGAGTTCAAAGGGATCGTCGTGGGGAATGCCGATGCACAACTAAAGTCGCTTTCGGGACCAAATATCTATCACGCCCGCGGCGCGCATGCCGACGGGGTGCTCGAAGGACTGCAACATTGGGGAGTTGTACCCTTGCAATCATCTAACAAGTAATGAAATTGGAGAGAACATGACTGCAAAGAAAAGTTTTATCGGATCTATTTTAATGATATCCGTTCATGGGTATGTGAGCGCAGAACCGGAGTTGGGCAAGCTGGATACAGGCGGGCAAGTAGTCTTCGTCCTTGAATTGGCAAAGCGCTTCAGCCGGCTGGGATACCGCGTTGATCTGGTCACGCGCCGCTTTGAAAAACAGCCCGAGTTCGACAAAATCAACGACGGCTTGCGCGTCTGGCGAATTCCGTTCGGCGGAAACCAATTCGTTCGCAAGGAGGATATGCACGATCACCTTGGCGAGTTCGTCACGAATTTCCTGGTCGCGATCCGCAGTCGTCGAATCGAGTACGATGTTATCAATTCCCATTACTGGGATGCCGGCTGGGCGGGTCAGAAGATCGCCGAGGAACTGCACATCCCTCATATCCACACGCCTCACTCGCTGGGGACGTGGAAGAAACAGGGAATGTCTGGCGACCCAGCGGAACTAGAGCGAACGTACCGCTTCGATGAACGCATCCGGCGCGAATTCCTGGTCTACCGCAGTTGTGACCACATCATCGCCACGACCGAGGAGCAGTTGGGAATCCTCACCTCCGAATACGATCTCACGGAGCGGCATATCAGCGTCATTCATCCTGGCATAGACGAGAATCGCTTCTCCCCCGTGAGAGATCAGGAACGGCAGAAAGAACGGGATCGCTTTAATATGACCGCACCGACCATTTATGCCGTCGGAAGAATGGCGGAAAACAAGGGTTACGACCTGCTGATTCAAGCGTTGCCGGTCGCGCGCACGCTGGTGCCTGACGTCCAACTTGTGCTGGCGGCAGGAAGCGACGACTCGCAACGGGATCAAAAAAAGGAGGAGAAACTTCAAAGCCTCGCGCAAGAGGCTGGTGTAAACGACCATATCCAATGGGCGCGCTACATCAAGGATGACGATCTGGCTGACTACTATCGCGCCGCCGATGTATTCGCCCTTTCCTCCCGTTATGAACCGTTCGGGATGACCGCCATCGAGTCCATGGCGTGCGGCACGCCGACCGTAGTTACCGTTCATGGCGGTCTGCATGAGTTGATCGATTTTGGCACACAGGCTCTATTCGCTGACCCGCTTCATCCACAAGAGTTCGGCACCATCTTGACTTTGCCGATCCGATACCCCAACCTTGCGGCAGAACTTTCCATCGAGGGTTCTCGATTCGCCCGACGAACTTTCGGCTGGACCGGCATCGCAAAACGCACGCTCGATCTATTCGATCAGTTCAAAGGCAAATACGCGGAGCCAATTTCTGAGTGATGGAAGATCCATCAAATCATCCCCCGTTCACTGCGTTAGCCGAACTTTCTATGAATAATACCAACTGAAAATCTTGTTATACATAGTGGTTTCGATACGGCGACAAAGAGCATGTCGCCTACTCAACCACCGAGTCCTTCATTTTCCAAATTTACTTTATCAATTTTACTTCTATCAAAAACTTTCTTAGCAAGTGCAGGCAATAATTTAGGTTCGCCGTTTATCAATGCTTCACGTTTTGCTCGCCGCCAACCTTGCACTTGTTTCTCTCGATAAAAGGCTTCGTCTACCGGATCATATTCTTCGCAGTACACCAATTTCACAGGCAACCGCTTAGACGTGTAGTTTGAACCAATTCCTTCCTGATGTTGTGACATGCGAAGTTTCAGGTCTTTGGTTGAGCCAACATAATACGAGTTGTCGCAACATTCAAGAATATACATCCATGCCATAAAATCTCAATTTCTAACGGTGGTTGAGTAGCCGCGCTCTTGTTCTTCGCGGTATATCGAAACCACCAGTACACTACGAATAATACCAACTAAAAATCTTGTTATATACCGCTAGCAAAATCTTCTTGATGAATCCGATTTCCAATACACGCTTCCCAAACGAGATGGATTTCTTCCTCCCAGCACCCTTCAACTCCCCTCTCAAATACCCCAACGTATTGGACATATTCATCGCCAGCGGGTCGGAGACCATCAGGCGCAGCAAGCCGGCGTCGTTCATGCGCTTGTCCAACTGGCGGACTTGTCCCATAGGTTTGTCCATATCAAAGGGCAGGAATTGTTGAAGCGTGGATTTGTACGCGGTGAACTGCCAGTGCGAGGCACCTGCATAAGCAATGATTGGCTTGCTTGATGATGACGGGGATTGCTTCGCCCCTATCGGAGCTCGCAATGACGGGTCGTAAACTATTCTCCAATCTCTAGTCTCTGCATAAACTTTCTTATTCTCTTCCTCCGTTTGCCCGAGTGAAAGATTGAATTCAAGGAATGTTTCCCACGGAATGAATTGACCATCTTCGAGTTTGGCATTTTCGCGTGCCCAATTGAGAGTCGCTTGGTAAAACTTAGGCGGCGTGCGGAAGGGGCGCGCAGTCACCATGCCGACGTTCGGGAACGTTTCGAGAATTTCCACAGAACGCGAAAGCCACTTCGGGGAGAATAAAACATCGCTGTCGGTATAAGCAATAATTTCTCCAGGCGCGCCTGCCAGCATGACATTCCACGCGCCGCCCTTGCCCATGTTTTTTTCAGAGAGAAGTAAATATTGGATGCGTCCCTCCTCTTTTTCTTTCACAAGGACGTCACGCACTTCGGCGCACGAGCCGTTGTCAAAGACCATCAGATCGAACGGTAGACCCGCGTCCTTGCGCATGGATTCAAGCGAGACTTTCAGCACATCGAGAGTCTCGGCGTAGAATCCGCTCAGGAAGGGGATGTAGTTGAGCAGCGCGACGGTGATCCGTTCAGGTTTGGCAACGGTCTTTGCTGATTTGGCAGGGTTTTGACCTTTTCTCATCGGGTATCAGGTTCCAGGTTTCAGATATCAGGTTTGGGAATCGGGACTCGTTATTCAGGAGTCGTGCATAAGTCCCAATTCACGATTTCCGATTCCCGAATATCTTTTCAAATCGTTTTTGCCATCGTTTTGGCCGAGCGATGTTTTCAATTGTATCTTCGGGCAAAAAGAAAAATATTGCTCGAAGAAATAATTCCAACTTGCGTATAAATCGCACAGATGTCAACTTCGAGCGGGTAAGTTTACCATCCACTAATTGATGTGTTGAATCCAAAATCGTGTAGCGGATGTTCGCTTGTCCGCCCGCGAGACGGATGTTTTCATGGGTCTCGGGATGTTCGTAGTGAGGCTTGCCATCAGGCAGGTGTGAGTAATCGTGGTTTTGATGCACGATCATGATGGACGGCGTACAATCAATGACCTCCCAGCTCTCTGCCCGCGCCTTGTAGATCATCCAGTTGTCCCAGCCTGCGCGACCAATAGTGAAGTTGGGGATGTCTTCGTAACAAGATTTTGGAAAAAGAAAAAAATCGCTTCCAGCGGGACGGTGAAGCTGTCCCTGACCATCGACCATTGACCGCAGACCGCGGCTCCAGTCTCCCGAAAAATCGAGTGATTCCTTCATGTCCAAATCCCAACGTTGACTCAACAGGACGAATTTTGACCTTTGACCTTTGACCTGCTTCGCCGCTTCAACAAAATCGGGCATAAGGATCATGTCCGCGTTGGTGATGCAGAGCAGATCACTGCTGGAGTTTTCGCGGACAAGTTGAAACATGGACGAGATCAACGGCACGCCCGATTCATTCCGCGCTACGTTGGAGATGTGTTTGACGCCAAGTTCTTTTGCTGTCTCAGTAAGCCCCTTCTCATCGCCGAGGAGAATGACATCAACATCGGGGAGCAGAGTCCACGATTTGATCGCGTTGCGTTGGATCATCGCGATGTGAGGGTCGCTGAAGGGTTTGGGGGCGGAGAAGAGGGTGAGTAAAGGCATTAGTTGGTAGTAGGTAGTTGGTAGTTGGTGGTTGATAGTGGTCAGTTATCAGTGACCAGTAGCTCGCTTGTCGGTGTCTTTGAGTGTTTTATGTTGCACACCCGCGTTGATCTTCATCAACTCAGGACTGTCGTGAACCAAATCCAGAACTTCTTTCCAAGTGAAGTCGTCGCGCCCATCAAAATGACTGTAGACCTGACGCATGAATTCCAGGTCTTCGGGGGTGTCCACGGTCCAGCGGTAGTTGCCGAAGTCGGTGGTGTGTTGGAGCAGGGCGATATTATATCCACGCGGGGACAAACCAGTTTGTAGTTGGCGGTTGACGGTAGTCAGCTCAACTCCTTCGTAGAAGTAGGGCATGGCGTGTTCACGGTGTTGGGGTTCTTTGGCTTTCTTCCAAGCCTGTTCCAGAGCTTTGAACGTACACGCCTCAATGTCCAAGCCAATCGGGTATGTGCGGGGATTCGGGGGCGGCAAGCGGTTGCAGACAAAATCAAATCTCGAGTCTCCAGTCTCTAATAACGTATTCACAACTTTATCGATCAACGCAGGGTCAATCACGGGACAATCAGCAGTAATTCTTACGACCACATCTGCCTTCGCTGATTTGGCGGCTTGATAATAACGGTCAAGCACATCGTAGAGACTGCCGCGCGTGAAGGGGATTCCGCTGAAGTCGCAGTATTCGGCGACGGGGTCGTCTGAGGGGTCGGTCGTTGTGGCGAATAAGGTTTGGGAAACAGAAGCAGACCGCGAGGTCCGCATGAAGACGCGCTGTAACATGGGTTGACCCGCAATGTCTGCGAGGATCTTGCCAGGCAAACGTGATGAGGACATGCGTCCTTGAATAATGGCGACAACGTTTGGTTTCATAAAAAATCGTAGGGGCGACGTTCCGTCGCCCAGGGCAGGAGAACCCTGCCCCTACGCGTTTTGCGCCTCCGATGGAATTGGTAGAGGAGTCACAAATCCTTTTGCTTTAAATTTTTCGACATAATCGCGAACAGTTTGATAATCGAGACCAACCTGTTCAGCGATGTCGAAGATGGTGTGCTCGCCTTCGAAGCGCATCATGATCTTTTCGATGGCACGGTTGAGCGCCCAGTTATCGCGCCAATCGACCCAGAGACCGTGACCGCTGAGAAACACGGGACCGCGGAAAGTGCGCTTCGGGATGTAGTTGCTGGCGTAGATGCAGATGATCTCTTCGGCAGTTTGCGCCGCGCCGACGAGCATGTCTTCGTGGATGATGTCGAGATTGTCGTCGGTGGTGTGATACTCGTCGTAGGGAAAACGGTTGAGCGAGATGCACGGCACATTGACACCAGGTCCGTTGATGACGCGTTCATCGTTGGCGGGAGCGGCGGCGAAATCACGTTCATCATGTTCGGTGTTACGTAATGTGTAATTGGTAATTCTATCGAGTAGATGATCGTGTTGTCGTGTGTGATGCCATGCAATTTGATTTTGATTGCCCGTCATCTCCATGAAGATGCCGCCGCGCAGATTCGGGATGAGGGACTCGTTGTGCGCGAGCCAGGCGATCGTGCCGATGGTCTCGGGTCCAAACCAAAAGCGGACGCTCATCGAGCCAGCGGGAAGCGGATTCTCCGCGAGGCGCCGCGCCAACTCGATGGCGCTGACCACGCCCGCACCATCGTCATTGGCTTGCATGGGGTGACAGGTATGCGCCTGTACAAGGAACTCGCCCGCTTCGGGGTTGGGTCCGCCTTGAGGATGAACGACCGCCGTGGCGACTTTGAATCCCTGCTTGGGATCGGTGATGAATTCGCAGTTGATGACTGCATGATATTTCTTATCACGAGGAAGTTTATCGAAGGTATTCTTCGACAGACAAAAGCCCCAGTCACGTTCGTAGTATTTGAAAACCCACGGCACGGTGTGCGGACGTTTCTCGTTGAAATACAAATGCGGCTGGAGTTCTTCAAAACTCAAAACTTTATCAATGGGCAACGAATACGAAACAATATGAAGCGGATTGTCCTTGAAATCCACGATGCGTTCGCCGTCTTCCGTTTCGAGATACGCCTCATGGACAACGTATCGCTCAGGCACTTTCCACGTCCAGACGGGAGTCAGCGGCGCGTAGGTCTCGATGGTGTAGTTGGAAGAGTCAGGCATGTACGCGCCGACGATCTCCAATGTTTTGTCGTGATCATCGGAGGCGAGGGTGCGGTGCAGAGGAAAGAATTCCGAGAGAATGGATTTGAGGGAGGTGTAGGGTTTCATGATACTCTTACAGAAAAAGAGACGGTTTCAAAGCCGTCTCTGGTTGCATTAATTGTCGGCTATCCAATCACGCCATTGTTCAACTATTTCTGTTATTTCTGCTTTTGTCTCGGAAACAGAATATAGACCAAAATTGGCGATCCGAAATAATGGAAATGCCTTAGCTTTGGTTTTTGTTTTTTTGCCAACATAATCTCCCATCGGTTCCGTTCCATGCGCAAAACGCTGAAGCGTTGTTGAAATTGCTTCCTGACTACTATCAACACCAATCCAATTACGATTTAATTGTGATGCAACTTCTAATGTTGTCCCAGAACCAGAAAAACAATCCAAAACCAAATCTCCAGAGTTTGATGACGCTTCTATAATACGTTTCAACAAATTCGGATTTTTTTCGGTGGGATACCCGGTGATTTCAATGTTTTGATTATGAGCATCTTTGAATTCAAGCCAAATATCTTGGGCAGGAATTCCGTCGCTCTCATCGAGATAAACCTTGCGACGAGGATTTCCATTAGCTGACCAGAAAATTTCTCCTCTAGCATCCATAGCATCTAAAGTCTCTGGGGTATATTGCCAGTGCTTTCCAGGTGGCGGCATCATTCCTCGCCACATTTTCCCTGTTTCACCATTTCTTGTACCCGGCGCATGAACAGGTACTTTTTTATACCTTCTACCAGTTTCTTCCTCAACATACGAATATTCTTTTAAAGCCTTTTCATCTGTCCATTTGTCATAAGCCCGATTCCAAACATATTCATCGGATTTAGTGTAGAAAAGGATATAGTCTGAAATATCACCATATGTTTTACGAGTGTAGTTCTTTGGGTTGCATTTTTTTCGAGTAATCCAATTGCGAAAATTATTTTTCCCAAAAACTTCATCCATCACAACTTTTATATAAAAAGCCATGTTCTCATCGAGATGAATATAGATGGAGCCATCGGGAGCTAACAGCTCGCGCAAAAGAATCAACCGTTCTCGCATAAATTCAATGTAATGACTTCCTTCAAGTAAATCAGAATAAGCATCTTTCTGAGAACGCGTTTGGAAAACACCTTTGGTAGCATAAGGTGGGTCAATGTAAATCAGCTGGACTTTACCGCAAACATCTTCATCATTTAGAAGATTGGAAAGGATAGGTAAATTATCTCCGTAATAAAGACGATTTGCAGTTGGCATAGTTTGCCAGAGAAGCGAAATATCCGCCTGTTTGGTCGCAAGAACCTCCGACATAGTCTTTTTACCTTCATATGCTAATTCAACATCAATGGAAACATCTGCCGTTGAGACATTAAAAGTTGGCAATGATGTATCGTTCCATTTTGTTTTAGAAACTCCAGAAGCCATTACTTTTTCACCTTTTTATTTCTTAGCCAGCTTAAAGTCAATCTTTCAGGGAGCATTCGCAAGGTAATAATAAGAACTTCCCCAAGGTGGCTATTTTCAAGTTTACTGTAATCGTTCCACATAGAACCAAGTAGCAATCCTGGTCCGTCATTCAGTAAGATAACTTTTGTTTTTAGACCATGTTTACGAGCAAAACCGAGTATTTCATCAACAGCAGTATGATATTGACCAGTACGATCATCTTCTTGTGCCCCACCTCTGTCCGAATCATAACGTGCAAGCCCAATAGCTAAAACTTCTTTTCCTTCCCGAATTACAAAATCTACTGGACGCGTTGGGTTAGGATAGTTCGAAAAGACATTTCCCATCAAAATATCCTTTCCAGCGCGTTCAGGTCCCTCAATTTTCAAGCCCATGAAACGCGAGCGAATTAGATCAAAGAAACGCTCAGTTAAATCGTAGCCCTTTTTACCCCTATCTTTATACTCCCACAACAAGGCACAAAGTGCCTCGTCACGTTTGGGACGAGTATTATATGCTTTTTGAACCTCATGAACGGGTCGAAACCCATGTCCAAACTTTTTTATAAGTTCTTCCGATTTTGACTTTCTCTTTAGCATCTCCACGGGTGTGGATGGGCTAACATATTTCCTAAACACCCTCGCTAATTGAACACGTGTCCAGCCATCGCTCTGCTCCATAATCTGTCGAAACAAACGATCAGAAGATTCGGAAGTTTTGAGCAATTCGCCAAACAAGGCAATTATTGGTTCGTAAAGGTCACAGGCTTGAGGCAAAATATCAGGATAATATTCCCCTGTAGCCAGGGTAATCCAATTTGCGCCATCTGCTTTATAGTCACCAAAAGACTTCGTTTTTTTCATTATCATTCCAAATCTCGCAATTTATACAAAGATTATAACCCACTCACTTCTTCTCAATGTAATACAACAAATGCGGATCCCTCTTCATCTCGCGCGCCGTGAACTCATAGACTTCATTCGCCTTCATCAACTTCACATCCGCTTCACCGATCTTGCGACTCTTGATAACCCCAGCTTCCTCCATCAACGCTCCCATCGGGTCGACCATCGTCATCACGCCCTTGTCAATGTCACGCACCAGCATCTCGAACGTATCCGTGTATGTGTTCCCGTTCTCGTCCGTCACTTCGCCCGTGAACTGTTTCAGGAAGCGATAGTCCACGCCTTCCATTTGCTCGATGTGATGAAAGAATGTCATGCTATCGTTATACGACAGTCCGATCACCATGATCTTCCCATCCAGGTCACGCAGCTTCCCAAACACCGAATTCCGTTCATACGCGCTCTTATACCGCAGGCTCCCCAACATCTCAGCGTGCTTCCCCAGAATCGCAAACGAATAGAACGGATGAAACACCCGCTTCGCACGCGGGTCCATGCGCACCACTTCGGTCAACGCGCCCATCTTCGACCGCGTCTTACGCACATCCCACGGCTTGCCCTGATTGAAATCAAAATTGAACGTTGGCATGATCAGCGTGCCTTCAACGTCCGTGCCCAACGCCGTCTCCAACGCCCGCACCACCGTCTGTGGTCCGCCGTCCACTTCGCCGAATGATTTGTAAGAACTATGGACGAGCAGCGTATCGCCCTCCTCCACGCCCAACTCGCGAAAGCCTTCAACCAGTTTTTCATACGTCAACATAAGTCCTCCAAATAAAAGCCCGTCATTGCGAGGAGCAAACAACAGTGAGCGACGAAGCAATCCCCTGTTGTGTTGGAGACATCGTCCCCGCAGGAGATTGCTTCGCCCTATCGGGCTCGCAATGACGAAACCTTCTCATATGCTTCAAGTAGTTTACCAAAATTCTTCCTCCAATCCGCTTTCATCTCGGCAGTCTTCCGCGCCGCTTCGCCAATCTTCTTGAACGATTTGCGATTCTTTATTACGTACGAAATCTTCTCTGCCAGATCATCCACATCCCCGTCACGGAACAACCATCCATTGACCCCATCCTCGATCCATTCCTTGTTCCCAGGGATGTCCGAAACCAAACACGGAAGTCCGCTCGCCAGCGCTTCCAGCAGCGTCACGGATGAACCGTCCACGTGCGAGGGCGAGATGTAAATGTCGGCCATGTGATACCAACGCGGCAGATCACGCTGCCCCACCTGCCCTCCAAAGTGGACACGCTCCATCACGCCGCCGTTCATCAGTATCCGACGGATGCTTGCTCCCTGCGAGCCTCCGCCTAATAGAATAAGATTTACGTTCGGATTCTCTTTTGCGACCTTCACGAACGCTTGAGCCAGAACATCAACTCCGTAGATCGATTCCCATGTGCGGCTGCAAAAAAGCGTGATTGATTTTCGATTT
>Ga0187893_10012208_pt1 | contig 12249 bp, 11 predicted proteins | sample MA1701074metaG_FD_139574 | JGI IMG/M metagenome (GOLD analysis project Ga0187893, IMG submission 139574) | White microbial mat communities from a basaltic lava cave in the Kipuka Kanohina Cave System on the Island of Hawaii, USA - MA170107-4 metaG ... | reverse complement strand
CACATGGGCAGAGATTTCCGCCTGACGGATGTGGAGGGCAACGTGATCACCAAACTTTTGGCTTGACGTCCCTTGGGGCGCGACGCGTCGCGCCCACTCAAGCGGCCTCGTGCGGTCGCAGTCCAAAGCTGTCAACCCGGCACCCCTGCAGCCGTGACAAAGTTGAAACGAGACGATCCTGACTATCACCGGTCTGCATCAACAGCTCAAAACGCTCGCGGAGCGCGCGTTCCACCTGGTGGAGCGGGCGCTCCTGCGCACGCTTGTTGCCGGAAAGAGCCCCTCTTCACAGCTCCCCTCCTGCGCCGGGGTTCGACGTTCGTGCTGCCGCCAACCCCCTGAGCTGCCAGAACTGAGTCGGTAACTTCGGTTATTTCTGACAGCACTATCCCTTTAAGCGTGATTCTCAGCCGCGTAATCCAAGAATCGCCATTCCAGTGCGTGGGACCCGGCGATCTCGACCACTTCGTCGGTGTTGAATTCCACGAGTCGCTCCGCTCCGGAGAACTCGGCGATGCGTTCCCGGTCCCAGAGGATGCGGGCCCTCCCGGTGAGCTGCAGGGTGCGTCCCTTCTCAAAGTCGACAAATAACAAACCCGCTTCCGGGTTGACGGCAATGTTTCCCAGGCTTTGAAACATCGTGTTGCCGGGATAGTCAGGCCAGACCAGGCAGTGGCCGTTCAACACGCGCACAAACCCAGGGCGCCCGCCGCGATGGGACACGTCCGTGCCTTCCTCCGGATGATGGCTGGCGATGAAGAACGTATCCGCTTCGTGAATCCATCGCTGCTGGTCTGGAGCAAGGATGCTCTGGCGTTGAACAATCGGCGCGGAATCAGATTCAGGAGGCCGTCCGCGCCACCTGCGCGCTTGGATGTACTTCGGGCAGTTGAAGTACACCTGATGCGCGTGAATGTAAATGGCGCCATCCTCTCCGACTTCGGCTCGGCCATTCAACCGCATCCGCCGCCGCGTTGCAAACTCGATCGCAATCAGCCCGATCGGGCTATTCACCTGTAGATTATCGCCAAGCGGATCCCCGGCTGGGGGACGAGCATCGATTCGTACGGTATGCTCATTGACTACCTGCATGAGGCCGGGAACGCCTGTGAGCAAAGAGGCCCACGGTCGCCGGGCCGTGTCGACGCTGCCAACAACAACCATCGGCTGGCTACGCAAGAAATTCCACGCCGCGGGTGGAATCGTGGATCCGATAGACCGCCCAATGCGGTCAGCCATCTCGCGGACGCCTGCCCGCTCTTGAACTGAAAGTTCGCCTGCATGATATACCGATGCCATGTCCGCTCTCCTTATCGCACGCACCCGTCGGATCGCTCCCTGCAGTTGCTAGAGTCCCGCTGGCTTTGGAGTCTCAGGATCGAGCGGATAGATGGGACGGGGCACCCGGCGAAACGGAAGCCTCTTAAGATTTGCCGGACTGACGCCGGGTGTGTCCACCAGGAAGATGGCTTTAGCGATGGGTTCATAAGCAGCCCGGAATCCGTTGGGTGACTTCACGACTACAATTTTGCAATAAAGCGGCTCAATGCCATGGCTGCGGAAGAGTTCCGGGTCCACCGTCATCGACGACCGCTCGGCCATCAGAATCTGCACCTGGCCAACTTCCAGAACAACGCTCCGACCCATGCAGGTTGTGATACCTGGGTTGTAGCCGCGGGCGCGCCCCACCCATCGTCCATCTGAAATCAGTTTCACCGTGCCAGTGACCCGCACGGGTTTGGAATGTTTTCGGTCGAAGGCACCGCCCACCTTCAGAGTAACCGTCGAGCCGATGCCTGCTTTGATGGCAGCAGCCACCGAGGCCGGATCGACCAGAAAAATCGCGGCCGGCCCGGTCAAGGGTGCCCGCACCAGATGCTTTAACACGCCGGTGCTGTCACCCGGAGAACCTGATCCGGTGCTGTCTGACGATTCCGCCAGCACCACCGGCCCGCCTTCCATCTGAAGTGCTCCATCCAGTGCCTCCCGTACCGGCATGAGCGAAACTTCGAACGCTTTCTTGTTATTCCACAGCCTGCGCGCGAGCGTATTTGCCTGGCGCTGCGCAGAACGCAGGTTATCGTTCGTCACCGCAACCACAGCACAGCCCATCTCTGCGATGTCCATCCACGGCTGGACGGGAAAGACCGAAACGGCCTCCGCTTTGCCGCTCCGCTCCAGAGCTTGGGCAGCTCGAATGAGCTTCTGCATGGGTCCGCGAGTCGTCTGCGAGTTCTCCGCCTGAATAATGAGTGGCAACTTGCGATAGGCCATTCGGGGTCGGACCTCTCCACGAAGAATGCGGAGCATCAGTCGCGCGGCTTTTTGTCCCACTTCGAACATGTCAATGTGCGGATAGGTATGATAGCCAACAATGGCATCGGCAAGGGTCACCATGCGACTCGTGATGTTCGCATGCAGATCCAGCGTGAGCACAATGGGCTTGTCCGGACCGAGCAGCGCGCGCGCAACCTCCAGTGCCGCACCTTCCACGTCGTCCTCTCCGTCCGCAGTCTGCGCCCCGTGCATGGCGAGCAGCAACGCATCCGCCTTCGACTGCCGAAGCTGAAGCTTGAAGGCCCTCATGAGCCGTTCGTACCCCGCACGATCGAGCCGGTTAGCAGTGATTGCCCAGGCCGCACACAAAGGCACAATCGGAATCTGTGCGTTCTCTAGGACGTCGATGAATCCGCCCATCTCGGTGAGTTTGCCCACGTGACGGACGAATGCCTGTTGGCCAAACACTGGTGAAAAGTCTTCGTACCGTGTCATGACAGGAGAGAACGTATTGCTCTCCTGCAGAATGGAAGCAATAGCGACGCTCAAGGTTGACCTCCAGCCTCCTCTCGCCGGTTTGAAAATGAGATCCGCTTTGGATGGTACTATTGCGACAACCCCCGGCGTAAGACAATCGTTCAACTGTCGCGGACGGTAGGGTCCAACACAGTGACGGGGAAAAAGTGCAAGCCAGAGTCACAAATAATGTTAATGACCTGAACTGTGCAGAGTGTACTCTATGCGCTAGACTCTGATGTTTTGCAGCATCCGGATAGACGTTGAGCCCGGACTTGACTCCTCATTCCTATCTCGCTGCTTCAAGGAGACCGTTTATGAGAAGGATCTTGCTTGTCCTGCTGGTTCATTACCTTCTGCTCGCGCAGCCGCCCATCGACGGCCTTGCTCGGTCGGCTAAAACAGATCATGCGGCGAAAGCCCAGGGCGTGACCTTCAAACAACAAGCAGGGAAAGTGGAAGTCTCGGTTGACGGTCAGCCATTCACAATCTACCACTTTGACGGGTACAACAAGCCCGTTTTCTTTCCATTGCGCGCAGCCACCGGCACTATCGTCACTCGCGGCTACCCGATGATCACCGGTGTTCCCGGGGAAGCGCAAGATCATCCGCACCACAAGGGTCTTTGGTTCACCCATGGGGACGTCAACGGGGTGGACTACTGGTCGGAGAGCGACAAAACCGGGAAGATCGTTCACCAGAAATTTCAGGCGGTTAAAGGCGGCCAGAAATCGGGTGTGCTGCGCTCAGAAAACGACTGGGTGTCGCCCGCCGGGGAGACGGTGCTGAAAGAAACTCGTGAGGTCACGATTCACAGCCAGCCCGGAGTCCGCGTCATGGACTTCGATCTAAAGCTGACGGCTCACACCGGCCCGGTGAAGTTCGGGGACACCAAGGAGGGAACGTTTGGAATTCGCCTGGCACAACCGTTTTCAGAAAAGACCGGCGGCCGCATCGAGAATTCGCAGGGTGGACAGGGTGAAAAAAGCTGTTGGGGAAAATCGGCAGATTGGGTTGATTACGCCACAAAGATCGACGGTGAGACTGTTGGAGTGGCCATCTTCGATCACCCGGCCAGCTTCCGCCACCCGAGTTACTGGCACGTACGCGGATACACTCTCTTTGCGGTGAATCCGTTCGGACTGCACGACTTCTACAACGACAAAAACAAAGACGGCAGCCATACGCTGCAGAAGGGACAGTCAATTAGTTTTCGTTACCGCGTCTACATCCATCCCGGCACCGCTCACGAAGCTAAGCTCGGTGAGCAGTACAAAGCGTACACTGACAGCGTGCGGTTCAAGAACTATGCTCCGCGGATGACTGGATTCTGGATCGACCTTCCCTAGGCGGGCGGAGACTTCATCGATTGTCGAGACTGCCTCACTTCACCAAACTCGCCCGCTTGATAAAATCCAGTTTCGGAAACTGGCTACGCAAGTAGCGGTTTCCCTGAGACTGAATCAAGTCCTGCCTCGGCCCGCCTCCGCGAGGCGCTCCGTCCCCATAGCCCTTGTAGAGTTGGTCCACGACCGCCATCCCTTCGATCACTTTCCCAAACGGGGCAAAGCCTCTGCTGTCCAGCTGGCTGTTGTCGTCGAAATTGATGAATAACTGGGTGGTTCGCGTGTTCGGTCCCGCCGTTGCAAAAGAAACAGCACCGCGCACGTTGGACTCGCGAGTCGGATCGTCGTCGATCCGGGCCGACTCCCATCTATCACTTACCTTCGGATCGCCATGAATTCCGAACTGTGCCATGAACCCGTCAACCACGCGAAAAAAGGCCACATCGTTGAAGAAGCCCATCCTCACGAGATTATAGAAACGATCTGCGCCCAGCGGCGCGGAAGCCCGCGTTACCTGAACAACGAAGTCGCCCTTACTGGTCTCGAACTTCGCCCGGAACTGAGCAGGCGCTTTCTCCTTGGCTAAAGATGGATTCAGCAGCGCGGCAGCGGGTACGGCGGGCTTCGGTTTCGGCGCGATTTTTCCCGGGGCCGGTTCCTTGGGTATAAGCTTCTCTACAGGCTCGGAAGGTACAGGCTCTGGGGCGCTGGGCTCCGGAATCACTGCGGGCGGAGGGGTCTGACTTTGCTCGGACGGCGGGGGTGGCGCCTGCTGGCCTTCGCGACTGCCGGTACAAGCGACTTGCAGGGCAAGCAGCCCGGCCAGGAGCAGCGCAGCGGCGCAATTGAGTTTCAACATGTTGCAGATCTCCTTCGAAGATGGGTTCAGAGTCCATTGCGTCCACAGGACGCCACAGCACGCGGGATATTAAACAGGTCAGGCTTCGAAATCAAGAAACGGAGTGACAACATTCGCTTGACGTCAACGTTCCGGCCTTGGCGAGCAGCCGCCCTCAGACGGGTGCCCCCAGGGAACGCAGCGCGGCCAGGAAATCGAGAGGGCGTTGCGAGCCGACAAGGATTCGTTTGCCATTGTTGAGTTCAAGCTGAATACCCTGGTTCCCACTGACGTTGTAGGCTTTCCCATTCCACCCATACCGGATGCCCCAGCCGCCGAACTCTCCGATCGGGCTGTAGGTTCTGGCCTCAACATGTTTGATGGAGTCGAATGGAAATCTCAGAAATGACCAATGGAATGGATAGAAACGAAGATAGACACCATCGTTTCGGACCTCAGTCACCAGACGAATGCTATAGAACAGGAGCGGCAGACCGAGGCCAGCAAACACCCAAGACAAAAGCTGTAGTCCACTTGGTGGTGGATGAGTTTCGTGGATCAAATACCGGAAGGTGCGGTACCAGATCACCAGAGGACCTGGGGCAATCAACAACCACAGCCACCATTGGCGGAACTGCTGAACCTCGCGGAAAAGGATGGCGGAACTCATGAGGCTGGTACCATCCGGGTCATTTCGACATAATCAACGCTTCGCGTAAGCGATGCGCAGAGTCGGCCAGGGAAACCTGCAGATACCGGGCTTCTTCGCGAGGGGTACGAGCGAGCGGCGTCTCCAGGCCTGGCTCAACCCGGACGGCAATCAAGACCGGCCCTTCCTGTTGTAGTGCGCCTGGCAAGTGAGCGTGGTAATCCTCAGAGTCGTCAAATGAATAGGTCTTCTGGAATCCAGCAGCCCGAGCCATCGCCGCAAAATCCACGAAGCCCGTGCCCGGCACCGGTTGGTTGCCGGTAATCTCGTACGTACCATTCTCGATAACAAAGAGGATGAAATTTGTGGCACTCGATTGACCCGCCGTGACCAGCGTTCCCAGCGTCATCAGCATGGAGCCATCGCCGTTCAAGCAAATGACCTTGCGATGGCTCTGCGCCAGTGCGATTCCCAAAGCCAGATCAGCGGCGTGTCCCATGGCACTGTCTGCCGAGGCAAAATCGAGATCGCTGCTCGAGTAGAGGCCCCAGGGGCGAACCGTGGCCATCGTGGTGACAACTATGGCGTCATCGCGAAGCGCAGCCAGCGGAGCAAGCAACTGTTGTTTCGTCAGCATGGCACCAACATCCTGAATGGAGGAAAGTCCCTCAGTTCATGTCCTCAGTGACCAAGACAGCCACCGGGGCGGAAAGGTCCCTCGCCTGACCAAAGGCAGCCGAAATCTTTGAAACGTCGTCGTCCGTGTGCAGGAAATCGAACGGAACTCCCCAGGCGCGCAGCGTCGGCTCCGTCATCACGGCAACCGAGTCCAAGTCCGGACGGCTTAGAATCTCGGCAGTGGGATTTGCAGGTGGCGATCCCCAGCGGGCCAGCTTGGCATAGCCGCGGTAAGTCACCAGGCAAACAACCGGTATTCGCATTCGTATCAGCGTCCCGCGCAGACTGTCGCCACTTTCAAGCAATCCGGTGTTCTGTATCAACACCAGAGGATTACGGCCGCCAATCCAAAGGCCGGCAGCCAGCGCAAAGGCTTCACCCTCGCGAGTCACGGAGTGCAGTCGGATGTCCGGAGATTCTCGAAGCAACAACAGCAACGCAGCTGAAGAATTATCCGGCAGGCTTACCACGTCGGTGACAGCGTGGCGGCCAAGTGCCTCCAGAACCAATTGAGCTTGGGCCATAGGGATGTGCTCCAGCGGTGTTACCACTTCTCTTGCTGACTCGATCCTAACAGCACCTAAGACCTGCCAGTGACTGCCACCATCGCGCGCTTCGGCGCCGCTTGAACGACAGGGGAAAGGAACGGCAAGTCAAATCTGCTGGAACGTCCCTCCAGCTGCGGCACTTGATCAAACTTGCCTTTCTTGAGTGCTTGGAGCGTGAGGGCGTGCAGTTCCCGGTAGGTGAGTTTCCCTTTTCGCGAACTGATAGCAGCAGCCAGGCTGTGAGTTAATGCGCCGTTGTAGGTGTTTCCAATATAAGCGTCGGCTGAGGTTTGGGTCGAACGGCACCCGGTAATCAACAGTTCTGGCATGTCGACGTTGACAATGTCGCCCCGTCGGGCAGTGCCCCGCAATTCCGACCTGTCACCGCGAACGGTTCCCGTCAAACGCCTCCCCGATTCGGTAGCCAGCAGATCCAGCGGAGATGGCAGATAGCGCTCAATGCGCTTGGCATCGGGAGGCTGAATCGCCCGGGTATTCGTCCCGGAGTGGCAGCAATCCATGATCACCGTAAAATTCACTCCGGCCGGCAGTTTGTCAAACTCGGCTCGCAGCCAGTCGTCCAGCAGGGGGTCCATCCAATCAAGGTCGGTCGGGCAAAGAATTTCATCCCGCGCATCGGCTTCGTCGCCATTTCGATCTGGAACATTAGAGCCATGCCCGGAAAAATGGAACAGCAAAACATCGCCCGCCTTGGCTCCCTTAATCAGCCTCGTAATCCCCGACTGCATCGCTTTCTTGGTCGCCTGCAGATCCGTCAGAGTGCGGATGTCTTTGGCCGCAAACCCATAGTAGCGGGTGAGGAGGGATTTCACATTCTTCACGTCATTGATGCACCCGCGCAGATCCGCACCGGGGATCTTGTATCGATTGATTCCGACCAGCAAGGCTCTTTTCGCCATGGTGCCCTCCGTTGCCTGAACTTGGCATTGCACTCAACTCGAAATGTGAACGGACGCTACCATCCTGACTTGTGAGTGTCAAGCAGCCCGGGCAGAACCTGGCATGGCCGCTTGACAGACAAGGAGACTGAACAGGTGTGATAGTCTTCAAGGTATCGGGCCGCATCGCGGCTTGCGACGGCCTCTCGGGGAGCCAACACCGACAGCCACAGTGACTGAAGCCCGCTCCACTTCAACCCCTCAGAAGATCCACCGATATTTGTGTCCGGGATGCTCGGCAGATCTGATGTTCGAACCGCATGACGGCCGCCTCTCTTGCCCCTATTGCGGGCGCACCGAGCCGATTCCTGCCAATGCTGGAGAAGTTCAGGAGCGCTCGTACGAAGAGTATCTCAAACTCCGGCCCGAACAACTGGCGCCGATCTCTGAGGAGGCGCTGGAAGTTCAATGCAGCGGATGCGGAACCACGATCAGCTTTGCTCCACCGGAAGTGGCAGGAAATTGTCCATTTTGCGCCGCCAAGATCGTAGTTCAACCTACGGTGGCGCATCCCATGCTTGCTCCCGGAGCTGTGCTGCCGTTCGGCGTCACCCATCGCCAGGCTGCAGACGCAATCAAGAGCTGGCTGGCCTCGCGCTGGCTCGCGCCCAGCGCTCTGGTGCAGTTGGCAAGGCAAGAACTGGCCAGCAGCGTCTACCTGCCTTTCTGGACCTATGATGCTTACGCCACAACCCACTATTCCGGCCAACGCGGTGAACACGTTTGGGAAACCGAGTCCTATGTCGATACCGACACCCAGGGCCGAAGGGTCACGCGTATGCGACAGGTTCGGAAGACACGGTGGTATCCAGCCTCAGGAACGGTTGAGCGCTGGTTTGACGATATCCTGCTCACGGCCACCAGATCCGTTCCCCCAGCCCGGCTTGCAAGGCTGGAACCTTGGGACCTTGCGGAGCTGAAGCCCTATCAGCCAGCCTATCTGGCGGGACACAAGGCGCAACGCTACCAGCTCGAGATGGCCGACGGATTTGAGGAGGCCAAAGCAATTATGGAGCCTGTGATTGAGACGGATGTGCGGCAAGATATTGGCGGTGACGAACAGCGCCTGCACCGAGTTGCAACGGCCTACTCGGCCATCAGTTTCAAGCATCTGCTGCTGCCGGTGTGGATCAGCGCTTACCGCTTTCGGGGCAAGGTCTATCAGGTACTGGTGAATGCACGCACCGGTGAGGTACAAGGGGCAAGACCTTACAGCCCCTGGAAGATTGGGGCGTTGGTGGCGTTGCTGTTGCTGGTAGGGCTGGTACTGGTTTATCTTTCGGAACGGTAGGGAACGCCTCTCTCTGTGCACCGTTTGAAGCCGCACAGGGGAGATCGAGAGGGAGTGGAGGCTGATCAAAACCCCTTCTTCATCTCCCCCCTTAATCGCTCCGCAAGGGGGGAGAAAAAGGGCGACTGCCTTACGGAATCGGATGCGATGTGGGCAGTGCCTTGCCGATCGCCGTAGCGGCTGCAGAGCACTCCGGATGTCCCCACGCATTAAATAACGCGTTCTTCTTGGGACTGTTCGAATGATCCGGATAAACGATGTTGTCATCGCCGGTGGCACTGATTCCGGCTGGAACGTGATTCAGCCCGAGAGCGTGACGCGTCTTCCAGGCAACGTTGTGATCAGCACAAGAGCTGTCGCCGCTCACTCCCAATCCTCCGATCAGTTGCCCAGCACCGTTGTAGAGAGCCAGCCCGCCACCGAACACGTTAACGCCGCCAATCTTCTTGTCCTTGAGGGGATCGCTGCCGGTGCCGTAGTTGGCTGAAGGGCCAGCATAAGCGTTATCGGTATGGACCGGGTTACTGTGCTGAAGACCGAAAAGACTGCCGCCTGGTTGAACGGCTGTGAACAGATTCGCCGTGGAAAGCGCCAGACCGGGCAGGCTGAACGCGTTGGCAGTATTCGCCTTCTGCGCGGAAATCACGCGGCTGCCCGGCCACTGATCGCCGCGCTCGGGCCCGGTGAATGCAACGCCGCAAACGACCCCATCGCGGTTCACGAGCGTGGCCCACATGTGAAGATTGAATCCTCCGTTACCGGCAGGAGGAGTGCCCGTAGCTGCTTTCAATGCGGTCTGTAACTGGGCATGCGTCGGCAAGCCGCTGCAACCGATTTCCTGACCGTAGGCCAGGGTGCTGCCATACAAGAGGGCTGCAAGAGAGGTAACCCCCAGGATAGTGTTTCGATTTTTCATCGATAATCTCCTTTCTGAGATCCAAGGTTGGCGACAGCTGACATGTCTGAGTTTGGCTTTTCCTGGCGGTGGGCGCCGCCAGGGTCCGAAGGGATTCGGGTATCGGGTGAGCCATTATAAAACTGAACGTAATTACGCCAAACACGAAAAACCGCACGGATACTGTTGCCCCATGGGCAGGTCTTGCCATGGGTCGATGTGGGCGGGTGGCGGCACGCCTGGAAAGGCCCTCTTCAGCCCGTTCTCCAGAACGGGCCATCTGCTGATGGACCGGCCCCTACAAGTCTTACCTCTCCGCTTGCGACGGGGACAGGGCGAAACCGGAGTCTCGGTCTCCGCGAATCGATTTCTTTGCTCCTGTCTGGCCTGACATTTCTGTAAACTGCGGCAACGACGCAGCCGCCTCAACTGATTGACCCTATATTGACCCTATCAGGAGAACACACCATGCCTACTAGCCGGATCCGACTCGGTGCATTGAAAGTCCTGTCGTTGATACTGCTGGCCGTTAATGCAATCGAAGCCGCCCCGCAGCAGCGCTATCAGCTTTTGCTCAAGGGCGGTCACGTCATTGATCCCCAAAATGGCATCGACGGTCTGAGGGATGTGGCCGTTTCGCAGGGCAAGATTGCCGCTGTTGCTAACTCCATCCCCGCATCGCAGGCTGAGAAAGTGGTCGATGTTTCGGGCCTCTATGTCGTTCCCGGACTGGTCGACCTCCACACTCATCTCTACGCCTCAACGGGCATGCCCAACGCCTGGTCTGGAGATAGCAGCGTGTTCCCCGACGGCTTCAGCTTTCGAACAGGGGCCACCACGCTGGTGGACGCGGGAAGCTCCGGCTGGAGGAACTTTGAAGACTTTCGACTGCGTGTGATCGACCGCGCCTCCACGCGAGTTTTTGCCATGTTGAACATTGTCGGGTTCGGAATGCCAACCGATGTCCCTGAACAAAACATCCATGACATGGATCCCAAAGCTACAGCCGAAATGGCTCTTAAACACAAAGACGTCGTCGTGGGCATCAAGTCGGCGCACTATCAGGGTCCGGAATGGGTCTCGGTGGAACGCGCCGTCGAGGCCGGCACCCTCGCAGACATTCCCATCATGGTGGACTTCGGCTATTTTCTGCCCGAGCGCCCCTTCTACCGTCTGGTGACGGAGAAGCTTCGGCCTGGAGACATGGCCACCCATATGTTTCGGGCGCCTGTGCCCTATGTGGACAAGAGCGGAAAGCTGTTGAAGTATCTGGAAACCGCCCGCAAGCGAGGAGTGAAGTTTGACGTGGGTCACGGCGGGGGCAGCTTCGTCTTCCGCAACGCTGCGCCCAGCGTGCAACAGGGATTTTACCCCGATTCCATTTCAACTGATCTTCACACCGGGAGCATGAACGGCGGCATGATGGACATGGCCACAACCATGTCCAAGATGTTGGTGCTGGGGGTGCCTCTCAAGGAGGTGATCCGGCAATCCACGATCAACCCGGCGGTAAACATCAAGCATCCCGAACTGGGACATCTTTCGGTAGGAGCAGTGGCGGACGTCGCTGTGTTTAACCTGATGACCGGTAAATTCGGCTATGCCGATGCGGCCAGCGGTCGCGCGGAGGGAGCGCAGCGCCTATTCTGCGAACTGACACTTAAGGATGGGAAAGTGGTGTGGGACTGGAACGCTCGGGCAGCGCAAGACTTCAGAAAGCTAGGGGACCGTTACGGTATGCGCGAAGTGGACCACATCGTTTTGCCGAAGGAGTAGCGTCAGATCTCGGCGCGCTTTTCAGCCCGGTGTTTGAGAAGCCAGGATTGGCTGGTGATTCCGGTCCCGTCGCCGTTGGGGGCCAGGCGCCGGTAGGTGCCGTTGCTCAGCATTTCTCTGGCCTGGGTGTTATCCGCCAGATAGGTAGCAAGGACTTCGTCGCGCAGGTACTGAACCAGCTTGGCGCTCTCCACAGGGAACAGCGTCTCAATGCGGTGATTCAGGTTGCGCGGCATGAGGTCGGCGCTGCCCAGGTAGATTTCCTCGTCACCGCCATTGCGAAAATAAAAGATGCGGCTGTGCTCGAGGAATCGGCCCACAATGCTCACCACACGGATGTTCTCACTGATGCCCTTTAACCCCGGACGCAGGCAGCAGATGCCGCGCACGACGAGATCCACCTGCACGCCCGCTTGCGACGCTTGATACAGCAGGCGGATGATGGACTTGTCCATCAGTGAGTTCATTTTGAGAAT
>Ga0187893_10012207_pt1 | contig 12249 bp, 7 predicted proteins | sample MA1701074metaG_FD_139574 | JGI IMG/M metagenome (GOLD analysis project Ga0187893, IMG submission 139574) | White microbial mat communities from a basaltic lava cave in the Kipuka Kanohina Cave System on the Island of Hawaii, USA - MA170107-4 metaG ... | reverse complement strand
GCGCGAGTGCGTGGCGCTGGCCCAGGAAGCCGGCGGCTATGCCGGCCACGCCGACGCCACGGCGGATTTCTTTGACTACGCCCAGAGCTACTATAACCGGGAGCGGCTCCACAGCGCCCTGGGGCTACAAGGGTCCTGTGGACTTCGAAAACCAACTCAACTAAACATGAACCCGCGCCCCGCCCTCTCCGGGTGTCCACCAAACCGGGTCAGGCCCACCAGAGTTTCAATGCGTCTTCGATGTTAAATCAAAAACGAGTGTCTTCACGCGGATTGATGAATTCTGCAAATCTTCGGACAAGACGCGGCTCCTCCGTATATCGCTTGAGCATCTGAGTTTTGATTTCAACGCGCGCGAGATTATCGCCAACGCGATCGGTCGCCACTTTTTGCTCGCTGCTCGGAAAGGGATCTTCAAAACGCTGCCGCTTCTCTTGTTCGTCGATGAGGCTCATCAGTTCCTCAACAAAAGCATCGGCCTTGATGAATACGCGACGCGTCTGGATGCCTTTGAGTTGATTGCGAAAGAGGGCCGCAAATACAGCTTGAACATCTGCCTTGCGACGCAACGCCCGCGAGACATTCCAGAAGGTGTTCTTAGTCAAATGGGCACTCTCATTGTGCATCGTCTGACGAATGACAGAGACCGGGAGGTTGTCGAGCGCGCCTGTGGTGAGATCGATCGTTCCGCTTCCGCCTTTCTTCCCAATCTTGAACCCGGAGAAGCGGCAATCATCGGTGTCGATTTTCCCATTCCTCTGACCATCCAAATTGAAGAACCAACTCAGAAGCCCGAATCTAAAGGCCCAGACTTCCAACAGTTTTGGGTGAAATAGCGTTGCGGCAGAAATGGATTTTTGAGCCTTGGGCATGAACATCGACCCACGCCTTCATCGCATCGTCGCGGCGCAGCCGTATCCGCTGTTGTTCGCCACCATCAGCGGGGCGCATCTTTACGGGTTTCCGTCGCCGGACTCGGACTTTGACCTGCGCGGCGCGCATGTGTTGCCGTTCGAAAAGATCGTCGGCCTGGACGTCCATGATGAAACGGTCGAGCAGTCGATGGTTGTTCCCCCTCACCCCGGCCCTCTCCCCCAAGGGGGCGAGGGAGAAAAGCCGCTCGATATGGACATCGTGAGCCATGACGTGCGGAAGTTTTTCAAGCTGCTGCTCAAGAAGAATGGTTACGTGCTGGAACAGCTTTTCTCGCCGCTCATCGTTCACACCACGCCGGAGCACGAGGAGTTGAAGGCAATTTGTTGCCCGAACCCCTCACCCGTCCTTCGGACACCCTTGAGGAACAACTTCCACTGCGTCTCCGCGAAACCGAAGTAGTGATGCGAGTGATGCCTGGTGCATCAACTACGGACCCCTGGACGCACCCGCGTTCGCAGCGGGCAACCGGGGGGAAATGTTAAGAATTCCAGTGACGCGGAGCTTGGGCATGCGCTGCGACGGGAGGACCGGTCGCGCGCTCCCGCCCATCAGTTGGGATCGCATCGACCACCTTGACAGTGGCCGGCGACTCTGCTGTCCTTTCTTCAGTCACCCGCCAAAGGATTTGCCATGCGCCTTCCTTTGCGCCAGTTGGAAGACGTGATTCTGCCAGCAAGCAATGCCAAAAAAGAGGTCTCAATGAAGCCCAATCCTCAGTTCTCGTGCCTTTCGATTGTTTTGATGATCGGTGCTTTCGGTCTCCTCCCCGCCCATCCGGCGTGGGGCCAGCCAGCGAATGAGCCGTCGGAGGATTCCTTCGTGACGGATGGCCTCCTTTACAGCATCGCGGAAACGAACAATACGCTTTACTTGGGAGGCTCGTTCACGATGGTCGGCTGGCGGACCGGCGGCTTCGTCCCGGTGTCCGCCACCACTGGCGTCGTGAATGGCCAGTTTCCCCGCGTCAACGGCAGTGTGAATGCCATCGTGCCGGACGGCCAGGGCGGCTGGTATCTCGGCGGCAGCTTCACCGTCGTGGGCGGACTCCAGCGTTCCAACCTCGCGCACATTCGTGCCGATGGGACGGTCAATCCCTTGTGGAATCCCGGCGCCAACAACCGGGTGGCGACGATGTGGCTGACGAACGGGATTCTTTACATGGGCGGTTACTTTACCAATGCCGGCGGTCAGACGCGCCGTTACGCCGCGGCGCTCAATGCCGCCAGCGGTTCACTGACGGGCTGGATGCCGGACGCTGACGGAGCGGTGAATGTGCTGGCGCCCCACGGAACGAACATTTACCTCGGCGGCTATTTCAACAACGTCTCCGGACAGCCACGACGCCGGCTCGCTGCCGTCGCTCCTGACACCGGGGCGGTGAGGTCGTGGAATCCGGGCATCTCTGGCTCCAGCGATTATATCCAGGCCATGCAGGTGAACAACGGACGGTTGTTCGTGGGCGGCAGGTTCGACACCGCGGCCGGACAAAGCCGGGTGAACCTGGCTTCATTCAATCTCGCCAGCGGCGCCGTGGACAACTGGACTCCGAATCCCAATTCCGACGTTCTTGCCATGGCGGCCGGTTCATCGAGCCTCTATATCGGGGGCTTCTTTGGAACCGCTGGATCCAGCAACCGCCTCCTGCTCGCCGAGATGGATCTCACCACCGGCTTTGCCACGGCGTGGAACCCTCAACTCATCGTCCCGCCGCTGTCCGCCTTTCAGGTCAACACGCTGATGATTCACAGCAACAAACTCATGGTGGGCGGACTCTTCGGGCAGGTCGGCGCCAGTTTTCGTCCGTGTGCGGCGATGCTGGACCTCGCGACGGCGCAAGCCACGCCCTGGGAGCCTCGGCCGAACTTTGTGGTGTTTGCCTTCGCGGCCGCGGGCGACACGATTTACATGGGCGGTCTTTTCGGCGCCGTCGGCTGCGCTTACCGGACGAACCTCGCGGCGGTCAATCTCATCTCCAGGCAAGTGACCCCGTGGAATCCATCGACGGACTTTCGCGTGTTGACCCTGACCCTGGCCGGCAATCAGGTTTATGTGGGCGGCGAGTTCACCAACGTCAACAGCGTGTTCCGGCCGAAGCTGGCTTCTGTGGACCTCAACACCGGCGCGCTCAGCAGTTGGGCCCCGAATCCGGACGGCGGGTTTGTCCAGAGTCTCGCCGTCTGGGGCAATCGACTGTATGCCGGCGGCGCCATCCGGTACAACAGTTTGACCCGGACCAATCTGGTTGAGTTCGATCTCAACACTGGCGCGCTGACTGCCTGGGATCCGCGCGTGCGGGCCACGGTGCAATCCATGCGCGTTGCAGGCAATACGTTGTTCGCGGGCGGATTGATCGTGAATGTCAACGGGGTCGCCCGCCGTGGGCTCGTCGCGTTCGATTTGACCACCGGCGCGTTGAAACCGTGGGATCCGCTCTTCACCAGCAATGTCAGCATTCAGGACATCGCCGTTTACAGCAACCGGCTTTACGCCGTCGGCATCATCCGGGTGGTCAATGGATTCAGCCGCACGAACTTTGTCGCGCTCGACGCGGATACCGCGGCAGTGCTGCCGCTGGTCGCGCAAACCGATAACGCGGTTTACGGCGTCACGGCCACGTCCAACCGGGTTTATCTGGCCGGGAATTTTTCGCTCATTGGCACGCAGCCGCGAAACTGCCTGGCGGCGCTGGACACGGACACGGGACAACTGCTGCCGTGGGCCCCGAACACGCTCTCCTACTTCGGCCAGACCGCGCGGATTTTCAACAATGTGCTCTACGTCGGCGGCGCATTCTCATTCTATCAGGTCAGCGGCAACACCACCCGCAGCCTGGCGACCTTCCCGCTGGCGCCGGGCGCTCCGGCCATCTTCCCGGAGACACTCCAGCGTCCGGCCGAAAGCAGCCTCTCCTTCCAGTTCAGCGCGCCCTACACTCCGCAGGCCACCATTCAGGTTTCGTCCAATCTTCCTGCATGGCAAAACGTCCAAACCGTTTTCGTTGTCGGCGGCGCGGGGAGTTTTGTGGATACGAACACCCCTGCTTCGCCGCAACGATATTACCGGGTGACCGTGCCGTGACTTCCACCGTGACCTTGAACGGATAGTAAAACCAGGAATAGACGATGAGATTCCGCGCCGTCTCAAAGAGGCTGCGAATGTTCTCCGGCACGCCGTCGTGCAGCCGGATGCCATCGGCGGCCCGGTGAAAATCTTCGAGCGTGTTGTGACGGAAGGTTCCGCTGGCTTCGAGCCGGACGAACTTTTTCTGCCGAACATCCGGTTGGCAGATTTCTTCAAGCTTCTTCAGTGATTCCATAGTCGAGGTCGCCGTTCAGCCCCTTGTCCTTGCGCATGTTGTCGCGCGCGGATTTCAAGAGCGCCCCGAGGGAATGGGCGGTGGTAAGTATTGTGGAAACTGTCATCGAGGTGCCGCGCCCGCAAAGTGCGGTTGAGCAAATTCGCGGAGGAGTTCGAGCGCATGGTTGAGAAACGGGAGAAGGACACGCAGAGGAGCCATATTCCAAAATCGCATACGGGCTTGAGGCGACCCGCACGGCCGCCGAATCCCTTCGCGTGAATGTAGAAATACATCGCGCGATGAAGAAGCCCGTGGCGAGCGGCGCAGATTTCGCATTTTCCAGTTTTGTCGGTGCCGGCCTCCGGCGAAGTGATTCGCCGGAGGTGTTTCTTCAACCGCAACCCACCGGTGTCGGCCCTGCTTCGGCGGGGAAGGCCCGTACAAACAGAAAGGAGGTTAATATGCCATCAACACCTGATGTTCTTCCCAAGGGCCGCGGCCCGCGCTGATCGAATGGTGCGAGAACATGAAGCTGGAGTTTGCGCTCCTGGCTTCAGCGCTGGGCTTCACTGCGGAGCAAATCCTGGCGTTTCTCGCGGACTTGAACTGGGTCATCTACAACTGCCGCTCGGCGGCGGATGCCCAGACCAACTCGACGGCGTGGGTGCAGTTCCGTGACACGCATCTGGACGGTGATCCGGGCACGCCGGTCGGTCCGCCGCCGGGCACGACGGGTCCAGCGGTTCCGTCCGGCGCGGTGCCGGCCAACGGCATCATCGCCCGCATTCGCGCGATGATTCAGCGGATCAAGTCGTCGCCCGGCTACACGCCGGCGATTGGCCAGGCGCTGCGGATTGTGCCGACGGTCGTTCCCGTGGACGACAGCAACGCCAAGCCCAACACACGCGGCAAGGCGCTGCCGATGTTCAAGGCCGAACTGCGCTGCAAACGCGGGGACTTCGACGCGGTGCGCACGCGCTGCCGCCGCGACGGGGAGGCCGACTGGACCGATCTTGGTCTGTCTGTCGGCACCAAGACGCTGGACGAGCGTCCGCCCATCGAGCCGGGAAAGCCTGAAGTCCGCACGTATGAGCAAATCTATGTGCGGGACAACCAGCCAGTGGGCCAGTGGAGCGATTCGGTGCGAGTCACCTTGCAGCCGTAACGCCTTCAATGCCTCCGCCAGATACGCGGAGCAACTTTGAACGGGGCGGCGGGAGAAATCCCGCCGCCCCGCCTCTTTTGTCAACGTTGAGCAGGGATCGCGTGCCCGCGCAACTGGTTCTGAACAGTCAGAAAAACACCCTCGCTCAGACGAAATAATCTAACGCCGAGACGGTTGCGCAAAATCCCCTCGCTTCCGCAGCATCAGCTTTGGGGCGCGCAAAAGGCCGGCGTCCGTAGCGGCAAACTGGCGTTTACCGCTGATCCCCTTCCCGAGCGAACCTCTCTGGCGGACCGAACTTTGCGCAGGAGAAGTGCGGCGGATGCCAATCCGCCGCCACGCCGGCGGAACGCGGGACCGTTCCTCGTGTTGCTGCGGCATAGCCATTGCCGTGCGCGTACTTGTTCCCGAAAACTGCTTTCTTGAAGTGCGGCAATCCCACAGAGTCAACGCATGAAGACAATACCGATGCTTCTCGCCTTGGCCGGATCGGCCGTTTCGACGAATTACGCCAACGCCGCGCTCGACACGAATCGCATCGAACTAATCACCGGCCTAAAAGGAACATGGAACCCCACCGAGGGTGTGTTCAAGGTCTCGCAGGCGCGTGACGACGTGCCGGTAAAAGTGGACGAGTGGAAGATGCCTCCGTTCATGGGGTTGACTTCGTGGGCGGCCTTTCTGGCCGGTAAAAGGGCTGACACTATGGTCATGGGCGATCTGGTGCTGTTTGAAGACGAGGTGAATCCCGTGATGAGCACCGCGCTGGAGGCGGGATTGCAAGTGACGGCGCTGCACAACCATTTCCTTTACGCCGAGCCACAGGTGTATTTCATGCATATCGACGGAGAAGGCAGCGTCGAGAAACTGGCGGCGGGAGTGAAGTCAGCGCTGGCGAAGGTGAAGGAACTCCGTACGGCGAACCCCCAGCCGATGAAATCCTTTGGCGGCGGCATTCCGGCGAAGAACTCGATCAGCGCGGCGCCATTGGCCGATCTGTTCACCGCCAAACCGCAGGAGAAGGACGGGATGGTGAAGTTTGTCTTCGGGCGCGTGGCCCGGATGGAATGTGGCTGCGAAGTCGGCAAGGAAATGGGCTTGAACACCTGGGCCAGTTTCGGCGGCACGGACGAAGACGCGGTGGTGGATGGGGACTTCGCCTGTCAGGAGAACGAGCTTCAGCCCGTCCTCAAGAGCCTTCGCCAGTCGGGCATTAACATCGTGGCCATACATCACCACATGATTCACGAGACGCCGCGCTACGTCTTCCTGCATTTCTGGGGGCGCGGCAAAGCGGCGGACCTCGCGAAATCGCTCCGCACCGCGCGCGGCGAACAAACCAAGGCCGCCGCCGTGAAGGCGCGCAGCGCAGGCGGCTTCAAGGAAATCACTCCCGCGGACTACGACAAGCGGCGGGCGAAATCCAAAACCGTCGTCATCGATGTCCGCAGCCCGGAAGAATTCGCCAAGGGCCACATTCCCGGCGCCCTCAACATCGACGTCAATTCACCGGACTTCCCGTCCAAAGTAGCCCGCTTCGACAAGAAGCAAACCATTCTCGTCAATTGCCACGCTGGTTCCCGGGGCGCCATCGCTGGCGCGGAACTGGCGCGGCTGGGCTTCGAGTCCGTGTGCAATCTCGATGGAGGAATGGCCGCGTGGGAAAAGCAGAGACATCATTCTCAAGGCGAGAAATGACAACCTCCTCCTTGGGCGTCATGGCGGCGCTGCTTGCGTTCGCGCCGCGATGCTTCGCGCCTCCGCCTTTGGTCACAGGGGATGTGCCGACTGCAAAAAAGCAGAGCTTCGAGTGGTATGTCGGTGCTCGCTATCAGGAAAGCGAGAGCGGCAGGCCGGCCCGGTTGCTGCCCTTCACCGAACTGGTCTATGGAATCAGCGACCGGCAGGAAGTTACCTTCGAATTCGCCGGCCTGAGCAAGGACCATGAATACGGAATCAACGACGCCGTGCTGGGGACGAAATACGTCTTCCTCAAGGAACAAGCCCGGCGTCCCGGAATCGCGGGATCATTTGAATTGAAGTTGCCGACGGGCGACGAGTCGCGCGGGCTGGGCAGCGGGGAGTTTGATTACGACCTGCGGTTGCGGGCGCAAAAGACCTGGGGCTGGTTCACTACGATTGGGAATGTCGGCTACGCCTTCGTCACCGATCCCGAGTTCGGCGGCGTCACGACCAGCACGGAGAATGTCTGGCTGCTGACTTTGGGGCAGGAGTATCAGGTCGCAAGACGAACGAAACTGCTGTCGGAAATCTACTTCGTCAGCCGCGAAGAGCCGGGCGGACCGAGTCGGCTGGCCGCGAACATCGGCTTCAAGCACAAGCTGATCGATAACCTCACGATTCACGCTGCAGTCGGCAAAAGCGTGCGTAAAGGCAATCGCGGCGGGCCGGACTTGCGCGTGTATGCCGGTCTCAAGTGGGAATTCGACGCGCCGTGGAAGCGCCGATGATCCCAGCAGGCACCGCGACGCCGCCGGTGCGCCGCGCAGTCGGAGCGGGGGCAGGCGAGGCCGCGGGCACTTCGCTCCTGATGCCGATGTTGCGAAATTGCACGCGCTGCCCCGGATCCCGCCGCCCCGCCTCTTTTGTCAACGTTGAGCAGGGATCGCGTGCTCACGCAACGGCGTTTCAATTCACCTGAACCACCTGGTAGAAGCGGTGCGGGTTGGCGCCGAGGTTGTCGGGGATGGTGAGGCTGGCGCCGGTGGCCGGGGTGTCGGAGCCGAGCGGCGTCCACGAAGCGTCGCCAAGGTTGTTCTTGAATTCCACCCGGTAGGAGCGGCCCGCAATCGTCGGGAAGGTGATGGCGACCTGACTGCCGTTCTGCGCGATGTTCGCGCGCAATTCGGCAGCCACGGTGACGAAAAGCGGACGCGAAGTGTTCGCGGGCGGTGAGCCGCTGTCGGCGACGCGCAGCGTCATCGTATGCGCGCCGACTTGCGCGAGAGCGGGCGTCCAGGTGAAGAGGCCGGTGGCGCTGTCGAGCATCGCGCCGGCGGGCGCGCCGGCGTCGAGAGTGAAGTTCAACAATTGCGCGGGCAAATCGGCGTCGGTGGCCGCGGCCGTGAACGACAGCAGCGATCCGGCGTGGACGCTGCGGTTTGTGGCGAAGGCGAGCGTGGGCGGCTGGTTCACTTCGGCGACGCTGACGGAAAGCGTCTTTGTGTCAGTGGCCGGCGGGTCGCCGTTGTCGGTGACGCGGATGGCGATGGAATAATTGCCCGGGCCTTGCGCCTCGGAGGGAGTCCACACAAAGAGACCGGTGAAGGGATTGATAGCGGCGCCGGGGGGAGCGTTGGTGTCGAGGCTGAAGATCAATGTCTGCGCCGGCGTGTCGGAGTCGGTCGCGGAATTGGTGACCGTGAGCGTCGTGCCTTCGTTAATCGCACGGCCGCCGGGCGCGACGAGCACGGGCGCGTTGTTCACTTCGTTCACCGTCACCGTGAAGGAGCGCGTCGCGCTCATCGGGGGAGCGCCATTGTCGGTGACGCGGAGCGTGATGGAATAGACGCCCGGCCCCTGCGCTTCAGACGGCGTCCACGAAAAGACGCCGCTGACCGCGTGAACACTCGCGTTGCTGGGCGCGCCGGCGTCCAACGAGTATGCCAGCGTCTGCGCGGGCACGTTCGTGTCGCTGCCGACGGCGGTGAAACTGAGGAGCGAACCTTCGCCGACGGTCCGGTCGATGAGCGGCGCGAGCGACGGCGGGGTGTTCGCAGTCACCAGGACGTTTGGCAGGCGCGGCGTGGAGTTGGTCATCGCGTAGATTGCTGTGTCGCCGTCGGGGTAACGGCCCTGGCTCACGTCGGTGGTCTGCGGCCCGAAGTTGACGCCCGCGACAAGCTGGCCGCCGGGCGCGAACAGCGCGATGGATTCGCCGCCCGCCGACAGCGAGAAGCTCGCGTGCAAGTCGGCGTAGCTCGGACCGTTTTGTTCGGGTTCGCCGTCGGCCCACACGACGAGAAAGCCGCCCGCAGGGATGGTTGTGCCGGTGGGAATCGGCCAATGCGTCGTGTTGGTCAGCGAGTCGCTCAGGAAATAGCCCGTGAGATCGACCGCGTTCGTCGCGGGGTTGTACAGCTCGAACCAGTCTTCATAGCTGCCGTCCACCGGATCGGAGTGCGAGAAATCATTGTCAGCCATCCATTCGTTGATGCGCACGTCGGCGGGCGGCGTGGCGGGATTGTTCGTCGCGCCGGGCGTGACGACCGAGAAACTGCGGCGTCCGCTCACCGCGCCATCGGGGAACGATCCGTAGGAACGGCCCGGCGCCGGCACGGAGTAATTCAAGTGGTCGATGACGGAGGCAAGATTCGTCCCTTTCGAGAGCACGACCGAGCCGGAAGCCGGCGCCGCGCGGAAGCTGGCGTGAAATTGATTGCTCGTGGACTGATTGGTTTCGCCATCGAGCCAGACGACGAGGAATTGTTTCGGCCCGATGCTGGCGTTGGACGGGAAGGCCCATTGCGTGAGGTTGGAATAGTTGTTCGCCAGGTAAAAGCCGGCGAGCGACAGCGCGTTCGTGCCGCCGTTGTAAAGTTCCACCCACGGATCGCGCTGGCCCGCGTTGTCGCTGATGCCGTTGGTGCCGAGGAAGAAATTCGTCGCCAGCACTTCGTTGAGCCACACGGGCGGGAAGGGTGGCAGCGTGGCGCGCGTCGAGTTCGCCGCGCCGGGCGTGTAAAACGACAGCACATCGTAGGTTGTTTCGAGCATCATGCCGAAGACGATGTCGCTGCTGGTCGTGCTGCTCTGGTGGACTTCGACGGCGAGGACGTTGTCCCCCGGCAGCAACGCGGAACCGGGGACGATGAACGGCCCGGTGATCGTCGCATCGCCCACTCCGGCCGTCGCCAGCGTCCCGTAAGTCACCGTGCCGCCCGGCATCCCCTGGCGGTAAATCTCCTGGCCGTTCAGATAAAACACCGCGCCGTCGTCGAGGACAGTGGTGATTTTCAGAGAGGCGCCGGCGGGACTGCCACTAAGGTTGAAGTGCGTGCGGAAATAGTAGGTGATGCGGCCCAAAGCCAGCAGCGTGTTCTTTGGCGCGGGAAGCGCCGCGCCCTCGTTGTAGAGGAGGCCGAGGCCGGTTTGCCACGCGGCGTCGTTGTAGCCGGGCGCGATCCAGTTGACGCCGGTGAGATCGGAGTTCGTGTTGTACTTCCACGCGCTGGTATAAACGAGCAGCGTCTGCGGCGGGTTCGTCGAAGCAGCGGTCACGGCGGCCCAGTTGGCGGAACGGTTGTTGTCCTGCGCCGCGTCGATGAGTTGCAGGGACGGCCCCGCGCCATCGGCCGACGCGGGCCACGGCAAATCGTCGTCGTAGGTGACTTGATCGACAATCGTGTCGGGCAGCATCGTTGCGCCGGGCTTCACCAGCGTCAGCGTCTCGCCGCCGTTGTCGAGACTGCCCGGGAAGTCGGCAGCGACCGGAATCGCCGGCCCGTAAGTGTCGCCGAAGACCTGCCGGTCCTTCGCCGCGATGAAGAACTGTCCCGGCTCGATCACGGTGCCGGGTGCGAAGGTGAGTCCCGCACCCTCCAGCCGCCAGCCCGACATGTCGAAGGCGTTCGACGGCGACGTGTTGTAAATCTCCACGTAGCTCGAGTTGGCGAACTGTGGGTTGTACATGATTTCGTTGAAGACGATGCGGTCCTGCGGCAGTTCGTCCGCGCCGGTGAAGTTCACGCGAATCGATCCGGACACGCTGGCGACCGGCACGCCCCTGGGGTCGATGCCGGAGAACACCAGCGCATTCGTGCCGGCCAGCAGCGGGATGCGGATCGTCCAGTTGCTGATCGAAGTCCACGTCACCGGATACGCCGCACCGTTGATGAGGATCGTGCGCACTTCGACCGGCGCGGTGCCGGAGAGGGTGATGAGATTGCGGTTCGTCGCGAAGTCCGCGCCGCCGTTCGACGTGATCGTGAACGGGGACTGCCGCGCCGCCGCCTGCGAAAGGATGACGTTGCGCCGCGTCGCGATGTGGGACTTGATGCCCGCCGGGTTGCCGACGTTGCCGCCGGACGCGTTCATCCCGTTGTAGCGCGCGTCGAGGATGGTGTCCGAGCGCGCGGGCGTCATCATTCCGTTGGCCGCTTCGAGGAGCGCCTGCCAGTAGATGCGGGCGAAGGGCGGATGATCGTTGCGCGGCCCGTGCGCGGCGCCGCCGATGCCCGTGAGGTTCGGGTCATTGGGATCGCCGCCGAACGCGAAGTCGATGTCCCACAGGAAAAGCTTCCATGTATCACGCTCCGGTTTGTAGGCGAAGGCGTTCTGCCCTCCGCCGTAGGAGAAGCTGTCGTTGTTGTTGATGAGGTGTTGAACAACGTGAACGCGGTACCACTCGTCCACGTCCGTCGCGGCGGTGAGAGTCGTCGTGTACGCGTCGCTGCCGATGGGCGCGGTCGTCAGCACGGTGTTCACCAGCGCGAAAATGTTCGTGTAATCATTCTGTTCGTCCGCGGGGGCGCTGCGCCTGGCCCAAGTCTGGCGGTAACGGGCCTGCTTGAACGCGCCGCCCGTCGTCGTGTAGCGATTCAGGTCCGCGCCCACTCCCGCGAAGCCCGGCTCGCCATAGCCGTAAGCCGTGTCGCCAAATTCATACCCGATTTGAATCTTGTGCAGGTCGCCCCCTGCGTCGTCCGGATACCATTGGTCGATGTAATCGCCATTGGGCTGCTGCGCGTCGTGGAACACGTTGTCCCGCCGCAGGCCGTTGACGTACACGAACACAGGACGGTGGTAGAGGAACGGCGTGCCCAACTGGTCGCCAAACCAGTACCCCTGAATCTCCGTCTGCGCCGTGCCGTCGCCGCCGCCGTTGCCG
>Ga0187893_10012206_pt1 | contig 12251 bp, 9 predicted proteins | sample MA1701074metaG_FD_139574 | JGI IMG/M metagenome (GOLD analysis project Ga0187893, IMG submission 139574) | White microbial mat communities from a basaltic lava cave in the Kipuka Kanohina Cave System on the Island of Hawaii, USA - MA170107-4 metaG ... | reverse complement strand
CGCGCTCGGCGTGGGCCGCCGCGATCGCGACCAGCGCGTCCACGGCCAGGACCGGAGACAGCCCGGCGGCGCGACGGAACGCCTCGGTGGCCTCGGCCGAGCGCCCCAGCTCGAGGAAACACTGGCCGCGCTTCATCGACAACACCGCCTCGTTCGCCGGCGTCGTCGCTTCTTTTTTCGAGCGGTCGCAGAGCGCCAAGGCGGCCTCGAAAAGCTTGAGCGACATCACGTCTTCGATCGCCCGGATCCGCGCGGCGAATGCGTCGTTGGGCGCCGGTCGGGGGGTCTGGTCGCCCTCCTTCGTCCCGGAGCGTCCCTCGATTCCCGACCCCAGGGCGCTGACCGTCCAGCCGGCGGGCTCCAGCGCCGGAAGCAGGAGCACCGGCCTGCCGCCGGTCCGCAGGAACGGGTTCCACGCCTCGGGCGGAGCTTCCCGCGAGCCGGTCCTGATTTGGGTGGAGGTCTCCCCCCAGGAGGCCGCCGAGAAAATCCGGTACGCCAGCGTCGACCGAGGGCCGGATTCCGCCAGGACGATTTCGCGGTGGCCGCGGAGTCCGTGCGCGCCGACCAGAAGCCGCTGAACAGTCCCCTTTTCGAAGACGGCCAGCCGCTGCGGTTCGCCGAACGAGGCCCCCTCCAACCGGATCGCCCACAGCCCGGCCTCGAGGGCGTCGCGAAGCCCGCGCCCGGGATCCTCCACGACGCACATCAAGTCGGTGTGCGCCGTTCTCAGGCCCGAGACGCGGCACGCCTTCGAAAACCGATCGGAGATCCGCAGATTCCGGTCCCCCCGGCGCAGGAGCACGAGGCCGGGCGAGTCGCCGGCCAGCGCGACGATCAGTTCATCGCCCGGATTTTCATCGATGTTCGCCGCCACCACCTGCGTGGGCGGGCCGTAGAGATTGAAGAAATACTGCAGCTGAAGCCCCTGCGGCGTGAGGCGGTACACGCGCAGGCCTCCGGCGACGGAACGCGACGGAATCACGATCTGCTGTTCCGGCGTGGTCGAAAGCCGTGCGGTGACGAAACCCATCGTCTCTTCCTTCGGACCTAGCTTCAGGGTGGTGGACAAGACGTACTCCTTGTCCTTCCATTCGAAGACGGTGAGGCTCCCCGTTCGAACCTGGGGATGCCGGGTGGCAACGATCAGTTCGGGGCGGCCCTTGCCGTCCAGATCAGCGAAGGCCAGCCGCACCGGAAGCTCGTCGGCCAGCATCGTGGAAATGGCGCCGAAAGAGAGAAGCTGTTGTTCGTGAACGGTGTTCCATCCGTCGGCATCCAGACGCTGGACGCGCAGCCGCCCGCGCGTATCGATGATGACGAGTTCATCCTTTCCGTCCTGGGGATCGTCAAAGTCGCCGACCCCGAGCCACCGCCCGTAGATGACGGTCCGGTGCTCGGGCACCCACTGCTTCAGCAGGGAGATCGCCCGCTCCGCCGTCGAATTCTGGGTGGCCGTGAGACGCCCCGCGGCGCGGGCCTTCTGGAACCATTGGAGGGCCTGATTCGGATCGCCAAGCTGGAGCGAGATCAGCCCTGCCTGGAATGCGGCTTCGTCGGACTGGAGCGTGCCCGGATGATCGCGGTGAACGAGCGTGAGCGCCCTCAGCGCATCCGCCTCCTTCCCCTCGAGTTCCAGCAGGCTCCCGATCAGCAGCAGGGATCGCCGGGCGGTCACGGGGTCGTGCAACGCGCCGGTCTGATAGGCGAGAACCAGGGCATGCATCGCGTCCTTCTTTCTCCCGAGCGACTGCAGCGCCTGCCCTCGAATCAGATGCAGGGCGGGAATGGGAACGTCGTAGGGCTGCTTGAGGGCCTGATAATCCGGCTCTTTTTCCCAGTCGATGAACTCCACCTTCGGGCGATCGGGAAGCGCCCCGAGGCGTTCGCCGAACTTGGTTTCGAGCTCCCCGCAAAGCGTGATGCATCCCTCGAACTCGCTCCGGGCGAGCCGGGCTTCGGCCTCCGCTCTTCCGGCCCTCGCCTGCGATTCGACGCTGCGCTTGTGCTCTACCTGAACCTCGAGGAGGCGCTTCTCCGTTTCGCGGGCCTCCGCCTTGCGCTGAAGCGGGACATAAATTCCGATGTACGCAAAGATGACGGCCATGACGACCAGGGAGGCCGCCGGCGGGATCAGGAGGTGCTTGTACTTCCGGGCTTTCCGCCACATCCGCTCCATCGCGGAGGAAGGCCGCGCTTCGGTGATTTCCCCGCGCATGTAGCGGTCGACGTCCGCCGCGAACGCTTCGGCCGAGTCGTAGCGCTTTTCGGGATTCTTCTCCATCGACTTGAGCACGATGGCCTCCACGTCGCGGTTCAGCGTGCGGACGTGGTGCCGGGGCGGCAGCGGGTCCTCCGACTCGATCTTCGAAAGCATGACGTGCAGCTCTTCGCCCGTGAACGGCAGCTGCCCCGTGAGCGACTCGTACAGGACCACGCCCAGCGAGAAGATGTCGCTCCTGGCGGAGGTGACGCCGAGGCGCCCGGAGACCTGCTCGGGGGACATGTAGCTGGGGGTTCCGCCGAGCTCGCCCGCCTGTGTCACCGCCTGGTCGGCCGATTTCATGTGCGCGAGGCCGAAATCGAGGAGCACTGCCTGGTACTCCGACGTGACGCCGCTGGCGAGCTCGACCTTCGACTCGCGGTCCGCGGGATCGGCCGGGCCGCCGCCGCCCAGGCGCTGCCGGCGGATCAGGATGTTCGCCGACTTGATGTCGCGGTGGATGACGCCCTGCGTGTGGGCGTAGTGAAGGGCTTGCGCGCAATCGCGCGCCACCAGAAGCGCCGCGCGGGTCGGGAGCCGGCCCATCCGCTGGATGACCGCCGACAGGCTCTCCCCGTCGATGAGCTCCATCGTGTAATACGGGCACTGGTCGTAAATCCCGAACTCGTAGAGCGACGCGATGTTCGGGTGGTGCAGTCGCGCCGCGACCTCCGCCTCGTGTCGGAAGCGGACGAGGTAGGACGGGTCTTCGAAAAGGTTGGGCCTGAAAATTTTCAGCGCGAGTTCGCGCTTGAGGAGCGGGTCGCGGGCCCGGTAGACGACGCCCATGCCGCCCGCGCCGAGCTTTTCGATGATGCGGTACTTGTGGAAGGTTTCGAGACGCGGGACGGCGGACGATTTCGTGTCGTACTTGCCCGAGGCGGCGGCGGCGGCTTCGGCGGCGATCACCTCGGACGCGCCCGACGCCGATTCCATGGCGGGCGAATTTATCTCTTCCGGCGCGGCGTCAGGATGTCGGGGGATTTCTCCGAGCGCCCCCCCGCACGAAGGACAGAGGTCGGGGGCGGGCCCCTCCTCCGGAGGGTCGACCATCTGCTGGCACGACTTGCAGAACAGCATGAAATTTTGCGAAGGATCTCATTATAACCATCGGGGAGGGGGGGGTGACCCAGGCTTTTCCCGAAAAAAATCCATCTCCGGCATATTCATTCGCCGCGCATTTTTCGGGAGGCCTCCTCCAGGGTGCGGCGTTCCTGCGGGGTCAATGACCCCATTCCGTCGCGGCTGACTTTCTCCAGGATCGAGTCCACCCGCCGTTTGAGCTGCTCCCGAGTCTCCTCCTCCCGTTGGCGCCGCTTTTCCCGCCGGTTCAGCCGCCACCGCTCGAAAAAGCCGGGCCGGTTTTTTTCCGACTTCTCCGCGGTCTGCCACACTTCGGGCTCCTCGGCCACCGGCATGTCGGCGGACTCGGAGTACTCCGGGATCATCCCCCATTTCGCGAACCTGCGCATCCGGCTTGCCTCCCACAGCAGGTAGAAGGAGACGATGGCAAGCAGGAGGCTTTTCAGCCATAGCGCCACTCCGATGAGCCCGACGGCGAGGAGGAGGGCGAGGGTCGTGCTGATCATCAGCGCGCGCCGCTTGCCGAGTCTTGCCGCCAGGATTCCGGTGAAGATGCGGCCGCCGTCGAGGGGATAGAGCGGAAGCAGAAGATTGAAGGCCGTCAGAATGAGATTGAGCTTGAACAGCCAGACCCAGAAGTGGTCGCTCCAGTCGGCGAGGGGGATGAAGAGATCCGCCTGGATCGGTATCTCCAGCAAGGCGAGCGGCACGAGGAGCGCACCGATGAGGAGGATGTTGACGAGGGGACCCGCGAAGGCGATCAGGACATCTTCCATGGCGGTGCGCCCTTCCCCGCACACGGCGAGGCCTCCGGTGGCTCCGAACATGATTTCGTCGGCGCCCACGCCGAGCTTTCGGGCGGTCAGCGCGTGGCCGTACTCGTGGAGGAGGATGATGGCCGTGAGCGCGCCGATGAGCGCCGCGCCGCGCTCGGGGGCGCCCGCCTTCCAGGTGATGGACAGAATGATGAGGACGGGGACCACGTAGGTCCAATGCAGCTTGACGGTGATTCCGAAGAGCGAATACAGCTTGAGGCTGGGTCCCCAGGCTCTGAACTGCATGGAGGGTTGGCGATTATACATGTCCGGTGGCAGGCAAAGCCTCCCGCCGGACATGGTCATCGCCGGTTCAGGAACGAGCCGCCGTTGACATGAAGGATCTCACCGGTGATGTAGGAGGCCAAAGGCGACACGAGAAACAGCGCCGCATGGGCGATGTCCTGCGGCGTCGCGACCCGGCCGATCAGCGTCTCCGCCTCGATCTGCTTGCGACGCATGGGGTCCGACAGGGATTCGTCCGCCATCTCCGTCGCCACCCACCCCGGCGCCACGGCGTTCACGCGAATCGCGAGCGGGGCCAGCTCGCGCGCCAGCGAAAGCGTGAGGAGGTTCAGGCCCCCCTTGGACACCGCATACGCGGCGGCCCGGGACTCGCCACGCTGGCCGGCCCTGGACGAAACGTTCACGATCGCCCCGCCGCCGGCCTGAGCCGCCATCCGCCGCGAGAGTACAAAGGCCGCCTCCACATTGATCCGCATCGTCCGCTCAAACCGCCGGACCGCATCGGCCGCCCCGATCGGGACCTCCTCGAAGACGCCTGCGTTGTTCACGAGAATGTCCATCCCTCCCAGCCGCCGCGCGGCCTCCTCCCCCAGCCGCTCCGCCTCCTCGGGCCTGTCGAGATCGGCCGGCACGACGAAACCGCGACCGCGGGCGGCCTGGACGGTCTCCAGGGTCTTTCGGGCGCCCTCCTCGTCGCGGCCATAGTGGACCGCGACCTCCGCGCCGGCGCCGGCCAGCGCGACCGCGACGGCCCGTCCGATTCCGCGCGACGCCCCCGTGACGAGCGCCCTCCGCCCCGTCAAGTCGATTTTCACGGCTCCGACCTTCGCCGGGCGCGATCCGCCTTGCGCCTCCGCATGCGCTCGATCTCCGCCAGGCGCCGCGAAAGCTCGGGCGCCTCCAGCATTTCGATCCGGTCGATCAGCTCCCGCAGCGCCAGGAACCGGTTGATTGACAGCCGGCGGTCGCGCCCGATGCGGACCCGCAGACCCCGATCGGGATCGACCAGCTCGACTGCGCTGGAGGTCTTGTTACGCTTCTGGCCGCCGGGGCCGCCGCCGCGGACGAAGCGCTCCTCAATCCGGGCCAGATCGACGGCCAGGCGTTCGATGCGTCGCTTCAGGTCGGCGACTTTCGCGGGGGTGATGTCGAGGTTTTCGGGAAATCTCAACCGCGCAGGCGAAGCGCGGGGCATTTTACCACACCGCGCGGTTTTTGTCAAGAGGGATCGCGGCGGCCGGCTCGCGGACGCGCCCGCACTCCCCGTCGCGATCGCGTCCGAGCTTCCGGAAAATCTCATCCGGAACTACACGATCTTTTTTTTGAACTCGTCACGAACACGCGACGAGCAGTCCGACCCCCGCGACCGCGACGACCGCCCCGGCCACCTCCAGCGCGCGCGGCGTCTCGCGGTAGACGAGGAACGCCCACGGGATCACGAGGATCGGCGCCGTCGACATGATCGTCGTCGCGGCCCCGATCGGCGCGTGCTTGACCGCCTCCAGCGAGAGCCACACGCCCAGGAACGGCCCGCAAAAGGCCCCGCCGAAGGTCTGCGCCATCGCGATCGGATTCACGAGCCCCTCCCGCAGCGGGCTCGGCCGCCCGCGCAGCTTCGCCGCCAGCAGCTGCCCGAAGCCGATCGCCCACAGAATCGCCGCCGCCGTCGCCATCCGGACCTGGGTCCCCGTAATCGACGCGAGGCCGCCGGCCAGGCCCGGTTTGGCCAGGACGTACCCTGTCGCCTGGCAGACGGCTCCCCCCAGCGCCAGCGCGAGTCCCGTCGCCTTGGCCGGAGGCGCTTCGCTCGACCGACGCCCCAGAATCGAAATCGCGACGCCGGAAAGCGTTACCAGCATGGCCGGGATCAACCGCCCGCCGGGGGCCTCCCCGAGAATCGGCCACGCTATGAGCGTCGCCAGCGCCGGCCAGAGCGTCATGATCACAAGCGCCCGCTTCACCCCCAGCACGACGAACGCTCGAAACAAGAGCGTGTCGCCGATCACGAGGCCCACGATCCCGCTCGCGACGAGATAGCCCGCCTGACGCCCCGGCAATTCCCTGGGCCAGAAGGCCCCCAGGAGAACCCCGTGCATCACGGTCAGGAGCAGCAAGGCCATGATGATCCGGACCTGATTGACCGTGAACGAGCCGATCCGCCGCCCCGCCGCGGCGAAGAACATCGACGTGAAGGACCAGAAGAACGCCGTGCCCGCGGCGGCGAAGTATCCCGTGAAATCCTGCAACGCAGGGGGATTCTATCCGCCTACCGCGGCGCCTGCGCCTTTTTGGCCTCGACGACAAAGTTCACGATCATCTGGTACATCCGGGCGACCTCGTCGTCGTCCTTGTTGCCGAGGCCCTGCTGATAGAAATGCCCGATGACGTGAAGCACTGCGCCCGGCTGCTTCTTCGGCTTGCCCTTGCCCGTCGAGATCACGCTGCCCCCCTTGGGCGCGAACGTGACCGCCACGAGCTGCGACCCGTATTTCGCGTTGAGCTCCTCGCTCACCAGCAGCACCTTCACCTTGTCCAGCGACGACGGATTGATTTCGAAGGTGAGACTGCGGCGCTCGATCATCCATTCCGCCTTGCGCACCTTTTTCGAAACGTTGAACACGTCCTTCAGAAGCGGATGTCGGTCGTCAAAGCCGGGGGCGTGGACCGGGATGTTTTCGTTGGCGTCCCCCGAGTTCCCCTTGCGCTTGATGTACTCCGGAAAGGCGGCCTCGGTGAGGGCGACCGCCCAGTCGCTGCTGAAGAGATTTCCGCCGTCGTCCACGTACTTGCGGATCTTGGCGCGGACGTCGTCGGGCACCTTCGTCGGCGCGGCGGCGGCGCCGGGGCCCGCCTGAGGGACGGCCTCGCCGTAGCAGTTGACGAACACGGCGAGGTACTCGGAGAGGTCCTTGGAGGCGAGGTCCTTGAACTCAATCAGGTCGTACTTGAAGCTGAGGCCGTCCAGAACCTTCTGCACCTCGTCGAAATGCCCCTTCACCACGAGGAGCTTGGACTTGCCTTCCTGAACCTGGACGACCGTGTTGTAGTCGCCGCTACGGTTCTTCTTGAGATTGTCGATGACGGCCTTGCCCGGCGAGTCGCCGTCCTGCGCGAACACCGAGAGCATGAGGATCCAACCCACGGTCATTCAAGCCTCCCTTGAAAGGTCTGGATCCTCCCACGGACTGCAAGGGATTCGAACGAGCGGCGGGGGTTATTACGCGGTCCCCTGATTCCGGAGGCAGGACAGATAAAAGGGAATGGGATGGAATGACCCTCGGCCCGCGCCCTCCCCCTCCCCCTCCCCCGAATCCGACCGGAACGACGAGTCTTCGTCCCCGGCCGGGGGTTGATTACGACGATTTGAGGAGCGCCTCGAGCACCCTCTCCAATTCGTCTTCGGCGGTCAGAAAATGGGGCGAGATCTTGATCACCCCGGGCCGCGCGCGAAGGAGAATCCGCCGGGCCTGGCACTTGCGCTCGATCTCGAACGACTGCGGCTCCTCGTAGGCCAGGATCGTCCCCTGAGGCTTTCGCGCGCACAGAATCTTTCGTCCCGCCTCCTCCAACGCAGCTCGAAATCGACCGACAAGCCGACGGATACGGGCTTCGATCGCCTCAGGGCCGATGGCCGCGAGGTATCTCAGAGCCGCTCCGAACTCCGCCAGTCCCCGGAAATTCAGCGTGGCGTATTCGAACCGGCGCGCCCCCCTCCGGTGCTCGGGGCCTTCGTCCTGCATCCACCCCCGCCGCGCCGGATGGATCCGGTCGAGCACGGACCTTCGAACGAAGAGGACCCCCAGCCCCAACGGACCCATCAGCCATTTGTAAGTTCCGAAGGTCAGGGCATCCACCGCCAGGCTTCGAAGGTCGGCCGCGAACGCCCCGACTCCTTGAATCGCATCCACCACCAGCAGGGCGCCCCGGCGGTGCGCCCTCTCGGCGAGGGCGTTCAGGTCATGCGTAAACCCGTTTCTCCAGGAAACCCACGACACGGAGATGACGCGCAGGTTGCGCCCGGCGAAATCGCCGAGCGCCGCTCCGATGCTCGGCACGACCGCAACCTGGAAACCCCGCGCCTCGGCGGCGGCCGTCCATGCTGCGGCGTTCCCGGGAAAGTCCAGTTCGTCGGTCAGCACGAGATCCCCGGGGCCCAGATCCAGCCCCCAGGCAAGGATGTGGATGCCGTCGGTCGTGCAGGTCGTGAATGCGATCTCGTCCGGATGCGCGCCGAGGAACGCGGCGGTCGTGCCGCGGACTTCCTCGGTCATGCGAAGCCATTCCGGAAGGCGATCGGCGTCCAACTCGTTGCGCCGGCGGTCGAATTCAAGGCCCGCCTGAACCGCCGGACTCGGACACGGCCCCACGGCGGCGGTTTTGAGATAAACCGTGCCTTCGAGGATCGGGAAATCCTCCCGCAGGCGATCCCAGTCCGTCATTCGCCTTGCTGAATTCGAACGGGCGCTCGCGCGTCTTACGAAGGTAACAAGGACAGGCTAGGAATCGAAGACCCTACAGATGGCCGTGCTCATTCTTCGACGGGGTACGCTCGCATTCCTGCTGGCCCTTTCGATCGAGGCCCAGGACTCGAAGACGAAAGGTGCGGATTCCGCCGTCGACAGGGCCCTCAAGTACATAGTCGCGCAGCAAAAGGCGGACGGCTCGTTTCCGGCCAAGCAGGCGGAAGACCTCTATCCATTCGGGGTCACGGCGTTTGCAATACTGGCGCTGTTGACCCGAGACGGCCCCGAACCTTCGATCGAAAAGGCCGCCAGATTCCTGATAGAGAGCATGGACGGAAAAGGCTTTATCGCCGTCAAGGAAGGGCGCAAGAGCTGGCACGCGTGCACCGAGCACGGCTATGCCGCCCTGGCCCTGGTGGAGGTTTACCTGAAGTTCAAGGATACGAAGAAGAGCCCCTTCGGCGAAGGTTTCCTGGAGCGCCTCAAAGCGGCCGCTGAGAAGGCGCTCGCGTTCAGTGCGGAAATCCAGGTCAAGGAGGGTCGCTGGAGCGGGGCCTGGCCGTACAACACGACCAACACGGCCTTTCACCTGGGCGAATCTTCGGTCGGTCTGGGACATCTGGAGGCGCTGCGGTCGGCGAAATCGGCTGGCCTCGCCCGATCGGACGAAGCGTTCCGCCGAGGCGTGGAATTCGTCAAGAAAAACGTGGACGAGGACGGCCGCCTCAACGATCACCCTTTCTCCTCGCAGAGGTCGCCCTACGTGGAGGTGACGGCCTCGGCGGCGGCGCTCTTGTACGGGGCCGAAGAGCGAGAAACAGCCGCGCGCATGCGCACCTATGTGGAGAAAACGGGAGCGGAGCGGTTGGCGGGAAACCTCCCGGAAAAGGAAAAGGCGGTCTGGCTGCAAGGGGGAGTTCAGCTCTGGGGAGTGTTTCACGCGTACCTTTGCTTCCGCCGCTCCGGCGACGCAGCCAGGCTTGCCGGCTGGTTCGAGCACGCGAACGAAAAGCTCCGATCGACCCAGGCAGAAGACGGGTCGTGGACGGGCCTTTATGGATCCGTGTGGGGAACCGCCCTCGCCGTGATGGTGCTGGAAGCCGAGAAGGGAGCAAATCTCCGCTTCCTCCAGTAGGCGCCGCATCCGTAATACGCCCGCCGCCGGCAACGAACAATCTTAGAAGAGCCATCCGAAGGGGCAACGCCGCAGGCTGCCCTTCATTCCGATAGGAGGTCAGGGATGAACCGTCTACGGCTAGCCGCTGTCGGGTTGGCCGCGGCGGTCTGCTTCGTCCAGGGCTCGTCGGCCTCCCCCGGTCAAGACCGTCTGGACACCTTGCTGGGGCGATTCTTCGAGGCGGACTCGGATGACGAGCGAAACTCGATCCTCCAGGACTTGAAACCTTTCGAAAAATCGGACGTCAAGCCCGCGAAGCTTCTGGAGCTCGCGCGCCGCGGTCCCAAATCGGGCGGGGGGCGTGAGAACAAGCTCGACCACAAGGATCATCCGGGCACGTACTACCTGGCCGGAACGAAGGAGGGAAAGAAGATCCCGCTCTTCATCGGCCTTCACGGCGGAGGAGGAAGCGCCTCCGACTCGGGCGCTCAGGCCATGAGCTTCGGATTTCCCAAAGGCTGCCTCGCCGTCTTCCCCACGGCTCTGACGCGCCCCGCGGTCACGGAATGGAACCGCGAGCGGGAGGCCGAGTACGTCCTGGCGCTGATCGAGGAGCTGAAACGGACCTACGACATCGACACGAACCGCATTTATCTTTTCGGCCTTTCGATGGGCGGATGGGGGACTTTCTGCATCGGCAGCCATCACGCGGACGTTTTCGCCGGGCTGGCGCCCTGCGCGGCCGGGGTGTGCGAGCCGTCGGTCGACCGGGAAAAATGCACGATCTTCGCCAACCTTCGCAACACGCCGATCCGCTGGTACCACGGGGAACGCGACAACAATCCACCTCCCGACCACCCCTCGTTCGGAGTCCGCCAGGCGGCCAAGCGGCTGGAAGCTTTGCAGAAGGAGCAGGGGGGGTACGCTTTCGAGTACAAGGAGTATCCTGGATTGGGCCACGCGGCTCCGCCCGACGGATTCGGGCCCATCTTCGACTGGCTTGTCAAACAGCAACGAAACCCGTGCCCATCCAAGGTGGTCTGGGAGCCGCACCGGAGATACGGCCGGCATTTCTTCTGGTTGAAGGTTGCCTCGCCGACGCCGGGGACGCGGATCGAGGCCGAAATCGATCGGAAGAAGAATTCGGTCACCGTCAAGACGAAGGCAATCGAAGGCGGCTGGACGATCTTCCTCAACGAGAAACTCGTCGATCTCAACAAGCCGGTCGTCGTGACGGTCAACGGCGAGCGGAAATTCAGCGGCAAGCTCTCGCGGAGCCTGACCGCCGCCGTCGAAACGATCGCCGCGAAGCGGGATCCGGAGATGATCTTCACCGCGAGGATCGATTTCTGAGGGGGCGCATGCACCTTCGCGCATGGATGGTCGGTTGTTTGGGGGCGGCGATCCTCCAGGACGGCGAGTCCGAGACGCACAAGCTGGAGAAGGCCATCGCTGCGGAGATCAACGCGAAACGGAAGGACCAGGGCCTGACGGAGCTGAAGGTGCTCGACGAGCTTTCCTACGTCGCCCGCCAGCAGGCGGAGGAGTTCGAGCGAGGAGGACTCCGCGGCCACCAGGGACGGGAGTGGGGATTCGTGGAGGAGCGGGCGAACGCCCTCTTCGGCTGGAGCGTCCCGACGAATCAGAAGCCGAACGCGCAACAGCCGGCCAGGGACATGATGACCGACAATTCGTTCGACATCGATGAGGAGGGGCACCTCGGGGAGGGGGAATTGCGCTGGGTCATCGAGGGCTGGATGAACAGCCGAGGGCATCGCGAAGCCATCCTCATGAAGACGACCGTCTACACCGGCGTCGGGATCTCCTCCAAGCGGACGCGGATCTTCCAGATCTTCGCCAGCTTGACGGCGGCGCGCGCCAAGGCGCTGGAGGAGATCGCCCGGCTGGCGTCCGACCTGACCAAGGGGGAAGCGGAGGCTCTGGCGGCCATCGGAAAAATCCTCGCGCTGAACGAAGGCGCGGCCGTCGTGAGGCTCGCGGCGACGGCAAAGACGTCCAAGAGCGTGAAGGTCCAGAAAAAGGCGTGCGAGGCGATCTTTCAGTTGAACAAGAAGATCCGAGGGATGAAGGGCGCGATTCCGGAGCTGATAGAGCTCTTGGGGGTGGAAGCCGTCGGCGATGAGGCCGTCAAGCACCTTCGGACGCTGACCGGTCAGAGCCTGGCCAAAGACCGAAGCGCCTGGCAGGAATGGTGGTCGTCGGCTCGGAAGAGCTACACGGCCAAGTAATCCTCCCCGTCGCTT
>Ga0187893_10012205_pt1 | contig 12251 bp, 13 predicted proteins | sample MA1701074metaG_FD_139574 | JGI IMG/M metagenome (GOLD analysis project Ga0187893, IMG submission 139574) | White microbial mat communities from a basaltic lava cave in the Kipuka Kanohina Cave System on the Island of Hawaii, USA - MA170107-4 metaG ... | reverse complement strand
GTCGGTCGGCACGATGAATGCGCTGATGCCGCGCTTGCCCGCGGCCTTGTCGGTCACTGCCATCACGATGGCGAAGTCCGCGTTCTTGCCACTGGTGATGAACTGCTTGACGCCATTGAGAACGTAGTCGTCACCGTCGCGCCGGGCCGATGTCTTGAGTCCTGCCGCATCGCTGCCGACATGCGGTTCGGTCAGCGCGAATGCGCCGAGTTTGTCACCGCGCGCCAATGGGACAAGGAATTTCTGCTTCTGGGATTCGTTGCCGCTCGCGAGAAGAATCGCGCACACCGGGCAGTTGTTGACGCTGATGATCGTGGAAACGCCGCCATCGCCCGCGGCGATCTCTTCGAGCGCGATGGCGACCGCGGTCGCATCCATGCCGGCGCCGCCGTAGCGCTCCGGCACCGCAATGCCGAAGGCGCCGAGCGCAGCCAGCTCGCGCAACGCGTCCTTCGGAAACGTGTGATCGCGGTCCCACGCGGCGGCGAACGGCGCCAGTCGCGTCGCGGCGAACTCGCGCAGCGATTCGCGCAGAAGGACGTGCTCTTCTTTTATGCCCATGTCACTCCTGATAAATCCAGCCCAGCCGCCGTTTCTTGATCAGAAGGCCGACCAGCGCACCCGCGCCAAGCGCGCCGACGAGCATCGGTCCGCCGCCGATGATTCCGGCGAGCATCAGGATCGTCGAGAAGTTGCGCAGGAAGCCAACGGACCCCCACACCCAGGTCGCAAGCAACGAAAACGCGATCCACGTCAGCAGCGCAACCAGAATCCCCCGCGATAGCGACTGGCCGATCGTGCTGATGCGCTTTTGCGCGTTCTGATAGACGATCATCGCGAACATCATCGCGAACAAGCCGGGCACCGCGACAAAGATCAAGCGATTGACGCCGCCTTCGCTGGCGAACTCACGGAGTGTGAACTCAACGGTACCGGCCGCGAGCATGCCGCAGATGCCGAACACAAAGGCGGCAAACAGCGGGATCGTCATCCACATCATGACGCGAGACGGGCGGTGACTTCAATTTCCAACAGCATGCGCGGATCGACGAGACCGCAGACGATGGCGGTCGCCGCCGGGCGAGCACGCGCGAAATACTCGCCGAACACCGGCGCGAGCAGTCCGAACAGTTTGGCATCGGCAAGGTAGTAACGGACGCGCACGACCTCATCCAGCGAAGCGCCGGCTTGATCCAGCGCGGCAGTGATGTTGCGGAAACACTGGTGGCATTGCGCGACCGCATCGGCCTCGATGGCCATCGTCGCGTAGTCAAACCCGGTCGTGCCAGATACGTGAACGAACTCGCCATCGACCACCGCGCGGCTGTAGCCGGCAACGGATTCGAAGGAGGAGCCGGAGGAGATCAGGCGTTTCATGGACAAATGGGGTCTGACCCCATTTTCTCCCCGCGCGTCACATCATCTCCACCGCCATCGCGGTCGCCTCACCGCCGCCGATACATAACGCTGCAATGCCCTTGCGGCCGCCGGTTTTTTTCAGCGCACCAAGCAAGGTCGCCACGATGCGCGCACCGCTCGCGCCGATCGGATGTCCGAGTGCGCATGCGCCGCCGTGGATGTTCACCTTTTCGTGCGGCAGCTTGTGCTCACGCATCGCCGCCAGTGTCACCGCGGCAAAGGCTTCGTTGATTTCCCACAGGTCCACGTCCAACGCCCGCCAGCCGGTTTTCGCGAACACCTTGTCAATTGCACCCACGGGCGCGGTGGTGAACCATTCGGGCGCCTGTGCGTGCACCGCGTGCGCGACGATTTTCGCCACCGGCGTCACGCCGAGTTTGTCGGCGGTGGAGCGACGCATCAGCACCATCGCGGCGGCGCCGTCGGAAATCGACGAGGCGTTCGCCGCGGTGATCGTGCCGTCTTTCTTGAACGCGGGTTTCAGCCCGGCAATCTTGTCGAGCCTGGCCTTGAACGGTTGCTCGTCACGCGTGACTTCAACCTCGGTCCCTTTTCCGGGGACCGGGACTTTCGTCATCTCCCAGGCAAAACTGCCGGAGGTCGTTGCCTTGATCGCGCGCTCGGTGGAGGCGATTGCAAAGCGGTCCTGCTCTTCGCGCGTGAAGTTGTATTTGGCGACGCACTGCTCGGCGAAGACACCCATCGCCTTGCCGCGCTCATACGCGTCTTCCAAGCCGTCAAGCGCCATGTGGTCGAAGGTTGTTACCACGCCGTAGCGATAACCTTTGCGCGCGCCTACGAGCAGGTGCGGCGCGTTGGTCATGCTCTCCATGCCACCGGCAACGATGATGTTCGCACTGCCCGCGGCGAGCATGTCGTGGCCGAACATCGCGGCGCGCATGCCGGAACCACACATCTTCGACAGCGTGACCGCGCCCACCGACGTCGGCAATCCCGCGCCGAGCAGCGCTTGTCGCGCGGGTGCCTGGCCGAGGCCTGCCATCAGGCAGCAGCCCATCAACACCTCGTCGACAAGCTCGCCCTTGATGCCGGCGCGCGTCACGGCGGCCTTGATGGCGGCAGCACCAAGCTGAGGCGCCTGCACGGATGTGAAATCGCCGAGCATGCCGCCGATCGGCGTGCGGGCGGCGGAAGCAATGACGATGGGATCGTTCATGGGTTGCTCCTGGTTGCGTTGAAAACCTGCGGGAATCGCATGTCGTGCGAATAAGGAAATACATCTTCCATCACGCCGGCGGCGATGCGCTCCTTGCGCTGTTGCCAGAAGTCCGGCCCCAGCAGATCGGCGTGATGTTTGACAAAAGCGGCGCGGATGCGCGCGTCGCCCAGCAGAAACGGTCCGAACTGTTCGGGAAACACATCGTATTTGCCGACGGAATACCACGGCTCGCTCGACATTTCCGCCTCCTCGTTGGGCGGTGGCGGGATGCGGCGGAAGTCGATCGTCGTCATGTACTCGATCTCATCGTAGTCGTAAAAGACCACGCGATCGAAACGTGTGACGCCGAAGTTCTTGTACAACATGTCGCCCGGAAAGATGTTGGCGGCAGCGAGATCCTTGATCGCATGGCCGTACTCGAAGATCGCGTGATCGAGTTCGGCGTCGGTCGCGGTCGCGAGATAGATGTTGAGCGGCGTCATGCGCCGCTCGATGTAGACGTGTTTGATCAGTACCTGGTCTTCGTCGATCTCGATCGCGCTCGCACAGTCGGCCAGCAGTTCGCGAGTCAGTTCCGCAGAAAAGCGCGCGCGCGGCAAGGTCACCTGCGAATACTCCCAGGTATCGGCCATGCGGCCGACACGGTCGTGCAGTTTCACGAGCTGGTACTTGCCCATGATCTGCTCGCGGTCCGTTTCTTTCGGATACGGGATCACGTCCTTGATCATCTTGAACACGTAGGGGTAGGACGGCAGCGTGAATACCGTCATCACCATCCCCTTGATGCCGGGCGCAACCACGAACTTGTCGGTTGAATGCCGCAGGTGATGCAGAAAGTCGCGATAAAAAAGCGTCTTCCCCTGCTTCTGCAAGCCGACCATCGTGTACAGCTCGGAGTCCGGCTTGTGCGGCAGCAGCGAATGCAGAAAATCCACGTAGGCTGCCGGCGCCTCCATGTCGACGAGGAAATACGCGCGCGTGAACGAAAACAGCGTCGCCATCAGTTGCGCCGTCAACAGCAGTGCATCGACGTACAACTGCCCGCGATCGTTGCGCAGGATCGGCACGGCCAGCGGTGTGATGCGGGTGCCGTTGATGATGCGGCCGATGACGTACGCGCCCTTGTTGCGGAAAAAAAGGCTCGACAACACCTGGATCTGGCAATCGGGCTCGACGTGAAACGGCCGTGCCAGCGCGCCCGGCGCTTCGTTGCGGCGGTGCGCTTCGCATGCCGCGCGCACGAGGCGACGCAGATCGCGCTCGACGTCCACCCAGGCGCAGGCCAGTCCGAAGTCGATGACGATCTTGCGCAGCGCCGCGCGCAATGCACGCCTGCCGTGAGCCACCGGGTAGTAGCTGCGGAACGACGGCGGGTCCGAATCCATGTGATCGGTGGCGACACCCGGTCGCACGAATAAAAATCTGTTGCGGAAGTAGGCGCGATGGAGCAGCTTCGTGCACACAGAATTGAAAAACGTTTCCGCGCATTCGGGCTGGCGATGGTCGGCGAGCAGAGAAACGTAGTGCTGCTTGACCGCCTGCCACAACGCGTCGCGCTCATCGTCGGTCAGCGAGTCGAGGTCGAAGTCGCGTTCGATCCGCGCGGTCGCCTCGAGCACGCGCTGGTCGTAAAACGTGATGCGCTCGCGCGCGGCGGTGCGCATCGCCTGCCAGTCGCCGTTTTCAAACTGCGGCTTGGCCTGCTGCGCGACGTAACGAAACAAACGGTAGTGCCGGTCAAAGCCGTCGAGGATCGCCCGCGCGATCTTCGACGGCGGGGGCATCGAGCGGTCGAATTTGACGATCTGCGTCCGCTCGGATTCGAAGTCGTTCATTGCGAGACGAGGTCAATCGACGGTCGCGCGACGCGGCGTTGCCGCAAGCCATATGGCCAGTGCGCCGAACGCGCCGCCGAGCGCCCATCGCTGCGCGCGCAGCCACAACGGCCGCCGCGAAAACCAGACCGCAAGTCCACCGGCAATCGTCACGACGGTCACGTCAACGGCGGCGGCCACCGCCACCTGGATCGCGCCCAAGAACAGGCTTTGCGCCAGCACCGATCCGGCAGCGGGATCGACGAACTGCGGAAACAGCGACAGATAAAAAACCGCGACTTTCGGGTTCAGCATCGCGGCGATGAACGCCTGTTGCAGCAACACCCGGTTCGCCACGGGCGGCAGCGGTTGCACTTCGAAACTCAAGCCGCCGCTGCCTTTGATGGTGCTCCACGCCAGCCACGCCAGATACAGCGCGCCGGCGAGCTTGATCGCGTCGAACGCAAACGGAATCGCCAGCAGCACGACGGTGAGTCCGGCGGCGGCAAGCACGACGTGCATCGACAGTCCGACCGCGACGCCGAGCATCGAGAAGTATCCGGCGCGCCGTCCCTGCGCCAGCGTGCGCGAGATCAGGTACAGCCACACCGGACCTGGCGTGACCGCGAGCACGAACGAAGCGATGAAGAAAAGCAGCAGGGACTCGATGGCCGGCATCATCACTCCTTGTTCGTCCGAGGGTACAGCAGCTCAAACCGCTCCAGCACGACCGGCGCTCCGTCCGAAAACGGTCGCCCGAGCCACGCGCACTCGCGTTTGAAATACCTCCGATGGCCGTCGATCCAGTCGGCGAGCGTGCGGTCGCCCTCGCCTTCGTCCCACGCGAACTGTTCATCGACATCGGCAAAGCGCCGGGTCTCCGTCGATACGGTGCGAATCACACAGCGCGGCGTGCCGTCGAATTCAGTGGCAACGCTGTAGCCGCCTTGCACGGGCGCCGCATGCGGGTGCTTTTCGAAAGTCCACGCGAGGCCGGCGGTCGCGCGCTTGGGACCATGGATGACCAGTTCCACCAGTCGATGCGCGAGGTCGGGAGAATCGCCGAAATACCAGGCTTGATACGGCGTAGCCGCATCGATGCCCGCTTGCCGGCAGAACTCCGCCCAGAACGCTTCGACCGCGGCGTTCTTTGAAACCGTGTTATCGAGGCTCGGCACGGGCGGTAAACGGAAGTTCAATCCGCGCATTGTCGGATATGTTGCGATATTGGCCGTCAGGCGCGATGCTTGCCGGCAACATCGCATGAACGAACTGCCAATGCGTAGCCCGGACGATCCACCTTCCGCCTCGCGCGCTGCCGCGATACCGGCCGAAGCGTTTGGCCGGCTGTTGCTCCTCTATTTGTGCCCGGGGCCGTTCTTTCGTGACACGACTCGTGGCACTCTGTTCGAGCAAGCCGCGGCGCTGCGTTTCAATCAGGCGCGCCGGTCGTTTCTGCTGATCTTTGCGCGGCGGTGGGCCACGCTCGCGCTATTCGCGTTCGGGTGTGGCGCGCTGTTCGAAGAAATGGCGCTGGCCGTTGCGCTGCCGGCAGCGTTCTTCACGGCGGCGAGTTGCCTGATGGCCGGAATCCTCTGGCTGCTGGCGGGCTACGCGGTGCTTGGCCGTGCGCGGTTGCGCGTCCCACCGGCGCGCAAACGCTGACAGGAGATCCGCTTATCGAGACTGCCCAGCCGGATCGAAGATCAGGCACGTTGTCGTGCCATGCGAATGGCATCTGTCTTCCTCCGTATTCAGCTACCACAGTACCTTGATGCCGGGCAATGCGCGGATACGTTCGTCTGCGGTCGCGAGCGGCGAATCTTGAATGAGTGCCGTGGCGGCAATCAGCGCGTCGGCCGGGTCCCCGCGCAGCGCCGTCCGCTGCTGCGAACGCACGGCAACCGCCGGCGAGATGGGTAGCACGCGCACGGCGCGCTGCTCGATGACGAGATCGAGCAATTGGGCTGCGCTCGCGGCGACCCGCAGCCGCCCGCGCTCAAGCAACATCGCGATCTCCCACAGCGAAATATCGCTGCACACGAGTTCGGACCTTGCTTCGGCTTGCGCCAGTGCCCGTTGGACCCGCCGGCTCAACCGTTGCGGAGCGAGCGCATCCCACAGCAGAACATGCGTGTCACATACGAGCATGAACCCGTATCAGGCGCGTTTGCGTCGCGGCCGCTGAACCAGAATTCCCTTCGTTGCGTTCCACTCGGTGTCAATGGGACTTATCAGGTCGCCGAGGTGGGCCGTCTTGCGCAGTTGCGCCAGGCGCTTTCGTGCGGCGGCCTTTGAATTGCGCTCGGGCTCGATCCGACCAACGATCTGGCCGTGCACAACAATGCGCACCGTCTCTCCCGCCTGTACGCGAGCGACGTAGTGCGCCAGGTTCTGACGCAGTTCGGTGACCGAGACATCGTTCATCGACACGCTCCGCCGAAAATGATGCGCAGTATGTACGAAAATTTGTACATCCGCCAAGGCCCGGCCAGCAACCGCTCACATCGTCTCCGCAAAGTACTCGCGCCCGATCAGCATCCGCCGGATCTCCGACGTCCCCGCGCCGATCTCGTACAGCTTCGCATCGCGCCACAGCCGCCCGGTCGGATAGTCGTTGATGTAGCCGTTGCCGCCGAGAATCTGGATCGCTTCGCCCGCCATCGACGTCGCTTTTTCCGCGCAATACAGAATCACGCCGGCGCAGTCCTTGCGCACCGCGCGCACATGTTCGCGGCCCAGGCGATCGAGGTTCTTGCCGACGGCGTAGCAATACGCGCGGCAGGCGGCGAGCGTCGTGTACATGTCGGCGACCTTGCCCTGGATCAACTGGAACTCGCCGATCGGCGTGCCGAATTGTTTGCGGTCGTGGATGTAGGGCGTGGTGACATCGAGGCATGCCTGCATCAATCCGACCGGTCCGCCGGCGAGCACCGCGCGTTCGTAGTCCAGCCCGCTCATCAGCACTCGTGCGCCCTTGTTCAGTTCGCCCAGGATGTTCTCCGCGGGAACCTCGACGTTTGAGAACACGAGTTCGCCGGTGTGCGAGCCGCGCATGCCGAGCTTGTCGAGCTTCTGCGCGACCGAGAAGCCGCGCATCGCCTTTTCGATCAGAAACGCGGTGATGCCGGAGGCGCCGAGTTCGGGTTCGGTTTTCGCATACACAACGAGCGTGTCGGCATCCGGGCCGTTGGTAATCCACATCTTGGTGCCGTTCAACACGAAGTAACCACCCTTGTCCTGCGCGCGCAGCTTCATGCTCACCACATCACTGCCGGCGCCGGCTTCGCTCATGGCGAGCGCGCCGACGTGCTCGCCGGACACGAGCTTCGGCAGGTACTTCTTCTTTTGCGCGGCGTTGCCGTTGCGGTGAATCTGATTGACGCACAGGTTCGAATGCGCACCGTACGACAGTCCGATCGAGGCGCTGGCCCGGCTGATTTCCTCCATCGCGATCATGTGCGCCAAGTAGCCGAGGTTGGCGCCGCCGTACTCCTCCGCCACCGTGATGCCGAGCACGCCGAGTCCGCCGAACTTGCGCCACAGATCCATCGGAAACTGGTCATTGCGATCGATCTCGGCCGCGCGCGGCGCGATTTCGCGTTCGGCAAACGCGCGCACGGCGTCTCGCAGCGTGTCGATGTCTTCACCGAGTTCGAAGTTCAGGCCAGGCAGATTCATGGGAGTTCCTTTGCGGGCGCGAAGACGGCGAAGGATAAGGCGCTGCCGAATCTTCGGTTGAGTCACCGCGCAGGCGCGACTATCGTCCGCGCATGGAAGAATCCGCGCTTGATCCGCAAACGCTGAATGCCGCGCTGGTCGCCGCCGAACGCGGCGACTCAAGAGCGACGGCCGAACTGTTCGAAAGCCTGTACCGCGAACTGCACCGGATGGCGCAGCGCCAGTTGCGCGCCAATGCCGCGGGCCTGACGCTGGGCGCAACCACGCTGCTACACGAGGCGTATCTCGATCTCAGCGGGCGCGGCGCCGCTTTTCCGGATCGCGCGCGATTCTTTGCGTATGCCGCGCGCGCGATGCGCGCGCTCATCGTCGACTATGTGCGAGAGCGCCGCGCCCTGAAGCGCGGCGGCGAGTTTCACATGACGACCCTGGACACGCACATCGCCGAGTCCGTGGCGCAGACCAATGATCTGCTGCGACTGAACGACGCGCTGGCCGACCTGACGCAAGTCGATGCGCCGCTGGCCGAACTCGTCGATCTGAAGTTCTTTTGCGGCCTGTCGTTCATCGATATCGCCGCGATGCGCGGCCTGTCCGAGCGCACGGTGCGGCGCGACTGGGAAAAGGCACGGCTGGTTCTGCACGATTTGTTGCGCGAGGAATGACGAACACCTCTCTCCCCTTCAAGGGGAGGTGAGTGATGGAGCGTCGCTAGAGGTTAGCCAATGGACAAAGCGCGCTGGGAAGTGATCAGCCCATTGCTCGACCAGTTGCTGGACACTGAACCCGGCCAGCGCAGCACTCGGCTTGAGCAAATCCGGCGCGACGACGCGCAACTCGCCGGCGAGCTGGAAGCGCTGCTCGCACGGCAAACCGCTGTTGGTCGGGAAGAGTTCCTCGAAGGCACTGCCGTGCCGATCGACTCGACCCTACGCGGACAAATCGTTGGCGCCTACACGCTTGAGCGCCCGTTGGGCCAAGGCGGCATGGGCTCGGTGTGGCTCGCCCACCGCAGCGATGGCCGCTTCGAAGGCCAGGTCGCAGTCAAGTTCCTGAACCTTGCGCTTATCGCGCGCGGCGGCGCGGACAGATTCCGGCGCGAAGGCAGCGTGCTCGCGAAACTCACGCATCCGAACATCGCACGCCTGATCGACGCCGGAGTCGCCGTGGGCGGCCAACCGTATCTCGTCCTCGAATACATCGACGGCGAGCCGATCGACCGCTGGTGCGATGCACGCGCGCTCGATGTGGCGGCGCGCATCCGCCTGTTTCTCGACGTGCTCGCCGCGGTCGCGCATGCGCACAGCAACCTGGTGCTGCACCGGGACCTGAAGCCGTCCAACATCCTGGTGACCGGCGACGGGCACGTGAAGCTGCTCGATTTCGGCATTGCCAAGCTGCTCGCTGCCGAGCAGCAGACCACGCCGGCGACCGAACTGACCGAGATCGCCGGCCGAGCCTTCACGCCCGACTTCGCCGCGCCCGAGCAGGTGCAAGGCGAAGACGCGACGACCGCGACCGATGTCTACGCGCTCGGCGTGCTGATGTACCTGCTACTCAGCGGCGAACATCCCACCACGCGCCCCCAGGCGCCAACGGTCGAGCGTTTGCGCTGCGTGGTCGAGACCGAGCCGGCGCGGGTGTCCGACGCCGCGGCGCGCGCCAGCAGTGACGTCGCTCTCGCGCGCGGCCACGCGGCGCACCAGCTGCCGCACGCACTGCGCGGCGATCTCGATAACATCGTCGCCAAGGCACTGAGGAAGGCGCCGGCTCAACGCTACGGCACCGTCACCGCCTTCGCCGACGATCTGCGCCGGCATCTCGTCGACGAACCGGTCAGCGCGCGCCCCGACAGCGCCGGTTATCGGCTCGGCAAGTTCGTCCGCCGGCACCGTGGCGGGGTCGCGGCTGCGGCCGTTGTTGTCGTTGCCGTTATCGCTGGCAGCGCCGGCACGGTCTGGCAGGCGCGCGAAGCGGGCAAGCAGCGCGATATCGCGCTCAAGCAACTGGGCCGCGCCGTGGCGACCAATGAGTTCATGGGCTTTCTGCTCAGCGCGGCGGCGCCGGCGGGAAAGGCTTTTGCGGTCAGCGATCTGCATCTGCTCGAACACGGCGAACGCCTGGCCGACAAGCAGTTCGCCGACAACGATCCGTTGCGCGTGGAGATGTTGGTCGGCATCGGCGAACACTACATGGCGGCCGAGCGTTGGGACAAGGTAGTTCCGGTGCTGGAGCGGGCCGCGGCAATCGCCAGCCGCGGCACCGATCCCGCGATCCAGGCGCGGGCCCTTTGTCCGTTGGCGCTGATGAAGATGGCAAATGGAGAGCGCACCGCTGCCGAGGCGACGATGCGCTTGGCCGTGAGCAAACTGCCGGACGAACCGCAGCATGCGCTGCTGCGCTCCCAATGCTTGCTCCATGCGAGCACATTCGGCGTTTCCACCGGCGAAGCGGAGCCGATGATTCGCAACGCCACCGCGGCGATCGAACTGCTCGACCAGGTTTCAATGCCGACCACCCTGAAAGACATCGAAGCCCAGGCGATGCTGGCCTACGGCTATTACCTGGCGCGGCAGAACCGCCGAGCCGATGAGGTTTACGCGCGGCTGCTGGTGTCGCTGGAGCGTATGGGCAGGGAACGGACCAGCACCGCCGCCGACGTGCTGAACAACTGGGGGCTGGTGCATTACCAGGGCGAAATCATCAAAGCGGAGCCGCTCTATCGACACGCGATCGAGTTGCGCCGGTCGATCGACCCCGCTGCCATCAACCCGACGCTAACGTTCAACTACGCGGGCGCGTTGTTCGAATTGGCGCGTTATGAGGAAGCCAAACGGTTCTTCGACGAGACGATACGCACCGCCAACGCCTGCCAGGAACATCGCATCAAGCTCGACGCGATGATGCAGCTCACCGCCCTGTACATCGAGACCGGCGACGTGGCCGGGGCAGCGGCGCAACTCGAGACCGTGAAGCCATTCCTCGATACACCGCCGTTCGACGCGCGCCGTCAGGCGCTGTTGGCGTACTACAAAGGCCGCGTCGCCTTGGCGCAGAACAACCCGCAACTTGCGCACACTGAGTTTGTCGACAGCGTGGCTCGCCTTGATAGACAGAGGGGTGGGAAGATTGCGTTGAACGTCATGGCGTTGATCGGCGTGGCCCGTGCCGAGCAGGTGCTCGATCACCGCGCCGAGGCGGCCGCAGCGGCGCAGCGGGCGTTGGCGCTGGCCGAATCGTTCGTGGAGCCTGGCGCGCCTTCGTACCTCGTCGGCTTGAGCCGCTTCGCGGAGGGAGAAATACAGCGTGCGAACGGCGAGACGGATGCGGCACGAGCGTCGTTCAACGCGGCACTGATACATCTGCGGCAGGGACTCGGCGAAAATCATCCGGCGGTCGAGCGGGCGCGGATGAGTCTGGAGCCCATGAGAACAGGGCCGTCCTGATACCACGGTCCGCACTCGACCGGTTAGCGCGGGTGCACCTCGCGCCGGCGCAAGCCCGCGACAATCGATTCGCGCTCGCGACGCCGCCGTTGCTCAGCGCGTACCGGCAGCGCGCCGAGCTGGCGCTGCAGAGCGGCGAGCCTGAGCAGGCTCTGGTCGATGCTCGCAAGGCGCTCGACCTTGCCCGCACGCTGCAGGGCGGCAACGCCCGCTCTGCCCTCACAGGTTTGGCGTGGCTGACGCTGGGTCGCGTGCTGCGCGACACGGGTGAAGCCGCCGGTTCGCGCGACGCCGTGTCGGCCGCGCACACCGAACTGCTGAACACACTCGGCGCAGACCATCCGGATGCGCAGCGCGCCCAACGCTTGCTGAGCGAATACTGAAAGCGCACTGGGTCGCGGCGCCGGACCCGCTTGTTCGTGTCCAGGGGCTTGCGACGACGGCTCAGCGCAGCGCCGTACGCCCATTCGCTTGCGGCGAAAGCGCTGACGCCTCGCACTCCCGCAAGCCCGCGACAATCCAGTCGCGCTCGGCGGCTCCGGAGGCGCGATCGCATGGGTTGCACAGAATTCGCGCGACTGGCTCGAATACTGGCAGGACGACATCGGACGGCGGGGTTTCTATCCGTTCGATCTGCTGGCTGCCGCTTACGTCATCCATCCGCACCGGTTTGAATGCGCAAGCGTGCGCGCCTGGGTCGGAGACGATGCG
>Ga0187893_10012204_pt1 | contig 12251 bp, 13 predicted proteins | sample MA1701074metaG_FD_139574 | JGI IMG/M metagenome (GOLD analysis project Ga0187893, IMG submission 139574) | White microbial mat communities from a basaltic lava cave in the Kipuka Kanohina Cave System on the Island of Hawaii, USA - MA170107-4 metaG ... | reverse complement strand
TTAAAAGACGAATCCGACCGAAACTCCTCAGACAATTTCAAAATCTTCCTGCCCTTTGGTCTATTTTGCGAGTGAACCGCTGCTCAAACGAGCTATGAGAGCCGCTATTCACAGAACCAAATCGGATCGTAAATAAAGACATGTCAGCCGTGGCCGTAAAATGCCGCGTCAATAACACTTTCGAATCACTAAATATTCGAAAGTTTAATTTGGTGCCGGGCCGAGCCCGGCTCACTTTTCGATCACACGGATGGGTGAATATTGAAAAGAATATAGCACCTATGAGGACTAATACATCGGAAAGAGCGATATTTTAATACTGTCTTTTTGTTCTATTCACTTTTTGCGCAGTTGTTGGATTTATCGAAGCCGTGGTAAACGTAAAGCGAGATAAATGGGACGTTTGCACCGAAAGTATGCGTGTTCAAGCGTCTGCAATCACTCTGAATTATGATAATCACTACAAATAGCGTATCTTATAGCACAAATATTGAGTACCAGAACGTAATTATTTAGTATCAAAATGTGTAACAATTCTTTATAATGTTTATGGCGCGACGTTGATTCCGAACGTATAGCCTTATACGAAATAAATTTAAGAAGACCGCAAAATCAAAACATCCCAGCGTCTTTTATCTAACTGTTTCCCGTTAAAATGAGACAAGACGGCCTCAAAACCAGTAATTCCCGCATCAAGATCTCTATTCTCGCGCGGCACCGGCTCGTCCGAGACAGCCTGAAATCTCTTTTCGAGAGCAATGCCGACATCAAGGTTGAGGCTTCAGGAGACTTGAAGCTTATCGACAAAGCCGCCATTGTTGGCACAGATGTCGCAGTCATCTATCTTGAGGCAGGCGATCCGGTCGAGGCCATCGCCGACCTTCGGGCGTCCAACTCCGTTGTAAAGATGGTGGTCGTGACGGCCGGAGAAGACCTGGACACTCAAACACTTGCATTAAGATCGGGAGCTGTAGGCATCGTCCGCGCCGACCAGAGCGCAAAACTGTTAATCGAAGCAATCCGCCAAGCCTCGAAGGGCGAAACATGGCTGAACCAGGCATTGTTGAGCCGGCTCCTTGAGGACAAAGGAAGCGGAAACAATAAACAAACAAATGGCACGAAAGGCACGAAACCTGAGGCATTGACCCCGCGCGAGGTCGAGGTGATCGGCATGATCGGTAAAGGCCTGAAAAGTAAGGTAATCGCGCGTGAACTGCTGATAAGCGAAGCGACGGTCCGTCACCATTTAAGCTCGATCTACGGCAAACTCGGCGTTGACGACCGCCTCAACCTGGTCATTTATGCCTACGAAAAAGGCCTCATCCAATTGCCAATCGAACCGCACTAAACAGTCGGTATTCCATTCACTTACTGAAAATTGGAAAGATTTTCAGTTAGAGGTTTTAGCAGCCGGTTTTGGTTTCGGACGGTCGATACAATTTTGAGCCACGGCGATCACCGCAAGCGTCCTGAAATATTTGTCTTCGAGCGCCTTCGCGTTGGAAAGCGCCATGTCGAAATCATTCTTGCTGATCACCCTGAAAGTCGATTCCAGATCGTAGCCCGGCATCGTAAACACTGCAAAAAAGCTGAAACCCTTTCCTGAGATCTGTCGATGAATAGAGCTTGTCATTATGTCGGGATTTTCGAGGCGGTTGATGACTTTTATGGCGTCGCTCAGTTCGTCCAGGGCAAAGATATGGTTAACCCTTTCGTACAGATTCGCCAGCCCTAAAAGCACGCGCGCCTTCGCGATCGAATTTTCCGATTGCCGGGCAACTTTACCAACCTCGGCAAGAGTCTGGTAAACGGACGCGGCTTCGTTCAGGTCTTTAAGCTGTGCTTCGGCAATATCGAATGAAAGAATGGCCCGGTGCTCCGGCTCGGGCACTTTGAGGGCAAAGCGGTTTGCATCTTCCAACCTTTTCTCCTCGACCGCCAGCTTCGATCTGAGAAACCAGAAATAGCTTGTCGTCGATTTTCTGACGCTTTCGTCCTTGATCTTATCCAGCCACGGCTCGATCTTTGCAAACTGAGCCTCGGTCTTTTTGCTTTCGCCCCAAATAAGAAGCTGGACGATCATAAAGTCCGTAAGCTTGCCTTCCTCGTCCGCTTTTTCCAGTTGCTTGAGCCGCTCGTCGAAGCCGGTCGAAAGCCCTTCATTCCACTTTTCCTTTTCGGTGATGGTTTTCTTCATCTCAGCGTTCAACATCGCGCTTGCGAGTGATCTTGCTTCCGTAAAACGCTGCAGCATGTTAGGGAACCGCTCGATAATTAACGGTTCCAGTTCCTGCAGCGCTGTCACCATATAAAGCGCCTCAGGCTGATAATTTTTTTCGGCGGGCTTAATGAGATTTTCCGGGTCACTGGCGTAAGTTACGATGCGGCGGAGGAATACATCTACGAACCGCTGCTGCTGCGCCGGGTTCGGTTGAAAGTTTTCGGGAAAGGTGGTGCCGTAGTGAAATCGGTCCAGGCCGAAGATTTTGGCGTTCGCAAACGGGTAAGCCGACAAAAACAATAAACGCCTCGGAGTTTCGTTTCGGTAAACGGCGAGTAATTCTGCGTAAAGATCGTCGGCGAAGCTGCGGTCGCCCGCCGCGACTGAGTAAAGTGCAAAATACCAGTGAACGTCGAGCGGCAGCTTCATTATGCGTCGAAAGAGATGCCTGCTTAGATCCGGGTTAACCTTTACGCTCTGTGTGGCGATGTACATTATCGAATCTATCTCCCGCCTTTCATCCAGAGCTTTTCGCTCGGCCGCATTCTTTTCATATTCCTTCAGCACTTGCTCGATAAGCCGCTTCGCCCACTCACCATCTTTGTTAGCGATGGCGCGAATCACTTCGAATCGATGATCCGGCACTTGCGTAATTAAGCCTCCTTTTTCCTGCTTGCTTTCAAATCCTTTTTCGGCGAAATGGTCGGACGCAACTTTGAACGCCTCGGAAAAGTAGGAGCGGGCGTTAGCCTGATCGAGCTTCCAAAGAAAATCGGCGGATCGGGTCAGGATTCGCACGCGTTTATCCGCCTGCGTGACCGACCTGCTGTCGGACACCTGATGATCGACTAGAAATTTCGCGAATTCGGTGTTGCAGCCGCCGACCTCAGGCTTTATTTCGACCTTTGCTTCCTGCCCGGAAACGGCCGTGACGAACGCGGCCGGAACCAATACAGCAAGCACGACACGGCTGAGATTTTTCATAAGAGCCTCCACGCAAGCGGGATAATCCTGGAAACCGATTTTAATTATAAAGCATTATCGGATCATTCTTATCGATTCAGTTTACACGAAGAAACATCCGGGAAGATGCGAAAAATTAATTAACCTGGCTGCGGTGAAGAGGTTGCGAATCTGCGAATCGGGTGACGTGCCGGCAACGCAAAAGAAAAGGCAAGCACAGAATTTGCCGTAAACTATCGAAAAGATTGGTGGAGACGAGGGGGATCGAACCCCTGACCTCATGAATGCCATTCATGCGCTCTCCCAGCTGAGCTACGTCCCCACGGCGCCGGATTTCAGATTTCAAATTTGAAATTTAAAATTGCGAAATCGGCGAACTTCGAATTTAGCGAAAATATACTGGAAGGTCAAGATTATCGCGGCGAGGCTTTTGTGTCTCGACGAAAGGTCAACGAGACGAATAGTTCGAGCTTATCGCCGCGGACGTAGTTTTCGGACATTTTGATCGAATCGGCGCTCACGAATTCCATTGTTAGCTGGATCCGCAGATCCTTTCGATCCTCCGAAAAAACGAAGCGGTCTTTGACCCAATTACCCGTCCACTGCCGCACCGGCCATCGGCCGTTATTGAATTCCCAGTATTCATACAGCTTACGCTCAGGGTTGTACCGAAGGTAGCCTTCACCCGAATAGTCGTCGCCGTCCGTAGCTCGGTAATGCAGTTTGAGAAAGCGATTGCCGTGTATCCATTCGCACCGCATTTCGTCGCGGACTTTTTCCCCGTCGCTTGTGCCTTCGCCAACCCATCGTCCGACAAGTCGATACAACTCTCCAGTACCGGCTTCCTTTGAAACTGCATCAACCTGCGCAGCTGTTTGGAGTACGAGGAGACCGAAGAGAAAAAAACCGCCAAGAAACTTGTGAATAATCATATGGTTCCTCCTGGATCGCGGTGAATTTTTAAGGTGAAACTGAAAACTATCTTCCTCTGAAGACGGGCTTGCGTTTCTCCAGAAATGCCGAGACGCCTTCGGTTTTGTCTTCGGTGGAGAAGCAGATGGCAAAGAGATCGACTTCGCGCCGGAGGCCTTCGTCGAGGTTTGAGCGCGAGGCGAATTTTACGGCTTCTTTGCAAAGCTGCAGGGCGATCGGAGCTTTTTCGGCGATCTTGTTTGCTAGCTCCATTGTTCTTGCTTCAAGCTCTTCGCTCTCGTAAACGTGGTTGACCAGGCCGAAGCGGTGCGCGGTTTCGGCGTCGATCATGTCGCCGGTGAGCATCATTTCCATCGCGCGGCCTTCACCGACGAGGCGCGTAAGCCGCTGCGTGCCACCGCCGCCGGGCATGATGCCCAGATTAATCTCGGGCTGGGAAAATTTGGCGTTAGGCGAGCAGACGCGCAGGTCGCAGGCCATCGCCAACTCGTTTCCGCCGCCGAGACAAAAGCCGTTGACCATCGCGATCACCGGTTTCGGAAACGCGTCGATCACGTTGAACAGCGTGCGTTCCTGAAACGTGCTTCGCTGCGTAACCGGCGTGCGTCCCGCAAATTCGCTGATGTCCGCGCCGGCGATAAAAGATTTGTCGCCCGAGCCGGTGATCACGAGCACACGAACTTCGTCGTCTTTTCGCATTTCATCCAGAGCCGCAACGCCTTCCGCGTGAACTTTACTGTTTAGCGCATTCAGCTTGTCCGGACGGTTGATCGTCAAAACGGCAACCGCACCTCGCTTTTCGACCGTGATCGTTTCGTAATCAGCCATAAAAATGAGCGGATAGCAGATGGTTGATAGCGGTGAGTTTCCTTTCCACTATCCATTATCCACTATCCGCGATCAACTATTCTTCCACGCCTTCGCTCACGTTATCATCCGCGACCCAGGCGACGAAGAGGCGCATCCAACTGTCTTTTTGTTCGATGATCGAAACGCCGACGCGCGTGGTGCCGTAACTTGCTGCCGACAGGCGGACGACCTTTGCCTTTACCTCGACCGGCACGCCGTCGGGCCGATGCGAGCGGACGTAGAGCGTGTCACCCTGAGCGATCTTTTGATTCAGCTGAAAGAGCGCGCCCAATGTCGAAATGTCGTCGGTTTCCGTCGGCTCGCTCCAGGTTGCGCCGTCTTCCGTACGACCCGACACGACTATCGGCAGGCGCAGTGCCATTCGCAGAGCGAACCTTTTTTCCTCAAAGCTTTGCTGTGTGCTTGGCAGCATTGGCAAATTTAATGTTTTCGGTAGCAGCGAGCGCAGAAACATATTAACACGGAGTAGCCTGAAACTTCCATTGCAAAAACATTTTGTTTCGGGCGGGCTTGCTATCCGGGAAGGGGGCGAGTGTATCCCATCTTAGTAAATAAATCACTAAATGGCGGGAAACTACACAAAAATCACAAGATCAGTTTGCCGGAACCAGCCGCATGATACGGTCGTCGTTCGGTGCCGGGCGGCCGCGGCCGTCGCGGTTCGAGGTCGAAAAATAGATAAAGCCGTCCGGCCCCTGGGCGATCTCTCGGATACGGCCGACATTGCCTTCAAGCAAATTTTCCTGCCTAACGACGCTCCGGCCGTTCAAGACAACTCTTATGATGCGCGTGCCGCGAAGACAGCCGAAAAGGAAATTGCCGTTGAAATCGGGAAACTTGCCGCCGTTGTAAAATGCTCCGCTCGCCGGAGCACACGCCGGCGTGTAAAGCAAAAGCGGATCGACCATTCCGGCGCGCGACTGGTCATGATGCACGACCGGCCAGCCGTAATTTTTTCCGGCCTCGACGATATTCACTTCATCACCGCCGCCCGGCCCGTCAAAACCGCTCGGTCCGTGCTCGGTCTGAAACATCAAATTTGAGCCAGGCTGCCAGGCAAGACCCTGCGCATTGCGGTGACCGATCGACCAGATTTCGGGACGAGATCCTTGTTGATTGACGAAAGGATTGTCCGGCGGCACTGTCCCGTCGTCGTTCAGACGAAGCGTTTTGCCTCCGAGGTTGTTCATCTGCTGCGCGATTTGCCGGTCGGTGGCGTCACCGGTCGTGACGTAGAGTTTGCCATCCGGCCCGAAACGAGCGCGGGTGCCGGCGTGATTCGGCGCGGCTGGAATATTTTCGATGACTATTTTCGGTTCGGCGAGTTTGCCGTCGGCAAACTTGTAGCGAACGATCTTAACGCGTTTGCCGTCGCCGCGATATGCGTAGGCGAGGTAAACAAAATCGTTAGCGGCAAAGTTCGGATGGAGCGAGACGTCCATCAATCCGCTCTCGCTCGAAGGCTCGACGTCGGGCACGGTGTAAACCGGTTCGGGCCGCAGCTTACCTTGCTCGAGAATCCGCACGCGTCCCGGACGCTCGGTAAAAAGCATGTCGCCGCTTGGCAGCCACGCAAACGCCCAGGGAACTTCCAGCCCGCTCGCCACCGTCTCGACGCGGAAGCGAGTTTGGCTGTTTCCAGCCGTGAAAGTTTCCGCTTCAGAGATACCGGTCGGGACCGGACTTCCACAGCCGAACACCGACAATGCGATCAGGATAATAAATTGTCCAACGTGATTCATCGTCTGCCTACAACTATACATTAGACGTGCGCCATCGATCATATTATTCAGCATTCGTATTTCCGCACGGCATTTCGAATAGTCTTGCACGCCGTCAAACACCTACCGGAAATGTTTTCGGCAGATCTGTCGCGTCCCAGTTCGGAAAAACGTCCAGTGGTTCCACAGCCCTCGTCTCGTCGAAGTGAATTACGGCGTCGAACTGACCGGACATTGCGGCCGTAAAATAGTGGCTTTGACGCTCAGTTTCGGGCCGGTAAATAACGCCGATCGCGCGTTCGAGCATCGGTTCGCCGAGCGCACTTTTGACGGCGTCACTTTGCAGATCGAGAAAAAAGCAAGAGATCCCGACATTGTGAAACAGGTTCTCATATGAACCGGGCAGGCCGTCATTTACCCGCTTGAGCTCTTCGTGGCCGGGCACTCCAAGCTTGCGAACCAGAAAAATGTCGAGCGGCGAGTTCAGTCGCTTCGCGACCTCGTAAGCCACGGGCACGCCGCCGCGCGGAAGAGCCAGCACAAGAACGTCATCGTGATTCGCATATGCCGTGAGCTTTTCCGCAAGTTTTTTTCCAGCCTCTCTTCGGTCGCGAAAGATCATGTTACCCGTGCCGAGCCGCCTGCGCCTTTTTTATGTTCGAAGAACGGGCCTTTTGCTGTGCGGCCGTGGGCTTTTTTTTCTCAGGCACATTGGGTCGGTCCTTTGCCTTGAAAATATCACCTTTAACATGTTTCGGGGCCGAGCCAAGATCCTTAAACAAGGCTTTCGCGTCCTTGTGATCCGCTACAAGCGTTTCGCCGCGGACGTGCGCAAAATCCTTGCTGACGAGCCACGAGACGGTGGCCCATGAGCCGCTCTCGCGTTTTCCGGCGAGGCGTTCGATGCCGCCGGGCTTACCGACGTCCTGATTGCGAAAAGTCACGAACTGCGACTTTGGCCGGACCTCGATGCGATAAAATTCCCCCTCGCCGGTAGTGCCCGGACGCTTGCGCGCTCGCCCCTGCGGCTGCGCTCTGGCACGCTCTGCGTGTGACATTTCCTTCCACGCCTCTTGGGCTTTCTTTATGTTCTTTTTTGCCGCAGCTATCTGTTTTGCTGTTGCCATTCTTTCGATCTTGCCTCCTTTTCGTGCAGAGCGGAGATTCCGCTGCACCCATTTTCAATGAACGCGGTCTGCGCGCCGCGGATACGCCGGCTGGGCGGCGTCGTGCGGCAGTTGGCCGGTTTCGAGCAGCGATTTCATTCGCATCAGGTCGGCATCCATCTCGGATTTCGGATCGGCGCCGAACGCCATCGCCACCGCGTGCCCGACGGCGCCGGCCGGCGGGTTGTGGCTGATGCGTACCGTGACTTCGGTCGAGCCGTCCGCATTCGGCTCGAAAAGAACGTAGCCGGCGTTCGCGAATAGCGAGCCCTTGACCGATTTCCACTCGATCAATTCCTCGGGCACGACCTTCGTGATCTCGGCGTCCCATTCGACCGGCACGCCGGCGGGGCCGGCCACCTTCCAGTGCGACATTTTGTTGTTTATGTTTCTCACTTCAAGCACGTTCGTCATAAATTGAGGGAAATTCTCGAAGTTTGACCACAGCGTCCACAACACGTCCGGCGGCGCATTTACATTAATTGATTTCTCAACCGTTACGGCATTGCGCCCGCCGCCAGTCCCGATCAACCTCTTAAATTCGGTGTTCGTCGCGCTTCGCGCAAGCAAAGCCAGGCCGGCTGTTCCAAGACCGAGGCCGACCAGATCGCGTTTCATCAAGGCGTATGCCAACCATGAGGCTCCGAGTGTTCCGGCTGCGAGACGCGCTGTCGGCGACCAGTTTTGCTGCATGAATTCCGACCGCATCTCTCGCCGTTTTCCGCCTTGCAGGCTCGAGACTCCTTCAGGAGAATCGAACGCGCGCAGCTGATTATCAATGCTCTCAACGCCCGAAACGCCCCGGACGCATTTCAACACGGCCGGTACTTCATCGGCGAGGATGACGCCTTCGAGCCTTATCTGCCCGTCGTGAGCCGCGACATGAACGGCGTGCGGGTGCGAGCAGACCCGGCCCATTTTCGAACGCACGCGTGCCTCGAGCACCTGGTCGGACGGATCGTCGCTTGAGAACAGATGGATCGCTTCGGCCCAAACTCCGCGCGCGCGGTTCGAAATATCGCGTCCCGTGACGCGCGCCGCTTCGGGAAGCCGACGCCCGAAGCTCGCGAATTGATCCGCAACCAGCGCGCGACGACGCGCGCCGCGACTCGGATCGAGAAAATACATCGCGGCAGCACCGGCACCAAAGCCGATCAGCGCCGTAAAAAGCGGCATCATGCCATCCCCATTTTCCGAATAGCTTTGTCGATTGCGACGGTGTGCAAGGTTCGCTTCCACATCCCAAGTTCGCGCACCCGTTTCTCCGAGCGATTGCTGATTATTCATTTTCTCCGCTCCCATATTAATTCTTCAATTTGGCTCAACCGGCAGTCCTGCTTTCTGCCAGGCGTCGAATCCGCCGAGAAGCGGATGCACGTCATCGAATCCATTTTCTTCGAGAACGAGCGCCACACGGGCGCTCGAATGCTCTTCCGGTCAAGTGCAGTAAACGACCGCGAACCTGTCGCGCGGCACGTCCGCGATGTGCTCGGCTGCCTCGTCGGGCGGAATGCGTATCGCACCGACCGCTTTCACGTCAGACTTGCTCCATGCATCGTCCGACCGCGAATCGATGATGGCCACATCATCGCCGCGATCGAGCCTGGACTTGACGTCTTCAACACTTGTCTTTGTCATACATGCCTCCCGCATTTTTATCGAGCTGCGGCTCGAACGTGATCGACGGCGCCCTTGACGCCTTCCTGGCGGGCACAGTTTGCACAGCAGAAATAGTTTTGTTCCGCCTCGATACCGTGCCCGATCACTTTGCAGCCGCAGTGCGCGCAGATCGGCGCGAGCTTGTGAATCGCGCATTCGAAACAGTCAAAAACATGCTGCTTTCCCGCTGTCGTCACCTCGAACGACAGGTAATAATCATTTCCGCAAACCTCGCATCGCGCCATAACTTTTGCTCCTTCGCTCTGATTTTAATGAGTTTATCGAAAGGAATCGGGCATGAATGTAATGGCGCGAACAGAGTGCCGGCGGAAAGTGCGTTCTGTGATCGTTTAAGATAAAATAAATGCCAGGCAAAAAAGTTTTCGGAGGAGCCTGATGGCTGAGAGGTGTTTCGTAAAACACGACTCCTGGAACCTGATGCGGATAATACCGACGAAGGGAGAAAAACGATGAAAGAACAGTTGTCAGTGGACAGTGTCAGTAGCCCGCGCGTAAGTAAGGGCTCATCTAACGGAGAAACCACAGTTGATGAAGTGAGGCTTCCCGCCTCGAGCAAGATCTATATCGAGATAAACGATCTGCGCATTCCATTCCGCGAGATCGCGCTTTCGCCGTCGAAAGATTTTAGCGGCCGGCTCGAAGAAAATCCGCCCGTCCGCGTTTACGACACCAGCGGCCCGTGGACCGACCCCGACCAAAAACACAACGTCCGCGATGGACTTCCGGCGCATCGTCGCGAATGGGTTGTGGCCCGCGGCGATGTTGAGGAATACCAAGGCAGTGGACAGTGGTCAGTGGACAGTGGACAGTCGGATGATGTGAGTATCCCGCACGTGAGTAACGGCCGAGCGGCACGAAACGGTGATCTCGAGGAATTCCCGGGTCTGACGCGTCCGCCGCTTCGTGCAAAAGCCGGTCAATGCGTCACGCAGATGCACTATGCACGCAAGGGCATCGTTACGCCGGAGATGGAGTTCGTCGCCATTCGCGAAAACCTCGGACGGAAGATCGTTTTTGAAAAACAGCGATCAGCCATCAGCGGTCAGCCACCAGCTTTTTCTGATGACCGTTCGTCGCTCTATCATCAACACGCCGGTCAATCCTTCGGCGCCGCGCTTCCCCAATTCGTCACACCCGAATTCGTCCGCGACGAGGTCGCACGCGGCCGCGCCATTATTCCCGCAAATATCAATCATCCCGAGAGCGAGCCGATGATCATCGGTCGTAACTTTCTTGTAAAGATAAACGCGAACATCGGGAACAGCGCGATTGCTTCGTCGATCGAAGAGGAAGTCGAAAAGATGCGTTGGGCGACGCTGTGGGGCGCGGATACGGTGATGGATCTTTCGACGGGCAAAAACATTCACGCGACACGCGAATGGATCTTGCGCAATTCACCCGTGCCGATCGGCACCGTCCCGATCTATCAGGCACTCGAAAAAGTAAACGGCAAGGCGGAAGATTTGACGTGGGAAATTTACCGCGACACTTTGATCGAACAAGCCGAGCAAGGCGTTGATTATTTTACGATTCACGCGGGCGTTCGTCTGCCCTATATTCCGATGACGGCGAAACGGACGACGGGAATTGTCTCGCGCGGCGGCTCGATTATGGCGAAATGGTGTCTCGCACATCACGAAGAAAGTTTTCTTTATACGCGCTTTCGCGAGATTTGCGAGATTATGGCGACTTATGATGTTTCGTTCTCTTTGGGCGATGGTTTGCGTCCCGGTTCGATTGCGGATGCGAATGACGAAGCACAGTTTGCCGAACTCGACACGCTCGGCGAGCTGACAAAAATCGCCTGGGAGATGGACGTGCAAACGATGATCGAAGGGCCCGGCCACGTGCCGATGCACCTGATCAAAGAGAACATGGACAAGCAGCTCGACGTGTGTGGCGAAGCGCCGTTCTACACGCTCGGCCCGCTTACAACCGACATCGCTCCCGGCTACGATCACATCACGAGCGGCATCGGCGCCGCGATGATCGGCTGGTTCGGCACGGCGATGCTCTGTTACGTTACGCCGAAAGAACACCTTGGGTTGCCCAACAAGCAGGACGTAAAGGAAGGCGTTATCACATACAAACTCGCCGCCCACGCCGCCGACCTGGCGAAAGGCCACCCGGGCGCTCAATACCGCGACAACGCCCTCAGCAAAGCGAGATTCGAATTCCGCTGGGAAGATCAATTCCACCTCTCGCTCGATCCGCAAAAGGCGAAGGAGTTTCACGACGAAACACTCCCGGCCGAAGGCGCCAAGCTTGCCCACTTCTGCTCAATGTGCGGTCCGCATTTCTGCTCAATGAAAATCACACAAGACGTTCGCGAATACGCCGAGAGACAGGGCGTCGAGGCCGAAAAGGCGCTCGCCGTCGGCATGAGTGAAAAAGCGAAAGAGTTCGTCGCAACTGGCGGCGAGATCTACAAATGATTGAAGACGGCCGTCTGAAAAGTAATCCGCGAAGCGGCACATAGCCCCGTCCTTCAGAGGCCGTGTCAAAACTCGCATGCAATGCGGCTGAGCCGCTCTATTTGCGGAAAAGCTATGCTTTTCCGGAGAAGTTCGTTTCCATGCCGCGGCTGCGGCCGCCGCTTACGAAAACTACTGATGACATCGCTTTATCGGCGGCCGCAGCCGCAGAGAGGTTTTGGGTCGTCGACGGAAAAGCGGAGCTTTTCCGCAAATAGATGGG